>Ga0335085_10017385_pt1 | contig 10362 bp, 10 predicted proteins | sample Lox_Sample_45_FD_206712 | JGI IMG/M metagenome (GOLD analysis project Ga0335085, IMG submission 206712) | Soil microbial communities from Loxahatchee National Wildlife Refuge, Florida, United States - Lox_Sample_4.5 | ecosystem: Environmental > Terrestrial > Soil > Wetlands | place: USA...
CCCGGTGGTGGGCTTGACCGAGCAGCCGGCCAGGACGGCCAGGACGGCCGGGACGGCCAGGACGACCGGCGCGCACAAAGCGATCAGGGGCCCGCCGCGGCGCGCTCGCTCGGCCATCATCATGTCGGTCACCGGGATGAAGAATCGTGAAAGTGGCCGGTTCCCGACAGCCCCGGGAGCGCATAGCGGGGTCCGGACGCGACCCGCACATTTGAGGAGCGGTTTTCCGGAGGGCTCATGATCAGCGATCTCGCCGTCCACGCCCGCGTCTGGCTGGCCCGCCCCGGCGGATACCTTCTGGGCGCGCCGGAGGCGCGTCTGCTCGAAGCGATCGAACGCGCCGGCTCGATCAAGGAGGGCGCCGAGGCCGCGGCGATGAGCTACCGCACGGCGTGGGCACGGGTGCGCGAAATGGAACGAGTGCTGGGCCGCCCGGTGGTCCGCTCACGCGCCGGCGGGCCCGGCGGCGGCGCCACGACCCTCACCGACGACGCCCGCGGTCTCGTCTCGCTGTTCCACGATCTGGACCGCCGGGTCACCGAGCACACCGACCGCGAGTTCACCCGGGTTCGCCCGCCGACCGCTTGAATCGAGCGGCGGCGGGAGCGGTCCTCGCGCTGGCGCTCGCCTGCCACCGGCACCCCGACCCGCTACCCATTCCCGCCGATCATCCCGGTCCGGCCGCGGCGCTGCTGGGCCGCTGGACGTACCGATCCCCGTCCGGCTCAGGCATCCAGATTGACCTGGCCATCGACTCCGCCTCGCGCTCGGCCTTCAGCGGCCGGATCACACGATGGTTCGCGGGAGACGTCGGCGCCGACCCGAAGGCCTTCGGTCCCGTCACCGGCTCCATTGACGGCCGCGACTCCGTCCACCTCGCGATCGCCACGCCCCGGAGCTCCATCCACCTCGCCGGCGCTCTCCACGGCGACACGCTCGCCCTGGCGCCGACCGGCCCGCCCCTCGGTCTCCCCGGCGCCGCGTTCCTCCGCGCCCGCTGACTCCTACCGCGAGACGAACGCCACGTAGCTCGTGAGGGCCCGCAGCGAATAGTCGCTCGCGCTGGCCGCCTGATTGACCGTCACGAGGTACTGGGCGGACACGTTCACGTCGGGCACGTTGAAGGTCAGCACCACGCCGCTCGTGATGTTCCCGGTGAGCACGACGTGGCTCACGGTGCCGCTGAAATCCGTGGTCCAGAGCGTGTCGCCCGCCACCGTGGCCGCGCCGGTGACCGGCGTGGGCCCCGACAGCGTGAACAGCAGGGCCCCGTCGCCGCCGCTGTTGGGGTTCTGGAGCTTCACCAGGAGCGTCCCGGGCTGCGGGCCCGTCGCCTTGTCCGCCGAGCACGCGGCGACCATCACGCCCACAGCCAGCAGGAGACTGCGCGAGAGGCGGCTCATTGGGCCCCTCCGTTCCGCGCCGCCCGTACCGGCGCGGCTCCGGGCGGGATGGGATGCGTCTTCCGCACCCACGCGAGGAAGTCCCCGATGTCCCCGAACACGCTGTTCTTGTTGCCGTTCTGGTCGAGATAGGTGCGCTGGGCCGCGGTGAGCGTGCTCGAGCCCTGCACGACCTGCTGAATGACGGCCGACAGCGGCAGCGGGCCCGAGAATCCGGCATTGAGGCGATAGGGGTGGGTCAAGCTCACGAGCAGCGTCGTGTCGATCGTCACCGTGTCCCCGGTCCAGCCGAGGAAGAAGGAGCCCGCGTGGGGGTGCGCCGTGAACGTGACGGAGCCGCCCGTGAGATAGTCACCGGCCAGCGCGCTGTCCCGGTTCGAGGTCACGGTTCCTCCTGTATCCGACACAAGCTTCACTCGGTACGCGAGCGCCAACGACGCCGAAATGGAATCGGTGACGCCGCTGATGGTGATGCTGTGCGTGTCCGCGCCCCCGTCCGACCAGGACTGGAATACGTACCGGACCAGGGAGTCGGCCCGCACCTGCGTGTCGGCCACCGCGATGGTGTGCGTGGAGCCGCTGTCGAGGATCATCTGGATACGGTGATACGCCACGCCATCGAGCCGGATCACGGCGCCGGTATCGTTCGAGGTCACCGTGGTGATGCTGCCGAGCCGGAGCTGGAAGGACATCGGGCCGCCCGGCGACAGCTGGGTGATCGAATCCACGCTGAAGCCGACGAAGGACCCGTCGGAGTTCATCACCGCGCGCGGCGGACCGAAGTTGTGGTTCCCGGAGACCCCGGGCCACGGGTCGCCCGCGTCACCCCGGTTGGAGCCGGCGGTCCCCGGCGTCACGTCGAGGTTGCCGAGGCCGTCGGCCTGGATCACCTCGACCCCGTGGATCGTTCCCGGCCCGCCGACGTTGACGCAGTTGACCGGGAAGTTGCATTCCGCCACGACTTCCGAATCGATGTGCCAGATCAGCATCCCGCCGCCGCAGCCCGGCGGATTCCCGCTCACCGCGCAGTGCACCCGGATCAAGGCCGTGTCGGCGAGCGCAGCCTGGCGGTTCTCGAGCAGGAAGTACTCCCCGCGCGGATTGGCGCCCCGAGGGCGTATCAGGAACGCGGTGTCCGACGTGGGGGCCGGCCCGAAGGAGTAGGTGCCGCTACCCGCCAGGGGCACGACGGTCACCCAGCCAAGCTGGTTCAGGGACCACGCGTCCATCCGGCTGGGGCTGTAGGGCATGGTGTAGTTCCCGCTTCCCATCAAACTCCATTCCCCCGCCCCCTCGGACTCCTGCAGCACGTCATAGAGGTCAGGGAGCCCGAAGGCGTGGCCGGTCTCGTGCGTCGCGGTGCCGATCGCCATGATGGCGCTGCCGTCACAGGGCGAGCTGGACGGATCGACGCCACCCACTCCGCTCTGCAGGGTGTAGTCCGAGATCTTGAGGAACTGGCCGGAGTGCCCGGGCCAGGGGGTCTGGGTCTGATAGAACCCACCCGGCAGCGTCACCAGATTCCATCGGTGCGACCACAGGTGGTTCGCCGGAGCGTTCGACGGACCGCAGGCGCCGTCGATCGCGGGTTGGATGAAGATCACGAGGTTGATGAACCCGGTCGTGCTGTCGAAGGCGTACCGCGACCAGTCGGGGTGCATCGTCGCTTCGAGTTTTTGAAGCGCCTCCTTCAACCCGAGTTGCATGTGGATCTGGGCCGTCCCGCTGAACAGCCCGTTGCACTGGGACCCGCCGAACGGGCTGCCGGAGCAGCTGCCCGGGGTCCCCGCGTAGTAATTCTCCCCTGAATCCAGCGTCACGAAGCCGAGCGCGTTGCCCTGCAGGCTCAGCAGTCCGTTCGACAGCTGCTCGTAAAACGTGCGCTCCGTGTAGGGATTGCCGCCGGGGGGTGTCGCGCCGAAGAGCACCGTGGTGTAGGAACCCGTGTCCCGCCCCGGCTGTGGGAGGTTACCGCCCGCGAACTGGAACAGGACCGCCGGAATCTGCACGGTGCCGGAGACGGCCGCCTCCGATGCCATCGGCGCCCCGGCAGCGACGGGCGCGTTCAGCTCGGCGAAGCGTCGTCCGCTCAGGAGCGCGCTGCGCCGGGCCGCCACCCGAGCGGCCCACTTTCGGAACGCGCCGTCCACGCGGAAGTCGAAACCGGGGATCTCCCACTTGGGAGAGAGTCGCGATTGCGCGTTCGCGAGCGCCGGCACCCCCAAGGCGAGAGCGACTATGCAAGAGATACGACGATGCATCACGGAACGCCTCCTCGAGACCTTGAGCCTAGCTCCCCGTCACCCCGCGGGCTGTGGGCGCCCTCACAGAGCGGCGGGCCAACGCCCACCCGATCCACATGAACCCGATCACGCCGCCCACCACTTTGAGCTCGAAAAAGAGCGGCCGGCCGACGTCCGGGCCCGGCACCAGGGCGAGCCCGATGGAGAGCACGGTCGCCGCGATGCCGGTCCACCCGGCCAGGACGGTGAGGGGGGTCCGGGTGCGGTGCAGCTTGAGGTACGCGGCGAAGAGATACACGTAGGGGATGAAGAACAGGATGATGGTGGTGTCGACCAGCGCCAGATAGGCGTCCCGCACACTGGCGCCCACGATCCCCATCAGGATGAACAGCGTGGCGACGACGCCCTGCGTCAGCAGCGCGACGTACGGCGTGCGCCAGCGCGGGTGGATCTTGCCGAAGGCCGCCGGGAGCACGCGATCGACGCCGGCGACGAAGGGGATGCGGGCGCTGCCCGCGATCCACGCCCCCGCCCCGCCCAGATTGCCGAGGGTGATGAGCGCCGCGAGCACCGGCGCCGCGAAGAGCAGCCAGCCCCCGCCCAGCCGCTCCCCAACCGCGAGCGCCGCCTGCGGCAGCCCGTTGGTGATGTTCACGGTGTCGGGCGGCAGGGACACGAGAATCGCGAGCGTCCCCAGGACGTAGGTCGCGACGATGGCCACGCCGGACAGCGTCACGCCCCGCCGGAGGGTCCGGGCGGGATCCTGGATTTCGTCCGCCATCGTTGGCGCGAGCTCGAGCCCCGCGAAGGCGAAGGTCATGGTGGCGAAAAGGCTCAGCAGGGAGAGGTTCAAGTGCCCCGGCCGGAACGACGCGAGGGACAGGGACGTGGCGCTGCCGCGCGCGGCCCACGACCACCCGGCGAGGGCGACGAAGATCGCCGCGGGCAGCCAGGTGCCGTAGGCGCCCAGGTTCTGCACCCATTTGCCGACGTTCAGGCCGACGAGGTTGAGCCCCAGCGCGATCCAGAGGTTGGCGAGCGCGAAGACGGCTACGAACCAGGCGTTGTCCGCCAGATAGATGAACCGGTGTCCCCCGAGATAGGCGGCGATGGCCGCGCTGGTGAAGAGGAGCGAGGGGTAATACACCAGATTGTTCACCCAGTACCCCCACCCCGCCACGAACCCGTGGGTCGGCCCGAACGCGTGACGCACCCAGCGGTAAATCCCGCCCTCCGACGGGTCGATGTCGGTCAGCTCCCGCACCGCCAAGGCCGACGGCAGGAAGAAGATGACCATCGCCAGGGCCCAGAGCACCAGGCTGAACGGCCCGATGCGGGCCGCGGTGTACAGCCAGCGGAGCCCGACGATCGCGGTGATGTTGAACAGCACCACGTCCGACAGGCGCATCACCCGCGGGAGGGCCGTGGGGGTCGTCGACTCGCTCATGGATGCACCGTGGCGACCGTCCAGCTCACGGCGGACCCCAGCAGGGCGCCGCCCAGGACGTCGGTCGGAAAGTGTTTGCCGGCGGTCACCCGCAGCGCGCCTACGATCGCGGCGCCGGTATAGAGGAGAATCGCGTTCCGGGTGGCGTGCGGCAAGTGACGGCGCCGCGCGATCACGACGTACGCCGTCGCGGCGGCGAAGGCCACCTCGGCGTGCCCCGACGGGAAGGACTCGCGGTTGTCCCGGATGTTCGCCGCCGCCGGGGCCTCCGAGGTGTAGAGGATGGGCCGGCTCCGATGGACCGCGACCTTGAGCCACTGGTCCGCTGTGGCGGCCCACACGACCGCATCCGAGAAGACCACCGCGTCGGCGACGGCCCGGTCGCGCGGCTCGCCCCAGATGGTGCCGAGCCCCGCCGCGCCACCCACGCCCAGCAGGAGGAGCGTGCTCGCGGCGTCCGCCGTGCGGTCCGGCAGGTGCACCGCGATCCGGTCGACGCTCCACACGGACGCGGGATCACAGGGCGCGCACGGCGCGGTTCCGGACGGCAGGTGGAGCGGAATGGGCAGGAGAGCGAGCACGCCGCCGCCGGCGATCACCGCCGCGTCCGGCCACCCCACGCGATACGGCGCGTCCTGAGCCGCGACGGAGCCGGCCGCCGTGAGGAGGGCGAGCCCGAGGAGTGAGGCGGCGCGGCGAAACACGATTCGTAAACTTACGTACGCCTGGTGGACGCGTGCTAACTCGTGAAGGCGCGTGACCTTGCGCATTCGAGCCACTCGGGCTAATCTGTACCCGCCATTCCCTTTTCTTCGAGGTCACGTGGGCAGCCAGACCCTCCAGAACGCCGCGCTCTTCGAGAAGTGCAAGTCCTACACCCGGGCCCGCGAGGTCCAGGCCGCCGGGCTCTATCCCTACTTCAAGGCGATTTCCCACTCGGAAGACACCGTCGTGGTGATCGAGGGGAAGCAGCGGATCATGATGGGCTCCAACAACTACCTGGGGCTCACTCATCATCCCGAAGTGCTCGCCGCCGCGAAAGCCGCCCTCGAGCGCTACGGCTCGGGCTGCACCGGGAGCCGGTTCCTGAACGGGACCCTGGACCTGCACGAGCGGCTGGAGGCGGAGCTCGCGGAGTTCTTCGGCAAGGAAGCCTGCCTGGTGTTCTCCACCGGCTATCAGGCCAATCTGGGCCTGATCTCCGGCCTGGTGGGGCGCAGCGACATGGTGTTCCTGGACAAGCTCGACCACGCATCCATCGTGGACGGCGCCAAGATGTCCCAGGGTGAGACCGTCCGCTTCAACCACGGCGACCTGGCCGGCCTCGAGCGCAAGCTGCAGCGCGTCCCCGAGGGCACCGGGACGATGGTCATCGTGGACGGCGTGTACTCGATGGAAGGCGACATCGCCGACCTCCCCGCCCTGCTCAAGGTCACCCAGAAGTACGGCGCGGCCCTGGCCGTGGACGACGCCCATTCCGTGGGCGTCCTCGGCCCCAAGGGAGACGGCACCGCCGCCCACCACAACGTGGTGGACGAGGTGGACCTGATCGTCGGGACCTTCTCCAAGTCCCTGGCCTCGATCGGCGGGTTCGCCACGGGCACGGAGTCGGTGATCCACTATCTGCGGCATCACTCGCGGCCGATGATCTTCACCGCGGCCCTGCCGCCGTCCAACACGGCCGGGGTGCTGGCGGCCCTCCACGTGATGCAGCAGGAGCCGGAGCGGCGCGCGCAGCTCTGGAAGAACACCCGGCGCCTGCAGGACGGGCTCCGGAGCCTGGGGTTCGACATCGGCCCCACCGAGACCCCCATCGTCCCGGTGCTGATCGGCCCCCTGGAGAAGACCTTCCTCTTCTGGCGGAAGCTCTTCGACGCGGGCGTCTTCACGAACCCCGTGGTGCCGCCGGCCGTGCCGCCCTCGCAGTGCCGGCTCCGCACCAGCCTGATGGCCACCCACACGGCCGACCAGATCGACCGGGCGCTCGGCATCTTTGCCGAGCTCGGGAAAGAGCTGGGCGTCATTTGAGTCCCGTTCGGATCGCGCCCGTGAACGACGGGCGCGATTTCGAGCGTTTCGTTGCATTTCCGTACGACCTCTACCGGGGTGATCCGCTCTGGGTCCCCCAGCTCCGGATGGACGTCCGGACGCTCCTCTCCAAAGAAAAGAACCCGTTCTTCCAGCACGCCGAGGCCGAGTACTTCCTGGCCTGGGACGGAGACCGGGTCGTGGGGCGGATCGCCGCCATCAAGAACGACGCGCATAACCAGGAACACCACGACAAGGTCGGGTTCTACGGGTTCTTCGAGTCCGTGAACGACCAGCAGGTGGCGAACGCGCTGTTCGACGCCGCCGGCGCCTGGGTCAAGAGCAAGGGCCTGGACACGCTCCGCGGCCCGATGAGCCCCTCGGTCAACGACGAATGCGGGCTCCTGGTCGACGGGTTCGACACGCCGCCCACGCTGATGATGCCGCACAACCACCGCGACTACGTCACGCTGACCGAACGGGCGGGGTTCAAGAAGGCCAAGGACCTCCTCGTCTACGAGAGCACCACCACCCAGCCGCCGGAGCGGATCCTCCGCGCCGCGGAAGTGGTCGCCAAGCGGAAGGGGATCACGCTTCGGAAGTTCAACCTGAAGCGGTTCGCCGACGAGGTGGAGATCATCAAGAAGCTGTACAACGAGGCCTGGGAGAAGAACTGGGGCTTCGTGCCGATGACCGACGCCGAGATCGATCACCTGGCCAAGCAGCTCAAGCCCGTCGTCGTGCCCGACGTGATCTGTTTCGCGGAGCGCGCCGGCAAGGTGATCGGGTTCGCGGTGGCGCTCCCTGACATGAACGTCGCGCTGAAGAAGAACCCGTCGGGCCGCCTCTTCCCCGGCATCGTCAAGATCCTCTGGGCGGCCCGGAGGATCTCGCGGCTCCGCATTCTCCTGCTGGGCGCCCTCCCGGAATACCGGCAGACCGGCGTGGATGCGCTGATGTACCACTGGATCTGGACCAAGGGGACCGCCCTGGGCTACAACTGGGGCGAGGGCGGGTGGATCCTCGAGGACAATCCCGCCATGAACAACGGACTCCTCCGCCTCGGCTTCCGCGTCTACAAGACCTACCGGATCTACGACCGCCCGGCGTGAGGGCGTTCGTGACGGGCGGGACCGGATTCGTCGGTGCCCACCTCGTTTCGGCACTCCAGGCCCGCGGTGACGACGTCACCTGTCTGGTCCGGTCCCCCGCCAAAGCCCAAGCCCTCGGATGGACCGGGGTGCGGACGGTCCGCGGCGATCTCGACGACGCCGGGGCCCTGACCGCGGGATGCGCCGACGCCGACGTGGTCTACCACGTCGCCGGCCGCATCGCCGCCCGCTCCCTCGCCGAATTCCTCGCCGCCAACCGGGACGGGACCCGCCGGCTCCGGGACGCGGCCCTCCGGGCCGCGCCCCCGCGGGCGCCGGGAGGCGGCCCGCCGGGCCCCGCGACCGCCGCGCCTGGTCCTCGTGTCTTCCCGGGCCGCCGCGGGCCCCAACGCCCGGGGCGCGCCGGCGGACGAATCGGTCCCCCCCGCCCCGGTCACCGATTACGGCCGCTCGAAACTCGCCGCCGAGGAAGTCGTCAGGTCGGGCGCCGGCGCCTGGGTGATCGTGCGGCCTCCCGTGGTGTACGGCGAGCGCGACCCCGAGACCCTCAAGCTCTTCCGTCTGGCCCGGGCCGGCATCGGCGCCGTGTTCGGTGACGGACGACAGGAATTGTCGGTCATATATGCCGGTGACCTGGCCCAGGCCTTGATCGCGGCGGGCACGCACGCGGCCACCGTCGGCCGGACCTACTACGCGTGCCACCCGGCCGTGCTGACCGCCCGGGATCTGGTGCTGGCCATCGGGCGCGCCGCCGGCAACATTCCCACGATCGTGCCCGTCCCCGGGCCGCTGGCGCGGGGCGTGCTCTGGGCCATCGGATCCGTGGCGGGCCTGGCGGGCCGGGCCACCATTCTCACGGCGGACAAGGCCAACGAATTCCTGGCACCCGCCTGGACCTGCCGGTCCGACCGCCTGACCGGGGACACCGGCTGGCGCGCCGCGACCGGCCTGGCGGAGGGACTGGAACGGGCCGTGACCTGGTACCGGAGGGAACGCTGGCTGTGACCGCGCGGCAGCCCGAGAGCGTCACCCGGGCCTGGCTGCCCATCGACTGGGCCTGCCTGGCGTACGTGACGGTGGCGTCGGTCGCGCTGGCGCGCGGCGCCGCGGGCGGTGCCGTCCCTCGCTGGGGGTGGCTCGCGCTGGCGCACGTCCTGATGGTGGTCCTGGTCTGCCTGGCGCCCCGGGCCCGCGCCCGCGGCGGCTCCGCCCGGTTCTGGGGTGAGTGGTACCCGATGTTCCTGCTCGCCGGTCTCTACGGCGAAGTCGGCGTCCTGACCCTCAACGCCGGCCTCCACAACGACATCCTGATCGAGCGGATCGAGGTGCTGGTCTTCGGCTCCGAAGTATCCTACCGCTGGATCCGGGAAATGCCGGTGGTCTGGTTCTCCTGGCTGGTGCACCTCTGCTATCTGTCGTACTACCTGATGTTGTTCGCTTCTCCCGCAGGGCTGTGGATCATCGGCAAGCGCGAGGCGGCGCGGCAGACGATTTTCGCCATCGTGGTGACGTTCTTCGTGTGCTACGTGTTCTTCCTCTTCTATCCGGTGGCGGGGCCGCGCTACGCCTTCGATCTCGCCCACAACGCCGCGACCGAGGTGACCCCGGCGCGGTGGGCCCACTGGCTCCTCGACCGGGGCGATTCGTGGGGCGCCGCCTTCCCGTCGTCCCACGTGGCCGCCTCGGTGGTCGCCACCGGTATGGCCTGGCGTCACTGGCGCCCGCTCGGCCTCGTGCTCGTCCCCTTCACCGTGGGGCTGATCCTGGCGGTGGTGTACGGGCAGTTCCACTACGCGGTGGACGCGCTCTCGGGCCTGATGGTGGCGGGCGTGGTGCTCGGAGTGCTGCAGCTGCAGAAAGTGCCGGAGGAGCGGTACGCTCCGGTCACCGAATCCGCGGTGCTCGAAGCGCTCGAAACGTCCTGACGTCCTACATCGGCATCTCGGCGACGGTCGAATCTCCGACCTGCCGCGCCGCCCCGGGGACGAGCCGCAGGGCCTGCTTCAGGTCAGCCTGATACAGCGAGTCGCGTTGGTCGACCTGCGGCCAGGCCGTGTGCCGGTCCGGGATGAAGAGTCCGCCCACCACCCCCATCCCGCCGTCCCGGATCGTCTCGCCCGTCGGGTTGT
>Ga0335085_10017386_pt1 | contig 10361 bp, 6 predicted proteins | sample Lox_Sample_45_FD_206712 | JGI IMG/M metagenome (GOLD analysis project Ga0335085, IMG submission 206712) | Soil microbial communities from Loxahatchee National Wildlife Refuge, Florida, United States - Lox_Sample_4.5 | ecosystem: Environmental > Terrestrial > Soil > Wetlands | place: USA: Florida...
CAGGAATCACGGCGACAGCTTTCATACGTGTGAGGTTTTCTCGAAATTGTTGTCGATCAGTGTACAGGTTTTTGCGCGGGCAGCCGCAACCCCGGAGTTTTGGGTCGGGACTCCTGCCGGGCAAACGATTGCCCCGTCAAGAGGCCCGCGAAGGCCGGCGAACTACTCTCTATGGGGCATTCCGTGTAAAATCAGAAGGCGGCATCGATGGGAAGCTTCAGTTCGACGCCGTTCATCTCCATCCGTTGATCTCCCTCATTGTGGCGGTGTAGCTCAGGTGGTTAGAGCGACGGTCTCATAATCCGTAGGTCGTTGGTTCGAGTCCAACCGCCGCCACCAATGCCCGGGATGCCCTGCAGGTGCATCACGAGCGGTTCATCTCCAAACGCAAACATCTCCAGTTGCTCGAGCTCTGCGCGGCGGCCGCAGAGTGCTTCAACGGCACGCCGTTCCAATCGATCCCCCAGAGGCATGGCCACAGTTTGCGCTGTCTTTCGCAGCACCTTGTCTTGGGAATTACCCCCGCCGAATCCACACCCGCCGAAAGTGCCGCCGGGTTCTTGGGGAGCATCTATCCAAGCCAAGAATCGGAACCTGAAGACAATCCCTGCTCGGGAGCTGAACCTGCCAGGGGCGGGAAGCTATTGAACCATTGCCACTTGCGGCCGATTGCCGATAGACCGAGGAAGGCTGCGGGTCGAGGACTTCGGCAGCCGGTTGGTCAGTTGTCGAGGTCTCGCGACACTTTCCGAAGCCTTCCGCTGTGCAGGTACATCAGATAGATTAATCGTGCCCTGGGTGTGCCTTTGCGGGGGTACGCACACTCAGTCAGCAAGCAAAATTTGACGCAAGAAGAGGATTTGGGGAATCCCTCATGGCTACGGTGGCGCAGACGATACCGGCAAGACAGACTACCCGCTATGAAGCCCTGTTGCGGGCCGGACGATCGATTGCGACGTGCCATGACTGCGAGAACGCCGGCCAGGAACTTTCGCGACAGCTGCACGAAGTGCTGGAGTTCGACTATCTGCAGGTAGTGGCTTTCAATAGCGAGACCAATGCTCCCGACTGGCAGATGCTGGAAGTGAATGGCTTGCGTCTCGATGAGGCGGAGTTCAGCGAAGATAGTCCGGCCGCCTGGGTGCATTCCAGCCAGCAAACTTTTGTCGCGCACGACTGGAGACGCGAGACCAGGTTCCCGGGCCACAGAGACTTCCTGGTTGAGAAAGGCATCGCGTCATCCTGTACGTTGCCGTTGGTACGCGGCGACCGACGGCTCGGGATCATCACGGTTGGCAGCCTTCGCGCAGACTTCTATCCGGCTGAAGAGGTCGACTTCCTCTCCTTGGTAGCGGATCAGATCGCGCTGGCGATTGACGCGGCCATAAACCTCTACGCCTCGACTCGCGCACAAGAACGGCTCAAACTCATTCTGGAGCTAACGAATCAGGTCGTCTCGAACCTGGAATTCGACGAGCTTTTGCAGGCAATCTCGAGCATTGTGCGCCGCGTCATGCAGTGTGATGCCGCTGCGATCATGCTGCCAGACGGCGAAGGCAGGAACCTCCGGGTGCATGGTCTCGATTTCCCGGACAGCAAAGGTTTCTTCCTCGAGGATGTGGAAATTCCAATCGAAGGAACCATGCCCGGGGAAACATTCAAGTCGGGCAGACCTTTCGTGCTGAATCGACTGGATCCCGCCGAAGTGCCAGCCGAGTTATACGCGAAGGCCAAGGGCGAAGGGATGAATTCGTTTTGCGATCTGGCGATGATCAGCCGCGATCGCATGCTCGGGGTGCTGGCGGTTACGCGGCGCCAGGAGAACGCGTTTGATGATAACGAAGTTGCTTTCCTGACCCAAGTGGCACATCAGGTGGCAATCGCCATTGAGAACGCCCTGGCCTATGGCGAGATTGCCGAACTGAAAGACAAGCTGGCCCAGGAAAAGCTCTATCTCGAAGACGAAATTCGCGGCGAGATGGACTTTGAAGGAATCGTAGGCCAGAGTTCCGCGCTGCGGAACGTCTTGCGGCTGGTGGAAACGGTGGCGCCAAGCGATTCGACGGTGCTGCTGCTGGGGGAGACCGGTACTGGGAAAGAATTGATTGCCCGCGCCATTCACGACCGAAGCCGCCGCAAGGATCGTACCTTTGTAAAGATGAATTGTGCTGCCATCCCCACGGGTTTGCTGGAAAGCGAACTGTTTGGACACGAGCGTGGTGCGTTTACCGGGGCCATCTCGCAGAAGATCGGCCGCCTTGAACTAGCCGACCAGGGAACCATGTTTCTCGATGAGGTCGGCGACATCCCTCTTGATATCCAGCCGAAGTTGCTGCGCGCGTTGCAAGAGCGAGAGTTTGAACGGCTGGGCAGCACTCGCACAAAGAAAGTGGATGTCCGCCTGGTCGCGGCCACGAATCGTGACCTGGGCCAGATGATCGAAGATCGCACCTTCCGCAGCGATCTTTACTACCGCCTCAATGTTTTCCCGATTCGTATTCCTCCGTTGCGCGAGCGTCCTGAGGATGTCCCTCTGCTGGTCCGCTACTTCACGCAAAAATACGCGAGGCGAATGGAGAAGAAGATCGAGTCGATTCCAGCCGCTGCGCTGAGGAAGTTGGCGAGCTGGCATTGGCCGGGCAATATTCGCGAACTGGAGAATTTCATTGAGCGCGCAGTCATCCTCACGCATGGTACCGCGCTGGAGGTGCCAGTCTCCGAGCTCAGTCGCAAGGGGAATGCCCAGATGGTGACGGCTGGTCCCCGTGACTCGGGCGAGCGGGAAGAGATTCTCAGGGTTCTCAAGGAAACGAATGGCCGGGTCGCTGGGTCGAAAGGTGCTGCAGAAAAGATGGGCCTCAAACGTACCACACTTATCTCACGCATGAAGAAACTCGGAATCGATCCCAGGAAAGTGTCGTAATTCGACATCTGTCGAGGCTTTCGACGGACAGTCACGATCCCGTAATAGCTGTTGGCCAGGATCGGTCGCGAATCTCCCGCGCATTCTTCCCGACTCCAATTTGGCCCTCCTCGTGCAAACGACGAAGCGTGGCTGAAATTCTACTGACAAGCGCATGTGGGGCGGCAACGGTCTTCATGCTGAGTTTTCTCAAGGCTCTCCTAAGGGATTCCCGTGATCATTCTCAGAACCCGCGGGGCCGGGGAAAGCTGATTGAACTGCCGTTAGCAGACGGCAATCACCATGCGACGCGCCGCTCGGCGTAACCTGCACCTCGCTATTCGTGTTTTCTTCAGTGACGAAGCGGTGGCTTCGACAAGTGTCGAAACAATTTCGACAGTTTTCGACAAATGGCGCGCGATTTGGCTGAGCGCCCTAGTAAATAGAACAGCTTAGCGAGTACGCCGATTTGGATCGAATTGTGCTTGACCACATCACAGTAGAGGATTTGATGCTCCGCATAACAACTGTCGAGACCAAGCTGAACCGCAAACTGATTCTTGAAGGAAAACTGGTGGAACCCTGGCTCGGTGAACTGCGGCACGCTTTTCGAATTGCCACGCACGCCCTCGGTGATCGCACGCTGATCGTCGATTTGACGGATGTAACCGTGATCGGCTGTGAGGCGGAAAGCACGCTGGCGGAGTTCATGGAGCAAGGAGCCAGGTTTTCCTGCGATGGAGTGTTGATCAAACATATGCTCCGCAAACTAGCGCGACGCTGTCATGGATCGTCGGGAGAACTTCGGCACTCGGTAGGTTCACATGATTAAGGACGGTACGGAGGTAAAGGTGTTTCAAGCCGCTCAAGCCCTCTCCCACGGATCAACCACTCATACCACAGGCGCTGATTTCTGCCGGATTTTTGCCGAGGAGATGGACAGTCTCTATATGCTCGGACTAGTGCTTACTGGGGATGCGAAGCTGGCGGAACAGTGCTTCGTCGCGGGAATCGGCGACTGTGTTGATGGGAATGCCGTTTTCAAAGAGTGGGCGCACTCCTGGGCCCGGCGCGCGCTTGTGCAGCGCGCCATTGAAATGGCTGGCCCCGGGGCAAGGCCAGGCGGGTTTGTCAAAGTGGGGCCGGGAATGAAAATTCAACCGGCAATAGCAGCAGTGCTTAACCTCGACACTTTGGAGCGCTTTGTCTTGGTGATGTCAGTATTAGAAGGATATTCCTACCAGGACTGCTCCATCTTGCTGGGTTGCACGCGACAGATGGTGGTTCAGGCTCGCGCCCGTGCACTGGACAATCTGTCAACAGCGGGTCACTCGATGGCCATGCCGGTTGGGGAACTGCAAGGGATCGGCACCGTGGTTTCAAACTAACAGCGATTCTACTGAGGATGGTTATGAAGGGTTTGGCTGGGTACAACTACAGAATGTTCGGGGTCGTTGGGCTGGCGCTTTTAGCCATAGGGACGACCGGTTGCAGCAAGACTCAGGTGCAAGCTGCGCCCTCGCTGCCGCCGCCGCTTGTCACCGTCACGCCCGCGGCAGTGAAAGATGTGCCGCGTTATCTGGACGAGATCGGCAGGAACGGTGCATTTGAGTCGGTAACGGTGACACCCCAGGTCGGCGGGCGGATCACCGAGCGCCATTTTCAGGATGGCGAGAACCTGAGTAAGGGACAACTGCTGTTTGTCATTGATCCGCGTCCTTATAAGGCACAGTTGGATTCTGCACAGGCGACGCTTGCTCAGGCGAAAGCAGCGCTTGACCTGGCGAAGATCCAGTTTTCGCGCGACGAAGAAGTGATCGCCACGCGCGCGATTTCGAAACAGGATTACGACACCAAGAAAAACGCAGTTGACGTCGGTCAGGCGCAGGTCGATGCCGCCGAGGCCGCGCTGGAAACCGCGAAGCTCAACCTGGAGTATTGCTACATTCATTCGCCGATCAACGGGAGAGCGGGTGCGCGCCTGGTTGATGTGGGAAATGTGGTGCAGGCCAATAGCACCTCCTTGCTGCTGATCCAGCGGATGGACCCCATCTACGCAAACTTCACCGTCACCGAGCGTGACCTTCCCCAAGTTCAGAAGGAGATGGCTGATGGAACGTTGAAGGCGCTGGTGCGCTTGCCCTCGGATCCTGAAGACAAGGCGAGAATCGGGAAGGTGGAGTTCCTTGACAACGCGGTGCAGAACGGAACCGGAACGGTCAACCTGCGAGCCACTCTGGCAAACCCCGAACGGCATTTCTGGCCGGGGCAGTTCGTCGATGTGAAACTGGTGCTTTCCACCGAGAAGGGAGCGGTGCTGATTCCGAATCAGGCGACCCAGCTCAGCCAGCAGGGGCCCTTCGTCTATGTCATCAAACCGGATGACACCGCCGACTTGCGTCCGGTCACCCTCGGCCAGCGGCAGGGCGACGATGTCGAAGTGCTCAGCGGGCTTGAGCCCAATGAGCAGGTGGTAGTGACCGGACAGCTCACGGTGAGGCCGGGTGGCAAGGTGCGCATTGATAGCGGAGCCAGCAGTCCGCAGAAGGCCGCGGCCACGAAGCAAGGGGGCCAATCGTGAACCTATCCGAGAATTTCATTCGCCGCCCGGTCATGACCGTCGCGCTGACGGTCTCGGTGATTCTCTTCGGCGTGTTGGCTTACTATCGGCTGCCGGTCAGTGATCTGCCGGCGGTGGATTATCCCGTGATCCAGGTGCAGGTGAACTATCCCGGCGCCACGCCCGAGACCATGGCAAACAACGTTGCCACTCCGCTGGAGCGGCAGTTCATGCAGATCCCCGGCCTCGAGCTGGTGACCTCGAACAACGGACAGGGCCACACCAGTTTCGTCCTTCAATTTGGCTTGGACAAGAGTCTCGATGCCGCCGCTACCGACGTACAGGCGGCCATCACCCGCGCCACTGGGCAACTTCCTGTTGATCTGCCCAGTCCGCCAACCTTCACTAAAACGAATCCCAATGATCAGCCGATTCAGTACATCGCGCTGGTGAGCGACACGGCGACGGAAGGCCAGCTTTACGACTTCGCGAACACCCAGGTTGGCGAGCGCATCAGCATTCTGCCAGGCGTCAGCCAGGTTGCGGTGTATGGAACGCAGTCCGCGGTACGCATCAAGGCTGATCCTTCCGCGATGGCGGTCCGCAACATAACGCTTGAAGATCTGACGAACGCCGTGAAGAACGGCACCAGCTACACCGGCGCAGGGCAATTTGACGGGCCGCATCATACCTTTCTGTTGCAGCCACAGGGACAGCTCAGCACAGCAGAGCAATATAACGACCTCATCGTTGGTCAATCGAACGGCGCGCCGATCTACCTGAGGGACGTCGCCACCGCAAAAGACAGCGTGCAGGACGAGCGCATTGATATGCGCTTCTGGGTGCGTGGACATCCGGCGCCTGCGGCGACCGTTGTGGTGGCTGTGTTCCGTAGGGCCGGCTCGAATGCCGTTGAGGTTGCCGACTCGGTGCGGGCCCTTCTCCCCAACATCGAATCACAGCTTCCGAGTTCGGTGAAACTGATCCCCATCTATGACCGGTCGCGCACCATCGTTGATAGCGCACGCGACGTGCAAACCACGCTCTACATCGCCTTTGCGCTCGTGGTGATGGTGATTTTTGTCTTTCTGGGACGCGCGACCGACACACTGATTCCCGCTGTGGCGTTGCCGCTTTCGCTGTTGCTGACGTTCATCGCGATGAACCTGCTCGGCTACAGTCTCGACAACCTCTCCCTCATGGCCTTAACGCTTGCCATCGGCTTCCTGGTCGATGACGCCATCGTGTTTCTCGAGAACACCGTACGCCTGATGGAACAATCGGGCCAGAGCGCGTTCGAGGCGTCGCTGAATTCGGCGAAGGAGATCAGCTTCACGATCCTGGCCATGACCCTCTCGCTGGCAGCGGTCTTTATCCCGCTGGTATTCATGGGCGGACTGATGGGGCGCATCTTCCGGGAGTTTTCGGTCACCATTGTGATCTCGATTATCGCCAGCGGGCTGGTTTCACTTACTTTGACGCCGTTGATGACCTCGCGCCTGCTGGGCGACCGCGGTGTCGGCTCCAAGAAGACCTGGATGGAAAGGACGATCGGGAGCATCGAACGCCGGGTCCTGAGGGTTTATGGGGACTCGCTGTGGTTCTTCCTGCGGCAGCGTTGGATCTCAGCCATGGTGTGGGTGATTTGCCTTGCTGGAACCGCGTATCTTTTCTACATCATCCCAAAATCGTTCCTGCCGGTCGGCGACAGTTCATTCATCCGCGGCATTCTGGTGGCGCAAGAAGGGTCGTCGCCTGACCAGATGCATGCTTATCAGACGGCCGCCGAAAAGGTGATGCGCGCTAATCCCGCGGTGGAAACAACGTTCACCATGAGCGGCAACAGCCAGTTTCTGCCCGCGAATCAGGCGTTCTTGATCGCCTTCCTGAAGGACCCGAAACAGCGTCCTCCCATCCAGCAGGTCGCCGGCGAGTTGATGGGCGGGATTGCGGCCACGGTTCCAGGAGCCATCGCATTTCTCCAGCCGAACCCGGTTCTGGAGATCAGCACCGGCGCTACCGCCAACGTGCAGGGACAGTTCGCTTACGCGATCTCAGGGATTGATGCGAAGGAAGTTTATGAAACCGCCAACAAGATGATGGCGAAGATGTATCAGTATCCCGGCTTCCTCTTCGTCAACTCCGACCTTTTCAATCACACGCCGAATCTGCAGGTCGATATTCTGCGTGACCAGGCGAAACTCTACGGAGTTTCGGAAACCCGCATTTTGACCCTGCTGCACGATGCCTACTCTCAAAACTACAGCTACCTGATCAAGAAAACGACGAATCAGTACCAGGTGATCCTGGAGGTAGCTGACGACGAGCGCGCAAACCCGCAAGACCTGAGCAAACTCTACATCAAGAGCGACGACGGTCAGCGGATGATTCCATTGAACGCCGTGACCACTTGGCACCCGGTGATTGGGCCGCAAGCGGTGAACCACATTAACCAGTTCACCAGCGTGACACTGTTCTTCAACATGAAGCCGGGCTACACCGTGGGACAGGCAACGCAGTTTGTGGAGGATACCGCGAAGCAGATTCTGCCCCCTGATGTGCAGGGGCAACTGCAGGGTGAGGCCCTGATCTTTCGCAATACGGTGTCGGATCTCCTGGTACTCATGTTGGTCGCAGTGTTCGTCATGTACGTGATTCTCGCGATCCTTTATGAAAGCTATCTGCACCCCATCACAGTGTTGTCGTCGCTGCCGGTCGCTCTGGTAGGCGGGCTGCTGACGCTATGGCTGTTTGGCGCCGAAGCCTCTCTTTATGCCTACATCGGGATGTTCATGCTGATGGGCATTGTGAAGAAGAACGGCATCATGATCGTGGACTTTGCGGAAGAACGGGTGCGCAGCGGCGTCAAAGACGACCAGGCGATCCACGACGCGAGTATGGAACGCTTCCGTCCAATCATGATGACGACCATGGCGGCGTTATTGGGCGCGCTACCCATCGCGTTGGGGTACGGAGCGGACGGGTCCTCCCGGCGCCCCCTTGGATTGGTGGTCATTGGCGGCCTCATCGTTTCACAGTTCGTGACTTTGTACGTCACGCCCGCAATCTATCTCTATCTTGAGGAATTCCAGGAGAAGGTGCTCGACCGGTATTCCTTTTTCCGCTCGGGGCGGCAACGCGTTCCCGCGGAGAATCCGGCCTTTGCTCTTCAGGAAGGCGCTGGGGACTGAAATCATGATTCGATCTTTTTCGTTGTCGGCTCTGCTGGTTGCAGTGGTGTTCTGTGTCGGTTGTGCAGTGGGCCCGAACTACAAACGGCCCTCGGTGGACGTTCCGGTGACTTACCGTGGTCCGGTGCCGGATACCACAGCGGCTGACCCGCAAACGTCCACGACGAACTCATCCTCACAGGCCACGGTTGCCTCCCTGGGCGATGAAAAATGGTGGCAGGTTTTTCAAGACAAGGAGCTGCAAGCTCTGATCCGTGCGGCGCTAAAAAACAATTATGACGTGCGCGTGGCTGCGTCGCGCGTGTTGCAGGCACAGGCACAATTGGGAATTACACGTGCTGATCAATATCCGAACTTGAACGTCGGCGGCCAAATCAACAGTCTTCAGAGCCCCGTGATCGGCCCGTTCCCTTCTTACGAAGTCACACAAGGGCAAGTTACGGGTTCGGCCGCCTGGAACCTCGATTTCTGGGGAAAGTACCGCCGCGCAACCGAAGCAGCGCGCGCCAACCTGCTGGCTAGCCAGTGGGCACAGAAAGAGGTCATCGCCACACTGGTGGCAAATGTGGCCACCGACTATTTCCTGCTGCGGCAATTAGATCTTGAGCTGGAGATTGCGCGGCGAACGCTCGATTCGCGGCAGGACTCCCTGAAACTCACGAAGACGCTCGAGGAACACGGCATCAACTCGATGCTCGACGTTCGGCAGTCAGAGCAACTCGTCTACACAGCCGCTGCTGAAGTCCCGGATCTGCAAAAACAGATCGGGCAGACTGAGAACGCCATCAGTACTCTGCTGGGCAAGAATCCCGAAGACATTCCTCGCGGCATGAAGCTGACGGAACAACCGCACTTGCCGCAGGTTCCGGCGGGTCTTCCTTCGGAGCTCTTGACGCGACGGCCAGATGTCCGCCAGGCAGAGGAAACCCTGGTTGCCGCAAATGCGCAGATCGGCGTTGCCCGGGCGGCCTACTTCCCGCAGGTTTCATTGACGGGCAGCGCGGGGTACCAAAGTCCCGCATTGACGAGTCTGTTTACTGGCCCAGCGGGGCTTTGGAATCTCACGGCGGGAGTGACGCAGCCTATCTTCGAGGGTGGAAGGCTAAAGAGTAATGTCCGGCTGGCCGAGGCGGAGAAACAGCAGATGCTGCTTACGTACCAGCAGACGATTCAAGGAGCCTTTCGCGACGTTTCCGATGCGCTGATCGCCTATCAGAAGAATCGCGAATTCCGCGAGCAGCAGCAGCAACTGTTTGCCTCTGCGCAGGATGCGGCGCGTTTATCAGAAGTGCGCTTCAAGGCGGGAACGACCGACTATCTGGAAGTGCTGACCAACGAAACGAACTCTTTTTCGGCGGAGTTGGGGTTGGCGCAAGCCCAGGGTAATGAGCTTATCGCGCTGGTGCAGTTATATCAGGCTCTGGGAGGAGGCTGGCAGGAGTAACGCCGCTGGTCCACCAGATATCCGGCACGGCCCGGCGCCTGGTGTATGCGATACCGGCGCGATCGAGAGCGTTCAAAATGGCTTGTATCGCCCGAGGCACTGATGACAGGACTGGTTCGCTCAAATCGCAGCCGGTCTCATACCGCCGTCCGGTCACGGCGACCAGCATAACCGTGCTCGGGCTGCGTCCTAACATGTCGGCGGCGAGCAGGGACTCGGTAAGAGCAGGAGAATGAGGGTCCATGCGAGTGGGCGGAGCGTGCC
>Ga0335085_10017387_pt1 | contig 10361 bp, 11 predicted proteins | sample Lox_Sample_45_FD_206712 | JGI IMG/M metagenome (GOLD analysis project Ga0335085, IMG submission 206712) | Soil microbial communities from Loxahatchee National Wildlife Refuge, Florida, United States - Lox_Sample_4.5 | ecosystem: Environmental > Terrestrial > Soil > Wetlands | place: USA...
CTGTCGCCGCGGGCGCAGCGCCGGATGGTCCGGCTGGCGCCCGGTGTGGACGTTACGTTCTTCCGTCCCGGCGCAGGCGGCGACGCGGTCCGGGAGCGGCTGGGGCTGGCCGGCCGGCCGGTGGTGGCCTGCGTGTCCCGGATGGTGCCGCGCAAGGGCCAGGACACCCTGATCACCGCCTGGCCGCAGATAAAGGCTCAGGTCAGCGGCGCGGCCCTGCTGCTCGTGGGGGACGGTCCCTACGCGCCCAGGCTCAGGCGGCTGGCACGTCGCCTCGACGTGGCCGGGGATGTCATCTTCACCGGCCCGGTCCCGTGGCCCGAACTCCCCGGCTACTACGACGCGGCGGACGTATTCGCCATGCCCTGCCGGACGCGCCGGGCCGGCCTGGACGTGGAGGGTCTCGGCATCGTCTACCTCGAAGCGTCAGCCACCGGCCTGCCCGTGATCGGCGGGGATTCTGGCGGGGCGCCGGACGCTATTCTCGACGGCGAGACCGGTTACGTCGTCAGCGACAGGCCCGGTGTCGCGGTCCGCGTCACCGAGTTGCTCCGTGACCAGGCCAGGGCCAGGGCGATGGGGGAGAAGGGCCAGGCGTGGGTGGAACGGGAGTGGCGAGAGGAGCTCTCCGCCGCCCGCCTGTCCGCGATCCTGGCGGGCTGACGACGGCTAAGCCCGACCGTTCGGCCTAAGCCCGCCTCAGACCGCCTAAGGCCGCCGCGAACAGGAGGAATAGGGCATTCCTCCGATACGGTCCCGGGGGTCTTACCGCGAGACTCGAATAGTGACCGGCCAGGGGGCTGGCCGGCACGTCGAGGAGGATCGATGAACCCGAGCATGACCCAGAGCCTGGTCTCGGATCACATCAGGGAAACACTCCAGCAGGCGGCGGCGGCCCGCCTGGCCAGCGCGGCGCGCAGCACCGCCCGCAAGGCGAGCAACCGCACGGCCCGGCGCGGCCACTGGCTGGTACGGGGGGCATGACCATGGCCAGGCAGATCAGCGCGCTGGCCCGGCGGGTAGGCGGCTTCTTCGCCGAATGCAACTACGCCCAGCGCCGGCTGGCCATATTGAATCTGGCCCCGGACGCGCACGTCACCAGGGGGGACGAGGCGCCGGACGACTACGCTGAGTTCCTGTTCAGGACATCTGGCATGCTGCTGCGCGAGCCGGACGCCCGGCACCGCGCCCACGGCCGGTTCGTCGGCTAGGAGCCGGCTGGGAAGCCGGCTAGGTAGCCGGCTCAGCAAAGGCTACGGCGGCCGGGCCGCTCCTCGCCGGCCCGGCCGCCGGCTCAAGCACCCTGATCACGCACCCTGATCACGCACCCTGCTCATGCACCGCGATCACGAATACAGGGCATCGATGTCGGCGGCGAAGTCCTTCAGCAGCACGCTACGGCGGATCCCGAGCTTGACGGTGAGCTGCCCGGCCTCCTGGGTGAAGTCGACGTCGAGGATCCGGAACTTCCTGATCGACTCCGCCCGGGATACCGCCTGGTTGGCGTCGTCCACGGCAGTCTGCACCTCGGCGACCAGATCCGGGTCGTCGCGCAGGGCCGCGACGGTGGCGTCGGCCGGCTTGCCGCGCCTCTCCTTCCACGGCCCGAGCGCCTCCGGGTCCAGGGTGATCAGCGCCGCGACGAACGGCTTGCCGTCCCCGACCACCATGCACTGGCTGATCAGCCCGTGGCTGCGAAGCCGGTCCTCGAGCAGAGCGGGCGACACGTTCTTGCCCCCGGCGGTGACGATCAGCTCCTTCTTTCGCCCGGTGATCTTCAGGAAGCCCTCTTCGTCCAGCTCCCCGACGTCGCCGGTGGCGAGCCAGCCGTCTCCGGCGAAGACCTCCTTGGTGGCCGCCTCGTTGCGCCAGTAACCGGGGAAGACGTTCTTCCCGCTGATCAGGATCTCGCCGTCGTCGGCGATCTTGATCCCGACGCCGGGCAGCGGCTGCCCGACGGTGCCGATCTTGTTCCGGTCGGGCCGGTTCACGGTGGCCGCGGCGGTCGTCTCGGTCAGCCCGTACCCCTCGAGAACGGTGACGCCGATGCCGCGGAAGAAGTGGCAGAGCCGTTCGCTGAGCGCCGCCCCGCCCGAGACGGCGTACTGCGCCCGGCCGCCGAGGGCGGCCCGCAGCTTGCCGTAGACCAGCCGGTCGAACACCGCGTGCCGGGCTCGCAGGCCGAACGAGGGGCGGCCGCCGGGATCATCGAGCGCCCGGCTGTACGCGATCGCGGCGTTCGCGGCGCGGCTGAAGATCGCGCCCTTCTTCTCGCTGGCCGCCTTGTGCTCGGCGGTGTTGTATACCTTCTCGAACACCCGCGGCACGGCCAGGATGAACGTCGGCCGGAACGAGGCCAGCGCGGGCAGCAGCGCGGTCAGGTCCCCGCAGTGCCCGAGCACGATCCCGCCCTCGAGGCAGCCCACCTGGATGATCCGGGCGAATACGTGCGCCAGCGGCAGGAACAGCAGCGTTCCCGGGTTCTCTGTCGCGGCCACCAGGGTCAGCGGGCCGAGAAAGGCGTTCCGCACGTCGGACAGGAGGTTCTCGTGGGTCAGCTCGCAGCCCTTGGGGCGTCCGGTGGTGCCCGAGGTATAGATGACCGTGGCCAGGTCGGCGGCCCGGGCCGCGGCCGTCCGCTCGGCGACGACGTCGTCGCCGACGCCCGCGCCCGCCGCGCGCAGCGAGTCGAGGTCCGAGTCGATCCGCCATACGTGCGACAACGCCGGCACCCGGTCCCGGAAGCTGCCGATGATGTCCCCGTAGGAGGCCGTCTCGACGAAGCACGCCCGCGCGCCCGAGTCGGAGAGGATCCATTCGGCCTGCTCGGCGGAGGAGGTCTCGTAGACCGGCACGGTGACGGCGCCCGCGGTCCAGATGGCGTAGTCGATCAGCGTCCACTCGTACCTGGTGTGCGACATCAGCGCGACCCGGTCTCCGGGCTCGACGCCGGCCGCGATCAGTCCCTTGGCCATCGCGACGACCTCGCCGGAGAACTGGCTCGCGGTCACGTCGGTCCAGGACCCTGACAGACCGGACGCCCCGGATGACCCGGAAGGGCGTCGCAGCACCACGGCCTGGGGCTGCTCGGCGGCCCGGCGGAACACGACATCAGCGAGGTTCGCGGTCGCCGGGATCTGCGCCAGGGCCGGAATGCTGAATTCGCGCACGGTATCTCTCCCAACCAGGTATCCCTACACAGCACAAGCTTCAGGCAGTGCCAGTTTAGGCTGGCGGCCGGTCAGTTCCTGGTTACGATCTTGCGCCGTGGCCGGCTTACCGTGGTTACATGCGAGTCCACGTGGTGAGCGATGTACATGGCCGCGCGGACGCGCTGGCCCGCGCGGCCGACGGGGCGGACGCGCTGGTCTGCCTGGGCGACCTGCTGCTTTTCCTCGACTACGCCGACCACGGCCAGGGCATCTTCGCCGACTTGTTCGGCGCCGAAGCGGCGGGCAGGTACGTCGCCCTGCGCACCGCGAAGAAGTTCGACGAGGCCAGGGAGTACTCACTCGGCCTGTTCGCGTCCCGGCCGGAGAGCCGGGCCAGCCTCTTCGAGACCGCGATGAGGCGGCAATACGCCGAGATGTTCGGCGCGCTCCCCGAGCCCGCATACCTGACCTACGGCAACGTCGACGTCCCGGCGATGTGGGAGCGGTTCACCAAGCCCGGGCATCACATCCTCGACGGGGGAACGGCCGAACTGGACGGATGGACCTTCGGGTTCGTCGGCGGCGGGCTGAAATCGGTCTACCGCACGCCGAACGAGATAAGCGACGAGGAATTCCGGGCCAAGATCGAGGCGGTCGGCGAGGTGGACGTGCTGTGCACGCACATTCCGCCCGCCGTCCCCGAACTTCTCTACGACACCGTGGCCCGGCGACTGGAGAAGGGCAGCACGGCGCTGCTCGACGCGATTAAGGCGACCAGGCCGAGGTACTCGATCTTCGGGCACGTGCACCAGCCACTGGCCCGCCGGACGAGAATCGGCGTCACGGAATGCCTGAACGTGGGTCATTTCCGCGCCACCGGCGCCCCATTCGTCCTGCAGTGGTAGCCGGGTACGATCATCGGTAGGAGGCGTCAGGTGTCGGAATCCCGAGGCGAGGGCCAGCCGGAAGGCAGTGCCCAGCCCAGCAACAGTGCTCAGCCCAGCAACAGCGGCGGCCAGTCCAGCAGCGGCCAGCCCAGGAACAACGATGGCCAGCCCGGCCAGCCCGGCCAGTCCAGCCAGTCCAGCCAGTCCAGCCGGTCCAGCAGCAGCGGCAACGGTCAGTCGGGCAGCGGGCGCCAGTCCCGCTCAAGCGACCCGGTCGCCGACTTCCAGCGCTGGCTGATGAAGGCCGGCGCCCGCAGCATGGCCAATCAGGTCGCCGGCCAGGTCAAGCGGACCCTCGGCGCCGAGCGCCGGGACAGCGGCGACGTGTGGGACACGGCCACCAACGAGCCGCCCCCCAACGAGGCGCCGGAGTGCCAGTGGTGCCCGGTCTGCCAGGCGGCCCGCGCCGCGCGGCTGGGCGGCGGGAGCGGTCTGGGCGCGCAGCTGGCTAGCGCGGGCGGGGCGCTGGCGTCGGTGGTCCAGGACGCGTTCTCCGTCTTCGAGCAGGCCATGAAGACCCAAGATCAAAACAGGTCGGCCGAACGGCCCGGGACGTCACGCCCCGGTTCCGGCGCGTCAGACCGCGGCGAAACCGGCCAGTGACGCTCGCCATCGGCGTTGATGTCGGTGGCACGAAAGTCGCGGCGGGGGTCGTCGACGAAGACGGCCGGATCATCGCCAAGCTGAAGAGATCGACCCCGGCGGCCAGCCCGGCGCGGACCGAGCTCGCCATCGCCGACGCCGTGACCGAGCTCCTCGCCCATGATCAGGTCGCCGGGCACCGGGTCGGGGCCATCGGATTGGGCGCGGCCGGGTTCGTCGACAGCGCCCGGGCGACCATGCTGTTCGCACCGAACCTGGCCTGGCGCGATGAGCCCCTCAAGCAGCGGGTGGAGGAGCGTCTCGGCCGCGAGGTCGTGGTGGACAACGACGCGAACGCCTCGGCCTGGGCCGAAGCCAGGTTCGGCGCGGCGCGCGGGTACCGCGACGTGATGCTGGTGGCCCTGGGCACGGGCATCGGCGCCGCCATCATCATCGGCGGCGAGCTCTACCGCGGCCGGTGGGGGATGGCCGGCGAGCCCGGTCACGTCCGGGTGGTGCCCGACGGCCGGCTGTGCGGCTGCGGGAACCGGGGCTGCTGGGAGCAGTACTGCAGCGGTAACGCCCTGGTCGCCGAGGCCCGCGAGTTCGCCAGGCGCACACCGGGCGGCGCCATCAGGCTGCTCCAGCTGGGCGGCGGAACGCCCGAGGGAATCTCCGGGCCGGTGATCACCCAGGCTGCGACCGAGGGTGACCCGGCCGCGCTGCGCTGCTTCCAGACCGTGGGCGGCTGGCTCGGCCAGGGGCTGGCCGACCTGGTCGCGGTCCTCGATCCGGCCTGCTTCGTGATCGGCGGCGGCGTCTCCGAGGCGGGGGAACTGCTGCTCGACCCGGCGCGGACCGCCTTCGAGCGCGCGCTGCCCGGCCGCGGTCACCGGCCGCTGGCCGAGATCAAGGTCGCGCAACTCGGCGAGGACGCCGGCATCGTCGGCGCCGCCGACCTGGCCCGTGAGAGCGGTCAGGGCACGGCGTTCACACGACGGCGCCGTCGTCGCCGTCGTCTGGACCGCCCGGTCCTGGTTCGTTCATACGCAGCACGAGTATGGCGAAGCCTGTGACGAACGCGGCCACCGCGCAGAACGCGGCGATACCCGGTACCGACCAGCCCGCCGCGGTCGCCACGACCAGGTAACCCGGCCCGCCGAATAGCGCCGCCCAGGCGCCCTTGGTGACCGGGTCCAGCTTGGGCAGCGGCGGGGGCGGGGGCGGGACGAAATGCTCGCCGTCGTCTTCCGGTGCGGGCTCTTGTGGCGCCCGGCGTGCCCGGATCCTCCGCGCCCGGGTGCCGTGCGCGGCCGCCCGCCGTTCCCGCGCGCCCTGGATCACGTCTGGAGCGGTTGCCCCCGGCATCGCGTCCGTGTCGAACGCTCCCCGCACTCCTTCGTCATCGAACCCGCGGATCCCCTCGGCGCCGCGCGTGCGCGCGTCCGCGTCCTCCCGCGGTTCTTGCGTCCCCGCGCCGTCTCCGCCGTCTCCGCCAGGTCCGCCAGGTCCGCCGTCTCCGCCGGGCGCGGGCGGGGATCCGCTGGTCCCGCGGGTCCCTGGCGACCCGTCGGCGGCGTCCGCGCCGTGAGCCGATTCGTGCCGCGGCCGCGGCACGTTCTCGCGGTCGGGCCAGGGCACCGGCCCGGCCGCGGTCGTGGGCGTCTCGAACCGGGCGACCAGATCACGCCACGTCGCGTCCTCGTCGCTCTCTCTGCTCTCCGTGTTATCCCAGTCCGGCACGTCCCCACCGATGTCCGAGTCGAAGCCTGACTTCCACGATAGCTGTCCGTGGTCCGGTGCCGGGAGGGTAAATCTCAGGAGTACGGCCGCTTATTCGGCCGGGGCAGAGCGATTATGCCGAAGGCGTATCTCGGCCGTTGCTCGCCGGAATCGCCGCCCCGGCTTCGGGATGCTGCGACATGGCGGTGGCGTCCGGCAGGGCCCGCCGCCTGGAGAGCCAGCGCTGCCGTTTCTCCGCCGCTGCCCCATCCGGCAGTTCGAGCACCGCGGCGATCGCCTCCGGGGGCATGCCCATCGCGCGCGCGGCTTCGAAGAGCTCGAATTCCAGCCGGTCCAGGCCAAGCCGGGCCGCCTGCACTAGCACGAGGGCGGCGCCCATGTCGAGTCCCTCGGCGCGTCCCGATGCCGCCGCCTCGGTCACCGACCTGATTGCGTCCAGATCCGGGATCAGCCGTCTCTCCGTCTCCCACAGCAGCAGATCCACACCGGACGCGTAGCGCTCGGTCAGGTGCCTGCGCGAGGCGCCGACCATCTCGGGTGAGGGCGCGGGAGGTTCCACGTCTCCCACGGTAATGGCTCCCGCATGACCCGTCGACCATGCGGGAACCGTCGCTACGTAAGAGTGATAGTGCCTTTCGTCACGGCCTGGATGAACGTCACGCTGCCCTCGAAGATGGCCTCGGCGTCATTGTCGAGCGTGGCGACGTGGTAGCTGTCGGTGCATTCGCGCACGGTCACCTGATCCTTGGGCAGTCCGGCCAGCAGCGCGCGCATGCTGGCCGGCCCGACGACGTGATCGGCGGTGCTCCGGTAGACGAGTACCGGCTGGGTGACCTGGCTCAGGTTCCTGACCGTCTCGCTCCACAGCTTCGGCAGCGTGGCCGCGGCCCGGACCGGCACCCGGTCGTAGCCGAGCTCGTGTGCGCCCGGCTTGGCGATGTCGCTCGCGATGCCCGGTACCGACCGCACTACGTACTTGAGCACGGGGGTGAGCAGGGACACCTTGGTGTCCGCCAGCGACGGGTTGACCAGGACCAGGCCGCGCACCGCGGCGCCGCGGGTCTCCGCCAGGCGCAGCGCGAGGCAGCCGCCCATGGACAGGCCGAATACGAAGACCTGCTCGCACCGGCTCGCCAGCCTGCCGAACGCGGCCTCCACCTCGGCGAACCAGTCGTCACCGCCGGTCCGGGCGAGATCCTGCCAGGTGGTGCCGTGCCCGGGCAGCCGCGGAAGGCTGACCGTCAGGCCGCGAGCGGCCAGGTAGTCCGCCCAGCCGCGCAGCGACTGCGGGCTGCCGGTGAAGCCGTGGCACAGCAGCACGCCGACCGGGCCGCCTGAGTGGTCGAAGGGTTCCGCGCCTGGGAGCACTGGTGACATGGTGTCAACATCCTCTACTGTCAGTTCATGCTGTTCTTGCAGGTCAGTCTATTTTCAGAAGTCATAGACCGCACCGAGCGGTAGACCGCCACGATGCCCGCAGGTTAAGGGCCTGCCCCAGCGTCAGGGCCCTGGACGGTCGCCCAGGCTGCCCACGGTGCGCGGTACCTGATCAGGCATCGGCGGCAGCCGGGCGTTTTAATCCCATCGGGATGTAGTGGTCGTCGCCGACGTGGCGCGCGGTGATGCAAAGGGGTGGCGGCCGAACGGTGCCGGGAGATCGCCGCGGCAGGCAGAGCGGCGCGGTCTGGTCCCCGGCGCGGTCGTCTGCACCGTGGCGGCCAGCGTCGTGCACACCGTGGCGACGTTCTTCCTGCGCAACTGGTTCGGCGCGTACGGCCATGCCTACGGCTGCTTCGGCGTCAGCCTGGCGCTGGCCGCGTTCGTCGGCATCATCGCCTCGTTGGTACTAAAGACTGCCGGTCAGGCGCAGGGCTTCCTGGATTCCTTCTCGTCCTGCTTCGACCGGGGAGGTCTTGGCGAACTTGCCCATCAGCGCGCCCAGCCCGGCGCCGACCGCCAGCCCGAAGACCAGGATGAAACGCTTGACTCGTGATCATCGTAAAAACACGCGCGCACGTGGATCGCCCGGACCAGACGCCGTTCTCAGCATGTGGTCGGCCGGCTCTCCCTGCCTGCCGGGCCGTGCGGTCCGGTGCCCTCGCTATCATCGGGGGCATCGGCTTTCATGGTGGCCGGTGCGGTTTGCGTCAGAACCACGACTCCGCCGCACATCACGGCAAAGCCGCCCGCCGCCAGGGCCAGCACAGCGCCGTTGGCCGTGAAGCGCTGGCCGAACAGCCACACGCCCAGGGCGATACTGACGATCGGATCGATGATGACCAGGAAAGGCTGGGAGGCCCGCAGCGGTCCGACGTGCAGCGCCGCCTGCTCCAGGATGAGGGCGGCCACGCCTCCCGCGGCCAGGGCGTATACGGGCCAGTGGGTGAACATTCCGGCCACGCCGAACTGGGTCAGCGTATCCGTGGTGGCCTTGATGAACGTGGCCACCAGCGCCCACATGACCGCAGCGGCCGAGGCGTAAAGAACAGCGCGCCGGCCCGGGGAGCCCCGTTGCGCGAGGACGGCCAGCACCGCGGCCACGGCGCAGCAGGCCAGTGCGGCCGTGAGCCAGCGCCGGCTGATCGCGTCGGGCTGGCCGGCTTCGGGCTGCCCAGCGATGATGAACACCATCAGGCCGACGCAGGTCACGGCGGCCGCGGCCCAGGTGATCAGCCGGATTGACTGGTGGATCCAGTACCGGCGCAGCACGAGCATGAAGACGAGTTCGGTGGCCAGCAGCGGCTGCACGACCGAGAGCTGGCCATCGTGCAGGGCGAGTGCCTGGAACACGAACGCTCCTGCCAGGGCCACCCAGCCGAACAGCCAGAGCGGATTGCGGAACAGGTACAGGACCAGCCGCCAGCCCGACGACCGGCGCGGGGCGGCGACGCTGGCCACGTGCTGAGTGGCCTCATTGACCGCGTTGGACAGTGCCGCCAGCAGGGCGAAGACGATTACCATCGGCGGCTTGCGCGAGCGGCTGGATTAGCTACCCGCCTCCGGCCCGTGCCGCCCGGATGCGCGATCTCCTGCACCGCCCGGCCCTTCCCATGTGGAACCTGCCCGCCGACCCAGGCCCCAGAGCTCATGCGACGGCCCTTCGCCGTCTGGCACGCTGGGTGCCTTCGCTGGATCACCGGCTCGTAGTGGCTTGCATCCTGCGCGGTCCCGGCGTCGCGCCCATCGCTCGCCCCGGATGATTCCCCGCTCCATCGGCGCCGTCCCGCCGCAATGATGGCTCCTCGATAAGGATAGGGTGAGCACGGCCGAGATGACCAGGGCGAGACTCAAGACCATGACCCGGTTCTACGACCGGATGCACATCGACGACGCGGCCGTACCGCCGGGTTGGTCCCATGGTGGCATCGTGGCACGGCGGTGCCCGCCGGTGCATCCCGCAGCGCCGCCGGACATGCGACGATGTGACCGTGGGCTACTGGCTGACGAAGTATACGCTCGGGGTGACGCTGAGGATCCTCTTCCGGTCGCGCGCGTGGGGGGTGAAGAACATGCCCCGGCGAGGCCCGGTCATCCTCGCGAGCAATCACCTGTCGTTCTCTGATCACTTCTTCGGGCCGTTGCCGGTGCCGCGGAAGGTGATCTTCCTGGGCAAGTCGGAGTACTTCACCGGACGCGGGCTGAAAGGGCTGATCAGCAGGGCCTTCTTCACCGGGGTCGGCGTGATTCCCCTGGACCGCGCCGGGGGGCCGGCCAGCGAGCAGGCGATCAGGACCGGCCTGCAGGTCCTGGCGGCCGGGAAGGTGCTCGGGATCTACCCAGAGGGCACCCGGAGCCCGGACGGCCGGCTGTACCGCGGCAAGACCGGGGTGGCCCGGCTGGCCGTCGAATCCGGCGCCCCTGTCGTCCCGTGCGCGATGATCGATACTTTTCAGTTCCAGCCGACGGGCACGCTCTGGCCCAATCCGCGGTTCCGGCC
>Ga0335085_10017388_pt1 | contig 10361 bp, 9 predicted proteins | sample Lox_Sample_45_FD_206712 | JGI IMG/M metagenome (GOLD analysis project Ga0335085, IMG submission 206712) | Soil microbial communities from Loxahatchee National Wildlife Refuge, Florida, United States - Lox_Sample_4.5 | ecosystem: Environmental > Terrestrial > Soil > Wetlands | place: USA: Florida...
GTCACAAGCAGGAGCGGGCCGCCCTCGATGGCCGCCGCCGGACCGCCCGCCAGGGCGTCCGGGAAGTTCGCCCCGGTCGCCACGTAGGCCACCGGCGCGCCCGGGTCATGGGTCGCCTTGCTGATCGCCGCGGCGGTCCCGTAGCGGTCGGCGCCCGAGAGGCGGGTGACGGTCCCCGTGGCCGCGACCGTGTCGACGCGGAGCTGACTGACCCAGGTCGCCCAGGAGCCGGAGGCGGTCGGGTACTCGTCCGCCTGCCAGACGGCCCGGCTGTCGACCGGATCCTGGGCGACGCCGACGTAGTCGCCCCAGCGGACTCCCTGGTAGGTGCCCGCGCCGGCCTGGATGCGCCGCGGGTCGCGGAGGAAGACCTTCGGGTCCGTGGCCGTCCGGTAGGCCGCGTACGTGGCGACGTAGCCCGCCCGTGAGGACCAGCTGAAGACGACGTGCAGGTCGCCGGCCTTCGAGAGCCCGATCCCGGCCATGAAGAGGTCGGTCGCGTCGGCGCTGAGGTAGAAGTGGTCGACGACGGCGCCGCTCGCCGTCGTGTCGAGCTCCGTCAGCCGGACGCAGTCGCGGATCTCGGCGCCGACATCGCAGGCGGCCGTCGCGACGAACCAGAGCTTGCCGGACCGCCAGACGGCGTCGGTCGGCCGGAAGTCGACCGCGTCGGCGATCGTCGCGGGGCTGCCCTTCTGCTGGGGCGCCGGGGGCGCGGTGAACGCGTCGAGGCCGAGGTCGGTCGTCAGGTCCCGATCGACCCCGAGGGCGACGTCGGCCGACCCATTCGTCCCGACGACCGTCGCATAGCGGACGTCGCCGGTCGCCGGATCAGCCCCGAGGAGGTAGGCCGCGGCCGTCGTCGGGCCTTGGGCCGGCCGCCACGAGAAGCGGTCGAGATCCGGCCCGAGCTCGGTCGCGGAGAGCGGGTCGGCCGCGAGGAGGTCGGTCCAGTCGAGGACGTCGACGACGGCGCCCTGGAAGTCGCCGAGGTCGCACGACCCGCCGGACGGGACGAGGTCGAAGCGATTGGCCGTGACGACGACCTTGTCGGCGGACCAGCCGACGGCCGGGAAGTCCGGCACCGAGCCGGTGAACGTGAGGTGGTAGACCGTCCAGGGATCGGTCGGATCGCTCGTGTCCGAGACGGCGACGTGGAGCTCGCCGGCGGTGCAGTCGAAGCTCGTCGCGGTCGCCAGCCAGCGGCCCGTCGCCGCGACGTAGACGACGTGGGGGTCGAAGACGGCGACGCTGCCGGCGGGGATCTTGAAGAAGGCGTCGAGGCCGACGTCGGTCGCCTTCGGCGTGCCGGACCGGTCGGTCGTCCGGATGACCGTGTTGACGATCTGGACGACGTGGTCCGGCCCGACGGCGACCCACGGGTCGGGCGGTTCGACGCAGGTCGTCGGCGCCGCGCTGTCCGGACAGCCGATGAGCGGTCCGACGTCGCGCTCGGCGAGGCCGGCGAAGCCGCGCTGGACGAGGGCGAGCGCCGGTGTCGGCGCACCGAGGTCCGGCTGGCTGGCTCCGGCGGTCGATGCCTCGAGCCGGATCGAGTTCGCGGGCCCGGGGTCACGGGCGGGGCCGGCGGCGGCGTGAGCCGGGGCCGGGCCGAGGCACCGCGGAGCGTGGCTGCCCGGGTGGCCGGCGCCGCCGACGGTTCGGAGGCGGTGACGTCGGGCGCGGTCCGATCGGGGACGAGGTGGCGGGTCGAGATGGGCTCCGATGACGGGTTCGGGACGCCGCGTGGGGAGCCGGCCAGGACCGCGGCCGGCGCGAGCGCCGCCGCCAGCGCGACGGCGAGCGTGAAAGCGGCGATGCGGCGGCCGAGGCGGATCATGGACCTCCGGGTGCGGAGCGATCGATCTGGGCCGCCCGGGCGGCCCGACCGGGCTGCGGTGACGGCCGGACCGGTCGATGATACCGGGCGACATCGAGCCCCCGGCCCGAGGGCCGGGCCGTCGAGGCCGAATCGTTGACGTTGCAATCCCGGCGACCTACGCTGCGTCGCACGGCGGTGGCCCGATCCCAGCCCCGCCGCGTCGCGCTCCCGAACCCATCGGAGACCGAGGCAGCGGCCCGCCTCGCGGCGGGCTCGAGCTCCCCTCGCGGGGACAAGGAGGCCGAGCCGGCGATGATCCCTCCCCAGTTCGACTACGTCCGTCCGACCGACGTCGGCGAGGTGCTGCGGATCCTGCGGAGCCGTGAGGGTGAGGCCAAGGTCCTGTCGGGCGGCTACTCGCTCATCCCGCTCCTGAAGCTCCGCCTCGCCTCGCCCGGTGTCCTCGTCGACCTCCGCGACGTCGGCGGCCTCGACACGATCAGCGAATCCGGCGGCGAGCTGCGGATCGGCGCTCGCGTCACCCATCGCCGCCTCCTGAGCGACACCCGGGTCACCGACCGCTATCCGGTCTTCGCCGACGCGGCGTCCGGCATCGGCGACCCGCAGGTCCGGAACTGGGGGACGATCGGCGGCTCCGTCGCCCACGCCGATCCGGCGGCCGACTGGCCGGCGGTCCTCGTCGCCGTCCGGGCGACGATCGTCTGCCGCTCGGTCGACGCCGAGCGGACGATCGCCGCCAGGGAGTTCTTCGACGGCCCGTTCATGACCGCGATCGCGGCCGACGAGCTGCTGACCGAGATCCGCGTCCCGCTCCCCGGTCCCCGGACGGGCAGCGCCTACGCCAAGATCGAGCGGAAGGCCGGTGACTTCTCGACGGCCGGTGCGGCTGCGGTCGTCCAGCTCGGCGCCGACGGCGCCATCGCCGCAGCAGGCCTCGGGCTCACGGCCGTCGCCGATGCGGCCTTCGCCCCGGCCGAGGCCGAGTCCCTGCTCGTCGGGGCGCGGCCCGACGAGTCGCTCTACCGGGCCGCCGGCGAAGCCACCGCGACGCGGACGAGCCCCGTCGCGGACGGGCACGGACCGGTCGACTACAAGCGGGCGATGGCGGCCGAGATGGTCGTCCGGGCGCTCCGGGCGGCGGTCGCCCGGGCGCAGGCGTAAGGAGGCGACGATGGCCAGCCAGACCGTCACGGTCACCGTCAACGGCGAGCCGCGGACGGCCGACGTCGAGCCGCGCCTCCTGCTCGTCCACCTCCTCCGCGACGTCCTCGGTCTCACCGGGACCCACATCGGCTGCGACACGAGCAACTGCGGCGCCTGCACCGTCCTCGTCGACGGCGTCAGCGCCAAGAGCTGCACGATGTTCGCCGTCCAAGCCGACGGCTGCTCGATCACGACGATCGAGGGGATGGCCGCCGGCGGGACCCTCCATCCGCTCCAGCAGGCGTTCTGGGATCAGCACGGCCTGCAGTGCGGCTTCTGCACCCCGGGGATGATCATGCAGGCGGCCTGGCTCCTCGAGCAGAACGGCGATCCGACCGAGGCCCAGATCCGGGAGGGGATCAGCGGCAACCTCTGCCGCTGCACCGGCTACGTGAACATCGTCAAGGCGATCCAGCAGGCGGCCGGCGAGCTGCGGGCCGCCGATGCCGCCCCGGCGACGGCCGGCGCGGCGGCGAGCTGACGGAGGGCGCGATCGATGGGCCACGCACAGGCACCGACGACCAGCCCCGAAGTCGGGGGCATGGGCCACTCGCTCAAGCGCAAGGAGGATCCCCGGTTCATCCGTGGCCAGGGCGAGTACATCGACGACGTCGTCCTGCCGGGCATGCTCTGGCTCGACATCGTCCGGAGCCCGTACGCCCACGCGAAGATCAAGAGCATCGACTCGTCGGAGGCGCTGAAGGTCCCCGGCGTCGCGGCGGTCGTGACCGGCGCGGACCTCGAGAAGGCCGGCCTGCACTGGATGCCGACCCTCATGTCGGACACCCAGATGGTCCTGCCGACCGACCGGGTCGTCTACCAGAGCCAGGAGGTCGCGGCCGTCGTCGCCACGAGCCGCTACGCCGCGGCCGACGGTGTCGCCGCCGTCTACGTCGACTACGAGCCCCTGCCGGTCGTCGTCGACCCGTTCAAGGCGACCGAGCCCGGTGCCACCCTCGTCCGGCCCGACAAGGGGACCGACACGAATCACATCTGGCATTGGGAGTCCGGTGACCAGGAGGGGACCGACGCCGCGCTCGCCGCCTCCGACGTCAAGGTCGCCCAGGACATCTACATCCCCCGGATCCACGTCGCCTCGATCGAGACGTGCGGCTGCGTCGCCGACTGGGACCCGGTGACCGAGCACCTGACCGTCCACATGACGACGCAGGCGCCGCACGCGATCCGGACGGTCTTCAGCCTCGTCACGAAGATCCCGGAGCACAAGATCCGGATCAAGACCCACGACATCGGCGGCGGCTTCGGGGGCAAGGTCCCGGTCTACCCGGGCTACGTCCTCGCCTGCGTCGCCTCGATCACGACCGGCAAGCCGGTCAAGTGGATCGAGGACCGCTCGGAGAACCTCCAGGCCGACTCGTTCGCCCGCGACTACCACATCCACGCCGAGCTCGGGGCGACGAAGGACGGCAAGCTGACGGCCCTCAAGGTCAAGACGCTCGCCGACCACGGCTCCGCCGACGCGGCCGCCAACCCGTCGAAGTTCCCGGCCGGCCTGTTCAACGTCATCACCGGCAGCTACGACCTGCCGAAGGCCTTCGTCGAGGTCGACGGCGTCTACACGAACAAGCCGCCCGGCGGCGTCGCCTATCGCTGCTCGTTCCGGGTCACCGAGGCGGTCCACGCCATCGAGCGGATGGCGGACGTCATGGCCCACGAGCTGGGCCAGGATCCGGCGGCCTTCCGCCTGAACAACTTCATCCGGCCCGAGCAGTTCCCGTACAAGAGCGCGACCGGCTGGGAGTACGACTCGGGCGACTACCACACCGCGCTCCGGCGGGCGATGGAGCTCATCGGCTACGACGACCTCCGCAAGGAGCAGACCGAGAAGCGGGCCCGCGGCGAGCTGATGGGCATCGGCATCAGCAGCTTCACCGAGATCGTCGGGGCCGGGCCCTCGCACACGTTCGACATCCTCGGCATCAAGATGTTCGACAGCTGCGAGATCCGGGTGCACCCGACCGGCTCGGCGATCGTCCGGCTCGGGGTCCAGACCCAGGGCCAGGGCCACATGACGACGTTCGCCCAGATCGTCGCCGAGGAGCTCGGCATCCCGGCCTCGCAGATCACGGTCGAGGAGGGTGACACCGACACCGCCCCGTACGGCCTCGGGACGTACGCCAGCCGCTCGACCCCGACGGCCGGAGCCGCGACGGCGATGGCGTCGCGCAAGATCCGGGAGAAGGCCCGCCTCCTGGCGGCCCACCTCCTCGAGGCGAGCCCGGACGACCTCGAGTGGACGAACGGGCGCTGGTCGGTGAAGGGCAGCCCCGACCGGTTCAAGACGATCCAGGACATCGCCTTCGCGGCCTACACGAACCATCCCCTCGGGATGGAGGCCGGCCTCGAGGCGGTCGACTACTACGATCCGCCGAACCTGACCTTCCCGTTCGGCTCGTACATCGCCGTCGTCGACATCGACAAGGGGACCGGTGAGGTGAAGGTCCGCCGCTTCGTCGCCGTCGACGACTGCGGCAACATCATCAACCCGATGATCGTCGACGGCCAGATCCACGGCGGCCTGACGATGGGCCTCGCGCCGGCCCTCTACGAGGAGATCCGGTACGACGAGCAGGGCAACAACCTCTCCGGCACGTTCATGGACTACCTCCTCCCGACGGCCGTCGAGACGCCCGCCTGGGAGACGGACAAGACCGTCACCCCCTCGCCCCACCACCCGCTCGGGGCGAAGGGCGTCGGCGAGTCGGCGACGGTCGGTGCGCCGCCGGCGATCGCGAACGCGGTCGTCGACGCGCTCTGGCACCTCGGCGTCCGCCACGTCGACATCCCGATGACCCCGCCGAGGATCTGGGCGATCCTCCAGGAGAAGGGGGTGACGGCATAGCCGACGCCGTGCCGGACCAGCCGCCGAGAGTCCCCGGACCGGGCGCGATCCTGGCCCGGGCCGCGGCGCTCGCGGCCGCCGGCCGGCCGTTCGCGATGGCGACGGTCGTCTCGGTCGTCCGGCCGACGTCCGCTCGCCCGGGGGCCCGGGGCCTCATCCACCCCGACGGCCGGATCGAGGGCTGGGTCGGCGGCAGCTGCGCCCAGCCGATCGTCGTGAAGGAGGCGCTCCGAGCCCTCGGCGACGGCCAGCCCCGGCTCCTCCGGATCAGCAAGGAGCCGCCGTCGGAGACGACCCGCGCCGACGGGCTCGTCGAGTACCTCATGACCTGCCACTCCGGTGGCACGCTGGAGATCCACGTGGAGCCCGTCCTTCCGCCGCCGGCCCTCTGGGTCGCGGGCACGACGCCGATCGCCGGGGCCCTCGCCGAGCTCGGCGCGGCCGCCGGCTTCGCCGTCACGGTCGTCGATCCGATCGCCAGCCAGGACGCCTTCCCGGCGGCCCGGGTCGTCGCGTCGGACGACCTCGCCGGGCTCGATCCGGGGGTCCGCCCGTATGTCGTCGTCGCGACCCAGGGGCAGTGGGACGAGGAGGCCGTCGCGGCCGCGATCGGGCGGGACGTCGCCTACGTCGGGCTCGTCGCCAGCCCGACCCGGGCCGCCGTCGTCCGAGCCTGGCTGCGCGACGAGTCGGGCCTCGCCGAGGAGCGGATCGCCGCCCTCCGGGCGCCGGCGGGGATGGACCTCGGGGCCGAGACCGCCGCGGAGATCGCCCTCTCGATCCTCGCCGAGCTCGTCTCCGTCCGGCGGGGTCGGGCATCGTTCGTCGCGGCGCCAGGACCGGCGACCCTCGCGGCCGCGTCGGCCGGCGGAGCAGCGATCGAGCCGGAGCCGGTCCCGGACATCGTCCTCCTCGACCCCGTCTGCGGCATGACCGTCGATCGCGAGCACGCCCGCCACCTGGCCGAGCACGCCGGGGTCGTCTACGCCTTCTGCAGCCTCGGCTGCCGGACGCGGTTCATGAAGGATCCGGCGGCCTTCCTGCCGTCGGCAGCACCGGCCGGGCCGTAGCGCATCGGCCGGGACACGGCACGTCCCACCGACGGAGGTCTCGATGCAGTTCTCGGGCAGCGTCGCCATCCGCGCCCCGCGCGAGAAGGTCTGGGCCTACGTCACCGACCCGACGCGGGTCGGGACGTGCGGGCCGGGCGTCGAGTCGATCACGCAGGTCGACGACACCACCTACACGGCCATCGCCAAGGTCGGCGTCGGCTTCATCTCGGCCCGCTTCCAGGGCAAGATCGCGATCGTCGACCTCGAGGAGCCGGTCCGGGCGTCGCTGAAGGCGAGCGGCCAGGCCCCGGGGTCGGCCGCCGACGCCCTGGCGACGATGCACCTCCGCGACGGCGACGAGCCCGGGACGACGGTCATGGACTGGACCGCCGAGGTCTCGATCAGCGGGACGCTCGCCTCGGTCGGGGCGCGGCTCATCGAGGGGACGGCCAACAAGCTCGTCGGCCAGACGTTCGACTGCGTGAAGGCGACGCTCGAGGCCTGACGGCCGAGGGGCCGGTCGCCAGCCACCTCGCGAGGATCCGGATGTCGACCGCCACGGGTGAGCCCCGGCCCCTGTGGACGTGCCCGCGATGCGGCCACGCGTTCGTGACCGCCAACCTCTGGCACTCGTGCACCCGGATCGATCCGGGGACCGTGCTGGCGCGCACGACCCCCGAGGCCAGGGCGGCGTTCGAGCGGTACGTCCAGCTCATCGAGCGCTGCGGTCCGGTCACGGTCATCGCCCAGCGGACGCGGATCGTCGTGATGGCCCGTGTCCGGTTCGCCGGGGCGACGGTCCTGCGCGATCGCGTCCGGCTGAACCTGGCCCTCGGGCGACGCGTCGACGACCCCCGATTCACGAGGGTCGAGGGGTACGGCCCGCGCTGGATCGCCCATCGCTTCGAGGCCCGTACGGCCGCCGACGTCGACGGCTTCGACGGCCTGCCGGACCTGCTCTGCGAGTCGTACCGCGACCTGGGCCTCCAGGGCTCGCTGGGACGGTCCTGACGGGCCCTCAGCGCCGGTGGACGTTCCAGTGGGCGACGTGCGCGAGCGCCTCGTCGACCGAGCGCTCGATCTCGACCCGCGCGGCCGGGTAGCCGGCCTCGGCGAGGAGATGCTGGGCCCGAAGGCCGGCGCCGGGCGTCGAGAGGTCGAGGCCCTCGTCCCGGACCTGGTCGAAGACATGCTCGAAGGCCGTCCGGAACGCGGGATCGTCCCAGCCGTCGATGCAGACCTTGATCGTCTCCGGCATGCGCACCTCCCGCTGCGGCGTCGAGCCGACTGTAGTCCGGGTCGTGGCCGCTCCGAGCGAGCCGAATGGCCCCTACGCGACGGCCGCTCGTAGACTCCGCGGGTGGAGCTCATCCATCGCCCCGTCGGGCCGCTCGCCACGAACGTCGTCGTCCTCGCCGACCCGGGCTCGCGAGAGGCGATCGCCGTCGACACCGCCACGCCGTCGCTCGCCTGGGTCACGGACGAGCTGGCCGCTCGCGGCTGGACGCTCACGCTCATCGTCAGCACCCACGGCCACTGGGACCACATCGGCGACAACGCCGCGGTCGCCGAGCACACCGGCGCCGCGATCGCCGTCCACCCCCTCGACCGCCCCAGGCTCGAGCGACCGGAGCCGCTCGGCGCGCCGTTCCCGATCCCGCCGTCGGTGCCGGCGGTCGAGCTCGCCGAGGGCGGCCGGATCCGGTTCGGCGAGCTTCGGCTCGATGTCCTTCACACGCCCGGCCACACGGAGGGCTCGGTCTGTCTCCTGTCCGTCGACGACGGCCTCCTCCTCTCCGGCGACACGCTCTTCGCCGGCGGCTGGGGCCGGGTCGACCTGCCCGGTGGCTCGGCCGAGGCGATGGTCGCGTCGCTCGGCCGGCTGACCACGCTCGAGGACCGGGTGCGCGTCCTGCCCGGCCATGGCCCGGCGACGACGATCGGCCGGGAGCGGGCCTGGCTCGATCAGGTCGTCCGCGCGCGGCGCCTGCCGGTCTGACCGGCTCCGCAAGGATCGCCGACGCCAGGACGTACGGAAGGTATGCGGGAGGAGGAGCGCCGGCGGGAGGAGGAGCGCCGGCGGGCGGCGGTCGAGGCGGCCTATCGGGCCCACGTCGATGACGTCTATCGGGTGGTGTACGCGATCCTCCGCGATCCGGAGGCCGCGAGCGACGCGACCCACGAGTCGTTCGCCCGGGCGTTCGTCGCCTGGGACCGCTACGACGCCGCCCGGCCGCTGCGGCCCTGGCTCCTCCGGATCGCGACGCGGGTCGCGTTCGACGCCCTCCGGAAGCGCAAGGTTCGGGCGATCGCCGCCGTCCGGCTCGACGATCCGGATCGCGAGGGTGGCGGGCCATGGCTCGATGCCGGGGCCGTCGACCCGGCGTCGATCGTCGCTCGACGGGAGCTCGTCGAGGCCTGCCTCGACAGCCTCCGGCCCCAGGCCCGGGCCGCCCTCGTGCTGCGCCACGTCTACGGCTACGACTACGAGGCGATCGGTGCCGCCATCGGGACGTCGGCCGGCAATGTCGGCTCGATCCTGACCCGTTCGCACGCCGCGCTCCGGGCCCGACTCGAGGCCGACGAGTCCGAGCGGCACGACGTCATCGCGGCGACCGAGCCGATCGATCGGGTGGATGTGAGGTGACCGACATGCGAGACCGAGATGCGGGCCGCCCCGTCTCCCCGGACGACGGCGAGCTCGGCGACCTCATCCGCGACGTCGCCGGCGGCTGGGTCATGCCACCGCAGCGGCTCGGGCAGCGGACCTGGCGTGATCGGGTCCGCCTGGCGTCCGAGGCGACCGGCGGTCGCAACCCGCTGGCCGGCGGGCGCCGAGCGCGCGTGGCGGCGGCCGCGACGACGGCCGTGGCGGCGACGATCGTCCTCGCGCTCGCCGCGACGTGGCTGACCGGCCCGCGAGGCCAGACCACCGGACACGGTTCCCCGACGACGTCGGGAACGGCGAGCGCGGGGCCGCCGTCGGCGAGCGCCGGGCCATCGGCTGGTGCCTCCGCCGGGCCGAGCCCGAGCCCGCTGCCCACGTTCGAGCTCCTCGGGGGCCCACTGCCGGTCGCTCGGATCCTCGTCGGCGGCGACGACCGGCGTGTCGTCGACCTGACGGACGGGTCGACCGCCGTGCTGGCGGGCGCGACCTCCTACCGCGACCGGTTCTTCGCCGCCGACGATGGCTGGCGGTGCCTGTGCCTGACCCTCGATGCGCCGGAGGGCCAGGAGACCAGCGTCCGCATCGACCTCGTCACGTACGACCGCAGCGGGGCGGAGCGCTCCCGGGTCGCCGTCGAGACGATCGCCGGGGGGGTGGCGGACGCGACGGTCGTCCGGTACGGGGCGCCGGTCGCCGTCGCCATCTCGGCCGCCGCCACCCCCGATCGCGCCT
>Ga0335085_10017389_pt1 | contig 10361 bp, 9 predicted proteins | sample Lox_Sample_45_FD_206712 | JGI IMG/M metagenome (GOLD analysis project Ga0335085, IMG submission 206712) | Soil microbial communities from Loxahatchee National Wildlife Refuge, Florida, United States - Lox_Sample_4.5 | ecosystem: Environmental > Terrestrial > Soil > Wetlands | place: USA: Florida...
GATCACCTGCTCGACTGCGACGCCGGCCCGGTCGGCCCGGTCGCGGGCATCCAGGAAGCTCTCCTCGAGAAAGCGACGTGCCGCCTCGACCGACTCGCGCCGGTCTTCCTCGGTCTCGGCGTGCGTCGGCGAGTTCGCCACCGAAGCGGCGACGATCTCGGCGCCGTAGCGGCGCGCGAGGTCGATCGCGAGGTCGAGGGCGCCCCGTGCCGGCGGCGATCCATCCCAGGCGAGAAGGAGACGCTGGAACATCAGCTGCGCAGGGCCGGGATGAGGGCGAGGACCACGAGCACGACGATCAGCGTGTAGAGGACGTACATGCTCAGCCGGCCCGACTGCAACCGGCGTGCCTGCTCGGAGGCGCGCAGCGCGAGCGCCGCGATTGGCAGGTAGAGGTAGTGCTCGAAGAATGGCACCATGCGCGAGTCGAGCCTGTACCGCTCGGGTGCGCGGCTTCCTGCGTCGATGGGTTCGAGTTGGCGCCGGAAGCCGTAGGCGGTGCGCAGCACCACCCGGATCGGGTTGGAGTAGGCGGCTGGCGTGTACTGGACGCGCGCGGGCGCGACCAGCGCACCCGAGGTCCAGGCCGGCGCGCGCCGCACCGACGGCCGCAGCAGTTCGACCAGCACCGCGGTTGCGATCGCGTAGGCGGGCAGCGCGATCGCCAGCCAGGTGGGTGCCAGCACCGAGAAGTGCCCGTAGACCGGACCGAGCACCAGCGGGTGGGTGATCGTCGTCTGTGCCAGGTCGAAGCCGAGCAGACCTTGGAGGCCGTGACCGAGCCAGCGGATCTCCCACGGTGAGATGACCCCGAGCGCGGCGGTCGTCGCCGCGAGGGCGAGGAAGCCGAAAGCCGCGCCGCGGGGCTCGCTGAGGCGGCCGAGCAGCGAGCGCGTCTGGCCGAGGAACACAGTGCCGTAGAGCTTTGCGAACGCGAGCAGGCCGAGTCCTGCCGTGAGCGCGAGCAAGGCGGCGCCCAGCGCGAGCAGCAACCGGGCCACCGTGTTGTCGAGCCGGAACGCCTGCAGCAACGCCTCGAGCGTGAACCACTCGCTGACGAAACCGGCGAACGGCGGCAGGGCGGCCAGCGTCACGACGGCGATGCCGAAGCCGCCTGCGGTACGCGGCAGCGGCCGAGCGAGCCCACCGAGCGGCGCGAGCTCGTCCGTGCCTGCGGCACGGTCGACGCGGTCGGCACCGAGAAAGGCGAGCGTCTTCGCGAGCGCGTGCATGAGTAGGTGCAGGGTGGCGGCGAGCAGACCCGCGGCTGCGAGTTTCGGCTCGCCCGCGGCGCGACCGACGATCGCAACGCCGAAGCCGAGTAGCACGATCCCTGCATGCTCGACGCTCGAGAAGCCGAGGAAGCGTTTCAGCTGGCCCTGGCCGATCGCGTAGAGAATTCCGACCAGACCCCCGACGGCGCCGAGCATGAGCACCAGTTCGCCTTGCCAGAGTGCGTCCGCGGAGAGCACGCCGAACACCAGCCGCCAGAGGCCGTAGAAGCCGGCATTGAGCGCGAGCGAAACCAAGGCGGCAGCCGCCCCGGGCGTCGCCGCGTACCCGAGTGGGAGGGGGCCTTGGAAGGGCAGCATCCCGACCTTGGTGCCGAACCCGATGAGGAGCAGCACGAACACGGCGGCGCGCGTCCCGCTTCCCAGGTGCGGTGCGGCCGCGGCCCACGCGTGGAATTGGAAGCTGCCGGTGCGCGCGTAGAGCAGCGCGAACGCGGCGAGCAGCGCACCGCCGCCGACCTTGCTCATCGCGCCGCTGAAGTACGCGGCGAGCAGCGTGCCGGGCCGTTCCCGATCGAGACCGGCAAGCAGGTAGAGCGTGAGCGTCACGATCTCCCAGGCGAGCAGGAACAGGAATCCCTGGTCGGCGCCGACGACTGCGACCAGGGCGAGCGCGAGCAGCCCGTGCAGCGCCACGGCGATCCCGGCCGGTGGCCGTTCGACGAGCGTCAGCGCCACCGCGGCGCCGGCGGCCCCGATGACCGCCAGGAAGATGCCGGCGAGGCGATCGGAGACGAGCGACGCCGGCCCGAAGCCGAGCCAGCTGCCGATGCCGACGCTCGCCTGCGACCAGGCGCCGGCGCTTGCCACCCCGACGGCGCTGGTTAGGAGCAGCCCAGCCGCGCTTGCGGCCGCTCCCAGACGGGGCCGAAGGAGCGCGGCCGGGACGGCCACAGCAAGCAGCAGGAGTGCAGCGATGAAGATGTCGGTCACGCTGCGGCCTCCTCGTTCACGATGCCCGCGGCGAGCAGCAGACCGTGCAGGAGCGCAATCGGGCTGGGCGGCGCGCCGGGCACGTAGACGTCGACGGGAAGGACGCGGTCGAGGCCGCCCGCCACCTCACCGATTGCGGCGGCGAGGCCTCCCGAGCAGGCCTCCGTGCCGGCGGCGACGACTGCCTTCGGCTCGGGCATCACCTCGTAGGCGCGCCGCAGCGGCTCCTCCATCACGCGGGTGACGGCTCCGGTGACGAGCAGGACATCGGCATGGCGCGGCGAGAGGGTGAAATAGAGACCGAGCCGTTGCATGTCGTAGTAGGGGTTGGTGAGCGCCTGGATCTCCCATTCCTCGCTTCCGTCCGAGCCGGCGTCGACGTGGCGGATGTGGACGGAGCGGCGCAACGACCGCGCCCGCTCGCCGAGCGGGAGGCGCAGCGCCTCGAGCTCGCGCTGAACGTGTGCGCCGACCACGATCCCGCTGCGGCGGCGGCTCGCCGTCTCGTACTCGCCCGCGAAGCGGAACCGCTCCGGCTCCGCACTCACGCAGGCGCCGCAGAGGATGCACCGGCCGCGGTCGAGCGAAACGCGGCCGTCGCCGGCGACGCCGATCGCGCCGGTCGGGCAGACGCGCTCCAGCTCAGACGTAGCTCCCTCACTGTCTGTCAGCTCGACGCGGGCGCGGAAGCCGGGCAGCTGAGCCTCGGCGACGCGAGGATATCGGCTGGTGACGATCCGCTTGCGTAGGCCGCGGGCGATCCAGGCGAGCATCAGCGGTCAGCTCCCGCAGCGGTCAGCCCGAAGCTGTGCTCGATGAACGAGAAGTCGGTGAGCACGTCGCCGCGGAAGCTCGCGACGAACACGGGCCAATTGTGCAGCGACGGGGACGAGACATGTACGTGCGCGAGCCTTCCGGCTTCGAGCTCGGCCCAGTAGACGAGCTCGCCCTGCGGCGCTTCGGCCCATCCGAAGGCGGCGCCGCTTCCGGCAGGAAGCTCGCTCCGAACCGGCGTGTCCGCGAGCCGCTGCAGACGGTCGAGCGCCTGCCGCGTCAGATGCAGGCTCTCGCGGATCTCGCCAAAGCGAACCTCGAGGCGCGCCATCGCATCACCCTCCTCGGCGGTCACGACCTCGAAGCCGAGCCGTGCATACCCCCCGTAGGGACGCTCGAAGCGGGCATCGGTGGAGATCCCGGCGGCGCGCGCAACGGGTCCGACGCCGCCCAGCTGGTCGACGGTTTCCCGGTCGAGGCGGCCGCTGCCGATCAGGCGGTCGGTAAACGACGTGGTGCGCATCAGCAGCCGCCGGTCGCGAACGAGGTCGCGCTCGAAGTTGTCCAGCCAGCCCCGCAGCTCGTCCGGATGAAGGAGCGGCCAGACGCCGATCCCGCCGGGCCGGACCGCGCCGCGCCCGAAACGACTGCCACACAAGCGCGCCCGCAGGCGGAGCACATCCTCCTTGAGGATCCCGAACCGAGCGACGCCGACGGCGAGCGCGGCGTCCTCGGCCAACTTCATCGCGACATCGAGATGGTTGGCCATCCGCTCGAGCTCGGCGTGGACGACCCGCCACAGCTGCGCCTGCTCCGGTGGTTCAACCTCCAGCGTCGCCTCAACCGCTTGGCTGAACGCGATCGCGTGCGCGACGGTCGCGATACCGGCGACCCGTTCGGCAACCAGCACAGCCCGGTCGGGTGCGAGCTCGGCGAAGCGCTGCTCGAGTCCGCGATGCTTGAAGTAGGGCCGCGTCTCGAGCGCCAGCACGTCTTCGCCGGCGGTCTCGACGACGTGCTGGATCGCCTCGAAGATGCCGGAGCGGATCGGCCCATACGGGATGACGAACGACTCCGGGCCGGCGATGCGCTGCTCCAACGCGTCGACATCGGGGCGCAGCACCGGGCGCAGGTCGGGATGCCCGAGCGGCGTCAGGCCTTCGCGGTCGTGTAGTTCCCGTTCGGCGAGACGGGCGGCCGGCAGATGCAGGCTGAGCGCCGGATAGGAGGCGGCACTGTTCTCGAGCGGCGCCCGCAGCGCCACGACCTGTCCGCGAAAGGCGAAAGCGGCGATCAGCGAACGGTCCGGTTGGCCGGCAACGAACACGCTGATGAATCGGGCACCCTCGGCGGTCAGGAGCGCGGCTGCCCGGTCGAGCGCGCCCAGCGGCAGCCGTAGGATTGCGTTGCCACCCGGCGCCTGTTCGATTGCGCCGCGAAAGCGCCCCTCGAGGAAGCGCTGCGCATGCTCGGCAGTTCTGCGAGCAGGTTTCATCGGTTCGGAGGCTCGAGAAGCTTGGAGGCGGAGTGGAGGAGATCGTTGAGCGGTGCCGGCAGGTGCAGACCGAGACCGACCACGACGACAAGGCAGACACCCATCGCGCCCACGATCCACCAGCTCGTCTCGCCCCGAGTAGCGCCGGCGTCAGCGGGTGTGAGCACCATGCGGCCGGTGTGCCAGACGACCCCGAAGAAGGCGAGGTTGACGAGCAGGATCAGCAGTGCGACCGACACGTAGGCCGGGCGGGAGAAGCCGCCGCTGACGATCTGGAACTCGCTGCGGAAGATGCCCGACAGCGGCAGGCCCGACAGTGCGAGCGCCGCGGCAAGGAACATCGGACCGGTGGCCGGCAACACCGTCGCGGCACCGCGGACGCGTTCGATCTGCTTGGTGTCGTAGCGGCGCAGGATCGACCCGGCGCCGAAGAAGGCGAGGCTCTTCGCGGCAGCGTGATTGAGCACATGCAAGAGGGCACCGGCGATTGCGATCGGCACACCGAAGCCGATCCCGAGCGCGATCACTCCCATGTGCTCGATCGAGGAGTAGGCAAGCAGCCGTTTGTAGCTCTCCTGGCGCAGCACGTACACGGCCGCCAAGGCAAGAGAGACGACCCCAAAGACGAGCAACACATGCCGTGGGAAGCCGGTTCCCGAGGTCGCCGCGGTCACCTGGAAGAAACGCAGGATCGCGTAGAAGGCGTTCACGAGCAGCGCTCCGGAGAGCATGGCCGAGACCGAGCTCGGCGCCTCGCTGTGCGCGTCGGGAAGCCAGGTGTGCATCGGAACGAGTCCGACCTTCGTGCCGAAGCCGACCACGGCCAGCAGGAAGGCGAGCTTCACCGGCACCGGCGGCAGGTGTCCGGCGGCGGCGACGAGCGTCGCGTAGTGCGGCACGTATCCCTCACCGAGCGTATGGATCCCGGAGGCGTAGAGGAAGACGACGCCGAGCAATGCCAAGCCGAGGCCGACCGATCCGAGGACGATGTACTTCCAGGCGGCCTCCAGCGCCGCCTCGGTGCGGTCGACTGCGACCAGCAGGACGGAGACGATTGTGGTCAGCTCGACCGCGATCCAGAGCAGCCCAAAGTCGTTGACGAGCGGAACGGTGAGCATCGTCCAGCCGAACAGGTTCAGGAGCGAGAAGTAGCGGACGGCGAAGGCGGCGTAGTCGCGGCGGCGCTCGTCGGCGCGCAGGTAGCCGATCGAGAAGCCGGCCGCCACTGCATACAGGAATCCCGTGGCGAGCAGGAAGACGGCGCCGAGCGGATCGAGCCGAAGCCAGTTGCCGCCGATCGCGAGCGCCGACCCGTGCCGCACGGAGTACGCGACCGCGATCGCCATCGCGAGCGATCCAACTCCCGCGACCAGGGTCGCCGCCTCGGCGACAACGGGATGGCGGGCAAGGCTGATGAGGCAAGCGACGAGCGGCAACGCGAGCAAGGCGACGATCAGCCAGGCCATCTCAGCCTCGCAGCCTTTGCAGGATGTTGGTGTTGATCGTCGCGCGCTGCAGCCCGAGGTACTGCACCAACACGACGAACACCAGTAGGCCGACGAAGAGGTCGAACAGGAGCAGGAGCGCGAGAATCAGGGGCATGCTGGGTGCGATCACGAGGCTGGCCAACGTGACGCCGTTCTCGAGCGCGAGGAACCCGATCAGCTCGGACACCGCATAGGGCCGAACGACCATCAGCAGCAACGCCACCAGCACCGCCGCGACGGCGATCGGCAGCGCCTCGAGAGGCAGGCTGCCCGACGCCTGCAGCTTGATCCCGGTCAGCGCCAGGAACGCAAAGCTCGAGAGGGCGATCCCGATCAGCACCGCCGACGGCGCACGGATCCGCGACGGAAGCCGAAGTTCGACGTCGAGCGTGCGCAGAATAGAGCCGACAGCGAGCGGAACCACGAGCGCCTTGAAGGCGATCGTCACCACGCCGAGCACGAACAAGTCGCTGGCTCCGGTCGAGGAGGCAGCAGCGAAGGCGAGCGCTGCAACAGCAGCCGATCCAAACGCGTACAGCCCCAGTTGCTCCCAGACGTCCTGCGAGCGCAGCATGCCGAACTCGAGCAGCAGCATCACCACGGCGACGATGCTGGCGAAGGCGCCAAACACGGTCAGGTGACCGCCGAACTCGCGCTGGAAGACGAACGTGATCACCGCGAGAACCGCGAGCAAAAAGCTCCCGACTGTGAACTCCGGAATCTTGTACAGGCGCAACTTCGCGAAGGACGACTCGATCGCGACGATCACCAGTCCGATCCCCAGCGCCTTTGCGAGCAGGAACCCGATCGCCAGCAAGACGTGGCCGAGCCTGGCGTCGGCCGCGAGCCCCCATGGCGCGACGAACACGTTCGCGAAGATCACGTACAGGATCAGCTGCTTCATCGAGGAGCCCCACTTGAGCAGCGCGAACCCAGGCCCCGAGTGCTCGATCACGCGAGCCTCCTCGATCATCCCGAACTCGAGCGTGGCGCCGTGGTTCTCGAGCGGAATGCGACCAGTCTCGGCGAGCACCACCATGAAGAACGCGGCGAGCGCGAGCAGATGCGCCGGCCGCACCACCTCGACCGCAGACGACTTCAACGTCGCTACCAACGCATAGGGCAGATCCGTGCGTGTGATCAGGGCGACCGTGAAGACGACGAAGATCACCGTCGGCTCGCCGAGCGCACCGAAGCTGCGCACCCGGCTCGACCCCAGCTGGGCGTACGGGCTGCCGCTGTCGATCGCCGCCAGCGAGACGGCGAAGCTCGCCAGCCCGAGCACGAAGCCGCCGCCGAGGATGTCGCCCATGTACCCGAGCGGGAGCGGGAAGGTCGTCAGCACCGGGATCAGCAGCGGCACCGTCAGGTAGCAGGCGAACGAGACGTACGGCGCGGCTCGGAACACCGGCCCCGCCCCATCGGGCAACACCGTTTCCTTGCGGAAGAGCTTGGCGATGTCGTAGTACGGCTGGAGCAGCCTCGGTCCATGCCGCTGCTGCACCATCGCCTCCAGCCGCGCGATCACGCCGGTCACGAGCGGCCCGAACAGCAGGACCGTCCCAACCTGGAACACCTGGATCAGCCAATCGTTCAGTCGGGGCATCTCAGTGCCGGGGGCTCCTTTCCATGAGCGTCGTCGATGTCGGCGCTGTAGAAGCCATCAGCCGGCGGGCGGCGGTTCGAGGGCCGAAGCCCTCGCCCAGAGCTTCATCTGGACGAGCGACAACCTACCGAACGTGTCGGCCGAAACGCCATACTCGCACGCGCCAAGGGCACGGTAGAGTTGTCGTCAAGGCGATGAAGTCCGCCTGAACCGCCGCGAGGCCGATGGCTTCTACCGAATCGACGACGAAGAGGTAGCGACGACCATGGCCAAGCGCGCCGCACGACGCGAAATCGAACCCGCACAGACGCCTGCCCAGCAGACGGTCGCCCGGATCGGCTGGCTGCTCGCCCTGATCGCAGTCATCGGGCTCGCCACGAAGCCGTCGACACCCTGGATCTTCCTCTGGGTGCCAATGCTCACCTTCGGCATCGCGAAGGCGCCGCAAGACCTCCGCGACGCCTGGCGTCGGCGGCAGGCGATGCGACAGGGAAACGAATGAGCGGCCTACTCAGCGTCTACGTCGAGATTCCCGCCGGCTCACGCAACAAGTACGAGTACGACGACGAACTCGGCGGGCTGGTACTCGACCGACGCCTCTTCACCTCGATGAGCTACCCGACCGAGTACGGCTTCGTCGAGGGCACGCTCGCCGAAGACGGCGATCCGCTCGACGCGCTCGTGCTCACGGCCGAGGCGACCTTCCCCGGCTGCCGCATCCACGCCCGCCCGATCGGCATCTTCCACATGGAGGACGAACAGGGGAACGACGACAAGCTCGTCTGCGTCCCGGTCGCCGACACCGTCTACGGGCAACTTCAGGACGCCGAGGAGATCCCGCCGCAACTCCGCGACGAGATCGAACACTTCTTCCAGGTCTACAAGACACTCGAAGGCAAACCGACGCGCACCTTCGGCTTCGGTCCGCACCCGCTGGCCGAGACGATGCTGGAACAAGCACGCCAAGGTGCAGACGACAGACACAAGGAGGGGGCTTGGAGCTGACCTGCTTCGTCGAGATCCCGCAAGGGAGCCGCAACAAGTACGAGTACGACGAGACGCGCGACGTGATCAGGCTTGACCGCCACCTATTCAGCTCGGTCGTATACCCGGCCGACTACGGCTTCCTCGAGCAGACGCTGGGCGAGAACGGCGGCCACCTGGACGCGCTCGTGCTCGTGAACGAGCCGACCTTTCCCGGCTGCCGCATAGACGTGCGCCCGGTCGGGCTCTTCCAGATGCGCGACGAGGCCGGCGTCGACGACAAGGTGCTTTGCGTCCCGATCGGCGACCCGGAGTGGCACGACGTCCACGAGCTCGAAGACATCTCCCTGCGCCAGCGCGAGGAGATCGCTCACTTCTTCGCCGTCTACACCGAGCTCGAGCCCGACCGCGTCACCGCCGTCGAAGGCTGGGCCGGACGCGCCGACGCGGAACGCGAGATCGAGGAGGCGCTCACGCGCTTCCGTGCAGGTGGCGACGGAAACCTCGTGGCCGAGACCGCGACCGACCAGTTGGAAAGCGAACAATGAGCCGGGTCGTTCGGGCCCCGCTCAGCCAGGCGCACGCGAACCTGCCAAAACGGGAAGCCGTCGACAAGCACGTCCGCGATGATCGAGGAGGCTGCCGGGAAAGGGGCCGAGGTGGTCTGCCTACAGGAGATCTTCTTCGGCCCCTACTTCTGCGCCCAGCAGGAACCGAAGTGGTTCGAGACCGCCGAACCCGACGACGGCCCAACCGTGCAGGCGATGCGCGAGCTCGCGCGCAAGCATCAGCTGGTGGTTGTCGTGCCGTTCTTCGAGAAGGAGTTCGAAGGCGTCTTCTACAACACCGCCGTCGTGATCGACGCCGACGGCTCCGTCGTGGGCAAGTACCGCAAGACGCACATCCCGCAGGTCGGGCCGATCTTCTGGGAGAAGTACTTCTTCAAGCCCGGCAACCTCGGCTACCCGGTCTTCGACACGCGCGTCGGCCGTGTCGGTGCGTTCATCTGCTATGACCGCCACTTCCCCGAGCCCGCGCGCATGCTCGGCCTGCACGGCGCGCAGCTCACCTTCAACCCGTCGGCAACCATCGAGAGCCTCTCCCGCTACCTGTGGCAGCTGGAGCAGCCGGCGCAGGCGGTCGCAAACGGCTTCTTCGTCGGCGCGATCAACCGCGTCGACGAGGAGCTGGTCGAAGGCGCCCGCTTCTACGGCTCGAGCCACTTCTGCGACCCGCGCGGCCAGATCGTCGCCCAGGCCTCCGACAGCGAGGACGAGGTGCTCGTCGCCGACCTCGACCTCGGCATGGTCGACGAGGTGCGCACGCTTTGGCAGTTCTTCCGCGACCGCAGGCCCGAGACGTACGGCGAGCTCACCGAGCTTCGTCCCTAGGGTGCCGCTCACCTACTACTGCTGGCACTGCTATGCCAAGAACGTTGGGCCGCGCGGCGTGTGCGCGCAGTGCGGCAGGGAGGTCGCGCCGCCTGAGGAGACGACGTTCGAGGATCGGCTCCTCTGGGCGCTCGGGCATCCTCTGGTCGAGCGCAGGATGGTCGCGGCACGCGCGCTCGCCCGGCGACACGTCGGCCGCGCGCGGCAACCGCTGGAACGGCTAGTGGTCGAAGCGAGCGACCCTTACCTCGCGGCTGTGGCACTCGAAGCTTTGGTCGAGCTCGATGGCGCTGACGCGCATCGCGAGCTTGTCGACCGGGTCGCGCGGCGGGTGGTCCCGGTCCGCTCAGGCACGCGGCGCGCGCGCTGGCGGGTCGCCGACGTACAGCCGGATGAGGT
>Ga0335085_10017390_pt1 | contig 10361 bp, 11 predicted proteins | sample Lox_Sample_45_FD_206712 | JGI IMG/M metagenome (GOLD analysis project Ga0335085, IMG submission 206712) | Soil microbial communities from Loxahatchee National Wildlife Refuge, Florida, United States - Lox_Sample_4.5 | ecosystem: Environmental > Terrestrial > Soil > Wetlands | place: USA...
ACGCACCGAGGCGGTGGGAGGCCTCCTTCGAGGCCAGCTCGGGGAACGGAAAGGGCGCCCGCATCCCGGATGGGTGCCGCACGGGATGATCATCCGCGTCCTCATCGCCGACGATCACGAAAGTTTGCGACGGCATTGAGTGCCTTTACCGCGCCACGGCCCCTTCGATCAGCTTCTCCGCCGGCGCGAGATTCTTCGCCATCTCCGCCGGAAGCGAGTGCCGCTCGACGACGTACTGCGCGGCATTCCAGCTCACCACGATCTCGCCGGGCCTCGCCTCCGTCACCAGCACCTTGAGCGGCAGGTCGAGCGCGGAGAGCGCCTGCATCGCCATGAGTGGCGTTCCCGCCCTGGGATTGCCGAAGATGATGAGCGTGGTGGGCGCGAGCGTGAGCCCCACCGCGGCCGCCTCGGCGCATTGGTCGATCGTCGCGAAGGTCTTGATGCCGTGGCTCGCGAACGTCGAGAGCAGGCGCTCGACGGTCTCCGCGAAGGAATAGGCGCTTGGGATCGTGACGATGCCCTTGGCGTTCGAGGTCGTCATTTCAATCGATACGTCGCATGGCAGGCCACGCACTGCCGCATCACTTCGGAGAGCGCAGCAAGCGCGGGCTTCGGATCGTTGCTCACGGCCGCATTCTGCGCCGCGATGGCGAACCGGCTCGCAGCCCGGTGCATCTGCTCGCCGATCTGCTGCATGCCCAGGGGCATGAACTGCGCGAGGTGCGCGGCGCCGTGCGCGTCGAGAGAGGTCATTCCGAGGCGCTCCTCGGCGAGCGCGGCGGCGGCGTCGTAGTCCCCGCGAGCGAGCGCGCCGTCGATCTGCTCCAGCGTGCGCAGGTGATCGCGCATGTTGGCCAGCGTGTGCGTGCGCATCTCCTCGGGGAACTCGACGACCAGCCTCGGATCTTCAGTGGCCCCGGCCGCAGCTGAAGCGGCGTGCAAGTGCGGCGCCTCGGCGCATGTGGCGAGCGCGAGGCAGCACGATAGTGACGCGAGAAGCACGGCCAGTCGGCGCATGCCTGCAGGGTACTCCGTTACCGCGAGGTGCGAAGCCCCTCGTCGCCGAAGCCGCAGTAGTGCGCCACGACGCTCGCGAAGAGCGTGAAGAGCGCGGCGCTGGAGACTCCGCTCCAGGCGAGCGCGGTAAGCTCCGCGGCTCCGCCGTCGTGGATCGAGCCATCGACGAACACGGTGAAGCCCGTGCAGATGACCGCGACAGCGAGCCCGCCCTTGCGTCCGAAGACGAGCGCGGCGAGCGCCACGGGCATGAGGTAGAAGAGGCGCAGCGAGAAATCCGCGCCCAGGAGGTGGTCGAGGAGGGCGAGCGCCGCGAGCACGAGGAGCAGCAATCCTGCGCTGGGTTCGGACCGCTCGGCGGGCGCCAACGCCCCGGTGGAAGTGGTGTTCATGGCGGCTTCGGAGGGGATGATCAGAATTCGGTCCAGTCGTCGCCCGCGTTGCCGGCGAGCGCGACGCGATTGGGGACGGGCATCGGCGCGAAGGGCGATGCCATCGGCTGCTGGGCGGCAGGCGCCTCGGCGCGCTGCGCTTCGGGAGCGGGGTCGGCCTTCGCCGCGTCCTCCGAGAGGCGGAAGACGGACACGGCATCGGTCATTTCCACCGCGAGGATGCGAAGCGATTCCGAAGCGGCCGTCGATTCCTCGACGAGCGCGGCGTTCTGCTGCGTGACCTTGTCGAGCTGGCTCACGGAGGCATGCGCCTGCGCGATCCCCGAGCTTTGCTCGGCCGTGGCCGTGGCGATCTCGCTGATGATCTGCGAGACCTGGTTCACGCTCTTCACGATCTCGATCATTGTCTCGCCCGCGCCCGTGGCGATCTTGGCGCCCGCGTTCACGCGCTGCACGGATTCGGCGATCAGCTGCTTGATCTCGCGCGCGGCGTCGGCCGAGCGCTGCGCGAGGCTGCGCACCTCGGAGGCCACGACCGCGAAGCCGCGGCCCTGCTCGCCCGCGCGCGCCGCCTCGACCGCCGCGTTGAGCGCGAGGATGTTGGTCTGGAACGCGATCGAGTCGATGAGGCCGGTGATGTCGCCGATCTTGCGCGAGCTGGCCTGGATGCCTTCCATCGTCTTCACGACCTCGTCGACGGCCTCGCCGCCGCGCTGGGCGACCTGCACGGCCGACGACGCGACCGAATTGGCCTGGGCCGCGTTCTGCGCGTTCTGGCCGACGGTGGCGGTCATCTCCTCGATTGACGCCGCGGTCTCCTCGAGGTTGGAGGCCTGCTCCTCGGTGCGCGCGGAAAGGTCGGTGTTGCCCGCGGCGATCTGCGTGGCCGCCGTGCTCACCGCTTCGGACGACGCGCGCACCTTGCTCGCGATCTGCTGCAGGCTCAGCTGCATCTCGCGAAGCGCCGCCAGCATGTCGGCCACTTCGTCGCGTCCCTGCACGTTGATCTCCTCGGTGAGGTCGCCCGAGGCCATGCGCACGCAGCTGGAACGCGCGGTGCGGATGCGGCGCGAGATCGAGCCCGCGGCGGAGGCGGCGGCGAGCAACGAGGCGGCGAAGCCCATCGCGAGGAGCGCCATGAGGAGCACCCGCGTGCTGCGCACTTCCTGGTCGGCCGAGGCCCGCGCGGCGCCGAGCTCGCGCTCCTCGATCTCCACGAACTGGTGGACGGAATCCAGGTACGCCTTGGCGAGGGGCTCGAGGCCGCGCTTCATGTCGTCGTGCACGTCGTCGCCGGCTTCCTTGCCCTCGATCAGCATCGCGCGGCTGTCGGTGTACTGCGTGCGGTGCTCGGCGATCGAGGCGAGCGCCGTGCGGTCCTCGTCCGTTTCCGCGAGCGCCGTGATCCGCTTCTGGTCCTCGGTGATCTGTTTGGAAGTCGCTTCCATGGCGCGCTTCAGATCGGCCACGTGCTGCGGATCGTTGGACAGCAGCAGGTCGTTGGCGCGCACCGCGTTGATGGAGATGCCGCGTTCCCAGCGCTGCGCGACCGAAAGGCGGGTGGCGTGAACGCTCACGAGGCGATCGACGGTGGAGCGAAGGCCCTCGAGCTTCCAGATCCCGGTCACCGTACCCACGGCGGTGAGGCCGAACACCAGCAGGAACCCCAGCGTGAGGCGGGTCCGGATCTTCATTCGCTCGAGCAGGCTCGCAACCGACATGGGAGTCTCCTGGAAAGAGACCCGCACGATATCGCAGCCGGCTTGCGCGAACCATCGTCTCCATGGCCCAGTACTTTCGTCTGGGGTGCTCCGGGGCCGTAAAATCGACACATGCCCGCCCCCAGGAAAGGTTCCCGAAAGGTCGCCCCGGCCGCGTGCCGCGCCGACCGCGAGGCCGCGGGGCGGGGCCGCCGCAAGGGCGTTCCCCGCGCGGTCCACGGCCAGTGGAAGGCGGCGGGCGATGGCCGCGATCCCATCGCCATCCTCCAGGCCTCCAACAAGGGGCGCCTCGAGAACCTGATCCCGATCCGCTACGGGCGCATGGTGAAGAGCCCCTTCACGTTCATGCGCGGCTCGGCGGCGGTGATGGCCCACGACCTCGCGCGCACGCCGGTGACGGGACTCGATGCGCAGCTCTGCGGCGATTGCCACCTGCTCAACTTCGGCCTCTTCGCCACGCCCGAGCGGCACCTGGTCTTCGACCTGAACGACTTCGACGAGACGCTGCCGGGCCCGTGGGAGTGGGACGTGAAGCGGCTCGCGGCGAGCGTCGTGGTCGCGGGGCGCGAGAACGGTTTCTCCGAGGCGCAGTGCCGCGGCGCGGTGATGACCTGCGTGGGCTCCTATCGCGAGACGGTGCGGGCGTGCGCGCGCATGTCGCCGCTGGAAGTCTGGTACATGCACCTCGACTGGCAGGACGTGATCGACCGCGAGCGCGATCCGGAAGCGCGCAAGGTCGAGGAGCGCGTGGCGGAGGCCGCGCGCAAGCGCGTGATCGAGCACCTCTCCCCGAGGATCGTGAAGGCCTCGAGCGGCGGGATGCGCTTCGTGGACACCCCGCCCCTGCTCTACCACGCGCCGGACCTCAAGATCGAGCAGCGCATCGCCGCAGCCATGGCGCGCTATCGGCTGTCGCTGCCCGGGGACCGGCGCGTGCTCTTCGACCGCTATCGCGTGAAGGACTTCGCGCTCAAGGTGGTGGGCATCGGAAGCGTCGGCACGCGCTGCGCGATCGTGCTGCTGCTCTCGCACGACGACGACGTGCTGATCCTGCAGCTGAAGGAAGCGCGCAAGTCCGTGCTCGAGTCCCACGCGAAGCGCTGCTCCTACGCCAACCAGGGCGAGCGGGTGGTGCAGGGCCAGCACCTCATGCAGTCCTCGAGCGACATCTTCCTGGGATGGGTGAGGGCGGAAGACGGCCGCGACTACTACGTGCGGCAGCTGCGCGACATGAAGTTCTCCGCGCCCATCGAGCAGGCGAGCCCGCGGCAGCTGAACGAGTACTCGAAGCTCTGCGGCTGGACGCTCGCCCGCGCCCATTCCAAGTCGGGCGACGCGGCGGCCATCGGCGGCTACCTGGGCAAGGGCGACCGCTTCGACCAGGCGCTCGCGAGATTCGCCGTGGCCTACGCGGACCAGACCGAGCGCGACCATGCGGCGCTCGTGAAGGCGATCCGCTCGGGCCGCGTCGAGATGATCGCGGAGCAATAGCGCCGGCCATGGCGGACCTCGATCGCGACGTCGCGAGGAAGTTGGACGAGATCGTCGGCAAGCGCTTCGACGAGGACGCGAAGCACCCCGCGCGCCGTTGGCGCAACGCGGTCGTGAAATGGGTCGTGGCGGCGTGCCTCGCGGTGGGCACTGCGGCGCTCATCGTCTACACAATCGAGTCGCACCGGATGCCTCCGCCGGCGCAGATGCCGCCCGCGAAGCCCGTGACGGTGCAGATCCTGCCGGCTAAGCCGCCCTGAGGTGACGCAGGTGCGCGCTGCCCACTTCGAAGGCGGCGCGGCGGCCCTTGAGCTCGAGGCGCATGCGGTCGGCCGCGGTGGCGAGCTCTTCGGGGGGATCGACGACCTGGGTGAGGTTCTCTTCCATGTCGTTCAACGACTCCACGAGCTGCGCGATGCGGGCGCGGTGAAGCTCCACCTCGATCTCGAGCATCCTGCGTTGGTAGTCGTCCATGGGGCCCAGTCTCCGCGCCGCGGCGGGCCGCGTCTGTGCGATATTGCACATCGGGACGGCTGCTTCTGTTACGGCCGAAACGTGCCGCGTTCCAACCTAGGCGTAGGGCAGGCCCCGGACGTTCACGTAGAGGGCGTACACCGAGTGGCTGGCCGCCATGAAGAGGCGGTTGCGCTTCACGCCGCCGAAGCAGACGTTGGCGCAGCGCTCCGGCAGGTGGATGTGGCCCAGGGCGTCTCCCTGCGGGGTGAAGACGCGCACGCCGTCCAGCTCCCCCTTGCCCATGCCCCAGCCGCACCAGAGGTTGCCGTGCTCGTCCACGCGAAAGCCGTCGGGCGTGCCTTCGCCCGCGTCGATCACCACGCGCGACTTGCCGAGCTTGCCGCCGTCCAGCACGTCGAACGAATGGATCTTGCGGGGCGCCGCGCTGCACTCGACCACGTAGAGCAGCTTCTCGTCGGGCGAGAAGGCGAGGCCGTTGGGCAGCGTGATGGAGTCGATCACGAGCGCAATTGCGCGCGTCGCGGGATCGATGCGATAGACGTTGGTGCCCAGCTCCGGCTCCGAGCGATGCCCCTCGTAGTCGGACATGATCCCGAACGAGGGATCCGTGAACCAGATGGATCCGTCGGACTTCACCACGATGTCGTTGGGCGAATTGAGGCGCTTGCCCTGGTAGCTGTCCGCGAGCACCGTGATCGTTCCGTCGATCTCGGTGCGCGTGACTCGCCGCGTGCCGTGCTCGCAGCTCACGAGCCGGCCCTGGCGGTCGCGGGTGTGGCCGTTGGCGAAGTTCGACGGCGCGCGGAAAACGGATACGGCGCCGGTCTCTTCTTCCCACCGCATGATGCGGTTGTTGGGGATGTCGCTCCAGAGCAGCGCTCGCAGGTCGCCGAACCACACGGGACCCTCGGCCCAGCGGCATCCCGTGGCGATGCGCTCGACGCTCGCGCTGCCGATGCGAAGCTTCCTCCAGCGCTCGTCGAGCTGCTCGATGGCCGGGTCGGGATAACGCAGCGAGGGTTGCCAGTCACTCATAGGGTCCGGAGATCACGTAGGCGCCGCCCTGGTACTTCTCGACGGGCGACGATGCATCGACGGGCGGATCGGCTTCGCGCGCGGCGCGGAACCTCTCCGTGTTGTCCTTCGGCTTCCAGTCGAGGTGCGAGGCCTTGGCATTGTCCCACCACGAATCGCGATTGGCGGAAGCGCCGAAGACGATCGTGTGGCCCACGCGCGGGGCGAAGAGCGAGGCGCGCACGAGCTCGGTCAAGTCCGCGTACGAGAGCCACGTGATGAGCATGCGGCGGTCCTTCGGCTCGGGGAAGGCGCTTCCGATGCGAAGGCACACGGTCTCGATGCCGTAGCGGTCGAAGTAGTAGCGCGAGATGCTCTCGCCGAAGGTCTTGGACACGCCGTAGAGGCTGTCGGGGCGGATCGGGTCGTCGGCATCGATGCGGCGCGAGCGCGGATGGAAGCCGATGGCGTGGTTGGAGCTCGCGAACACGATCCGTTTCGTGCCGGCGATGCGCGCCTGCTCGTAGAGGTTGTACACGCCCACGATGTTGGCGTTGAGGATCGGCGCCCAGGGCTTGTCGGTGGAGATGCCGCCCATGTGCACCACGCCATCCACGCCGTCCAGGAGCTTCGCCATGGCGCGCTCGTCGCCCAGGTCGCACGGCATGGCCTCTTCGTTGCCTTGCGCGGGATCGAGCGCGGCGATGTCGGAGACGCGCAGCGTCGCGGCCCACGCGCGCATCGCGGGGCGCAGCACGCGGCCGAGCGCGCCGGCCGCTCCGGTGAGCAACAAGCGTCGATACGAGACCGGGGTATCCATGGCACGATAGTACCGGAGGAGGAGCCCCACGATGAGAACGCGCCTGCTGGGCGCCGTTGCGCTCGCCGCCGCCATTGCATTCGCGGCGCCCGTCGCCGGCGCGCAGACCAGGCTCAAGTGGGCGCACGTGTACGAAAGCGCCGAGCCGTACCACCTGCAGGCGCTGTGGGCCGCGCGGGAGATCAGCAAGCGCACCAACGGCCGCTACGAGATCGACGTCTTCCCGTCCTCCTCGCTCGGGAATGAAACCGATATCAACCAGGCGCTCTCGCGCGGCACGATCGACATCATCTACACCAGCATGGCCTTCGCGGGCCGCAGCTACCCGCCCATGTCGATCGCCTCGGCGCCCTTCGTGTTCCGCGACTTCGACCACTGGCAGAAATTCAGGAACGGCCCGATCTTCAGGGAGCTCGCCAGGGGCTACGAGGAGAAGAGCGGCAACCGCATCGTGGGCTACACGTACTACGGGCAGCGCGACCTCACGGCGAACAAGCTCATCACCAGGCCCGAGGACATGAAGGGCCTCAGGCTTCGCGTTCCCGACGCGCCGCTCTTCACGATGTTCCCGCGCGCCGTGGGGGCGAACCCCATGCCGATCGCCTTCGCCGATGTATACCTCGCGCTCCAGAACGGCACCGTGGACGCGCAGGAAAATCCCCTGCCCACCATCGAGGCGAAGAAGTTCTACGAGGCGCAGAGGTACATCATCCTCACGCAGCACATCACCGAGTCGCTCGTGACCATCGTCTCCGGCGGCACCTGGGGCAAGCTCTCCGAGGCGGACAGGAAGGTGTTCTCCGACGTGCTCTGGGAGGCTTCCACGCGCGCCACCGACGAGATCGTCGAGGCCGAGGGCAAGCTCGTCGCCGCGTTCGAGAGGCGTGGCAAGATCGTGGTGAAGGTCGACCGCGGCCCCTTCATCAGGGCGGTCCAGCCCTATCTCACCGCGCCCGACGCCCCGTGGCCCCGCGAGCTCTACGACCGCATCGAGGCGATCAAGTAGAATCAGGGCCCACACGACCCTCGAATCTGGGGAGAAATGACATGCGTTGGACTGCGGCCCTGATGTTCGCCGCCGCCGCCGCGATTCCCGCCTACGGGCAGGACTCGAAGGCGTGGCTCGAGAAGGAAAACCTGGTTGCGGTCGATACCAAGTCCTTCAACGAATTCGAGGTGGTGATCGCCACGCCTTCGGGCGGGGGCGAGCAGCGCGCCGCGATACTCGCCAAGGGCAAGCCCGCCTGGCAATCGAACCCGAAGGAGACCGACCCCGGCAGCAAGTGGACGATCGTCTCGGTGGGGCGCGACCTCGAGGGCAAGGGCCAGCCCGACGCGCACTTGTCGGTGAACACGGGCGGCGCGAACTGCTGCACCACGCACTTCGTGTTCTCGTTGAAGCCCCAGGTGAAGCGCCTCGCGGTGTATTCGGCGGGCAGCATGGGCGGCGGCGATTTCATCGAGGTGAAGGACCGCAAGGCGCCGGTGATGATCTCCGCGGACGACGCGTCGGCCAACGCATTCGCTCCGTACGCCAATTCGTATTTCCCGCTGGTGGTGCTCGAGGTGGGGCCGAAGGGGCGCCTGCAGTTCGCGCAGGACATGATGCAGTCGCGGCTTCCGGGCATGCCGCCGCCGGTGTGCTCGCAGCCGTTCGCCAACGCGAACCCGTGGCTGAAGGAGCGCTGCGCCGAGTACCTCACGGCGCGACGCCAGGCGCGCACCGCCGATATCAAGCAGCGCCTGGCCGCCATCAAGGCCACGCGCTCGGCCGCCGAGCTGAAGTGGGAGGACTACTTCGAGAACGGCGTGCTCTCGGCCGTCTCCGCCGAGATCAACCGCTACACCTACACCGGCCACGGCGCCGCGGGCATGAACTGGCTCGAGACCGTCTGGCCCGGCAACGACGCCGTGAAGGCCAAGTTCGTGAACACCCTGCGCATGACCCAGGCCAAGAGCGTCTTCGCCGAGGACCTGAAGGCGATCGCCACCAACTAAACCGGGGCCAGACCCCGGTTTCCGAACTAAACCGGGGTCTGGCCCCGGTTTTTCATGCGCTCTTCTCCGCGGCGCGGCTGAGCAGGCGCGCCACCTGCGCGGCGGGCATGGGCCGCGCGAGCAGGTAGCCCTGGCCGCGCTGGCAGCCGAGGCGGCGCAATTCCTCCAGCTGCTCCTCGGTCTCGATGCCTTCGGCGACGACTTCCACGTCGAGGCTTCCTGCCATGGCCACGATGGCGGTGACGATCGCCGCATCGTCGGGATCGACGGTGAGGTCGCGCACGAAGGACTGGTCGATCTTCACCGTGTCGATGGGCAGGCGCTTCAGGTACGCGAGCCCCGAGTAGCCCGTGCCGAAGTCGTCGATGGCGATGCCCACGCCCAGCGCGGCCAGGTCGTCCAGCGCCTCTCGCGCGTCTCCCGCGCCTTCGATGATCACGCGCTCGGTCACCTCGAGCTCGATGAGGCGCGGATCGATGCCGAACTCGTTCACGAGGCGGCGCAGGCGCTCGACGAACACGCTTCGCGACAGCTGCGTGGCCGACACGTTGATGGAGATCGTGAGCGGCCGGCCCGGCGACTGCCACGACTTCGCATGCCGCAGCGCTTCGCGCATCACCCATTCGCCGATGGGCACGATGAGCCCCGAGTCCTCGGCCACGGTGATGAACTCGGCGGGCGCCACCACGCTCGAGGCGTCGGCCGGATGCCAGCGAAGCAGCGCCTCGAATCCGGTGATGCTGCGGTCGCGCAGGTTGAAGAGCGGCTGGTAGTGCAGCTCGAACTCGCGTGCTTCCAGCGCGCGGCGCAGCGAGTTCTCGAGATTGAGGCGCTGCTGCGCCGCCACGTTCATGTGCTGGGTGAAGAACTGGAAGTTGCCGCGCCCCGAGTCCTTCGCGTGGTACATCGCGGTGTCGGCGTTGCGCATGAGCGTCTCGGCATCGGACCCGTCGGCCGGATACAGGCTGATGCCAATTGAAGCCGCCACGTGCAGGTCGTTGCCGTGCAGGTGGAAGGCGCTTCCGAGCACCTCGAGGATCTTGCCCGCCACGCTCGAGGCGTCCGAGGCCGAGCCGATGCCCGGGATCACGATCACGAACTCGTCGCCGCCCACGCGCGAGACCGTGTCGCCCTCGCGCACGCACACGAGGATGCGGCTCGCCACCGATTGCAGCAGCCGGTCGCCCAGCTGGTGGCCCAGCGAATCGTTGATGGTCTTGAAGCGGTCGAGGTCGAGGAAGAGCACCGCGAGCTGCGTGCCGTTGCGGTGCGCCTGGGCGATGGCCTGCTGGATGCGGTCGCGCAGGAGCACGCGGTTGGGCAGGCCGGTGAGCGCGTCGTGGTGCGCCATGTGCGCCACGCGCTGCTCGGCGATCTTGCGCTCGGTGATGTTCATCCCCACGCCGATGAGACGCTGCGCGCGCCCTT
>Ga0335085_10017393_pt1 | contig 10360 bp, 10 predicted proteins | sample Lox_Sample_45_FD_206712 | JGI IMG/M metagenome (GOLD analysis project Ga0335085, IMG submission 206712) | Soil microbial communities from Loxahatchee National Wildlife Refuge, Florida, United States - Lox_Sample_4.5 | ecosystem: Environmental > Terrestrial > Soil > Wetlands | place: USA...
TTACCGCGGCAGTGAACGAGCGTCCCTGGAACGACATGGGCCGGGGCATCACCCCAAGGCAGCCGCTGATCCGGCCATCGTCATCCTCGTACACCAATGAAGGCAGCGTCTTGTTGAGGTTTACCTGCGGCAGCAGCAGCCGCGCCAGGCTGTGCCGCAGGGCCTGTTCGGCGCTGCGATCGGTTTTAGGCAGGTACTTGGCATGCAGGGCGGCCACGCTGTCAAGGTCAGACGGCTCCAGGGCACGGATCTTTCCAGCGGGCCGCCACGCCGGCCTTTTGTTGAGCGATGGCGCCCTCGGCGCCGCCTGTTCAAGATCCGGAAGAGTCATCCGCCGTACTTCCACGGCGTCTCGGCGATACTCAACGCGCGGGCATCCTCCCGGCGGCACTGCGCCTCCACTACCTCCATAAGCAGGACGGCATGATCGCCCAGATCATCGATACGGCGGCAGAGCTTGCACTCAAGATAGGCCGGCGCGCAACGCAGAACCGGCGCCGAGGTGACACCGTCCTGAAATGGCTCGTCCTGGAAGGACCCGCCTCTGGCGCGCATGTGGGTCAGGAACTTTCGCGCCACGTCCAGCTGTCCTGCGGCAAGTACATGCAGCGCGGCGATGCCACTTTCGGCGAGAGCCTGATAGAGCCGGCTGTCTTTGCGCAGCGCAGTCATGATCAGGGGCGGGCGAAACGAGGCCTGTGACAGCCAGGTGACGACTGAAGCGCACGATTGACCATCGCCGTCGCGAGTGGTCATCACATAGACGCCGTTGTGGAGCATCTGCAGCACCTGCCGTCTTGCTTTGCTGTTCATTCCGGCACTCAGGCGTAATCGCGCTGGCGGGCGTCCTCGCCTGCCTCCGCATCCTCGCCACGCAGCCTCAGCCGCAGGTAGTCCGCGATTCGGGCAACGGATGAGAAGTGCATCAGGTCCAGGTTGGCGAGTTCAATCTTGATTTCCCACTGGCGCTCGAGCTCTGCCAGAAGTTCGACGAAGGACAGCGAGTCGAGTACCCCAGCCGCGAACAGGTCCTCTTCCGTACCCGGCACCGCCAGATTGAGCCTGTCGGCGAAAATCAGCTCGACGCGCCGCTGCAGGTTGTCTAGTTCAGGCATAGGCGATCACCTTGTGTTCGGAGGCCAGCAAATCGAACCACTGCCGATCGCAGGCGGTTCCGTCTATGTTGTGGCATTGCCGTTGAATACCGATGGCCCGGAAGTTGAGACGGCGGAGGATGGCGAGGGAGCCGTGGTTGCCCTCCACTGCCCAGGCCTGGATCGCATTGAGACCGAGGTCGCGGAATCCCAGGGTCATTAGCATTGCTGCCGCCCGCAGCGTGTAGCCTTGGCCGCCGTACCGCTTGTCCCCTAGGACGAACCACAGGGTTGCCGTCTTGAAGCTGCGATCGACGTTACTCAGACCCACCAGCCCAATAACCGGCCGGGGATCCTCGTCTGCGGTGTACACTCGCAAGAAGTGGCTGTCCTTCTGCACCATGACGCACAGCGCAGGGGCGCTTAGACTTTGAACGCCGGGGCCGAAGTGCAACCAGCGATTGTTGCAGGGTTCGGCCAGCCATGCGGCGACGGTCTCCACCAGCTCAGGCGTAGTGATTGGCAACAGCTGCATGTGGTTGCAAGAGTTCTCGGAGGCGGCGGCGATCGATTTTGCCATTGGCATTCTTTGGCAGCTCGCCAAAGCGAGTCCAACGGGCCGGCAACATATACCGGGGAAGCATCCGCTCTAGCTCGCGGCATAGCGCCGCCGGCGTCACCGCCGCCTCGCGCGCGGGGACGTAGGCACAGTGGATCACAGCGCCGTCAAAGCCTTCGCCAGGTAGTGCCACCACCGCGGCATCGCGCAGGATGTTGAGGGCATTTACCGCCATCTCGATCTCGCCGAGTTCGACCCGGTAGCCACGGCTTTTGATTTGGGAATCCGTGCGGCCGACGAAGTAGAGCAGGCCCTCCTCGTCGAAGCGGCCGAGGTCACCGGTGCGATACAGCCGCTCACCGTCGGGGGTAGCCACAAATGCCGCCGCGGTCTTGTCAGGATCGCCCCAATAGCCGGGGCTCAGACCTGCACCGCCTATAAAGATCTGGCCGATCTGCCCCGGCGGCAGCGGCCGCAGATTGTCGTCCAGGACCCGAAGGCTCTCGCCATCGCAGGGCCGGCCAATGGGAACGGGCTCATGTGCACCGCGCGGATGCCGCGGCACGGTATAGTGGCTGCTGGCAATTGTGGTCTCGGTAGGCCCGTAGAGATTGGTGAAGCGAACATGCGGCAGGCGCGCCATCCAATACATCAGGGTACGTGTGGGCAGCACCTCGCCGCACCACAGCAGCCGCCGCAGGTGCGGAAAGTCATTGCTGCGTACCGCATCAAAACCGGCTAGATAATTCAGAACCGATGGCACCGAAAACCACTGGGTGAGGGCTTGTTCGCGGATCCAGCTGGACAGTTTGTCCGCGAACGGCGACACCTCCGGCGGCACCAGGTGTAGTTCAGCGCCCGCGGCAAGGCTGCCGAAGATGTCGAAGAACGACAAGTCGAAGGGCAAGGGGGCATGACCGGACAGCCGATCGCCGACATCGATGCCGAAGTAGCGCAGTGCCCATGTGATGAAGTGAATGACATTGGCATGGGTGATAGCAACGCCCTTGGGCGTGCCGGTGGAGCCGGAAGTGAACAGGATATGCGCCACTTCGGTGGCGGCGCCGATAACCGGCAACCGCTCCGGCGCGTTCATCACCTCTTTGGTGCAAAAGGCGGCGTGTTCCGCCGGCCCTTCGCCCAGCCACCCAAGCCTCGGCGCGACCCGCGTCCCAACTTGGCGCCGCAGCTCATCGAGTACATCGTGAGCCGGCTGGTCGGCCAGCAGCCAGGTGGCCTCACAGGCGCTCAGTATGGCGGCCAGACGCCGGGGTGGGCTGGCGATGTCGAGCGGCACGTAGATCGCGCCGGCCTTGTAGATCCCCAGCAGCACGGCGATCGCCTGCGGAGACTTGGCCGTGAACAAGGCAACGCGCTGGCCAGGTCGGCAGCCGTGCTCCGCGAGGGTGCGGGCGAGACGATTCGCCGAGCTTTCGAGTGCACCGTAGCTGAGACAGTTGCCGTTCATCACGACCGCAGTGGCCTCCGGCCGCCGCTGCGACTGTCCCGTCACCCACTGGTGCAGAGCGGTTATCATGCCATCTCCAAGGCCGCGTGTTCGAAGGCTTTGCGGATATGGCTCAGTTCCTCGACGTTGGCCGGCACGTCAAGTATGAAGGTGCGATAGCCGATGGCGATGTAGCCTGCCAATTCCTTCCCTACCCGGGCGTAGTCGCCGACCAGATAGGGACAGTTCGTCTGGTATTGCTGGAAGGGAACAAGCCAATACGGCTCGCGCCCGACCCCGGCCTCCAGATCCGAAAGTTGCTTATGCCAGAGCGAATCCGACACCCGTGTCGCCAGTTGCCTCGTGAGCTGCCCCGTGCGGTCTTCGGGGAAGCGCGCCCGCGCCGCCGCCCACGCCGCACTTTCATCTGGGCGACTGAGGATGCCGATGCGTACGCCGTTGGCCACCCCCAGTACCGGCAGGGCAGCGCTTTCGTGCAGTGGCTCCGGATAGTTGATGGCGGTGGCGTGCAGCGCCTCTGCCGCCGCCCGGCCGGCGGGCGAAGAACCGGATATGAAGATTCCGGGTCGAAGCTCGGCGCGGAGCGGCGGCGCCAATTTGAGCTTGTCTACCTTATAGTAGCTGCCGTCCAGGCTAACCGGTCCATCACCGGCCAGCAGCGCCTGAATGATCCGCGTGTATTCGATCAGACGCCCATAGCGCTGGTCATGGGCTGCGTGGTCATTGAGAGCGGCGAGGTCATTCTTGAAACCGCCCGCCACCATGTTGAGATATAGGCGTCGGCCGTACAGATACCCTAGCGAGCTGACCATCTTTGCGATGCTGTGCGGGTGCATATAGATGGGTTGCACCGCCACCAGTGGGCACAGGCGTTCCGTCTGGTCGAGGACGACTTGCGCCACTAACCATGGGTCGAGCTGCCCATTGTCGGTGTATATGAGGATGCCGCGGCAGCCGGCCTCCTCGCTCCAGCGCGCCACCTCGATGACGCGCCGCAGGTACGAACGGCCGTCGCTCTTGCCGAGCGGCGGGCAGGTGGAAAACAGCTCGATGCCGCCTTTGGAAATGTCGTCCATTATACCTGCTCCTTGTCTATTGCATCTTCACGCCGCGCCGGCCCCCGCCGGCCTGCGCCTCTTCCAGCAAGCTCAGGTACAGCTGCTCCGTCCTGTACACCATGCGCTCCAGCGAGAAATGCTGTGCGACCCGCTCGCGCGCCGCGGCCCCCAGCCGGGCGGCAAACGACGGGTCGTCGAGCACCCGCGAAATGGCCAGCGCAAGTTCGCCGGACCGGCCAGGCGACACCAGCAGCCCGTCCTTGCCGTCGCGTTCGATCACCTCGCTGCTGCCACCTACCCGGGTGGCGATGACGGGAAGGCCCGCCGCCATTGACTCCAATAGCGAATTCGACAGTCCCTCGCCCGCGATGGACGGCAGCACTGAAAGTGTCGCCTGCGCCAGCACTGCGGGTACGTCGGGGCGATAGCCCGTAAAGACCACGTGATCCTCGAGCCCCAGCCGAGCGCAATGCACGGCCAATGCCTGCCAATAGGCTTGGTCACGGGCGAAGGCGCCGTCGCGGCGTTTTTCCGCGAAGATGTCGCCCACAATCAAGAAGCGCGCCTTGGGATGGCGGTGACGCACCTCTGCTGCCGCGTCTAGAAAGGTCTCGATCCCCTTGTGTGGCACCAGGCGCGCCAGTACCACCACCAGCGGCGCGCCTTCGGGCAGACCAAGCTCCCGGTGCAGCCCCTGGCCGACCTCGACGTCGCGGAACCGGGCTTGGTCGATGCCGTTGCGGATGACACGGATCTTGTCGTGGCGGTAGCCTTGCGCCACCAGCCAGTCACGTACCGCGTCGGCGTTGACCAGCACGCAATCGGCAACACGGCATACCATGCGGTGCAGGCGCAACTTCGCACTCGACATGTCACCCATGCCGGTGTCACGGACTGAGGCGATCACCACCGGCACGCCCGCCAGCCTTGCCGCCGGCACCGCGAAGGCGTTGGCGTAAAAGTTGTAGCTGTGGACGATCTGGATCCGTTCTCGACGCAGGCTGCTGGCAAAACGCAGCTGCTGGCGCAGAGTTGATGGCTTGTACAAACTGCTGATGCGAAACTCATCGATGGGGATCCCGTGACGCTCGATGTCGGGAAGAAACTGTCCCCAGCGCTTGGTACAGGCGAAGCGTGTCTCGAAGCGGCTGCGGTCCAGCCGGCCGGCGAGGTTCACAACCTGGCGCTCTGTGCCGCCGAAGCCGAAGCCAGTCAGAAATTCCAGCAGCCGCACCCGCGGCACCACCGTCGCAGCCTCCGGTCGCGGCACCGGGTCAGCCGCGGGTGGATAGTCCAATGCATCGGTCACGTCCATGGCTTCCTTACTAGATCAGAGATGCGGCGTAGGGGGGGCGGCAACATACCACATCGGTACCAGGTGCCGACCCAAAGATCCTGTATCAGGTCCTGTGCTTTTGGCCATCGTATCCACCGCCAGGGCCAAGGCGGCAAAAATGTAAAAGAAGAAGTGATAGGCGATCGGATGAAAAAACGCAGCGATGCAGAAGGCGATCAAACTGACACGGATGCCTTCAGCGAGATAATACTGCTGCGGATCACTACCCTTCCGCGCCAAACGCCGCTGCGCCGCTCGCCCGCGGCGCAGGAATCCTCGCAGCAGCAGGAGGAACAGGATCATACCGGGCAAGCCCAGGTCCACGCCGAACTCGAGATAGGCGTCATGCACTTCGGTCCAGGTCGCGCCGCGCACCTGGTTGAGGGCCAGTTTGTCGTTGCCGATCCCGGCACCGATCACCGGATGAGTGATGACATACTTCGCCGCCGCCAGGGTGTCGCTCCAGCGAGTCTGCGCCGAGCCGGATGGATCGGTACTGATGTGGGCAATGGTGCTGAGACGATTGATGTAGCCCGCCGGCAGCAGCGGAAGCACGGCCAAGGCCAAAAACATTGCCAGGAACGGCAGCTGGCGATAGCCGCGCCGGAACAAGATTCCCATATAGACCAGACAGACCACACACAGGGTCAGGAATCCGCCGCGCGAGAAGGTGGCGATCACCGCAACGGCATCGAGGCAGATGCAGCCCAGCAGCAGCGCACGCCGCACGGGATTGCGGCTTCCCAAAAATAGCCCCACCGCCAGCGGTAGAAACAGATTGAGGGTCAATGCCAAGTCGTTGGGATTGCCCGTGAGCGGCGCATCGTAGCCGATAATGCGCAATTCGTCAGGCCGTAGTCCTCGTTCGATGAAATCCCCGGCAAGGAAGTGCCATAGGGCCGTCAGCGCGATCGGGATTGCCATCAGGGTAAGGGCCCAGGCAATGCGTCGGAGCCGCTGGCCGGTAGTAACGACATGACTCAGCAGCCAATAGACAATCAGCGTCTTCAGGTAGAGCCCTACGAGGATCTGAATGCTTCCCCCGATCCAGTAAGAGAGAGGCAGCGTGATCATGATCCAGAACAACAGCAGCAGGATCAGGACATTCTCACGGTGCAACACCACCACCGGCAGACCGCGGGAGAGGCGCTCAAACACGAAACTGCCGATGGCCACTATCGCTGCGATCAATGCCAGGTGCAGCGGCTTCAGCATGGGCAGATACGCCTGCGGGGCGATGAACAGGATGAAGGTAAAGGCGATCAGCGCCCAAAAAGGCACCGGGCTGTCCGGCGCCAGCGACGAACCACGGGATCGCGTTGCGCCCACGCGTGCCTCGTGTGGCCGGTTGATGGGCTCAGCGCTGTGGCTCACGCGCGTTCACCGCCTTCAGGGGCTGCTCCACCATCGGCTCCTCCGCCGTAAGCTCCGGCTCCAGAGGCGCGGGCGGAAGTTCCGACTCCCGCGCCTCTCGCCCGCTTATTACCACCTTGACCGTCTCCAGCAAGATGCGCAGGTCGAGGCCAATGGAGAGATGCTTGATGTAGTAAAGGTCATAACAGAGCTTTTCCATTTCTTCATCGATATCATTGGCGTAGCGGTAACGTACCTGAGCCCAGCCGGTAACGCCGGGTCGCACCATGGAGCGCAGGAAGTAATAGGGGATCTGGCCACCGCACTCCGGCACGTTGCGCGACACCAAAGTCAGTAGGTCGAAATTGGAGAGCGGATGTGGGCGGGGCCCCACCAAATTCATGTCGCCGCGCAGGATGTTGAGGAACTGCGGCAGCTCGTCAAGCCGGTACTTGCGCAGCCAGCGGCCAACACGAGTGATCCGGTCTCCATTATCCCGCACCCATTCCGATTGAGGCCGCGCCGCCGGGTGCATGGTGCGAAATTTCCACATTCTGAAACTGCGACCGCCCTGGCCGGTACGCTCCTGGATGAAAAACACCGGCCCAGCGGAATCGAACTTTATGGCGGCAGCGATGCCCAGGCACAGCGGGAGAAATAACAGCAGCCCAAAGCTCGCCACGAACAGGCTGATTGCTCGCGCTGCCGCGCGCGCCGACGTCGACGGATGGAAGTCGCGTGAGAAGATGACCCGGCTTGGCGTCAGGGCGTCCATGGCGAGCCTGCCTGTGAAGCGCTCGTACACTTCATCCCCATTCTCCACCGCCATTTGGTGGATCACCCGTGCCTCTATCAGGTGGTGCATCGGCAGGTGACGGCGCCGCTCTGCCACCGCCACAATCACCCGCTGTGGGCGGTATTCGCGCAGTAGCCGGCCAAGGTCGTCGAGACTGCCCAGCAGCGGACAGGGGAAAGAGGCCGGGGCCGCGACGTCCGTTTCGTGGACCGCACCCAGCAGGGCATAGTGGCTATACCGCCGCGACCGAATCAGCTCCGCGAGCTGCCGTGCCAGCGGCGTGGTGCCGAGGATCACCGTCCGTTGAACGCCGCCCGCTTGCATATTGCCCGCGGTACGCGCCGCACAGCTTACCAGCGGATCCGTCCCCGGTTCTTGCCGTTGCCGTAGCCGTAATCGTAATAGCGCGACGCGGAACGGTCGTAGCCGTTAAACACCAAGCCCAGCAGCTTGCCGCCGCTCATCATCGTCAGGGCGTCGTCGACGGCTTCGCGCGGAGTCCGGTTAGCTGCCACCACCAAGATGAAGTGATCCACCCATTTGATCAACAGGCGACAATCCGGCACTGGCACAACCGGCGGCGCGTCCAGGATCACGTAGTCATAGCGCTGGCGCGCCTGATTCAGGAGTTCGCCGAAGCGCGGCGACTTGAGCGCCTCGTAGGGCGCGCTAGCGCGCTTGCCCGCCGGAAGCACTGAAAGATTGAAGTTGGGAAGATGCAGCACCACCTCTTCGAGACTGAAGCTGGGGTCGAGGATGGCATCGACCAGCCCACGCCCGGCGGTGTTACCAAGGGCAAGGCGGTCTTCCATGGTCACTGAAGGCCGACGCAGGTCAACCTCCATGAGCAGTACTCGCGCCTTGCTGTCCTGCGCAAGGGTACCGGCGAGGTTGATGGCCGTGATCGATTTGCCATCGCCGGGCAATGGGCTGCAGACGCAGCTCAGGGTGGCGCGCTCCGGCTGATGTTCGCACTCGACCGCGTAGCGAAGCGCGCGATATTGCTCAGCGGCCGGCGACTCCGGTGCCATCAGGCTCACCAGGTGGGCGTCAACACGCTTCAGTGACAGCCGCGGCACCGGCCGCTGGCGGGTCTCTGGCGCTGTCGCCGGTATGGGTTTAATCCGTGGTGCTGCGGTGATGTTTTCGACTCGCGACATGGCAGGTGTCCTATGATCAAACGACGCGTTGCGCCAGTATCCATACGAGCTGTCCGCTGCTTTGTCCGAGGAGGTAGCCAGCACGGACCAGCAATGCGAGTACCGCGATCGAGGCCAGGCTCGTGAAGCCAAAGCGCAGGCGCCGGCGCCAAGCATCCCCGCGGGTGATGATGAGGGGGATGCCGGCAAGAATCGGGATATTGGAGAACCGCCACAACTCATCGACGCGATGAAAGCTGGTGTCGAGCTGCTCCGCCAGCAGCGCGGCAATACCGGCCAGTCCCAGCGAACAGATCAGCGCCATGAGGATCAGACGCAGGCGATCAGGCGCAATTGGGGTCACTGGTGGCACCGCCGGATCAACCACCCGGAATTGATCACCTCCGTCACTGTCCTCAACGATTGGCGCCACGGGCGCCGCCGACTCACTGGCCATGGTCTGGTTCCAGCGCTGCAGGGCGGCGATCTCCTGTTGCACCCGCTGGACATCGGGATAGCGCTCGCTGAAATGGGTTCGCAGTTCCACCAACTGCTGCCTGAGCTGCGCCAGCCGGTCAGGCCCATTGGGGGTGGCGGCGGCACTGAGCCCGCGTGGTCGCAATTTCTCGTCCTCGCGGACGTAATAGGCGGCCAGAGTGTTGGCAACTTGCGCCGCAAGGCGCGGATCCCATCCCTGGTAGCTGACGCTAAAGGCCACGGTGCCGCCGCGGCCCCAGCTTAACTCGACGTCCTTTCGCGTAAAGCGAATGTCGCGGCGGAAGCGCTCGACCACCGCCTCCGCTGGCGTCACCCGCCGTAGCCTCGTATAGAGGTTGTATTTTTTGATGACCTCCTGCAAGCGCGAACGACTCATCACCTTCTCGTCAATCGCCTCGAGTCGTGTCTCAACCGCCCCTGGCGGCTGCTGCTCGGCCTCGGCTATGGTGAGGCGTGACGGCTCGATCAGTACTGTGGCCGTGGCGCGATAGAGATCCGGCATGGCCGCGATCAGGCTGATCAGCACCGTGGCCGGCACTAGGAAAGCCATCACCATCACCCATCTCCGCCGGCGCCAGATCGCGCGCATTTGGCGGAAGGCATCGCCCTGATGAACGGTTTGCAATTCAGTGCTCATACGGCTGCTCCGCTTTTACGGCACCACGACAATATCGCCGGGTTGAACGTTGAAGTTGCTGTCCTGGCCGGGAGAGGCCACCACCTTGCTATAGTTGAAGGAGATGCGTTTCACGCCGGAGCCGTCGTGCCGCAGGACGTACATATCTGATGGTGAGGCGAATTCAGTGATGCCGCCGGCCTCCGCTAGCGCGTCGAGTACCGTGACCGGCCCCTTAAATTGGTAACGCCCGGCTTTGTGGACCTCGCCCAACACGGATACGTTGAAACTGTGCATCTCCATCACAATCACCGACACTTCCGGGTTGGGGAGGTACTCGGTTAGGTCCTTCTTGATTACCTGGCGAAGCTCCATGGGCGAAAGACCGGCGGCCTTGACCTCGTTCACCAGGGGCAGGGTGATCATGCCGTCCGGCCGCACCG
>Ga0335085_10017394_pt1 | contig 10359 bp, 7 predicted proteins | sample Lox_Sample_45_FD_206712 | JGI IMG/M metagenome (GOLD analysis project Ga0335085, IMG submission 206712) | Soil microbial communities from Loxahatchee National Wildlife Refuge, Florida, United States - Lox_Sample_4.5 | ecosystem: Environmental > Terrestrial > Soil > Wetlands | place: USA: Florida...
CGCCTACATCATCAACAACGGCCGCATCTTCAAATGGGGCACGCCCGAAGAACTGCAGGCCGATCCCGACGTCCGCCGCGTCTACCTCGGTGAGAACTTCAACATGGAGCTGGAGCCCCGGCGCTGAGGGCGCTTTTCTGGTTTTGAGAATTCTAAAGTGCAACTTTAGAATTCTCAGGGGTTGATGCACGCGTCAACCGCTTGCCCATAGTTAAGTCAAATGCCCGGCATACTCTTCGGTGCCAAGTAAAACAACTGCTCAATCGTGAGAAATGCAACCGTTGCCGCCTTCAAGTCCATGTGGTCCGCACGTACGACGCCGTGTGCCACAGAGTGACGTGATGCCGTCTTCGGATTCTCGGGGTCAAAACTCGCAAAACACACCTCCTGAAGATACCGCCGAAAGAATTTGGGAATGAGCAGGCTCATGCCGCCTGAGTCGTGTTCGCTCGCGGCACACTCAATCAGGCGGCGCGTGGTTGGCTTTCGGACGGAGTCAAGCCGTCTGAAGAATGATCGTAGTACGCCCTCAATCCGCGGATACAGAATGCAGCTGCAACTCACGTTGTCACCGCGTTGGTAATGCTCAGCCGCCGTCTGCATAAACGCGACGTGATCACTTGCTAACGAGTTCGCCATCCACGATTCAAGAAGCGTAGGCAATCGTGCTTTGAGATCTGCCGATACTGCTGGAATTAGATCATCAGGGTCATGGCCGCTGCGGATGGCATCTAGCACCAATCTTCTATGACGGATCGGTAGTCCGATAAACAAGAACCAACCTGCTCGGAGCAGTCTCTCCCATTCATCGGGTGTCACCCTTAAGACGTGTTGGAATGAAAGATACGTCCAGCAGCTTCCGAGTTGGGTCGCCAGATCGTATGGCCGCTTCTCTTGCAGAAGTGGCGACAGCGGCCCGAAATCGTAGTACAGAGCACGACGCCAGCCTCTGGAGAAGACGAAGACGACCCCGACATCATCAGGCACCTCAATGCCTGGAAACCTCAAAGCGAATACGTCGGCAATATCTTCTTCGAAGACGGCTGCACCTGCAGCAATGGGTCGCTTGACCTTCACTTCGGCTACAATCTCAAGCTCATTAAGGTATACCGTCGCCAACTTGTCACGTCGGATTAGCGCGAGCATGTGATCGACGGCTGATGGTTTTATGACGTTTGGATGAATGAGGCCTAGAAGATCGGAGGGGAATCCCTCCAGACGCGATGTCAGCAGGTCGCCATCTTCAGACGTTAAGAACTCGCGGTATTGTACGGGCACCATCTCGCCCGACTTGGCACTCTCGAGCACGTGCCCGGCCGGAAGTTGACCGAGTGTTATGGTGAAGGCCACAAAAACCTCCTTCTCGAACAGTACTCATCGCCGCTACTCGAACTTCTTCCCCTCGAGCTCGCCGATAAGGCGCCGCATCTCCGGCGGCACCGGCACCGATTTGTTCGTGTTGTAATCGAGGAGCACCAGCGTCGAATCCGCCGTAGCGACCTCGATGCCCAGCGAATCGCTGACATAGCGGTGTTCCATCTGCATGCTGCTCTTGCCGATCCGCGTTACCCGCGCGCCCACGCGCACCGTGTCGGGATAATTCAGCGGCCGTTTATAATCGCACTTCACGCTCGCCAGAATCGGGCCGACACCCCGCGGCGGCAGCGGCACCCATAATCCCACGCGCTTCAGATACTCCACGCGCGCGGTCTCGCACCAGCGGAAGTAGATGACGTTATTAACATGCCCGAACGCATCCTGATTGCCCCACAGGATCGGGATCTCCACCACGACCGGGAAGCCCGCCAGCAGTTCACGACGATGGCTCATTCTCTCGACTTGTACCATGGAGGAAATGGCTGAATCTCCGATCACCGCACGCGCGGCTGACTTTGCCGCGTGGTACCAGGATGTTGTCATCCAGGGCGACATGGCCGAACCGGCCGAAATCGTGAAGGGCTGCATGGTCATCAAACCCAATGGATATGCAGTGTGGGAAGCGCTGCAGCGTGAGCTTGACGCCCGCTTTAAGGCCACCGGGCACCAGAACGTCTACTTCCCGCTCTTCATCCCGCAGAGCTTCCTGCAAAAGGAAGCCGAGCACGTGGAAGGCTTCTCGCCCGAGCTCGCCGTGGTCACCATCGCGGGCGGCAAGGAGCTGGAAGAGCCCTATGTCGTGCGCCCCACATCGGAGACCATCATCGGCCACTTCTTCGCGAAGTGGATTCAGAGCTGGCGCGACCTTCCGCTTCTCGTGAACCAGTGGGCCAACATCGTGCGCTGGGAGCTGCGCACGCGCATGTTCCTCCGCACCACGGAGTTCCTCTGGCAGGAAGGCCACACCGCGCACGCCACCCACGAAGAGGCCATGGAAGAAGTGCTGCGCATGCTCGACGTCTACGCCGACGTGGCCGAAAACGTCGCCGCCATCCCGGTGATCAAGGGCGTCAAGACGCGCGCCGAAAAGTTCGCGGGCGCGCTGCGCACCTACTCCATCGAAGCCATGATGCAGAACGGCCTGGCGCTGCAATCGGGCACCAGTCACGACCTCGGCCAGAACTTCGGCAAGGCCTTCAATGTGCAGTTCCAGAGCAAGGAAGGCCAGCTTGAATATGTCTGGCAAACAAGCTGGGGCCTCAGCACGCGCATGATCGGCGGCGTCATCATGACGCACTCCGACGATAAGGGTCTCGTCTTGCCGCCTCACCTGGCGCCAGTGAAGGCGGTCGTTGTGCCCATCTACCGCAAGGATTCCGACAAGGCCGCCGTCCTCGACGCCGCGAACAGGATCGCGAAAGAGGTCGGTGCGAAGGTGGACGATCGCGAGGGCCAGTCGCCCGGCGCGAAGTTCTTCCACTGGGAGCGCCGCGGCGTGCCCGTGGTGCTCGAGCTCGGCCCGCGCGATCTCGAAAGCGGCAACGTCGTGCTGAAGCGCCGCGACACCGGCACCAAGCAGCCCGTCCCCCAGACGAAGCTCGCCGAACTGCTGCCGGCCGAGCTGGAGAAGATGCAGGCAGACATGCTTGCCTCCGCGCGCCAGCGCCTCGCCGACAATACCGTGCTCGCCAACTCCATCGAAGAGGTGGAATCGATTCTCGCCGAAGTCACCGCCGAACGCGGCGGCGGCAAGTTCGTCATGGCGCACCTCAAAGACGACCCGGCCGTGGACGCGCGCCTCAAGGAATTCAAGGCCACGGTGCGCTGCATCCCGCTCGTCGATCATTACGACGGCCCCGGCAAATGCATCGTCACCGGCGAACCCGCCGAAAAACGCGCCGTTATCGCCAAAGCGTACTGATGCGCGCGGCGTTGCCGGTTGCCGCTTTCGTCTGCCTGCTCCGGGCCGGGCCTCCGCCGCTTGCCATCGCGGCCGAGCCCGCCGCGCAGATCTATCGCGACACCAACTCCGCCGCGCTCGTACTTGTCGTGGTGCGCGGCTCCGATGTCTACTTCCAGGGCTTCGGCGAAAAGGCATCGGCCAACTCGCTCGTCCGCCTCTGCTCGGTCACGAAGATCTTCGCCGCCGATCTGTTCGCGCGCCTCGTCCAGGACAAGACCGTCCACCTCAACGATCCCCTGCAGCGCTTCGCCCCCGCCCACGCCCGCGTCCCCACGCGAACACGGCGCGGACAAACGACCCGTGCCATCACCCTGGAAGACCTCGCCACCCACACCTCCGGCCTCCCGCGCGAAGTCCTCCCCTATCCCGCCCACTCCGGCCACTTCGCCTTCCCCAACTCAGCGCAGCGCTGGGCCTGGCTGCCGAAGCAGAAGCTCCTCGCCGCACCCGGCGCCACGGCCCTCTACTCCAACGTCGCCTTCGACCTCCTCGCCGACGCGCTTTCCACGGCCGCGCACGAACCCTACCCGCGTCTGCTCGCCGAACGCACCACCACGCCCCTCGGCATGCGCGACACAACCTTCAGCCCCACGCCGCAGCAATGCGCGCAACTCCTGCGCGGCTCTCATGACGAGGGCGCCTGCAATGACACCACGGCCACCGCGGGCTCGGCCGGGCTCTACTCCACGCCCGCCGACATGGCCCGCTGGCTCGTCTACCTCGTCAATCAGCAACCGCCCGCCGCGCAAGCCGTCTACGTGCAGCTTGCCACTCTCCGGAGCGTCGTCGGTCTCAACCACGCAGGCACACCGTCGGGCATCGGACTCGGCTGGCTCCAACTCGGCAAGCGCGGCGACCCGTCCATGATCCTCGAGAAAACAGGCGGCGGCGCGGGCTTCAACGCCTACCTCGCCATCAACCCCGCCCAGCACACCGGCCTCTTCCTCGGCATGGTCTGGGGCGGTGGCCCCTGGCACAACCCGTTCGAACCCGCGAACAATATCCTGCTCGCGCTCTCGAATCTGCCGCCGCTGCCTGTCGAACCCCACCGCGCTCCCGCGAAGAAGCACGTGAAGCGGGTCCATCGGAGGAAGATAGTACGATGAAGCCCATCGCGGCCATCGTCGCCCTGTCCGCGCTCCCGCTGCTCGCGGCCCAGCCCGTCACGATCCACGTCGATGCGAGCAAGGTCACCGGCCCGTGGCGTCCCGTCTGGTCGTACTTCGGCTACGACGAGCCTAACTACACCACCGCGAAGTACGGTCGCAAGCTGATCGGCGAGCTCGCCGAGCTAGGCCCCGTGCACGTGCGCACGCACAACCTGCTCACCACGGGCGACGGCCGCTACGCGCTGAAGTGGGGCTCGACGAACGCCTACACCGAAACCGCGGACGGCGAGCCCGTCTACGACTGGAAGATCCTCGACGGCATCTTCGACACCTGGGTCCACGCCGGCATCGTGCCCTTCGTCGAAATCGGCTTCATGCCCGAAGCGCTCTCCACGCACCCCGAGCCCTACAAGCACGACTGGCCGCGCACGAAGCTCGAAACCGGCTGGTCATACCCGCCGAAGGATTACGACAAATGGGCCGAGCTTGTGCGCCAGTGGGTGCGTCACGCTGTCGCGCGCTACGGACTCGCCGAAGTGAAGAAGTGGTCCTGGGAAGTCTGGAACGAGCCCGACATCTTCTACTGGCAGGGCACGCCCAACGAGTACTTCAAGCTCTACGACATGTCCGTGCGCGCCGTGAAGAGCGTCTCGCCCGATCTGCGCGTCGGAGGCCCGGCCACCACCGGCCCCGCGGGCAAGAACGGAGGCCCCTACCTCCGCCAGTTCCTCGAACACTGCGCGCGCACCGGCGTCCCGCTCGATTTCGTCAGCTACCACGCCAAAGGCCACCCCGAAATCGTCAACGGCCACGAGCAGATGGGCCTCTCCGCGAACCTGCGCGATGTCGCCGCCGGCCTCGCCATCCTCGCCGCGTTCCCGCAGTACCGCAACCTGCCCATCGTGCTCAGCGAATCCGACCCCGAAGGCTGCGGCGCCTGCTCGGCGCGCACGCACCCCGCCAACGCCTATCGCAACGGCTCGCTTTACCCCGCCTACACCGCCGCCTCGTTCGCCAGCATCCTGAAGCTCGCAGATCGCGCCCACGCCAACATCGAGGGCATGCTCACGTGGGCCTTCGAGTTCGAGGACCAGCCATACTTCGACGGCTTCCGCACGCTCGCCACCAACGGCATCGACAAGCCGCTGCTCAACCTCTTCCGCATGGAAGCCCGAATGCACGGCGACCGCGTGCAGGTCGAAAGCGACGGCGCGCTCCCGCTCGACGACATCGTTCAGCATGGCGTGCGCGAGAAGCCCTACATCGACGCCATCGCGACGAAGTCCGGCAAGACCGTCTCCATCCTCGTGTGGAACTACCACGATGAGGACGTCGACGTCCCGCCCTCCGAGTTGAGTCTCGCCATCGACGGCCTGCCGCCGGCGGCGAAGCGCGTCCACTTTTCGTATTGCAACATCGACGCCAACCACAGCAACTCGTGGACAGCGTGGAAGCAGATGGGCGAGCCCCAGCAGCCGACGCCCGCGCAATACGCCGCTCTCGAAAAGGCGGGCCAGCTTGGTACGCCCGGTCCCGGCCTGGATGTCGCCACTTCGCAGGGCTCGCTTTCCATGGAGCTCAAGCTCCCGCGCGAGGCCGTCTCGCTCATCCAGATCAACTGGTGACGGGTTCAATATACTGGCTGTAGTTCCGACAGGAATCTCAACATGCCATCCTTCGCGTCCCTTCTCCGGGGCACCGCCGCGTGCGCTGTGCTCTGCTCGGCCGCCTTCGCCGCGGCTGACCGCATCCCCAACGGGGTCCAGCTCAGCACCGAAAAGATGAACGTGAAGGTGCAGTTCTATTCGCCCACCACCGTCCGCGTGCTCAAGTGGACCGCGGCGGGCAAGCCCGATAAGCTCAGCCTTTCCGTCATCCAGAAGGACGTGCCGAACCTGTCCATCGCCGTCAGCAAGACGCCGGCCAGCGTCACGCTCGCTTCAGCGTGGGTCGAGGTGGAGATCAACACCGCCGACGGCACCGTGCGCTTCCTTGATGTCACCGGTCGTGCTGTTCTTGCCGAACAGGGAGCAGCCACCTTCGCGCCCACCGGCCTCTCGCAGGAGAAGTCCGCCCTCAACGTCCAGCAGAACTTCACGCTCTCGGCTGACGAAGGCATCTACGGACTCGGCCAGCATCAGACCGGCTACATGAACTACCGGGGCCGAACCGTGAAGCTCGTGCAGTCGAACACGGACGCCGTCACGCCGATGCTCGTCTCCACCGCTGGCTACGGCCTCTTCTGGGACAACTACTCGAAGACCGTCTTCAGCGACGACCCCGCGAAAATGTCGCTCTGGTCCGAAGTGGCCGACAACGTCGATTACTACTTCATCTACGGGCCGTCCATGGATCTCGCCATCGCGGGCTATCGCCACCTCACCGGCGAAGCGCCGCTCTACGGCAAGTGGGCCTACGGCTACTGGCAGAGCAAGGAACACTACGCCACGCGCGACGAGCTGCTCGGCATCGCCGCCGAATACCGCAAGCGTCAGATCCCCATCGACAACATCGTGCAGGACTGGAATTACTGGGGCGACAACTCCATGTGGGGCGCGCTGGTCTTCGACGAAAAGAAATACCCGCGGCCCGCCGAGATGATCGACGAGCTTCACAAAGAGCACTTCCACCTGATGATTTCCATCTGGGGCGGGCTCGGCCCGGCGTCGCCCATCTATAAGGACATGGAGAAGCACGGGTACCTCTACTCGCCCGTCGGCTGGGCGGGCTTCCGCTATTACGACGCCTACAACCCGGCCGCGAATGACCTCTACTGGCAGTACGCGAACAAGGGCCTTTTCTCGAAAGGCGTCGACGCGTGGTGGATGGATTCCACCGAGCCTGACATCGTCAACGCGCTGACGAAGGACTCGCACGAGTTCGAGATGAAGCGCGTCGAGAACAACCACATCGGCTCATTCGCGCGCTACCTCAACCCGTATTCGCTGGTCATCACGGAAGGCATGTACCAGCGCCAGCGCGCCACCACGGAGCAGAAGCGCGTCTACACCCTCACGCGCTCCACCTTCGCGGGACAGCAGCGCGCGGCCGCCGCAACGTGGTCCGGCGACATCGGCGCGGACTGGTCCGTCTTCCGCAAGCAGATCAGCGCGGGCGTAAACCACAGCATGGCCGGCATTCCCTACTGGACCTTCGATATCGGCGCGTATTCGCTCGGCTGCCAGGGCGGCACCTTCATGAATGGCGGCAAGGACCCGGCGTATCAGGAGCTCTACACGCGCATGTTCCAGTTCGGTGCATTCGCCCCTATCTTCCGCTCGCATGGCTCCGAAACCCCGCGCGAGATCTGGGAGTTCGGCGACTACACCCCCACGCTCATCAAGTTCGACAACCTGCGCTACCGCCTGCTGCCCTACACTTATTCGCTCGGCTGGCGCGTCACCCACGACGGCTACTCCATCATGCGCGGGCTCGCGATGGATTTCACCGCCGACAAGAAGAGCTACAACATCGACGACCAGTTCATGTTCGGTCCCGCGATCATGGTGGCGCCCGTCACCGAATACCAGGAGCATCGCCCGCCCGAGCTCGGCGTCGTCATCGGTCCGGAGAACTTCCGCACCAAAGACGGCAAGCCGGGGCTCGACGCGAAGTACTACTGCGATGCCGAATTCAAGACGCTGTGCCACGAAGCGGTCGAGCCCGGCATCAATCTGTTCTGGTATACCGGCTGGCCCGAGTTCATCAAGAACCCGCGCTTCTCCATGCGCTGGGAGGGCAGGCTGGTGCCCACCGCCACCGGCACGTACCGGTTCAACATGAAGAGCTTCGGTCCGCGCCGCGTCTTCCTCAACGGCGAAGAGCTGAAGCACAACTACGACTCGATGGAATCGTGGACCGTGCCCGTTGAGCTGGCCGCCGGCAAGGAGTATGACTTCGCCTTCGAGACCTCCAACACCGCGCTCGGCGCATTCCGCGCGCAACTGTTCTGGAAGACGCCGGCCATCCACGCCGACGAGAAGAAGACCGAACCCCGCAAGACCACCCGCGACGTCTACCTGCCCGCGGGAACGCAGTGGTTCGATTTCTGGACCGGCGAAACGCACACCGGCGGCCGCACCATCACCGTCGACGCGCCGGTGACCACCATGCCGCTGATGGTCCGTGCCGGGTCCATCGTGCCGATGGGTCCGTTCATCCAGTATTCGACCGAGAAGCCTGCCGACCCGATCGAACTGCGCATCTACCCCGGCGCGGACGGCGACTTCACGCTCTACGAAGACGAGAACGACAACTACGATTACGAGAAGGGCGTCCACGCCACCATCGCCTTCCACTGGAACGACGCGAAGCACGCGCTGACCATCGGGGCGCGCGAGGGGTCGTTCCCGGGCATGCTGCAGAAGCGCACCTTCGACGTGGTGCTGGTCGGCAAAGCCCACGGCGCCGGCGTCGATCCCGGCGCAACACCCGATAGAGTGGTGGCCTACACGGGCTCCGAGGCACGTGTGTCTTTCGCGCGCTGATCGGGTAAGTAAGCTGCAAGTCCGAAGAGCTGAAGTATGATCCGATCTACGAATGTTGCCACGAAGAAGTGCTGAGCCGTCTGTGGGCTGTCAAGTACTTGCCATTCGTTTGGCAACTTGACCTTGGAGTCGTAGTCGAAACTGTGAACGATTGCGTTCCTGATCTTCTTAAAGGTCACGAGATCCTGGCGCTCCATTTCGATCCGGTGCGCTTTGCAGACCTCCTGCAGCTTGTCTGCGAAGCCCCGATCATTTAGGCGGTTCCAGTTCTGGATCGTGACCATCGTTGCGAACTCATCTGGAAGAGCTCTGGAGAGTGCCTCATAGCAATGCTTCCATTCTTCTGGAGTGCGCATTATCTTCGAAATGCTCTTGTCGATGTGGCACGTGAGCGCAATCAGGGTCTCCACGACCACCACGTACTTGAGAGTGCGAGCCTCAAGGTAGTCGCCCTCGGTTCGCGCGTCAAGCCACGAGTTGATCAGCCGGTTGCCGCCGTCAAATTCTTCGCGGAAGCGCTTGACCTTCGGTACAACGTGTTCCAGCGAACGCAGTGGAGGAGTGGCCGCTGCACGCTCGCCTGGAAGGTAGGCCAGCGCGTGGACTGCAAACGGCTTCGTGATGGCTTCACCGAGCAGAGCAAACTCGAAGGTGGACTGCGGGCCATAGGTTGACTGGCTGATCCAGTTAATCTTCCGGCCTTGCATGATCGAGAGCGCATGACAGACATCCGAGGCAAATTGCGCGACTAGATCCTCGGCCAAGTCTGCGCATCTGACGCGAAGAACCGCGGTCGGTGCAATTGATCGCGTCTTAATGAGATGCACCATTCGGTCCCGATAGTTGGGCTGAGGAATCAGCCGCACTGGCATTCTCGCGGTGCCCCAAGTAACCGCTAGTGCCTCGGACTTGGGGTTATCCGAGCGAAAGTCGACGTTAGTCAGCTCGAAGTCGTACTTGCAGCCCGTTGATCTCTCACCAATCTCCACGCAACGCGGGAAGAAACAGAGCTCGTCTGAGTCATCGAGCCATTGCCGAACATCAACCGTGCGGAAAGGCTCTCCTTGATCGGTTGTGCCCTCGAGAGCGAGCGGACTGCCAAGAGCGACCGCTAGCGCCAACTGGGCTGTTCGCTGGCAGCGAACGATGAGTCGTCCCGTATAGGTCTGCTCAATCCGTAACGCGTCAACTGGAATCCGTTTGCCAACGGCAAGGACGATGGCGCCCGTTCCCGGCAAGGTCTTGCACGGCTCGTCGTCAGGCATCGCCCCCAGGTTACCCGAAAGCACGTTCTGCCTGTTCGCTGACGCCCACGCCGTCCCAAACCCGGACAGCCCGGACGGCCTGCCGCCCTGCATTCTGCGGCATTTCGGCGTGGCATGACAATTGCCACAATAGCCGCATGCGGACCCTCATCCAGGAC
>Ga0335085_10017395_pt1 | contig 10359 bp, 5 predicted proteins | sample Lox_Sample_45_FD_206712 | JGI IMG/M metagenome (GOLD analysis project Ga0335085, IMG submission 206712) | Soil microbial communities from Loxahatchee National Wildlife Refuge, Florida, United States - Lox_Sample_4.5 | ecosystem: Environmental > Terrestrial > Soil > Wetlands | place: USA: Florida...
GAAGGCGGCGGCGAGGCTCTCCTCGAGCTTCTGCAGCGTGCCCTCGGTAAAGCCCCGGGCGCGCAGTTCCGCATGGTTGATGCCGGGCGCGCTGTCGAGCGTGCCGTGGCCGACGGCGTAACTGATGATGTCCTCGATCTGCTCCTCGCCGTAGCCGAGCGTCTTGAGGGCCGAGGGCACCATGCGGTTGATGATCTTGAAGTAGCCGCCGCCCGCCAGCTTCTTGAACTTCACGAGCGCGAAGTCCGGCTCGATGCCGGTCGTGTCGCAGTCCATCACCAGACCGATGGTGCCGGTGGGCGCGATGGTCGTGGCCTGCGCGTTGCGGTAGCCATAGGTCTCGCCGACGAACAGGGCGTCGTCCCAGGCCCGCTGCGCCGCCGTCACCAATGCCGGCTCCGGGCAGTTCTCGGCATCGAGCGGCACCGGCGAAACCGACAGGCCTTCGTAGCCCGCGGCCTCGCCATAGGCGGCGCGCCGATGGTTGCGGATCACCCGCAGCATGGCCGAGCGGTTGCGCTCGAAGCTCGGGAACGAGCCGAGCTCGCGCGCCATCTCCGCGGAGGCGGCGTATGACACGCCGGTCATCAGTGCGGTGATGGCGGCGCAGAGGGCGCGGCCCTCCTGGCTATCGTAGGGCAGGCCCATGGCCATCAGCAGCCCGCCGATATTGGCGTACCCGAGGCCGAGGGTGCGGAACTCGTAGGAGAGCTTGGCGATCTCCCGCGACGGGAACTGTGCCATCAGCACGGAGATCTCGAGCACGATGGTCCAGAGCCGCGCGGCGTGGGAGAAGCCGACGATGTCGAACTGGCCGTCGCCTTTGCGGAACGCCATCAGGTTCAGCGACGCCAGGTTGCAGGCCGTATCGTCCAGGAACATGTACTCGGAGCAGGGATTGGACGCGTTGATGCGGCCGCTCTGCGGGCAGGTATGCCACTCGTTGATCGTGGTGTCGAACTGCACGCCGGGGTCGGCGCACAGCCAAGCCGCCTCGCCGATCTTCTCCCAGAGGTCGCGCGCCTTCAGCACCTTGTGGACTTTGCCGTCGGTGCGGCGGATCAGCTTCCACTCGCCGTTCTCCTGCACCGCCTTGATGAAGTCGTTGGTGACGCGCACGGAGTTGTTGGAGTTCTGGCCGGAGACGGTCAGGTAGGCGTCGGAATCCCAGTCGGTGTCGTAGGTCTTGAAGTCGATCTCCGTGTAGTCCTGGCGCGCGAACTCGATCACCCGCTGGACGTAGTTCTCAGGGATCATGGCCGCGCGCGCGGCCTTCACGGCCTTCTTCAGCTCGCGATTCACCTTGGGATCGAAACGATCATCGCCCCCGCTCATGGCGTGGCAGGCGCGGATGATGGCATTGAGGTGCAGCTGGCAGAGCTTGGAGCCCGCCACCATCGAGGCGACCTTCTGCTCCTCGCGCACCTTCCAATCGATGAAGTCCTCGATGTCCGGATGATCGAGGTCGACCGTCACCATTTTGGCCGCGCGTCGCGTCGTGCCGCCGGACTTGATGGCGCCGGCCGCGCGGTCGCCGATCTTCAGGAAACTCATGAGGCCCGACGACCTGCCGCCGCCCGAGAGCCGCTCGCCCTCGCCGCGCAGCTTGGAGAAGTTGCTGCCCGTGCCCGAGCCGTACTTGAAGAGCCGCGCCTCGCGCACCCACAGGTCCATGATGCCGCCCTCGTTCACGAGGTCGTCGGCGACCGACTGGATGAAGCAGGCATGCGGCTGCGGATGCTCATAGGCCGACTTGGAGGCCACGAGCTTGCCCATAAGGAAGTCGACGTAGTAGTGGCCCTGCGCCGGCCCGTCGATGCCGTAGGCCCAATGCAGGCCGGTGTTGAACCATTGCGGCGAATTGGGCGCGCCCATCTGGCAGGCCAGCATGTAGCGCATCTCGTCATAAAAGGCGCGCGCATCTTCCTCGGCATCGAAGTAGCCGCCGCGCCAGCCCCAGTAGGTCCAGGTCCCGGCCAGCCGATCGAAGACCTGGCTCGCCTTGGTCTCGCCGACCGTGCGCTGCTCCGGCGCCAGCTCGGCCAGCGCTTCCTCGTCCGGGACATGTCGGCACAGCCACTCCGGGATATCGCCCTCATGGACGCACTTCAGGCGCGCGGGCACGCCGGCCTTGCGGAAATATTTCTGCGCCAGCACGTCGCAGGCCACCTGCGACCACTCGGCGGGCACCTCGATATTGCGCAATTGGAAGACGATCGAGCCGTCCGGATTCTTGATCTCGCTGGTGGTCGTGCGGAACGCGATCTCCGCATAGGGCGATTGATCTTCGTCCGTGAATCGGCGCTCGATTCGCATGGTCTTCCCCGTCTACTGCGCTGGTGACAAAAACACCGGCCCTCTCAACCCCTGCGTTAAGAAATGCCGGTATACCCTTGTGTTGGCGCTAGTAATAGTGCCCCGTCCCCACCGCCAACCCAGCTATAGTGGGACATGCTTAATCGAGTTGCAACAGATTTTGTGTTAAAAATCGCGGTTGCCACAACATATGGTATGCTGCGGCGCAGCGACCGGCGGAATTCCGCCAGCATGTTTTCCCGAGGAGGCGGCACACCGCCGCCAAATCGTTATCGCTTATTGACCCATCGCCGCACGACTCGCGGGCTGCCGGGTCTGGGCCCTGCTCGAAGAGGACCCCTTACTCCTCCGGCACCACCATCTGGCGCGGCGGATTGCCGGCTAGGTGGTTGTCCCAGACCATGCGGTAGGCGCGCTCGAGCTTGCGGGCGTAGCGCGCGGTGTCGAACAGCCGGCAGCTCAGGCGCTGCGCCGTCAGCTTGTCGCGGATGGCTTTCATCTCCTCCGGATGCGTGCCGAGGCGCACCGCCAGGCGCTCATAGGCGTCGAAATCGGGCACGATGAGTTCCGGCAGGCCGGTCGCCCGCAGCAGGCTCGCGGCGTAGCGGGAAGCGAAGGTCTCGCCCGGGCAGGTCAGGAGGGGCAGGCCACCCCACAGGGAGTCGCTGCCGGTCGTATGCGCGTTGAAGTAGCGCGTATCCAGGAACAGGTCGGCGAGGCGATGGCGGGCGAGGTGCTCGTCCTTGGCCATCTTGGGGGCGAAGATCAGCCGCTCGGCCTCGATACCGCGTGCCTCGGCCTCGCGCCTGAGATTGGCTTCGAACTGATCGTTGAAGCGCAGCAGCCAGAGCACGCTGTTCGGCACCTGGCGTAGGATGCGCATCCACACATCGAAGATGAACGGCTCGATCTTGTAGTTGTTGTTGAAGCAGCAGAAGACGAAGGCGTCGTCGGGCAGCTTGTGGCCGGCCCGCGTCATCGGCTTGTCCGAGATCTCCTGCTTCCAGTCGGTGGGCTCGATGCTGTCGGGCAGGAAGATCAGCTTCTCCGCGTAGTCGGCCTGATCCTCGGGCGTCGTGACGATGTGGTCGGTCAACATGTAGTCGATGAAATCGGCGCCGCTGGTTCCGGGGAATCGCAGCCAGCCGATCACGATCGGCGCCGGCCGCAGAGCGACGATGCCCATCCGGTGCTCTTCGGTGAAGCCCATGAGATCGACGAGGATGTCGATCTCGTCGTCGTAGATGCGCTTGGCGCCCTCCGCCATCGTCATCGTGTCGATGTCGGTGAAGTGCTCGACGCTGGCCTTGATATGGTCGCGGTACTTGCCCGGGTTCTCGCGGAACACCGAATAGAGAAAGATCTCGAACTCGTCGCGGTCGTGCTGCCCGTAGAGATTGCGCGTCAGGTGGCCCATGGCCTGGTTGCGGAAGTCCTGCGAGACATAGCCGATGCGCAGCCGCTTGTGCGTGCGTCCCCGCGGAAACTGGAAGTTCAGCTTCGCCTTCCACGGCGCGACCGACCGCGCGGTCTCTCTCGCCCAGGTGCGGGCCATGGCCAGATGCACGTCCGGCGTCAGCGGCCGCGCCAGGGAGGAGAAGGTCGCCAGCGCCGTGCGCTCGTTGGCCGCGATCTGCCGCATCGTCACCTGTTTCAACCGTGCGAATTCCTCGTCGCGGCCGCGCCAGTCGCCGGTCGTCGCCCTGATATGGCAGAGGGTGGCGAGGCCCTCCGCATGGTCCGGCACGATCGCGAGCAGCCGTTCGCATTCCTGCACCGCGGCGGCGAAGTCGCCCTTGCCCTTGATGGCCTTGATCAGCCCCTCCAGCGCCGCCTGATTGTTCGGTTGCACCGCGAGGGCGCGCCGATAGATCGCCGCCGCCTTGTCCTGATCCTTCTTCACCTCACGGAGCAAGGCGCCGAGGCTGAGCAGGCAGCCGATATGGTCGGCCTTGTGGGCGAGTCCCTGCTGAAACGCCTTCATGGCGGCGTCGGCCTGCTCGGTCCTGCGCAGGGTCCGGCCGAGGTTGTAGTAGGCGTCGGCGTAGGCGGGGTCGCAGGCGATGGCCTTGCGGAAGGCCGCGGCCGCCTCCTCCAGCCGGCCAAGCGTGAAGAGCACCTGGCCGCGATTGTTGTGGGCGCCGGCGTTCTTCGGCTGCAGGGTCATGACCTGATCATAAGCGGCAAGCGCCTCGTCATAGCGGTCGAGCGACGACAGGGTGAGGCCCAGGTTGAAATACGGCCCGCCCATCTCCGGATTGCATTTGATCGCCTGCCGGTAGGCCTCGACGGCCTCCTGCAGCTGCCCGCCCTCTCGCAGCAGATTGCCGAGATTGAAGTACGCCGGCGCGTAGGTCGGCTTGGCGGCGATCAATTTCTGCAGCGTGGCCCGGGCCTCGCCCCGCTGGCCCTGCGCCGAGAGCACGTTGCTCAGCTCGAGGAGGGTCTCGGGATGGTCAGGGCTGACGGTGAGGATGTCGCGCAGCGCGAACTCCGCCTCCGGCAGCCGCTGCATTTCGCGCAGCACGATGGCAAGGACGAGATTGGCTTCGATGCTCGTGGGATCCAATTCGAGCGATCGCCGCAAGACGACGGCGGCTTCGGCACGCTTCTTGTTCTCGCGCAGCACGCGCCCCAGCAGCAGGTGGGCGGCGGCATGATTCGGGTCGGCCGCAATCAGGCGCCGCAGCGTCTGCTCCGCCGCCTTGAACTGATTGACCCGGGTTTGCGCCTCCGCCTGCTCGAACAGGGCCTTCCCGTAGGACCCGTCTGCGCGCGCGGTCTTGGCTCGCCGTGCGTCGTTCATCCTGCACTCTCCCGAGTTGTCGCTCGCGGCGCCCGGCCGCCCGGAGGCCGATGCTTATCGCGCGCGCTGGACCGCGCCCAGGCTGCCGCGCACGGCCCGCCCTATGTAGACCACCTCGTCGTCCGTCAGCTCCGGGTACATGGGCAGGGACAGAACGTGGGCCGAGATGGCGTCGGCGTTGGGGCAGGAGACGCCGTCGGTGAAGGGGGCGAACAGCGGCTGGCGGTGCAGCACCGGGTAGTGCACCTTGGTCTGCACCCCGGCGTCGGCCAGCGACTGACGCAGCCCGTCGCGATCCTCGGCCCACACGACGTATTTGTGGTCATTGTGCAGGTTGCCCGGCAGCGTCGTCATCCGGCGGAAGCCGGGAATCCCTGCCAGGGCGTCGTCGAGGACGTTGGCGATGACGCGGCGGCGGGCCTGCCAGGCCTGCACCTGCTCGAGCTTCACCGACAACAGGGCCGCCTGAATGCTGTGCATCTGGCAGTTGAACCCCGGCCGGACATAGCGCTGCTTGCCGTCGTCGCCGTGATAGCGCAGCTGCCGCACCGTCCGCGCCACGCGCTCGTCGTCGGTGACGAGCGCGCCGCCGGAGCCAAAGGCGCCGATCACCTTCATCGGATCGAAGCTGATCGCCGCGCAAATCCCCGAGCGGCCGGGCTGAGCTCCGTTGCGCGAGGAGCCCACCGCTTGCGCGGCATCCTCGATGATCGGTATGCCGCGTTCTCGCGCCGCGGGCGCGATGCGATCCATATTCTGCATCTGCCCGTAGAGGTGAACGACGATCACGGCATCAACCGCGCGCCGCTCGATCAGGTCGAGGAGCGCCGCCTCGTCGGCGAGGCCGGTCTGCGGGTCGCAATCGACGAACACGGGCCGGCAGCGGACGTGCAGGATCGGTGCCGCCGACGCGATGAACGTTATGGCCGGCACGGCGACTCGGCTGCCCTCGGGCAGGTCGAGCGCGTGCATCGCCAGCAGCACCGCATCGGTGCCGCTGCCGACAGCCACGGCATACTTGGCGCCGAGCATCGCCGCGAGCTTGGCCTCGAAGGCAGCCACCGGCGGTCCCTGCAGCACGGCACCCCCCTCCAGCACCGGCATCATCGCCGCCATGAAGGCGTCGCGATGCGCGGCGAACTGGCGGTCCAGCCGCATGAACGGGATGTGTCGGATCGCGCTGTCGTCCATGTCTGCCTTCGGCCGCGGAAACGAGCGGGCCGCCCGCTAGTAGATGTTGTTCCCCATGTGCTTGACGTAGCGGGCGATGCCTTCCTCCAGGCTCACCTTCGGCGTGTAGCCGAGCATCCGCTCCGCCTTGCTGATGTCGAGCGTGCCGCGCAGTGGCACGTGATCCGGCTTGGGGCGGTGCTCGACCTTGAGGTTCGGGAAGTGCGTGCGCAGGATCGCCACGAGGTCGGCCAGCGAGCGCGCTTCGCCGCGCGTGACGTTGAAGACCTCGCCGCGCGCGCCCTGATGCATGGCGCAGGCGACGATAGCGTCCGCGCAGTCCTCCACATAGGTGAAGTCCATCCGCATGCTGCCGTCGCCGTGAACGAGCAGCGGCTGTCCCTCGCGGGCGGCGCGGATGAATCGCTGGATGACCCGGTCGTTCGCGTCGTAGGGGCCGTAAACCGCCGATGGGCGAAACATCACGGTATCGAGATTGTAGTTCTTCGCGTAGGCGCGGATCATGATTTCTCCGCACAGCTTGAAGGCACCATAGACGTCCCGCGGGTTCGTCGGATGGTCCTCCGCCACGCGCTCGCTCAGGAAATCGCCGTAGACCATCGACGATGATGCAAAGGCCAGCCGGCACGAACTCTTTTCGAGGTCGCGCAGGATCTCCAGGATGTTTCGCGTGCTGGTCAGGATCGAGTGGAACGCTTCCTCGCTTTTCTCGATCGCCAGCGCCGCCAGCGGCATCGCCGCCATGTGGATGATGACGTCGGGATGCTCCGCGGCGATCACGCGGCGCAGGTCGTCCTTGTCGAGCGTGCTGCCACGGATGAGGCGGATCTTGTCCTGCACGCCCCGCAGCCGCAGCGCGAAGTTCGGCTGCTCGCGGTCGGCATCGGGGATCATGTATTGGACGAAGGAGTCGTAGACGATGACGTTGTGTCCGTCGCGCAACAGCCGGCGCACGATATAGCTACCGACGAATCCGGCGCCGCCGGTCACGAGAACCTTGCGCGCGCTCATGCTGCTCTCCGCCTCGTGAGACCGCAGTCGATGTGCATGGCTATGTTTATCCCCACCCGGCGCTTATCGTTTGTGTTGCGGGTCAGTGGTTCGTGATCCCGCGCGCCAACTTCGAATCATATTGAGACAGGTTTGTCCGAGTTGCAACAGATTATGTGTTAAAACCAGCACCAACCACTAGGCATGGTAAATTTGCGCAACCGGTTACCGCACATGGTAAGCGAACGCCGTCATCGACTCGACGTCGGCCGATCGCACTCGGATTAACGGCTGACCGGCGCGGAGAGCCGGCTCCCGAACTGCGGGTAGACCTCGGCAATCTCGCGGCCGACGGAATCGCGGATCAGCCGTAGCGACTCCGGATCGGGCGGCGCGGTCGGCGGCACGGCGTCGGGCAGGTCGAAACTGAAGCCGGTGTTGGCGCGCACCTCGTCGAGACTGTGGCCGGGATGGATCGAGGCGAGGCGGAAGCGCCGGCGCTCGCGATCGAACTCGAAGAGGCAGAGGCCTGTGACGAGCGCATGGGGTCCGCCCGGCCGGTAGATGTTGTCCGCGCTGGCGCCGGGCGCGCTGATGAAGTCGACCTTCGGCACGAGCACGCGCGCGCTGTGCTCCTCGCGGAACAGGATCACGCGCGGCACCAGGAAATAGAGATAGGCGGCGCCGAAGCTGCCGGGCCAGCGCACGGTCGCGCGCGGATAGTCACCGATGCCCACGAGGTTGACATTGGCCTCGCCGTCGATCTGGCCGCCGCCGAGGAAGAAGGCGTCGATGCGACCTTGTGCCGCACAGTCGAACAACTCGCGTCCGCCGTCGGTGAAGAAGTTGTGGTCCTCGCTCCCGAGCAGCGACACGCGCAGCCGTCCGCCCGAGCGCGCCCGCGCCAGCAGCGCCGCCGCACCCGGAATCGGCGAGGAAGCGCCCACCGCCACATGCCCGAGGCCCTCGAGCAGGCGCGCGATCGTGCAGATCAGCAGTTCATCCTGCGAGTAAGCGGACATGCGCCCGGTCAGCCCTTCTGCTCCATCGCCAGGATAGCGCGCTCGAAGGCGGTCACCGCATTGTTGATGCGGGCCGCACCCCGGGGCGAGAGCCAGAACCAGTACTGCGATTGCTCGGCCTCCGGCGAGAGGCCCTCGACGATATGCTCGGACACCGGCATCAGCCGGATGTTGGCGACCGGCGGCGTGGTGATCGTCTTCGGGCGGTAGAACACGATCCCGGTCTCCGGCTGCCAGCAGCGCAGCAGCTTCCTGGCCGCCTCCGCCACTGCGGCCTCGTTGGAACCCGGCGCGGCCTTGGTGGCGCCCACATAGGGATGCACGCGCGCCTTCGCTGCGTTGTCTCGGTCCGTCCCCAGGGCGTCGCGGAGCTGGCGATACAGCCCCATCATCATGTCGCTCGGCGCTTCGAAGCCGCTGGTGGCGTAGTGATGGATCACGCCTGGCGCGGCGGCGCCGCGTTGTCCCTTGTGCTCCGCGGCCGTCCGCCGCTCGATCTCGGCGATGATGGCGATCGCCGCGCGAAAGCTCTCCTCCGGCACCAGGTCGAGGAACCAGACGAGGTTGTAGTCGATCCCCCGGCCGAGATTCGCGCGCCAGCGCTCCTGTACGAACGTGCTCTCCATCACCGACAGGTTCGTCGCGCCCAGGATCCAGATCGAGAGGTTCTCGGCTCCATAGCGCTTCACATGCTCGGCGGCCTGGGCATGTATGCGGCCGAGCGAGCGCGGCGCATAGCTCTCCTCGGATTCCGCCTTCTCGAAATAGGCCTCTAGCTGGTCGACGCCGACGCCCAGCACGCCCGCGATGCGCTCGATCTGCGGGCGCGGCGGCAGGGTCTGCCCGCTCTCCCAGGCGCTCAGGGCCGACTGCGAGATTCCGAGATCGCGGGCGACCTGCTTCTGCGTCAGCTCGCGCTCCTCGCGCAGCCTGCGCAGAAAGGCGCCGAGCGATCGGACGGGAGAATGCATGGCGCTCATGGCATCGGCCTCACGGGTGATCGGCAATCCCGGTATATGGCATCACCGGTCGATCTCTCCAGAGATATTTCAGTCATCGACCCTGATATCTGAGCGGATTCAGACTTTTCGCAGCGCGGTCAGAGCGAGTCTTTGGCCCTCGGCCGCCGCGAGTTGTGCGCGGAAAACGGCCCTCCTAAGCCATGCGAAAATAGTTAATTGACATTCAGTGGAATATCAGTGATATTGCATCGCACGATCTGCACAAATTGTCCGAGTTACTGAGGCTGCGTTCCAACCAGGACATGAAGGAGAAAGCGCCATGCCCTCCAACAGTGACCTCTGGCAGCGTATCCAGGACTTCCAGATCGACGATCCCGACGACGCATTCCCGTTCTCGGCACGGCTCGCCCGCGAAAACGGCTGGTTGGTCGTGACGGCAGCAGAAGCGATCGAGGAATACCGGAAGTTCGTCTATCTCCTCTGCGTGACCGACACGCCCCTGACCCCGTCGGAGGCCGTGGACCAGGTCTGGCATCTTCACCTCGTCTACACCCGCTCCTACTGGACGGCGTTCTGCGGCGGCGTGCTCGGCCGGCCTCTGCACCATGAGCCGACCCGCGGCGGCGAGGCCCAGGCCGCGCTGTTCAAGGATCAGTACGCGCTGACGCGGACGCGCTATCAGGCCGAATTCGGCGTCCCGCCGCCGGCCGAGTTCTGGCCGGCCGAGCCGTTCGGTGCGCCGAGCCAGCGCTGGGTCGACCGTCGCACGCACTGGATCGTCCCGAAGCGGTTCGGTCGTCAAGTCGCCCAGGGCGTTGCGGTGATCGGTGCGATCGTGCTGCTGGTGAGCTGCAGCGCTTTGTCGAGCGCTCATGCAACCGGAGCGTCGCACAAGGGCTCCTGGGGCGGCCTGCTCGCTCTTGCGATCCCCTTCGGGCTGATGGCGTTGCTCGGCATGGTCGGGCGGCGAACGGGCAAGGCTGATGACGGCGGCGACTCCCACATCGGCTTCGGCTTCGGCGGCTGCGCCGGCGGTGGCTGCGGTGGCGGGTGTGGCGGCGGCTGCGGCGGC
>Ga0335085_10017396_pt1 | contig 10358 bp, 7 predicted proteins | sample Lox_Sample_45_FD_206712 | JGI IMG/M metagenome (GOLD analysis project Ga0335085, IMG submission 206712) | Soil microbial communities from Loxahatchee National Wildlife Refuge, Florida, United States - Lox_Sample_4.5 | ecosystem: Environmental > Terrestrial > Soil > Wetlands | place: USA: Florida...
TTGAATCGGGCGTCGCTCGACGACGCGGCGCTGGCGCGTGATCTTCTGAGCCGAAAGACTATTCCATCTCAACTTTCGACAAAAGCCATAGGGCTCATTGACGGGTTCTCGGTGGTTGGTCGGCAAATAGGAAGTTATCAAAAATAGTGCAACTTCCGTGTAGCCGGTAATACGACCGCATGGAACCGAACGGTCCTGATCTCGTCGTGCTGCTTATTCAAAACCAGCGTGACTCAGCGCTGATCGATTGGGAGACCGAAGACCGAGACGGGCCGTCGAGACTCCGTTGCTGTATGTCCCGAGATCGGTTTTCCCAATGCCTCGAATCCTTCCCCATTCCAGCGAAATCGATAGTCCAGGTAACCACTTGAACAGCAGTCGCCCTCTCGGAATTTTGGGTCGAACAGCCGAACATTCAGCACTCGGTTTGAAACAAAAACTTGGTAGAGACCGTACGCAGCGCGGTCGCCTGTGTGAAAAAAGCCCAGCAACCGCCGCTCTCCATTCGAATTACCGTAAACATATACCCAATAGTGATTCTGGGTTCCTCCTGAGTCATACCTAAGAACTACGATCGCGTCCTCACCGCTCTCGCTAGAGAGCCTTGCGTACTGAACTCCCTCCAGCGTCAGTCCCGAGAATTGTGCGCCGTCGGCCTTGTCGCTTTCGTCGCGTTCGTCCCATATCCCATTGACGAGTTGAATATGCTCTTTCAAGCGCAAGCTCATCCATTGCAGATGATCTGGCCAGTCGTTCGGATAGACCCACGGATATGAAAAGTTCTTGAAGTCAACAGTCCGGAGATTTCTTGAAGGGGCCTGCGGCCAACCCACCGCGCAGGAAAGGACAAACGCAGCAAGAAAAACGCGGGAGAGATTCATGCGTGCACCCGACTTTTATTCGAAGTCACGTAACAGGATACTCGAGATTCGATGCAAATCTGCGCATCGATCCCGGGTGGTCGGCAATCCGGAAGTTGGCGTGAGCTGGATCACGTTAGTTCCGGTTTGCCGGTCAACCGCCCGGAACCTAAGTTTCGGTCAAGGGCGCATCGGCGATCTATCGCTAACTACAGGGCGTGCGTCTCCCCTACCGAATATTTTGGCAAATCACAATTCACACATTTTTGGGCGAACATACTGTAATCGTAGAAGAATGCAAACCGCCTCCGCATGAAGAACTTGTTACCGCAGCGTGGACACCGAAAGGCTGAAAACCTGATGAATGCAAGCGCGGAGAACGCCATCCAGCTAATTGCGAACGGCTCTACAAATCTATCGCTATAGAGCTGCATTGTGACTAGATAAAATACAGCGCACGCTGGTATATAGCCGAAGATCGCGATGAAGAGAAGCATCCTACGCCTTCGATAATCTTGCCACTGCTTCACATACTCGCTCATGTTGCCTTCAGTCTACCCCCCTACAATTGGCAGAAATCTCGTCTGTTGACGATAGCAAGGCTTACCAATCGGCGACTCCGTTGTGCCAGTGTCCCGCCCCGGTCGGATCGTCGCCAAACCGGAACTATGCCGAATCTTCGCCAGTTCGCCCGTAAGGTAAGAGTAGCCGGTGATACGGGACCTGATGCGAAAAGCCCCTCTCTGAGGCGTATCCTTGCTGGCATGAACTGGCGGCGTGGAGTTGTGCTGGCTGCTATTCACCTGACGGTAGCGGCGGTCGTCATCCTTTGCACGGAAGCGGACTATTGGCCCAACATTCGGAGCGAAAGAGTGCGCGTTCCTGTCGTCATACCACCGTCAGCGACGGCGGAGGAAGCGGCGTTCGCCAACTTCTTCCCGTGTGACGAAGGGGGCATAATCGACCGTGCTCTCGCACCGCGAGAGATGATAGCCAGTGCTGCCAACATGCCCGCGGCGTTGCTCGTCGGCTGGCATGAACCGTGTGCCCAGCCCTCTGCTTTGGACAATCTTGTCGAGAAGCGATACGGCAGAACGCGAAGGGCGGAGGTTCTGATACTAGCCATCCAATGCGCTGCATTTGGTCTGTGGTGGTTTGCTGTGGGTGGATTTCCGCTGGTGCGGCCTAGGCGGTGGTGGTTGGAACCAGGCGCTTTTATCACCGCGTGCACGATTCCAGTTGCTTTGGCATCGCTGCTCATCCCCGATGGTTTCGCGCTCCGAGTTCCTATCGTTCACCCCGCAGCCATGATTCCAGCGGTGATTCTGATGCTCGCTTGGCTATGGTGGTTCGGACTGCTGATCTGGAAGACAGTTCGTTTTGGTCTCCAATCTCTCGTGTCGTCTAGGCGACAGGTTGCGCAGTGAGCAATTGCAAATCTCGCGTTCCGAGCGGTTGGTCGGCAAACCGGAACTATGCCGAATCTTCGCCCAATACCTTGATACTTCCGGTTTGCCGGTTAATCGGGAGTTGCAAGAATCCAGAAACTCTTGAACGACTGTTCTGCGTCGCGTTTTTTGCCGGTAGTACGGGGCCACGAGGAACCCAAGGTGCTTACACATGCAAAGAATGGCGTCATAGCTGTGGACCGTGCGTCGTAAGCGCAATCCCACTGGGATTTGCGATGCTTTCCATTCTTCCCGGGACTGGATATGGGCTAGAGAATTCGACGCGTGCTTTGCCGCCATGAGTTTTCTGGTAATCTTCGACTACCTTATTCCAGTCGCCCAGCGGAACCTTTGCTCGCAACTCTGGCGGCCCGATAAATATGAACCAGGAGTAGCCAGGCCCCTTCCCTCCCGTATCCATGACACCAAATCCACCGTGGTCGACGCCTGCCAAGACGTAGTCGGCTGGAACAGGACGATTCTGCGAGGTTTCCCGGTGGATCGAACCCTTATAGTAAAACTCGTCCGGCGAGAGTGAAGCATGAATCCGGAGGTTTGATGTCCTGATAATCCCTGCTTCCGGGACTTCCACTTTAATCTCCCCATCCTCGATTGAAAAAGGCGGAGATTGAGGGTCGTTGAAGATAATCTGAATCCAGCCGACGTAGCCGTTTGGTAAGTAGAACCTATAGTGCGGACTGCCTTTCGCTGCCGGGGCAACATGGCACGCAATCGATAGTAGAAAGAACGCGACCATGCCCGCCCAAATTCTCGAAGTCATAAGCTCTGTCCCCCATCGCACATTTCGTCTGCTCTAGCCGCCGAAAACGCAGATTTCCAAGCAGCAGCCGATCTCACGGGTAACTTGTTTTTGAGAATTGCGAGATGATCACACGATGCAGCGGCAGACAGGTATCGTTCTGTTCGTCGAATGACGTTCATTATTGCTTTTCGCTCCACATGGCGAAAGATCTCTGTTTCTCAGCTGTTGATTATCACGCGTGCTTCCCACGTGGTCAGCGCGGGTTGTGACAGTTCCATAAGGTGTCACAGCCCTTTACTTAGCGTTCTGGGCGGATGGTCGCCAAACCGGAACTATGCCGAATCTTCGCCCAACACCCTGAAACTTCCGGGTTGCCGGTGATTCGCCCAGAACACTCGATTTCCCGCTGCGAAGTGTCCCGTAAACGCAAAATAGATAGTGTGACCGCCGCGATGGACATTGGGGAGCGGCTGACTTAGAGTTGCTTCTCAAATGAGAAACTTTGGGTGGATTCTTCGCGGTTTGCTGGCCGTGGACTTCGCACTTTTTGTTTTGACATTCATCCCTGCGTTCTCTGGGATTGGCCAGGAGCCTGGACTCGCTGACCGTCTTTTGGGAAACTATCGGTTGGGCGGTTGGAGAGCTGACGTTGTGTGGATGTGCGCATCGTCGGTTCTCATCATCGCAATAGGGCTTCCGTGGATAAGGGAAAACCGTTATGCGATTATCACTAGAATCGCTTGGTTTCTGTGGTTAGCCTGTTTCTCTTTTTACTTGATCTACATCGTCATTCACATGTTTGGATAAGCGGGATCAACGCGTATCTGAGAGTGACGTCGTGTTGTTGTCGTATCGTCGGCAATCCGGACAGAACTCATTTTTGGGGGTAACGTCCCGATAGCCGGTCACTCACCCCGGACAGCAGATATACACACCATACGGCGTATCGTCGTGCACACTCTTGGTTTTGACGGCCAGAACGAACCTAAGTGAATAAGCACAACGCGAAATGAACCAGCGCATTGATAGCGGCTACTTTGACCAGCGAGCCGACGGCAGCAGCAGCAATGAGTCCAGGAATCATTATGATCGTAAGAACAACCTGAATTAGGGCAATCACGATGTGATCGGAAAGGAACGCCATCGGACCAGCCGCGAAGTTCAGTTCACCTATCAGCAGACCCCACACGATCGCGATTGAAGCTCTCCGATTCACTATTTTCACACCCTACATCAAGGCTGCTTTTGGACTGAAAGCCTCGCTTGCGCCGCTCGCTACCCATTGGTCGGCAAGCATTACCCACGTGATTCAAATCACTTCGGCAAGTCTAACCGGTACACGATCAAAGCTCCATAAGGTCCGACCTGCGCCGTAGAACGCATCGCGATCCTATCCGCTGCGCTCGCGGAATTCTGTGTAATTGCACGATTCTGCAGGTCGTAGTCGGACGGCTGAGTGACATCGGGACTCTCGATAAGACATTCATAAGTTGCTGAGCCGCTCGAAGCAGAGTAGGCTTTTGCCTATCTCGATAAATGAGGGCTCACCGATATGGTCCGCATGAATCTGCGCCGCACTGCGCGGCCTATTCTGTTTTGCATTTTCCTTTCATCTTTTCTCAAGGGAACATCTCACGCGGTACCGAACCAACTGGATTCTGGGCATTTTCCCGCGGATCCGAAAGCGCAATTTCTGCAAGATGCCGAAGTCACAGTGGCTGCAGACGCCGATGTAAACTTCCTGACGAACGAAGAGTCTGTGAGCTTCGACGACGCCGGAAACGCGACGCAATCGCGCTATTTCCGTTACCGCATTCTCACTGAAAAGGGCGCACGGGAGTGGGCTTCCATCGCGGTGTTGTGGCAACCGTGGTTGGGAAAGCGCCCAGTTCTTCGCGCTCGGGTCATCACTCCCGACTTCGTCGTCCATGAGTTGGATGAGAAGACGATTACCGAATCGCCAGCCTCGCAAGGCGACGCCGATATCTTCAGCGATGCGCGCGTGGTCCGAGCGCCACTTCCTGCTGTTGCCCCGGGGGCGATTGTGGAAGAAGAACTGCGGACAGAAGAGAAGATTGCATTTGCCGGGGCTGGCATAGTTGAGCGATTCTATTTCGCCTCATCTGTTCCTGTACAGCATGCGCGATTCACTGTTGAATTCCCCGAGCAGATGCCGATCCGCTACAGCTTGCGCTCCCTCCCCGAGATGAAGCCAGAACGCAGCGAGGAGATGGGTCGCGTACACATTGTGTTCGAACGCGGAGCGGCCAACGCCATCGAGGATATCGAACCAGACACTCCCTACGACGACACCATCTATCCGAGCGTCACAATTTCCAGTGGAGCTTCATGGCAGGAATTGGCTGCACAATACAGTGCTCTCATCGACAAACAGATCGATTTAAGGAAGATGGCTGGAATTGTAAATAGCTTGGTTCGCGATAAAAAGACACAGGAAGAAAAGATAACGTCGGTTGTGAGCTATCTCGGTCGCCAAGTTCGGTACACAGGCGTCGAGTTTGGCGATGCTAGCATATTTCCCCGCCCTCCCGAGGAAACGCTGAACCGCAAGTACGGTGACTGCAAGGATAAGTCCGCGCTGCTTGTCGCAATGCTGCGCAGCATCGGTGTGTCAGCATATATCGCGCTTCTACGTGTAGGTGATCACGAAGATCTTTCGTCCGATCTTCCGGGCATGGATATGTTCAATCACGCCATCGTATATATTGCGGGATCGAAGGAATTCTGGGTCGACGCTACTGATGATCATGCACGTGTGGGAGAATTGCCGATCGCCGATCAGGATCGTTTTGCATTGATCATCCGGCCACAAAGCAGTGCGCTAGTGCGTACACCTCTTGAGACTTCGACAGTCAACCTACTTCTGGAAAAGCGCAAGATTCGACTTTCGGAATACGGTGGGGCACAGGTCACTGAAATCTCGCAACCGCACGGAGCCGACGAGTCCACCTACCGACGCCTATATGCGGACACGGAAAACAAGAACACCAAAGAGCAGCTCGGCAATTATTTTGAGAACCAGTATCTGGCCGACAAGCTCGATCACATCGAGCACACGGACCCTGACGATCTGTCCACTCAGTTCGAGCTCACGCTAATGAGCGAAAAAGCTGGCCGCGGCAACACCGACCTAGATTCCGCTGTCGTCGCAATCCGCTTCGAAGGACTGTTCAGCCGTCTCCCCGCAGAACTGAGGGAAAAAGAGGGCAACCAGGGAAACAGCAAAGACGCCACGAAAAAGAAACGTATTCACGATTATCTTCTGCCTGAACCATTCGTCACGGAATGGCAGTACACCATTGTGCCTCCTTTAGGCTATCGGCCCAAGCCACTGCCCCAGAATGCGGAATTCGGACTTGGACCTGCAAAGCTGTTTGAGAACTTTGATTCGGACCAGGATGGCATTGTGCACGCGATGCTGCGATTCGATACCGTCAAACGCCGCCTCACTTCTGCGGAAGGCGCGGAATTGCGCGACAAGGCTATCCAACTCATGGAAGGGCAGCCCATCCTCATATATTTTCAGCCCATTGGGCAGGCCCTTATAGAAGACGGCAGGCCTAAAGACGCCGATCAATCCTATCGCGATCTCATAGCTTCGCATCCCAAAGAGGCTGTGCTCCATCTCCAGATGGCGGAAATGCTGTTGGCGTTCGGATTGGGCGAGGCCGCCCGCGGGGAAGCTCAGAGCGCCGAACGCCTGGAGCCTGATTCGGCGCTTGTACAGAAGAAGCTAGCCTACGTTCTGGAGCATGATCTCGTGGGACGCCGGTTTCGACCGGGGAGTGACTTCAAGGGTGCAGAAGCAGCTTTGCGCACAGCCGAAAAGCTGGACCCAAAGGACGATGAGACCGTGGCCGACCTTGCCATTCTGCTTGAGTACAACAGTTGGGGACTTCGCTACGGCCAGGGCGCCAGGCTCAAAGAAGCCATTGAAGAATATCGCAAGCTAACGCCTGAAGAGCTTGCGCGCTTCAATATCGAAAATAATTTGCCGTATACCCTCTATTACGCACGGGAATTCGAAGAGGCTGAGCACATCGCGATCGAGCTGAATTCTCCTCCCGTCGCGCTCATTGTTGCGTGCGAAGCTGCTCAGCGTGGATCGAAAGCCGCCCTTGACGAAGCCCGCAAACGGTCTAACGGCGATACGCAATTCAAGCAGTTTGCAGAAAACGCAGGGATGCTACTTGTGAACCTGCGCATGTACTCTCTTGCAGCCGATCTTGAAGATGCCGGGGCCTCAGGTGATGATGCATCGGATACGGCCGCCTATGCCGCGCTTTATCGCGTGACACAGCCTCACGAGAATTTGCTTCTAAACAATGATCCGTCTGGCGTGGCTTTGCGTTATGAGCTGCTAAGCAATGACGTCGACATCACCGTCGAAAAGCTAGCGGCCCTCTGCAGCAAAAATGGAAAGCTTGCCTTCGCGGTCTCCACGGAAGTGGAGAACCTGGCGAAGGAGCAAAGACGCGAGATTGTTGAAAAGGCTCGGGAAGGTCAGGTCCGTGAAGTAGGTATCGATCTCATGATGACCCGCGCTCAACCAAATGTGACCGGCAACGATGAGACGGGCTACAAGGTTACGTTGTACCCCGCCGCCAGGTACAAGTCGACGCGCTACGTGGTCAAAGAAGGCGGGCAATACAAGCTTCTGGCCATCTCCGAGTATCCGGCTCCGATCGGCCTAGAGGTTTTGGACCGTGTGGCGGTTAACGACCTAGTGGGTGCCCGCACTCTTCTCAATTGGTTTCGCGATGACTGTCGCCTCAACAACGCCGACGATCCTCTGGCCGGCTGGGAATTCGCTCGCTTCTGGGCCAAGGGCAGAAACGCCGACGCTGCGGAGATGAAAACCGCTGCGGCACTAATCCTGACCTCTTTCAAGGGCACCGCCCTTCAAGGGATCGAGATTCTTGAGAAGGCGAGAGACTCAGCCGTTACTGATGCGGACCGTACCAACATCCTGCTCGGACTCTTGACGGGATATGACAGGCTCAAACAGTATGGAAGAGCCTTAGAAAGCGCGAAGGCTCTCGAGGCAAAGTTTCCCGAGTCAGAACGGGCGTTCGCGATTCTCAGTGGAAACTTGCGCGAACTGGGCGATTGGGCGGAAGTCTCCAAGTTGTCCAACGAACGCTTAGAGCGCATCCCCGATGACGTCGCCGCGCTCCGCATGCTCTCTTATGGCGCCAGCGAGCGGGGAGACTACGCTGGCTATCTCTCCTGGACCCAGAAGATCCTCGATCAAGGAAAGGCAGAGGCCGAGGACCTAAACAACTTTGCCTGGGCCAGTCTGTTCATTAACAAAGTGGATTCTGGCGCTGTTCAAAATGCACTGAAGGCGACGCAGCTAAGCAACGAGGCCCCCGGTTATATGCATACCCTAGGCTGTGTCTACATCGAAGTCGGGAAGGCAAAAGAGGCCACCCAGGTCCTTTTGCGATCCATGGACCTACTCAATTTGGACCATCCCGACGACAACTATTGGTATGCGCTCGGCCGAATTGCGGAACAACTCGGCGAGCGCGAAACCGCGATGACCAATTATGCCCGCGTGGCCAAACCCGATGATCCGCTCGATTTTTCGCTGTCCACGTATAAGCTGGCCCAACTTCGCCTACAAGAGATGGCTGCGTCGAAGCCGAGGGGCAGCGAACAGTGATCGGACATTCACAGCAGAATTCTGACGCGGCGGCCAGGGATTCGATCGTTATCCCGGAGTTGAATACCTGACGAGCAAAGTCTGTACACCGTTCACCGGCACGGAGTACGACAGGCTGTCGGACTCTGAGCCTATAGTCGGCAAATGGGAAGTAACCAGAATTGGTGCAACTTCCCAATAGCCGGTGACACACCCAGAACGTCGAAACCTGAGGTCACTGCGCTGCTTTCAACGCCTCAGGCGGCACTCGAATCTCAATGCCGGTCCTGTGCTCGGCTTGGCCAAGGTCGATGCGCAGCGCAGCAGATGTTTCGGTCACGCCGGGAGCATATACGGGCACTTTAATCCAGTCCTTGCCCGCGTAGTTCACCAGCTGGACGATGTAGCTCCCCGGCGCGAGTCCCCTCACCGTGAATTTAAGTCCGTCTTCGATGGAACTTCCACGGACCTGTTTGCCGCCAACGGTATCGACGTCCACGTAGAAGAGCGGGAAGAAATTGCCAATCTCTGATTTTTTGTACTGATAACCTTCCGGGAGGATTATCCTTCCGCTGATTTCGCTGTTGATTTCCAGCTCGATCCTTACAAAAGCGCACCCGTTGGCCCGAGTGACCATACGGCCCCACACATCGCTCCACTCGTCATGAAACTGCGAGTCTGTGTTCGCATCAATGTGAAACGCCCCTGGTGCGACTGGCCCAAGCTCGAATCTTCCTTCAGCGTTGGTTACAACTGAGTAGATTTGCTTTCCGGTTTCATTTTTGATGTCTAACCGGTGATTCGGCTGAGGGTTGGAATGGTAAATCAGAGAGCTGTCGTAGGTTGGATAATCCACTTCCCCTGCCACGTAGCTTAGACCATCTCCTCGGGCAAGCCGACGGAGCCGCTGGACATATTCCGTCCTTTGTCCGATCGGTCCACTGGGATTCGATGCACGATATGAGATTTCAAACTCGTTCGTCTTCGCCCTCCGCTGGGCGAAGATGAGCCATTCGTCACCGACGCGAATGACAGGAAAACACTCTCCCTGCTCTGCGAAGATCGGCAATGTGTGATCAGGATGCCCATTGAACACCTCTTCGGGCTCAACGGTCAGCCGCAAATTGCCGCCTGGGGTTGCGTCCAAGCCCTTAAGGCCCTCAGCCCAGTCTTCGTCACCGCTGCTGGGAGCTCGCTCGACTGCCATTATCCTTGCAGTGAAGACCAAGTCGTAGCTATCGGTTCCGCAATCCTCATACTCCCACCCGGGAAAGTGCGCCGTGCAAATCAGCGTTTTCCCATCGCGCCGAACGAGACGTTGTTGGTCTGATCCAGCACAGTGGGTCACCCCACCTGCAGCGAGCGAGAGAAGCAGAGACAGCGAACATGCAAAATCGATCCGTCGCATGCACGAAATTCTAGCTCTTCGGGGTTTGGGAGCGGTTGGTCGGCGATCCGGAAGTTGGCGTGCGCTGGATCACGTTAGTTCCGGTTTGCCGGTGATCCTTCGGAGGAGATGTATAGTCGTCCTCAATGAACATCTCCAGACTTCTTGTGCCGCTCTTCGTGGCTTCACTCACGTATGGAATCGCCGTTGGACAGCAACCCCAATCGAAGGA
>Ga0335085_10017397_pt1 | contig 10358 bp, 11 predicted proteins | sample Lox_Sample_45_FD_206712 | JGI IMG/M metagenome (GOLD analysis project Ga0335085, IMG submission 206712) | Soil microbial communities from Loxahatchee National Wildlife Refuge, Florida, United States - Lox_Sample_4.5 | ecosystem: Environmental > Terrestrial > Soil > Wetlands | place: USA...
CGAAATTCCAGGAGTAAAGGCAAAAAGCCTAAGATTTCGGCTTCTGTGGTTCCCACCCTTTCGCACAGAACGCGAAAGGATGGGGCACCCGGCAATTTGCGCGGAAGAAGTTCCAAATTGGTGCTGCAGAAATTGGGGTCACTTCCGTCTGTCCCCGAAATTCCGTGTCCCCGAAATTCCGTCCCGGGTGTCAAGCGGGCGCAGCGAGCGTGCTGGGCGGTTCGGTTAGTTTCGGGCCGCTGAGATGGAAGAGGGGAGAGCCTAAGATTTCTGCGTCCGTGGTTCCCACCCTTTCGCAAAGAACGCGAAAAGGGTGGGGCAACCCGGCACCTCACAGTGTCTGTGATATCGACGATGAGCATCGAAAGGGTGGGCCACCCTGCCGATTGCTCAGAGAACTTCATCGCCGAATGTTCTGGTTCATTCGGAAGAAATTGGAAGGATCGTATTTATTCTTAACTGCCAAAAGTCTCTCGTAGTTCTCTCCATAGGCGCCTCTGACACGCTCTGCGGGTTCATTAGTTCCAAGATAATTCACATACACTCTGTCTCCGATTGATGGTTGTACATCGCGCCAGAAATCATTTACCCAGCGCATTCCCTCCTCGTCTTGTTCAGATGTATCCCAGCTCCCGAGCAGCAGGAAATTGAACGGCGCCTTGCGGTGCGCGAATGCTGTCGCGTCCGAAGAAATCCTCGCCGCCGTCCCATGAATGAACTCCAAGCCAAATCCACTGCGGTGCATAGGCTTGTTCAATCCAAAGTTCGCCATCGTGCCCAACGTACTTTCCTGCAGGTCGTTTAGGAATGCCGATCGCCAGTAATGTTGCTTTCCTGGTTCTGCCCACCAGTCCATCACTTTCTGAAATTCCGTATATGGCATCACCTGGAACTGATCCACCAACGGCTTCCCAAATGATCGGAGCGGCTTGAGCACGCGCTCTCCCTCTTTCACATCTCCGCAATAGCAGCCAGCGAGCCCGGTGATCGTGTTTCCATCCGGCAACGTAAGGACTGCCGCCATAAGTCCGAGTTCGTCGGGAGCCACAAGGGCAAAGTCCCGCATATATCGGAGAGCTTCCGCACAATCGGACATCGGATGCGCTACGAGCCCTGCAAACACGGGCCCTTGTTCATGCAGACGATACTTTAGCGAAGTGACAACACCGAAATTGCCGCTACCGCCTCGCAGGGCCCAAAACAAGTCACTGTTTTCCGATTCGCTCGCCACCACCATGTGTCCATCTGCTGTTACTACATCAGCAGAAATCAGGTTATCGCATGCCAGCCCATGCTTGCCCATTAGCCAACCCAATCCGCCGCCGAGGGTAAGACCAGTAATTCCGGTCATTGAGATGGTTCCGAGTGTAGTAGCCAAACCAAATGCCTGTGTCTCATGATCGAACTCTTTCAGCGTTACTCCGGGATCGCTTTGCGCGATTCGCTCTCTTAGATCGACCCGCACGGTTTTCATCTGAGAGAGATCAATCACCAAGCCGTCATCGCACACGGCCAAGCCCGCAACACCATGGCCACCGCTGCGGACCGAGACCAGGAGATCATGATCCCGCGCGAACCTTACGCATGCGATGACATCCGCCGCGCCTACACAACGCGCGATCGCTCCCGGACGCCGGTCGATCATGGCATTAAAAACCCTTCGCGCTTGGTCGTATTCGGAGTCGTTGCGGGCGATGACACGTCCGCGGATCGCTGCTCTTAGGCTTGCGAGGTGTGTTTCCGTCAGCATGTAGTTCCCCCAGTGGGACCGCTCTAGAGAGTCGGCTGCGGATGATAACACCCCTGCTGACTTTCGTTCAAAAGGAGACCGCACGAGTGACGTGATCAGCAACTGCACTTCCGCCCCTTCGGGGCTGGCGGGGCTTTCCTTCATTCAATCCCATGGCTTACGTTATGGGCTGCATTCTTTCGCCGCTTTGCGGCTGCTTGGTCGACGAGGGCGCATCGCCAGATCCAACGTCCAAGAACGTGGCGCCTTCGGCTTCACGGCACTGCGGCCCAATACTTCCGGGCAGCCGGGCAGCCGAGGCGGCTGTCCCTACGTGAGTTCGGGCGACTTCGGCGTGATGGTGCCGAAACCGGGACCTTGTCGAAAATGTGCGGCGGGACGTTGCGTGGCTGGAGCGGTTTCTCTCGCCCCTTCGGGGCTGGTGCTGAGTTTTGTTTCGTTACCCACGGCTTGCGGCATGGGGCTGCATTCTTTCGCCGTCCTTCGACTCTGCTCAGGGCAGGCTTTTGCGGCTTGCTTCATGACGCGTGCCGGGAGAATCCCCGGCTGCTGCGTCTACGATTGACGCGTTCGTAAGGTCCTTCACGAACGCTTACCGCGCTCGTTCAGGATGACATCGCTTTTTAGCATGCGAAGACCTACCCCATTGAACAGACCAGCGGCCCGATAGTTCCGGGCCGCTGGACAGCCGAGGCGCTGTCTCTCCGTGAGCTGTCTCACTTCCCGAAATGGGAATTCTGTGACGATTTTTCTGCGAATTTTCTTGCCTTTGGTTTGTGACGCGTGTCATTGTCAAATTGGTGGTAGAACTTTGCGCGGCCCCTTTGGGCCGCGTTTGTTTTTTGCGGAGGACATCCCCACTTCTGGCAAATGCGGCCAGAAATGGGGCACCCTGCGCGGGCGTAAATTCCCCGCTGCTGCACGGGTGATTGACGGTCACGTTAGGTCCTTCACGAGCGCTTTTGCGCTCGTTCAGGATGACATCTTTACTACCACTACTACTACTAGCTGATTTCTACAGCGGTAAATCCGTAACAAGTTGTTCGGCTTATTCCTGGATTCGATTCGGAGGAGAGGTGGAGTGTATGAAAAATCGGGGGATGGAGATTGCACATCCGAAGTTGAGGGGCGAGTGGGTGGAGTTGAATTTCATGATGCGGGCGATTGAGTTGGGACTGCATTTGAACAAGCCGTGGGGCGAGGTGATGCCGTATGACTTTGCGATCGAGCACGAGGGGCAGTTTGCGCGGGTGCAGGTGAAGTCGACGATGTTTGTTGATCGCGGGGGATATTCGTGCACGGTGCGCGGGGCAGATGGTCCGTATGAGGGCGATCCGTTTGATTATCTGGCGGCCTACATATTCCAGGAAGAGATGTGGTACATCATTCCGGCGGAGTTGGTGGTGGGACAGGGGAGTATTGCGCTGTATCCGAAGTATCGGCGGTCGAAATACCGGGAGTACAAGGAGGCCTGGCATTTGCTGCGGGCGGGGCGGCGTGAGGAGAGTTGCAGGGTGGACCGGATTGAGGCTTCGGCGTCGGTGCGGCCGAGGGAGAAGTGGACGATGCTGGATTGGTTATCGTGGATTTGGTGGAGGCCTCGGGAGTTGTAGTTGTTGGGAAAAATCCCCACTTCTGGCAACTGCAGCCAGAAGTGGGGCACCCGACTCTTGTCAAACGTCAAAGCTGGAAGTTCTTCAGATCTCCGACTTACTTTCCCTTCAGCTCGATTACGATCACGTCGAAGGGCTTATCGCCTACGTTTTCCGGCAGGTGGGTGCCGGCGGGGGTGTATCGCGTTTCTCCGGCTTTGACGGCCGTCTCTTGCGATTTCCCATCCGGCGTGGTCATGCGCGTCTTGCCGTCGGTGAGAAACACGGCGACCGTATCGGGATGGCTGTGCATCACCGATTTCTCATGGACGCCGTAGTGCACTTTCAGGATGCGGACCTGGTCGTTCTCGCTGATGACCGTGTAATGTTTGGGATCGACTTTCGCCGCGTCCTGCGCTCCGATGACCGGAGCAAGGCACAGACACACTGCCACCACGAAAAGCGCTACTCGCACTCGCATTTGCTCTCCTTGTTTGTTCCTGGGATGAACAGAAAAAGCCAGCACGCCCCACTGTCCACAAAGGGCACAAAGCTACTCCGTTGGCGGGGGGAAGTCAACGATGACGGTAGAACTCAGCGGGCCAGGAATTTCTTTTCGGCGTCGGTCATGTCGGCGGTGGCGGCGTTTTTGGCTTTGCGCCAGACGCTGGCAACGGCGATCGTCCAGAACGGAATGAGGTCGAGGCCGGGGACGAGTTCCACCAGAAGCGAGGGGAGAAATTCCCAATGCCAGCCGAGCAGACGAACCATGGTAGCGGCGATGACGAGGTCGAGGACGTCGTCGGCGGGGGAAAGAGCGCCGGCAGCAAAGAGGGGAAAGATGACGAGCTGTAGGGCGTCGGCGGCGATGGCCAACAGCATGGCCGTCTTGAAACGCGGGCCGGGGGAAATGGTGATGGGATCGTCGGTCATTGCGGGTTCACTTCATTTCGATTCTAGATCAGGCGGGGCGTTGCGGAGGCGGGAGAGATTTCCAAAAAGAACAGGAGCGGCTTGTGGGCCGCCCCTGTCTTTGTGGTTCAGCGTGGGGGTGGAACAACCTTGTTGCCGATGGCGCCTTTAATAGCGGCCGTCGGAGAGCCAGCGGCGTACCTGGTCTTCGACCGAGAATTTCTCCGTCATGGGACGCAGGAACCTGGAAGCGAGCGTGAAAGCGTGCACCTCGAGGGGCACGGTGAAATGCGTGCGGGTGCGGACGAAGCCCTGCACCCAGAGTTCGGCGTAACGTTCGAGGCCCAGAATCTGTACCTGGACCGCGTGGACCAGGGCGTGAAACAGTGCGCGCTCGGACAAGCGCAGGTTGAAAGCGATCACGTCGCCAAAGGTGACCGAATCCATGTGGGTAAGCTCGGGGGGATCGAAGCCGAGAGCGCGAACGTCGGCGTAGAACCCGGGCGCCGCCACGCGGGCGCCTTGCAATTCGATGACACGAACAAGATCGAGGAGTTCGTGGGAGAAGTAAGGCCACATCAGAGCCTTCAGCTGGCTACTGAGGGATCCGGCAATGGGAAAGTAGTAATCGCGCTGCTGCTGGAGATAGGTGGCAAGCCAGCCGGTGGCTTGCGTGATTTCCTCCGAGCTGGGCTGGAAAGAAGGCTGGTTGCTTTCACCGGCAGGGATTTTCTTTTCGATAGCGGCATAGAACTCGTGCAGGGCGGTGGCCGCTTCGGCGGACTTGCGAAGGACATCGCGGCGGCCGAAGCGGGCGAGATCGTCGGATGAATAGTGAAGGCGAAGCTGATGAACGGCGCAGGAGGCACTGAGCAGCTCGAATTGAGCGTGCTCGAGTTCGGCATTCATCTGCAGGACGGGAACGCGTTCGTCGGAATTCTGATACGAGTACATTCTTGGCGTACTACTCCTCATCACACGGCAGGATTACCGGGGAAGTATCAGGAGCCCAAATTTATCTTTTATACCGAGTTCATTGCTCCGCGTCAATGACTAAATCGTTTTAGTAATGGCTGCGGCCCGAACGACGAGCAGAGGGGTGCTGATCTCTGCTTTCCTACTTTCAAACCCCTGGGGTCTACAAACGGGGAGGACTTATGTAGTAAAGATTAACATCGTTATGTTTACGCTGTCAATATTATTTTGTGGGCGATAATGTCGGGTCAGGAGGAGCGATGCCCCGTCACGCGGATCCGGAGTTGGAAGAACGAATATTGAAGGCAGCAGACGCGTTGTGGAAGCGAGGGGGCACAAAAGCGCTCACGATGCGGGCAGTAGCGCGGGCGGCGGGCACGAACACTCCGGCGGTGTACCGGCGATTCAAGAACCGGGAAGATCTGGTGCGGGGAATTTTGCTGCGGGTGGCGGACCGGCTGCGGCAGTTCTTTGTGCAAGGACGGACGGTCGAGGGAATGTCGGAAGCGTATGTGGAATTTGCGCTGAAGAATCCGAACGATTACAAGCTTTTCTTTTCGGAGTCGCAGCAATTGAATGTTCCGAAGGGACGAGGGGGGCCGCGGCCGATCCGGGAGTCGAGGCCGAATTTTGATTTTGCGGAGAAGATCGCGGCGAAGCAGATGGGCGGCAATCCCGAAGACTACACAAGTTTCACGCTGCAGTTGTGGGCTTTGCTGCATGGGACAGCTACGCTGTTGCTGAGTGGATCGCTGCCGGATGGGCACGACGAGGCGTTGCGAGGCGCTTGCCGAGCGGGGGTGAAGGCGCTGATGGCGAGCGCGACGAAATCAGGGACGAAATAGGGCGATGGAGATCAAGAGCTTTAACCACTAAGGACACTAAGGTTCACTAAGGAATTCCTGCCGCGCGGAATTCTGGAACGCTTCGCTTCCAGAGCTGCGGCTGCGGAGGCTTCTGGTTGTGAGACGAGTCTAATCTTAAGATTCTGCTGTGGTCCGTTGCGGAATTCTGCCGATAAGAGGAATGAGAGCCGAGTCAAACCGGGCTCTGGAAATCGATCGGGGAAAAGCAGCGGCATGACGAAGATACTTCTGGTGGAGGACAGCAAGTTTTTGCGGATGGCGACCGAGCGGGCGCTGGCGCGGGCAGGATACAAGGTGGTTACGGCGATGGATGGAATCACGGCGTTGCAAGCGGCACAGCGGGAGCAACCGGATCTGATCCTGCTCGACATGCTGCTTCCGAAGATGACTGGGCCGGACGTCTTGCGGGCGTTGAAAAAAGACCCGAGGACGGCGGAGATTGCAGTGGTGGCCTTTACCGGGCTTTCGCAAAAGAATGCCTCGCGACTGAAGGAAGATGGAGCTTGTGCCTTTTTGGATAAATCGGAATTGGGGCTGGAGAAAGGCTGTGAGACCTTGTTGAATGCGCTGGCAGGGATTGTGCGGGAATTGAAGCTGGAAGTGCCAGCTTCTGGGGGCTAGGGGTCGGGTCAGCCGTCGGGCGGCAGAGTTCGCGCCTTCGGCCCTCCGCTGTCTTTTCCCCCTTGCGATTTTTCCCCTTTTACGGCGTTACATACTCCCCAATCTTGTTTGTCGCTCGTAACGGTCGTTTTGGTACCTTGGCTACCTTGCATGGCTTGGGAATTCCCTTCGCGATGGCTCCCTGAGCCCCGCCTTGTATCTTTATGATTCAAAGTTACTTAAATATGGGAACTCCTGGCACACTCGTGGAGTCTATGTCTGGTGAAGTCTCGGCTCCGGCTGGCAAGTAGCAGCAACTCGCGGCCTTCAAATTTCGAGGCGCGATGAGGTGGAAAATCCTATAATTCAGAGGACGCCAATATGGCGGGAGCAACCACCTTGGGTGATTTAGCGAGTGCGATAGGGATCCGGTCGCAGGAAGAAGCGGCGATCGTCGCCGAGTTGAAGGCCGGTTCGGAAGGGGCGTATGCATGGCTGATCGGAGAGTTTCAGCAGCCAGTGTACGGATTGGTGTACCGCGTAGTGAATGATCCGGCAGATGCGGCCGACACGACACAAGATGTGTTCCTGAAGGTTTTCCGCGGGATGAAGCACTTCCATGGCGAGTCGAGTCTGAAAACGTGGATCTACCGGATTGCGCTGCACGAGGCAGCGAACCGGAGACGGTGGTGGTTCCGGCATAAGGCAAAAGAGACTTCGATTGAGCCTCCCGAACCAGAGACACCGGGAGCCGGGGAGCATGAGATGCAGATGGCGCTGGCGGATCATGGTGATTCGCCCTTTGAGAGCGTGGCGCATCACGAAGTGCAGCAGCGCGTGGAGCAGGAGTTGAGAAAGGTGCCGGAGCCATACCGGACGACGCTGATTCTGCGCGATCTGGAAGAGATGTCGTACGAAGAGATTGCTGAAGTATTGGAGATTTCGCTGGGCACGGTGAAATCGAGGCTGACGCGGGGACGAGAGGCGCTACGACAGAGACTGGCGCCTTATGTCCGCGAGGTCGGGCACGAACTGGGGTTGACCGCGCCGGAAGAGCGGATTTCGCGGTCGCAGGTAGCTGGAGGGGGTAGAAGGGTTGAGGTGATGCCATGAAGGGCACCGAGAAGATGACGGGACTGCAGTGCCCCGAGGCCAAGCACTTGTTCTCGCCATATCTGGATGGAGCGGTGACGGGCACGGAGATGCTCGCGCTGCAGAATCATTTGTCCGAATGTCGGGGGTGCAAGCAGGAGTACCAGGCGCTGCGGAAAACGCAGCAGTTGCTGGCCAATGTAGAGCGGCCGAGAATTCCAGCGGATTTGGGGTTGAAGCTGCGGCTGGCGATCTCGCGGGAAGCAGCGCAAGCGCGGAGACCTCCGTTTGAGGGGCTGACGGTTCGCCTGGAGAACGCGATGAAGGCGTTCATGGTTCCGGTGGCTGCCGGCTTTGTCAGCGCGCTCATCCTGTTCGGAATCGCGATGGTGTATTTCGTCGCTCCCTCATCGCTGCGCGCGGATAACGACGTTCCGCTGGTGATGGTCAACACGGGACCGGAGTTGCAGCCGAGCGCACTGGGTCTGACCATGGATACGATCGATGAGGATTCGCTGGTAATCGAAGCTTACGTCGACGCGAATGGACGGGTACAGGACTACAGAATTCTCTCCGATACGAGTTCGACGGAAGTGCTGCCGAAGGTGAAGCAGATGCTGATCTTCACGACGTTCCGTCCGGCGCTATCGATGGGTCGTCCGACGGCGAGCCGGGCGGTGTTGTCATTCTCGAAAATCAGCGTGAGGGGCTAAGGAAATTTCTGATCGTTGATTGAAAACCCTTAGGGTTTCAGTCGAGAGGAAAACAGCTAACAAAAGGGCGGAACGTCTGGCGTTCCGCCCTTATTGTTTCAGTGGACGTCTTTATTGGCAGGAGTCGCTGACCTTTTTGACGTTCGTGACTTTGAGGTGGCCGTGCTCGGTACTATCTTTTTTCATGCCTGAGTCCTTGGCCATGTCCTTGGCGTCTTCCTTCATGTTGTGCGCCGTCTCGTTGGAAACAGTGCCGCGGACCTCGACGCTCTGGTTGACGTGAGAGGCGAGGTTGACGGAACTATTCTCGTGAATCTCCCAAGTGCTGCCATCGGATGCGGTGAGCAGATATTCGTCGCCACCGCCGTGTTTAGTGAGGCAACCGGTGATGTTTCTCACGCTGCCTTTCGCGCTGTTGCTGGTATCGTCTTGCGCCAGCGCCCACATTGAAGTGAGACCCACAAACACTGCACACAGCAACAAACGAGCGAGCTTATTTGTCATGGAATTGCTCCTTAAATTGCGCCCCAATCGAGCAAAAAGGGCGTAGTACAAGACAGCCGTTACCAGATAAGTTGCCGTTGCGGGCTGGGATGTTGCCGGGGGTTTTAAGTTACCGATTGTCCGACCGAACTAAGTCGAGGGATTCTTGCACGAGTGCGAGATCTATCGTGTTGAGGATGTACACCGCGCCGTTCGACCCTCGGATCGGCTGGTGGCCGAGTTTGGCTCCGTTCACGTAGGTACCTTCGCTGCGAAGGTCAGCGCGAAGCTTGACACCTGCCAAGGTTCTTGCGGAGGTCCAATGATCCGCGTCGTCGGATAGAACTGTGCCTGGCACAATGTAGCGTGCGAGCAGAAAATGCAGTGCGGGCGGATGCTTCAGCAGGGCTTCGAGCTGGTCTTTATGAAGGCTGGCGAAGGCCTGATTGCTAAGAGCAAAAACAGTGAGTGAACCTTCTTCACGCAGAACTTTCGCGAGCCCACTCGACCGCACGGCCGCGACGAACATGCCAAGCGAGCGATCAGTCTGAGCGGCGGCCAGAAGGTCTTGCGCATGACTGTCTGACTTGCGCGGCTGATCTTGCGCTATGGCCGAGACGGTAATGAGAACAAGTGCGACGAGGTTTCGCAGAGTTGTCATCGCTTCACTCCCTGACGAATTGGAATGGCCTTACTGGCAGCGAGATTTGAGTTGCCTACATATTGCGCCCAGATCTGGTGGAGTCCCGGGACCAGCCTGGAGGTCGTGAAAGCAGCGGCGCCGTTTGTCAGAGTGGCTGTTCCGAGTTTGCCGCGTCCATCGAAGAACTGGACGGTGTCGCCGTCGGGCGGGATACCATTTGCGAAAGTGACGGAAGCGGTAAATGTGGCGGGGTGTCCGGCGATTGAGGGGTTGCGGCTGGATGTCACAGTAGTTGTGGTCGCGGCCTTGTTCACAGTCTGGAGTAACGGAACGGAATCTGCGGCCGGGTTGTTTTGATCTCCGAGATACTCCGCAACGATGGTGTGATTGCCGACAGCGAGAGTCGAGGTCGTGAATGTAGCGTTACCGCCTGCATCTAGTGTGCCGGAGCCAATGGTGAGCGAACCTTCATTGAAATTCACCGTGCCGGTGGGCGTGGTGCCATTGGTAGAACTGGCGGTCGCGGTGAACGTTACGGGCTGAGCGTATTCGGATGGGTTGGCGGAAGAGGCGAGGATGACTGTGGTGGTGGAGTCGACGATGAGCTGAGTGGGGAAGCCGAGGGCTTGGAGATCGCTGGTGAAATAGAACTGTAAATTGCCCGTCTTGTCGACGACGAAAACGTCGCTTACATTCCACGTCCCAGCTTCACTGAAGGCCGGCATTACGAGG
>Ga0335085_10017398_pt1 | contig 10358 bp, 7 predicted proteins | sample Lox_Sample_45_FD_206712 | JGI IMG/M metagenome (GOLD analysis project Ga0335085, IMG submission 206712) | Soil microbial communities from Loxahatchee National Wildlife Refuge, Florida, United States - Lox_Sample_4.5 | ecosystem: Environmental > Terrestrial > Soil > Wetlands | place: USA: Florida...
TCTCTTGTGCTTTGGGAAACGGGGCCGCGGCGGCGCGCGGCGTACCACACAGAATCGAAGGCCGACGGCGGCTTCGAGTTTACAACCGTAGCGGATGGTGAGTGGCGCCTGCACGCGGAATTGAAGAGCCAAGGCTCGACCCTCGTGGCGGATGAGTGGATCGAAGTAAGAGGACGCGATCTGGAAAGCGTGAAAGTGCGCCTGGCCGCTCCTTTTACGGTGAGCGGCCGGGTGATTTTGGAGACCACGGAAGGGGTGCCGGCTCCGTCTGCTCCCAGCGTGCTTTTGATCAAACAACACGACGGCCAGATCCTATTCTCAGATCAGGCCATTTTCACCGCCAAACCAGAAGTGGACGGTCGTTTTCGTTTCGAGGGCCTCTATCCCGGCTCCTACGTGCTTCAACCTGGCGGACCGCCGCCGCCAACTTACTACCTGGACTCGGTTCAGCAGGGAGTGGCACCCGTCTGGGACGGAATGGAAATATCGGATGGCTCGTCGGAACTGGCGATCGTCTACAAGATGCACGGAGGTAACGTCCGCGGCGCGGTCGAGAAATGCGGTTCCGGTCAGGTGTTGCTTGTGCGGCAGGACAGGCCACGGGGTGCGCGGGCCGCGGACTGCGATGCCTCCGACCGCTACCAGTTCAGCGACGTCCGCCCGGGCGAGTATTATGTAGTGGCCATCCCGGACATTGGGCCGAGGTCCGTCGATGCGGCGTTACTCCAGGGTGCAGCTCGCGCGACTATCCGCGCCGGCGAAACAACACAGGTCAACCTATCGCTTCGATGATGTGAGCGCTACGGAGCATCTCCCAGCCCGGCATAAGATTCCTCCTGGCTGAAAGATGTTCTTCCGAAAGGGGCCCGACAGACGGAACTCGGTCGGAGGAGCGAGCGTTCGGCTAGCATTTTTCCTTCCTAGCCAGTTTCTTCTTCCGCTGGCGCGAGTTTGTGAGCGGGCGAACCCAACCTGACTTTTCTCTTGAAGCCAGTTGCAGTTCAGCCGTCACATGTCCCACCACCCGCCTGTACATTGGAGGCGCCCGGAACTGGCTCGCCGAAAATGACGGTATACTCGCTAACGGGGTGCGCCTGCTCTCCACTTCAGGCTGAACCAGCACACTTCCTTCCCTCAAGGCCGCTAATAGCGGCTTCTATTATTTCCTTCTCGAGTGTCGGCATTAATCAGATTCTCCATGGGCTAGATAGAACTATCATGTCACAGGCCCGAACGCAGTGGCTCCAATATCTGCGCCGGCATGGCGTCCGAAGGGCAATATGAACACACAAGTCCTGTTGTCGGCTGCCCTGCAACTACGGAACGAATACTTGCCGCGTGGGACGCAAATTCCTCTCTTTCGCCCTGATCAGAACGCACCTACGCTGGGAGGGATGTCGAAACTAGATGATCAGTTGCAAGAGGGGACTGCTTACGAAGGGGAGAGCGCCGGGCCGGCGATACCCCGCCTCATTGGCGCCGCTCTTAAGCGGGAGCGCAAGCGCACCCGGGAAATGTTTGACGAGTTCCTCCTCGCCGTCAAGGCCGAGATTGGCTACATGGAGGAGCGAGTAGGGCAAAAGCTCTATCAGATCGACACCTCCGTGAGCCTTATGGCCCAGGAGCTGTCGCGGAAGGACCGCGACCTTGAACCCGAATGATCTCGGTGAGGCTAGGATGCACAGCACGCTGTGATGATTCCAGTGCCTTACAAGGGCCATGAGGGGGCGAGGCTCGGCATAGCTTGGCCCTGTCAGTACTGGCTTCGCGTTTCCTGAACGGTCTGCTCTATGGCTTCCGGCCTGACTTCGTCTCGACAATCACCGTTATCACTGATTCTTTTGGGCGTGGCAGTTCTCGCGTGTCTGCTCCCGCGCGTCGCGCGTCGCGCGTCGATCCAGTGGTTGTCCTACGGAGTGAACAGAAGAGGGCGATCGGATCGTTCCGCGCTTTGTGGGACGCCGAGCGGTTACTCCGCCGCTGCAACAGTCCGACTTAGCAGGTTCAGGGTGCGACCCAAAATATTTTTTACCATGCCTGAAATGAAATGCCCTCATACAGCACTATACTGAAATACGATTGTGCTTTTTCAGCCACAATGCTCTGCGGGAGAAGGATCCCCGAGGGCAACGTCTTGACGAGGTATGATGGAGCATTCCTTTACCACCCGAGACGAGAGCGAGTTTTGGGCCCATATCCGGGATGATAGGGCGGGTCAACCCCTCCGCGAGCATCTCGCCGTCGTGTCAGATGCCGCCCGGGAGCACACAACTAAGGTCGGCCTAGGTAGGGCGGGCGCCACCATTGGTTTGCTGCATGACCTCGGGAAATACTCTCGTGCCTTTCAATCCTACCTGAAACAGATCGCAATCTCCGATGATTCCGAAGAGCGTGGCAGAATTGATCATTCTACTGCTGGGGCGCAGACGATCTGGCAAGCGCTTCGGGAGCGCGGTCCCCGTGAGGCAGTTGTTGCCGAGATACTGGCCCTATGCGTCGCATCTCATCATTCAGGTCTTATCGATTGCATTGATCCTGAAGGGCGCGAAAGTCTCAAACATCGGATCAGGAAGGCTGACGCCGATTCCCACCTTAGTGAAGTTCGCGCTAAGGCTGAACGGGCCGTGTGCGATAAGCGCGACCAACTACTGAATGACCCAGGGCTTATCGATGAGATCGCTGGAGTAATAGCCGGGATCTGCCGTAACGACCACCATGAGACGATCCGCCGCTTCAAGGCAGGTCTGTTAGTGCGATTCCTTTTCGGTTGCCTGATTGATGCCGACCGGACCGATACAGCAGACTGGAGCAGTCCCGGTTCCGCCGCTCTGAGGCAACGCGGACATTATCCGAATTGGAGCCGGCTGGCGGACCGCCTAGAGGAGTACCTGCGGCGTTTGGGCGTCCACCGGCCGATTGACCTACTTCGGCAGCGGATCTCGGATGAGTGCCACGCCGCCGCGACGCGTGTTCGAGGCGTCTTTACGCTTACGGTTCCAACCGGAGGCGGAAAGACTCTTGCCAGTTTGCGGTTTGCGCTGGCCCACGCGGCAAACTGGGAACTGGACCGGATTATCTATATCAGCCCGTATACCTCCATCATCGACCAAAATGCTGCCGCGGCGCGCCAAGTCCTGGAAACCGACGCATCGGAGTTCGCAAATATCGTTCTGGAACACCACTCCAACCTCACGCCGCAGAAGCAGACCTGGAGGAGCAAGGTCCTTTCCGAGAATTGGGACGCTCCGGTCGTCTTCACGACCGCCGTGCAGGTCCTTGAAGCGCTGTTTGGAAGCGGTACGCGGGCGGTGCGCCGGATGCACCAGATGGCGAAAGCAATCCTGGTCTTTGACGAAATCCAGACACTGCCAGTCCGCTGCGTTCACCTGTTTAACAACGCGGTCAATTTCCTCGTGGAGCAGTGCGGCAGCACTGTTGTGTTATGCACCGCAACGCAACCTTTGTTGCACGAAGTCGATGCGAAGAAGGGGGCGCTACGGCTTGGCGAAAATGCCGAACTGGCGCCTGAGGCTGGGAAGTGGTTCGAGGGAGTCCGCCGAGTTACGGTTTACGACCGCCGGAAGCCTGGTGGCTGGGCTTTCCCGGATGTGGCCCGGCTCGCGCAGGCGGAAGTCGAATCCACGGGAAGTTGCCTCGCCGTGGTCAACACGAAGCGGGAAGCGAGATTGATTTTCCAGCAATGCGAGGCGCTGGGTGACATTCCGGTATTTCATCTCAGTACGGCTATGTGCCCAGCGCACCGGTTGGCGGCGCTGATGGAGATCCGGGCCCGTCTGGACGTCCACGTGCCACTTATTTGCGTCAGCACGCAGTTGATTGAGGCGGGAGTCGATATCAGTTTCGGATCCTGTATCCGGGACCTTGCTGGAATCGACTCGATTGCTCAGGTTGGAGGACGGTGCAACCGCCACGGCGAGAGGCCGATGGGACGAGTGCTCGTGATCAACCTGAAGGGTGAGATTCCAAAACGCTTGCGTGAGATACGAGCCGCACGTGAGGCAGCGCAAAGGGTTCTTGATGAGAACGGCAGCGGGAATGGCGTAATCGATCTCGCTGATCCGCGTTTGATTCGGGATTACTTCCGATACTACTTTTTTGAGCGCCGGCAGGAAATGGATTATCCCGTCGGCCCTGAGGGCGTCGGGCGTGAGGACACACTGTTGAGTCTGCTCTCGGAGAACCGCCAAGCGATTGGATCAACAAGACCGACGCTATTTCTGATGCAGTCCTTTATGACCGCCGCCGAGGCATTCCAGGCCATCGATCGCAGCACACAGGGCGTGATCGTTCCCTATGCGGCGGAAGGAAAAGACGTAATTGCGGCTCTGTGCGCCGCTAAAGAGCCATTGCAACAGACCCGGCTTCTGAAGTCTGCCCAGCGGTTCACGGTAAACGTCTTTCCAGAGGTGCTCCGCAAGCTGCAGCAACGGGGAGCGGTTCACGAAATTCAGGAAGGTACAGGTGTCTTGTACCTCGATGCATCGCATTACAGCGGCGCGTTCGGCTTGAACGAAGAAGGGTTCGAGGAGATGGAGGCGGCGATTGTTTAGCACACCGAAGAACACGATCGAGTTTCGAGTGTGGGGGCGGTTCGCGATGTTCGCGGATCCGCTGACGCGCGTGGGCGGAGAGAAATGCTCGTACCACATTCCGACGTATGAGGCCCTGAAAGGGATCGCTAAGTCGATTTATTGGAAGCCGACTTTCATATGGGTCATCGATTCCGTAAGGGTAATGAAGCGGATTCGCACCCAGACGAAGGGAACCAAGCCGTTAGAATTCGGGGGGAGCAGCAGCAATACTCATACGCTGGCGATTTATACGTTCCTTACGGGCGATCCAGACCCGTGTCCGGGGGTCGAGTACCAGGTTCGGTCGCACTTCGAGTGGAATCTTCATCGCCCTGAACTGGAGCGGGACCGCAACGATGGAAAGCACTACCAGACGGCTCTCCGGAGTTTGGACCGGGGCGGGCGTCAGGATGTCTTCCTTGGTACGCGGGACTGCCAGGGGTATGTTGAGCCAGTCGAGTTCGGATCGGGCCCTGGGGACTACGACGGAAAGGGCGAACTGGGATTCGGTCTCATGTTCCACAGTTTCGACTACCCAGACGAGACGGGCGGTGATATGTTGCGCGCCAGTTTCTGGCATCCCCAGATGGTGGACGGAGTGGTGCGCTTCCCGCGCCCGGAAACCTGTCGCAAGCGCGACGTGCGGAAGATGCAGCCCAAGCGCTTCGGTGAGCAAGACATCCAAACCGTGGAGCGCGAAGCGTTGGAATGGGGGGTGTAAGTTGAGTTGGATGAACAAGCTGTACGAAACGTACGAACGCTGCAACGGAGCGCCGCAGTTCGAAAAAAAGCCGCTGCCGCCGGTGGGCCATATCGAGCAGCAGGCGCACATCGAGATCGTGCTGGATCACGACGGCATTTTCCGGCGAGCCAGCGTACTGGAGAAAGAAAGAACGCTTGTCCCGGCGACGGAGGACTCGGCTGGCCGCTCTGGCATGAATCCAAAACCGCATCCGTTATGTGACAAAATTCGAACTTGCGCTAAGGACTACCCGGCGTTCGGCGGCAAGAAGACCGCGTCGTTCGATGGATACATTGCGGGGCTGCGTGCTTGGCAAACCAAGAAGCCGAATCCCAAAGTAAACGCCGTGCTGCGGTACGTGGAAAGAGGCACTGTAGTGCGTGACCTGGTGCAGGCACAAATTCTGTATTGCGGCGATGACCAGAGATTACTGACCGAATGGGATGCCGATAATCCGCCGCCACCCATTTTCAAGCTTCTTCCCAAGCAGCAGGGGAATACCGACCAGGGCGATGCGTTCGTCCGTTGGCGAGTCCAGCTCCCGGGCGACCTAGTCTCCGCTCTGTGGGAAGATCCCGAGGTCCACCGCTCGTGGATTGAGTTCCTCACCTCGGCCGGCGGCGCCCGTGGATTTTGTATGGTGACGGGAGAAACAACCACGGTGGCGGAAAACCATCCCAAAGGAATCAGAAGGGAGGGCGACCAAGCCAAGCTGCTTTCCTCCAATGACACAACCGGATTCACCTTTCGAGGCCGCTTCGAAAAGCCGGTCCAGGCGTTTTGTGTTGGAGCGGTTGTAAGCCAGAAGGCCCACGGGGCACTCCGGTGGTTAATTGAACGCCAGGGATACCGGACCGGGAGCCAAGTCTTTCTGGCATGGGCGATCAGCGGTTCGGATGTTCCGGGCCCGCTCCTAAACACTGCGGAGGCTTTCGGGCTTCAGCAGCCAGACGAGAGCGCTAGTCTAAGTGAATACGGGGGCGACGCGGGACAGCATTTTAGCGTGCGACTGAAGAGGGCCATCGCTGGTTATCGTGCCCATCTGTCCGGCAGGGACGAGGTGATTGTCATGGGATTGGACTCAGCAACGCCCGGCCGTATTGCCATAACCTGCTACCGCGAATTTACCGGCTTGGAGTTCCTGGACCGCGTGGAGGATTGGCACACGCGGTATGCATGGCGTCAGAATTACGGGAGGAGTATCCGTTTTACCGGCGCTCCGGCGCCGCCGGAGATCGCCGAGGCGGCATACGGCAGAAGGCTCGACGACAAACTGAAGAAAGCAACGATTGAACGTCTCCTGCCATGCATCGTTGATGCCCGCCCTCTGCCCCGAGATCTGCTCGATGTAGTGGTACGCAGGGTGTGTAACCGCTGCGGGATCGAGACGTGGGAGTGGGAGAAGTGTTTAGGGATCTCCTGCGCATTAGTGCGTGGCTGCCGCAGAAAGGAGCAATACGAGATGTCATTGGAAGGAAGCCGTGATACGAGGGACTATCTGTTCGGACGGCTGCTGGCTATAGCCGAGAACATCGAGGAGAGAGCGCTATACATCGCGAAGGAGAAACGGGATACCACTGCGGCGCGGCTCATGCAACGATTCGCCACACGCCCGTACTCCACCTGGCGAACGATTGAGCTGTCGCTCGTGCCGTACAAGACAAGGCTACGGGCGAACCGCCCAGGCACGCTCCTCGATCGTCACAAATTGTTGGATACGGTGGTTGGGATGTTCCATCCGGAGGATTACACCAGCGACCGGCAGCTATCGGGTGAGTTTCTGCTGGGCTACCACTGTCAGAGGGATGCTTTATGGAACAAGCAGGGCAGCGGCGATCCGCCCGAGCAGAATGATACGGAAACGGAAGGAGCGAACGAATGAGCGTACTTGAGAACAAGATCGATTTCGCCGTAGTCCTGGCGGTGAAGCGAGCGAACCCGAACGGCGATCCCCTGAACGGGAATCGGCCCAGGACAGACTATAACGGCTTCGGCGAGATTTCCGACGTCTGCCTAAAGCGGAAGATCCGCGATCGTCTGCAGGAGGCCGGTTTCGAGATTTTTGTCCAGTCCGACGATCGCAAGAACGACGGGGCGAAGAGCCTGCGGGATCGCGCCGAACAGGGGTTAGGCAAGAAGTTCGGCTCCGCCGAAACCTCCAAGGCGGCTTGCGAGAAATGGTTCGATGTTCGGGCTTTTGGACAGCTATTTGCGTTGAAAAAGAAGACCGGAAGCGAGAACGGCGATACCGGCGTTTCCATCCCGATCCGTGGTCCGGTAACGTTGCAATCTGCCTTCAGCGTCCAACCGGTGGAAATCACCAGCACTCAGATAACGAAGAGCGTGAGCGGCGAAGGCGACGGCGCCAAGCGAGGATCAGACACCATGGGCATGAAACACCGCGTGGACGAGGGAATCTACGTCTTCTACGGCAGCATGAATCCACAGCTAGCCGAGAGGACCGGTTTCAGTCACGAGGACGCGGATGCCATTAAGAAAACGCTCCCTAGGTTGTTTGAAAACGACGCCTCATCGGCGCGCCCCGAGGGCAGCATGGAGGTTCGAAAGGTGATTTGGTGGAGGCACAACAGCAAGGCGGGGCAGTATTCGTCCGCCAAGGTGCATCGGACGCTGTCCGTTTCACCTGAGGGGGGGATCACGGTTGCGCCGCTCGAAGGCCTCTCGGTGGAGCAAATCGACGGCTTTTGAAAAATCGCCCGCGATTTGAGTTCCGATGTTTGATGAAGACGAACTACTGCCGCTCTCGGGCCTCCAGCACCTAATGTTCTGCGAACGGCAGTGGGGTTTAATCCATATTGAGCAGCAGTGGGCGGAGAACCGTCTGACGGCCGAGGGGCGCGTGATCCACGAACGTGCCCACGAAAGCGGAGCCGAGAACCGTCCCGGCATCCGGATTGCACGAGGCCTCCGTCTGCGGTCGCTTCGGCTCGGGCTTGCGGGGCAGGCGGACATCGTAGAGTTCCATCGCTCCAGCGATGGGCTGGCGATCCCGGGTGCTGCGGGCTGCTGGCGTCCTTTCCCTATCGAATACAAACGGGGCCGGCCAAAGCGCGGACTCTGGGATGTCGTGCAGATTTGCGCGCAGGCTTTGTGCCTTGAGGAGATGTTTGGAGGCTGTGTTCCTGCTGGGGCACTCTACTATGGCGAGACGCGGCGGCGGACTCTCGTTCCCCTCGGGAAGGAAGTGCGGACGAAGACGGAGGACCTGACCCGTCGCATGCACGATCTGTATCGCGCCGGAACGACTCCTCCTCCGGTTTATGCGCCGAAATGCGACAGATGCTCGCTGTTTGCCGTTTGTATGCCCCGGCTGATCGCAAAGCCGCCTGCCGTGGTGCGGTACTTGGCGCGCGCGCGACTGGTGGGCGAGGAGTGATGTGAAGCAGTTGCTAAACACGCTGTATGTCACCACCCAAGGGGCGTATTTGACGCGGGACGGAGAAACCGTCGTGGTCAGAGTGGAGCAGGAGTTGGCGATGCGCGTCCCGGTCCATACGTTGGCAGGAATCGTATGCTTCGGCCGTGTATCCGCAAGCCCGCCACTAATGGGCTTGTGTGCAGAGCGAGGTGTCGCGCTGGCGTTCTTTACGGAAAGTGGCCGTTTCCTGGCCCGTGTGCAGGGGCCGGTTTCGGGCAATGTGTTCCTGCGGCGGGAGCAGTATCGGCGGTCGGACGATTCGGTTCAAGCGGCAGAGATCGCACGCTCGGCAGTGATCGCCAAAGTAGCCAACAGCCGCACGGTTTTGCTGCGGGCCGCGCGCGAAAGGTCCGGAGCCGACGAACGCCCTGAAATCGCCGCCGTGGCCCTCCGTCTGGGACGCCTTATCGACGAATTGCAGAAGAAACTGCCTCTTGACACAGTCCGGGGACATGAGGGCGATGCGGCCCGCTCGTACTTCTCCGTCTTTGATCATCTGATCTCTGAGTCAAAGGAAGCATTCTTTTTCCATGAACGCAGTCGGCGCCCGCCGCTAGACAATGTGAATGCCCTGCTCTCATTTCTCTATACGCTTCTGACTCACGACATAGCAGCGGCGTTGGAAGGAGTGGGATTAGACCCTGCAGTCGGGTATTTGCATCGGGACCGCCCGGGCCGACCCAGCCTAGCTTTGGATCTGTTGGAGGAGTTACGGCCGGTGATCGCTGACCGGTTGGCATTATCGGTGATTAACCGTCGGCAAGTCGCGCCGGAAGGTTTCCGGAAAACGGAGAGCGGTGCTGTCGAGATGGATGCAGGGACTCGCAAAGAAGTGCTGATCGCGTACCAAAAGAGGAAGCAGGAGGAATTAATTCATCCGTTCGTGAAGGAGCGGGTCGCCTTCGGAATCGTCCCCCATGTCCAGGCGATGCTGTTGGCACGCCATTTACGCGGTGAACTGGGCGCCTACCCGAGCTTTTTGTGGAGATGATCCGATGATGCTGGTTGTGGTTGCCTATGATGTGAGCACGGAAACGGAAGCCGGCCGGCGCCGTCTACGGCGAGTGGCAAAGACATGCGAGGATGTGGGGCAACGCGTTCAGAACTCCGTCTTCGAGTGTCTAGATTATCGTTCTCTAAATATCGATGCATTTAACATGATTTATGTTTTAATGGGTCATGCCGTTCCCGAAGAAGCGCAGTCCCGTCCGGTTCAGCGAGCCGGACATGCTCAAACTCGAGTCCATCCGCAAGTCTCGAACCGAGGAGAAGCGGCGCACCCTTCGGGCAGCTTTTCTTTTGGATTCGCTATCCGGCCAGAGTGACGAGGCCATAGCGCAGCACCACCACGTCAGCCGTAGCACGGTGGTGCTCTGCATTCAGAAGTTTCTTCAGTTCGGTCTGGACGCGGCGCTGGGAGAACTGCCCAGACCGGGCAAGCCGCGGCAACTGCCGGACGATGCGATTGCCTGGGTACAGCACTGTGCCTGCCAGAAGCCGAAGGAACTGGGATACTCCTACGAATTGTGGACCTACAAGTTGTTGGTCGATCACGTACGCCAGCACTGTGTCGCGGCCGGTCATC
>Ga0335085_10017399_pt1 | contig 10358 bp, 7 predicted proteins | sample Lox_Sample_45_FD_206712 | JGI IMG/M metagenome (GOLD analysis project Ga0335085, IMG submission 206712) | Soil microbial communities from Loxahatchee National Wildlife Refuge, Florida, United States - Lox_Sample_4.5 | ecosystem: Environmental > Terrestrial > Soil > Wetlands | place: USA: Florida...
GCACGGCGAACATGAGCGCGGTAAAACCGCCGGACGGATGGTCGGCATTCTTACGTTCTGTAATGGTGGAAACGTGCGCTTTGAGATTCGGATCAGCGCCGGCGGCCAGCAGCGTTTTCACGACATCGAGCTGCCCTTCGGCGGACGCCCACATGATCGCCGTTTCTTCCTGAAAAGGATCGGTGGCGTTGACGAAGGACCCGCGGTCGAGAAGCAGCTTCACCGCGTCGACCTTGCCTGTGCGCGCGGCGGCCATCAGCGGCGTTTCACCCTCGGCGTGCCAGCGTGACGCCTGGGCGCCGGCATCGAGCAGTGCGCGCATCACTTCGACGTCGCCGTTGCGGCTGGCCTGCAGCAGCGGGGTCACGCCGTAATGGTTCGGCGTATCGACTTCAGCGCCCGCAGCCAGCAGCGCCTTCGTCAAGTCCAGATTCGAGTGATAGGCGGCCCAAAGGAGCGCCGTCGCGCCGTCATTAGCCTGTGCGTTTACATCGGCGTGGTCGCGAATGAGCTTGCGAACGGCGGAGAGGTCGTCCGCGCGCGCCTGATCGACAACGCCTGTCAGATTCGGCGCCGCCTGCAGGGCGGAAACGATCCCCAATAAGATTGTCGGTACCGATAGCCGCATTTGGAGTCCCCGCATAGTCAAATCAAAGATATACCGGCCAAACGGCCAGCGCAAGGGTACCCTCTGCCGCTCCTGTGTGGCGCCGCGGTAAACTCAATGTGCCCTGAACGCGAAGACGCTCGGACGCAGAGAAACCTTCCCGAAATGACCAACCCGCCGCACGAAATTGTCCCATTGTCGCGAATTTTCCCCAAGATCGGTTTCGATCGCAGTCTGCCGTTCCACGCGAGCCTGGTCCACATGTTCTGGCACGCGGTGGAGCGCAAACCGGACACTGTTGCGGTAATTTATCAGGACCTTTCGATCGACTATCGAGCCTTCGGCCGCGCCGTGAACGGCGTTTCGGCGCTCCTGAAATCGCTCGGCATCGATCCCGGGCCGATCGTCGTTCTGATGCCCAACTCGATCGAGATGGATGTCGCGCTCATGGCTGTGATGAACGCCGGCGCGCAGGTCGCTCCGGTGAACCCGTTCTTTCACGTACCCGAGATCACGAAAGTCCTCGACGGCTTCGGCCCGCAGGCCATCGTCTGTCACCCGAGCACCGCCGACAAAGCGCATGAAGTCGCGGCGAAGATGGGCCTGGCGCATGTGCTGTCCGTGGGTTATGAAACCCTCTCGCAATGGACTTCCGACGCCCGCCTCGATGCGCCGCCGGTGAAGATGCCCCGCGCCGACGATCTGGCGTTATCAATTTTTACGGGCGGCTCAACGGGCGTTCCGAAGGGCGTGAACCACACCCATCGCGGGCTCATGTGGAGTCTGATTCAGCACGTCAGCGTGTGGCCCATTCCGTTCGGCACCGGCGTATTTCTGAATGTCGCGCCGATGTTTCACATCTGGGGACTGGCGTACGCGACGTGGGTACCGATCTTCACCGCGGGAACCCTGGTCATGATCCCGAAGTATGAGCCCGACGAAGTTGTAAAAAGCCTGGCAGAACACCGCGTCAGCATTTTTGCCGGCGGCCCTGCACCCATATATATTGGCCTGCTGCGAAGTCCGCTGTTCGATCAGGTCGATTTGTCGGCTCTGAAATACTGCCCCTCCGGCGGCGCGCCCTGTCCGGAGGATCTGCATCGCGAGTGGCTGCGGCGCACAGGTTGCCCGCTGCTCGAAGGCTGGGGAATGTCCGAAGGCGCTCCGTTCTGCCTGAATCACTACGACCACGAGCGCAAACTGCTCTCGGTCGGCAATCCGGTGCCGGAGACGGAAGTGGAAGTGGTGGATCTGGAAACCGGAACGCGCGTGGTGCCGATGGGCGAGGCGGGCGAAGTACGCGTGCGCGGCCCGCAGATGATGACCGGCTATCACAACAAGCCCGAGGAAACCGCCTACGCGCTGCGCGACGGCTGGATGTATACGGGCGACATCGGTTATGTGGACAACGACGGCTTCCTGTTCCTGGTAGATCGCAAGAAGGACATGGTGATCGTGGGCGGCTATAACGTTTATCCTCGCGAGATCGACGAGGTGCTGTTCAATCATCCGGCGATTCACGAAGCAGCGACGATCGGCAAGCGCGACGACCGGCTGGGAGAAGTGGTCGTCGCTTTTGTTTCTCTGAAACATGGCGCGGAGCTGAGCGAGGAGGATTTCTTCGCCTACTGCAAGGAAAATCTGGTCAAATACAAGCGGCCTGTGGAAGTCCACTTCATCGACGCGCTGCCGCGCACCGGTACGAACAAAATTAACCGGATCAGGCTGAGAGAAATAGCGGCGGAGGGAAGCGCCGCCCACGCTTAATTTCTCCCGGCACAAAAAGAAACAGCCTTATTCCGGCTTTTTCCAGCGCGCAGCCAATGATTCGCGGTCGAGTTTCACGCCGTTGAGGTAAACGCCCGATATACGGCGGGTGTTGCGGATGTCCTCCAGCGGGTTAGCATCGAGAACGATGAAGTCGGCGCGTTTGCCCGCTGCGAGCATTCCCATATCGGTAAGCCCGATCGACACAGCGGCCCGCTGCGTCGCGGCAGTGATCGCTTGCGCAGGCGTAAGGCCAAGCTGAACCCAGCGCGCGAGCTCGACATGATCGGCCGCGCCGAACGTGTGCCCGGCGTTGATGCCGGCATCGGTGCCGAGCACGATGCGGGCCCCGGCGGCAATCATCCGCGGAAAATTGTAAGCGATGATTTCCTCGCGCCTCGCCGCGTTTGCGGCGGGTGGAGCGCAGTTGGCCGTCAGTGGCTTTGCCTGTGTCGTCGCGCGAATCTCCGCGATTACCGCGTCCGGCAGGGATTGCTCGAAGAAGGGATCGTGTTCGCAGACGGCGGTCGGGTCCCCGAGTTCGATCACAGTCGCCCACCAGGGCTTCTTTTCTTTCAGCAGCGCCAGATATTCGTCATCCAGCTTTTCGCCCTGGACCAGATGGACAAGAACGTCCGCTCCGGCCCGCACCACGGCTTTCTGATCCGCGAGCGTGGTTGCGTGCGCGTGCACCATCATTCGGTGTTTATGCGCTTCGTCGATGATTGCCGTGTAGACCTCCGGCGTCATCTTCGGGTACGTGCCGCGGCGGTCGTCCACCCAGATTTTGACGCTTTTAATCCCTTTGCCTGCCATCTTCTGAATCGATGCCCGCGCTTCCTGCGCCGTCGTGACTTCGTTGATGACATGCAGCGCCGAAGTTGCGGCACGCAGTACTTCGTCCGGTCCGCCGTTGGGCGGTGCGTAGCCGGGCATGAAAAAGAAGCGCGACGCGGCAGGAAATTTTCCGGCGCGCTGATCGCGCTGAAACTGAATGGCCTGATCGAGAGGACTGGAACCAACCGACTGGGTCGCTGCCACACCGTAGAACGCCTCGCGCTGCAAATGGTCCAGCACGTTGGCAGGCGTGTAATTTTCTGCGCCCCAGCTGGTGTAACCTTCGTATCCGATGTGAACGTGGACGTCGATCATCGCGGGCATCACAGTTTTTCCGGCGAGATCGACGTGTGTTGAGCCGGCGGGTATTTTCACTGCGCCGCGATTTCCGATGGCGGCAATGTGCCCGTCGCGGACGATCAAAACGCCGCTCTCAATCGCAGGGCTGCTATCGCCCACGATCAGACGGGCGCCTTCATAAACCACCTGCGACCAGGCGGGGTTCAAGACTATAAGGGGCATCAGGAGTGCGGGCTTGATCACGTGCATATTGTGGGCCTTAAACCGTTGAAATACAATTAACAAAAATGCGGCACACTATCCTGCTCGCTACCGTTCTTCTTTCTTCGGTCTGTTCTGCGCATGCGCAGCTTGCGCAGCCTCCCGCCGGAGTTACCGAAGGCCTTCTGAAGCGAGAGCCGAACACGTGCGCGAACAATGCGGCGCTGAACAGGATCGATGCCGCGCCTTCGTGGTCGGGGTGGGGTGGCGCCAACAATGCGCGGTTTCAGACGAAGGCCAACGCCGGGCTCACAGCTGCGGACGTGCCGAAACTGAAGCTCAAATGGAGTTTCGGACTGCCGGATGCCAAAAGCATGTACTCATCGCCCGCGGTAGCGTTTGGCCGCGTCTTCATCGGCGGCGACAACGGCGTGGTGTATTCGCTCGACGCGAAGACCGGCTGTCTTTACTGGGCGTATCAGGCCGATATGTTCGGCCGCTTCGCTCCCATTGCGGAGCCGATTTCCGGGCATGCCGGGACCCGCTACGCCATTTTCTTCGTTACGCGATCGACCACCGCTTACGCGCTCGATGCGCACGACGGAAAACTACTTTGGAAGACTCAGATCCGGACGGGCCTCAATAATCTCAGCGCCACCGCGGCTTTTCACGATGGGCGGTTGTACGTGCCGATGTCCGGCACTGAGACGCTGGTGGGAGGCGATCTCAATTACGAGTGCTGCAAATCGCGCGGCGCCGTGGCGGCGCTCGATGCCGATGCGGGCAAGGTGCTGTGGATCACCCAGAGCATTCAGGAGCCGCTGCGCGAGCTGGGCGAAAACTCGAAGGGCAAACAGAGATGGGGACCCGCGGGCGCCTCGGTCTGGAACACGCCGACCATTGATGCGAAACGCAGACTCGTTTACGTGGGGACAGGGAACAGCTTCGGACGCATCGCAGCCACGACGAGCGATTCCATACTCGCGCTGCGCATGGCCGACGGCAAAATGATGTGGCATCACCAGGAATTTGAAGGCGATTCATTCATGGCGCGCTGTCAGGCGACGAATGCGGCTGACACGAACTGTCCCGAGAAGCTGGGGCCCGATTACGATTTCGGCGGCTCGTCCGCGATTCTGCAGACCGTGGATGGCAAAGATGTGCTGCTCGCGGCGGGGAAGGGCGGTGTCGCTATTGCGCTCGATCCGTCAAATGAAGGCAAGCTTCTATGGCGGACGCAACTATGGGAAGCGCAGGCGCCATCGGCCTCGGGGCTTGTTGTCTGGGGAGGCGCAGCGGATGGATCGCGGGTTTACTATCCGCTGCAGCAGCCGAACGGCGGCTTGAAAGCGCTTGACATCAAAACCGGCAAAGTGGAGTGGAATGCCGAAATCAATGCCGACCGCCGCGGCCAGGCCGGTCCGGCGAGTGCCATTCCCGGCGTCGTTTTTACCGGCGGGTGGGACGGCATTCTGCGAGCCGTAGGCACCGATGGAAAAGTGATCTGGTCATTCAATGCCGTTCAGGACTTCACTACAGTGAACGGTGTCCCCGCCAGGGGCGGCTCGTTTGGCTCCGCCGGTCCGGTCATCGCAGGCGGAATGGTTTTCGCGGCTGCCGGATATCCCGGGACCCTGCGCGGGACTCCGGGGAACGTCGTGCTCGCGTTCGGCGTGGAGTGAGGGCATGAGGCTCCTTCCGTTTATTTTTGCGGTCGCCGCATTCGGGCAAACGGCGAAATTCGAAACGCCGCGCCAGGCCGACGGGCATCCGGATTTGCAGGGCGTCTGGCGCAACTCGGCGATCGTGGCGGCGTTCAACGTCGAAGGGCAGGAGGCGTTTTACAACGAGCCGGGCGGCAAGTCCGTCATCGTGGATCCGCCGGATGGCAAACTGCCTTACCTGCCGGAAGCGCTGAAGCTGGCCAACGACAATCATGTGCATCGCGAACGCGATCCAACAGGGCACTGCCACACGCACGGCGTGCCGCGGCTGCTTGTGCCACCCTTTCCGATTGAGATCGTTGAGGATGCCAATAACGTTGTGCTGCTGTCGGAGACAGAGCACAGCCTGCGCATCATTCCGCTCGACGGCAGTCCGCATCTGAAGAATTATCGAGCCTGGAACGGCGATTCGCGCGGCCATTGGGACGGCGACACACTTGTGGTGGATGTCGCGGGTTTCAACGGCAGAACATGGCTCGATCAGGCGGGCAACATCGTGGATGAAAACGAGCACGTCGTCGAGCGATTCACCATGACGGCGCGCGACACCATCACCTATGAGGCGCGCGTGGACGATCCGACGATCTTTTCCAGGCCATGGACAATGCGCATTCCGCTGCGCCGCCAGCCGAGAGGCACGGAGCTGATCGAGTACGACTGCATTGAAGGAGAGCAGAGTGAGATTCACTACCCGGGCGCGGCGCGGAAGTAACCGGTTCATTCTGGCTGTTTTTGTCGCGACGGCCTATGCCAGGGCGGCGGACCTGCACGGCGTCTGGATGGCCGAAAATAACGCGGACGCGAGTATCGAACGGGCGCACGTCATCGTTGAGCCGGCGGACGGGAAGATTCCGTATCGTGCGGAAATGAAAGCGAAACAGAAAGAGAATTTCGCTGATCGCGCAACGGCCGATCCGGAATCAAAATGTTTTCAGCCGGGAGTGCCTCGGGCGGCTTATCTGCGATCGCCATTTCAGATTTTTCAGAATGATCGCGCCGTGTACATCGTGTATCAGGACGTGCACGCCTATCGCATCATTTATCTCGACAGCGGCAAACACAACGAAGGTCTGGGGTTTGCCATGGGCGACTCACGCGGCCATTGGGAGGGCGAGACGCTGGTCGCGGATGTGACCAGCTTCAGCGATGCCACATGGCTCGACGCCGCCGGGGATTATCACAGCGACGAACTGCATGTGGTGGAACGCTATACGCGCACGAATTCGGACACGCTGTCTTATGAGGCCACAATCGAAGACCCGAAGGTTTTCACGCGGCCATGGAAGATCCGGATGCCGCTTCGGCTGCAGAAGGGCAGGCAGATTCTTGAAGACGAGTGCGAAGAGGGTGAGCGCGGCCGGCGGCATCATGTGCCGTTGTATCGGAAGCCGTGATCCGAAGCAGAGGTCGCGATGGAAGACCCGTTAAGCTGAAGCGATGGCAGAAGTGCAGTTGATCGAAGGGCCGCTGTTCGATCGGATCACGCTGGACGCCAAATCGTCGCCGCGGCGCCGGATGAACTACAACTTTCACTCGGGTCCGGACGATAATCCGCACCGGTTCCTGAACGTTCTGCTGCAGGGGACGTATATCCGCCCGCACCGGCATCTGGCGCCGCCGAAGGCAGAATCGTTCCTGGTGCTGGAAGGGATTGCGGAAGTGATTCTGTTCGATGACGATGGCGCCATCACGGCGCGCCATCGGCTCGGCGGTCAGCCAGCCGAAGCGCGGGTATGGGGCATCGACATTCCGCCCGGCTTATGGCACACGATCGTCGCGCGAACGCCGCGGGTGGTGTGTTTTGAAGTCAAGCCTGGTCCATGGGTGCCGGCGACCGACAAAGAATTTGCCGAGTGGGCGCCCAAAGAGGATGATGCCGCGGTGTCCGGCTATCTTGCGGCACTGTTAGCCTAGCCTGCTTATGGAACGGAAGCCGCCCGAAGCTCCTGGAGGGGCAGGAGCAGAGCCCTCGGTGGCGAAGGCCTGGATGCGGGCGCTGGAATTGACCGCATCGATTGCCGATCATCCGAATCGTGTTCTGGCCGACGTCGTTGAGGAGTATGCGCGTGATTTCGGGGAAACACCGGCGCTGATTTCCGAAAAGGAATCCTTTACATACGCGGAATTAGCGGCGCGCGCAAACCAATATTCGAGATGGGCACTCGAGCAGGGGCTCGGCAAAAACGATGTGGTTTGCCTGCTGATGCCGAATTGTCCTGAGTACATTGCGGTGTGGCTTGGCATAACCCGGGTCGGTGTAGTCGTGGCTCTGCTGAACACCAATCTGACAGGTTCTGCGCTCGGGCATTGTATTAACGAGGTCGAGGCGTCCCATGTAATTGCGCCTGAAGGTCTGGTGGCTCGACTGGACGCCGCCCGCCCGCATCTGCGCCGAACGGCCGGTATATGGACGCCGGAAAGCATCCAGGCGGGCAGCCACAGCAGGACCACGGTGCGTCCGGATGAAAGCGGCATGGTCACCATTGAGGATCGGGCGCTATGCATCTACACCTCGGGTACCACGGGCCTGCCAAAAGCCGCGAACATCAGCCACGGGCGAATCATGCACTGGGCCCGCTGGTTTCAGGGAATGATCGGCGTTCAATCATCCGACCGTATGTTCAATTGCCTGCCGATGTATCACAGCGTTGGCGGACTGGTAGCCCCGGGAGCAATGCTGGCGGCAGGCGCGTCGACCGTGATCGCCGGAAAATTTTCTGCGCAGCAGTACTGGGGTGAAATCGTCAGGTGGCGCTGCACTTTGCTTCAATATGTCGGGGAGCTTTGCCGGTATCTCGTTGACCAGCCTCCCTCCGCTGAGGAGTCCCGTCACGAAATCAGGATGGCCTGCGGGAACGGATTGGCCGCCGACGTCTGGGAGAGGTTTCAGGAACGCTTCCGCATTCCGAGAATCTTTGAGTTTTATGCCGCCACGGAAGGTGGTGTTTCACTGTTCAATATCGAAGGTGTTCCAGGATCGGTAGGCCATGTTCCGCCGTACCTGAGGCATCGGTTTTCGCCCGCCCTGGTGCGTTTCGATAGCGAGAGAGAAGAGCCCGTAAGGAACAAAGACGGATTCTGCATACGTTGTGCGCAGGGTGAAACCGGAGAGGCGATTGGGAAAGCGTATTCGGGGGGGAGAGATTTCGGGAGCCGCTTCGAAGGCTACACGAACCGGCAGGCCGCAAAGGACAAGATCCTGAAAAACGTCTTCGAGACCGGGGATCTGTGGGTGCGCACCGGAGACCTGATGCGTCAGGATGAGCGAGGTTTTTTCTACTTCGTGGAACGCACCGGGGACACATTCAGGTGGAAAGGGGAGAATGTGTCAACGGCCGAGGTGGCGCGGGCGATCCGGGAGTACCCGGGCGTTCGCCATGTGGCCGTGTACGGCGTTTCCGTTCCGTTTGCGGACGGGCGAGCCGGAATGGCGGCACTGGTGACCGATCCGGCCTTCGACCTGAAGTTGTTTCGGGAGCATCTCGCCGGCCGGTTACCCTCCTATGCCTGTCCGGTGTTTCTCAGGATCAGCGAGACGATTGAAATAACCGATACGTTCAAGTATCAAAAGACGCAGCTGGTCGGAGCCGGATACAATCCGGCCGGGACGACCGACAGGTTTTACTTAAACGACCGGGGCCTCCAGGCGTTCGTACGTGTCGACAATGAGCTGTACGAGCGGCTGCGGAGCGGGACCGTGCGTTTGTAGCTTCGGTAGTACGCCAGCCGATTCAACTCACCTGCGCGAGGAGCCGTTGAATATCGTGCTTTTCGCTTCGGGAAGGACTCTTTTCCAGAGCCGTACGAAGCTCATTCAGCGACTTAGGGCGGTCCCCTTTTGAGACGAGCGCCAGCGCGAGGTGGTAATGAAACGATGCGACGCCTGGATGGTTACTAACCAGCTTCTGCAGCACGTTGATGCTCTCGTCGGGGACGCCTTTGCGTGCCAGCACATAACCCAGAGTGTCAGCGTATCCGGTATCCGACGGCTCCGATTCCACTGCCCGCCGCGCCAGCGCGAGGGCTTCATCCAGATTGGCGCCGTCCTCGGCAAGGAGAAATGCAAGGTTGTTTTCAGTCTCTGCATCCGCGGGGTCGTCTTTGAGGGCTGCCCGGCACAGAGTGATGACCTTGTCTCTGTCTTCCTTACGCCCGGTGGTGGTGGCCAGCATGCCGGCGGCGGCGATATTGTGCGCGTCCAGAGACAGTGCTTTCTGAAAACTGGCGGCTGCGTTCTGATCGTCGCCCTTTTCGTAGTAGGCCTGACCTATCCGGAAGTGAAGGCCTGCGGATGAGGGGTTGGACTTAGAGAGTTCCTCGTACTTACCGATAGCCAGGTCGTAGTCTCCCGACTGCATCGCAGCGTCCGCCAGGATGCCTGTCAGTGCCGGCGATCCCGGATTTTCAGACAACCTTGCAGATGCCAAATGGAGCGCCAAATCAGACTTTTTCTCGACGATGTATGTGTCGACAAGACCACTAAGTGCCTGCAGGTCGTTCGGAGTTGATTTCAACTCCGATCCGAAGGCGGCCTCCGCCTTTTCGGTGCGCCCGCGTGCAAGGTCAAGACGGGCCAAAGCCAGACGAGCAGGCTTAAAGTCCGGTTGCTGCTTGAGAAGAGCAGCTAATTCCGCCTCGGCCTTGTCGTAATCGCCGGTGTTCGTCATCGCGGTCGCGTTCACCAGCATGGCGCCCGGGTTGGCGGGCTCCATCAGCAGCGCGTAATTCGAATGCCTGAGCATCGACTGCCACTTGCGCGCTCCCTCGTCCAGCCGCGCCAATGCCAGGTTCGCCGTTATGTAGGTCCCCTGATTGGACGTTGCGCGATCGAACTGTTCCCGGGCGTTCTTCAGATCGCCCTGGGCCGCATAAGCCTGTCCCAGTTGATAGCGGATGCTTGTGTCGTCGGGCTGTTGCGCGGA
>Ga0335085_10017400_pt1 | contig 10358 bp, 12 predicted proteins | sample Lox_Sample_45_FD_206712 | JGI IMG/M metagenome (GOLD analysis project Ga0335085, IMG submission 206712) | Soil microbial communities from Loxahatchee National Wildlife Refuge, Florida, United States - Lox_Sample_4.5 | ecosystem: Environmental > Terrestrial > Soil > Wetlands | place: USA...
CTCCAGATGTGGCCGGAACAACCGCCCGCCGCGGGCCTGTTCCAGCGCCGAACAGTCCTCGCCTACGCCTGCGTCGCGGTGACCGCCGTCGTCGTCATCGTGCTGGCCAGCGTCATCGGATTCGCGTCCACCCCGAGCCGGGTCGCTGCGGGCCCAACGTCGGCCCCGGCGCCGGTGCCGTCGTCACACCGTGACGTCGGCACCCGGCCTGCTGGCCGTCATCCCACGCGCCCGGTCGCGAACCCACGCCAGCAGCTTGCAGCTAGTCCCGTGGCTAAGCGGAAACTGGCAGGTGCTGTCCCGGCCGCCGTACTGGCGGCCGCCCCGGCTCCCGGCTCCAGACCGGCCCACGGGAACGGCCCTGGACAGGCCCCCGGCCACGGCGATGGCACCGAGAAAGGCCCTGGAAACGGAAACAGTCAAGGTAATGGGAATGGCGAGGGCGGCTGAGGCGGCAGACGCCACGTCGCCGAGCTGGAGGAATCATGGCGAGGACAGGCAGCGCGGTAGGTACCAGGCGAGCCGCGCCTAACGTACTAGGCATCTATCTCAACGATCATCTCGCGGGTGCCACGGCGGGCACCGAACTGGCTCGCCGGGTCGCGGGATCGGCCCAGGACCGCGAGGACCATGCCGTCCTTCGCGGTTTCGCGGCCGAGGTGGCGCAGGATCGCGTAGCGCTACTGAATATCATGGCCACGCTCGGCATCACGGTCCGGACCTACAAGGTCTACGCCGGCTGGATCGGCGAGAAGGCCGGGCGGCTGAAGTTCAACGGCCGCCTCTTCACCAGGTCACCGCTCAGCCGCCTGGAAGAGCTGGAATTGCTGCGGCTCGGCGTGGAGGGCAAAGCCGCGGGCTGGCGCACGCTGCGGGTTCTCGCGGATACCGACCAGCGGCTCGAACCCGCCCGCCTGGACGAACTCATCGCCCGGGCCCGGCGGCAGGCCGAGCTTCTCGAAGACCTCCGTGTCCGCGCCGCCGACCAGCTCATCAGCCTGGAGAGGGCGCCGTGAGCCGCCTAGGCTAACGACATGGCGTGCAGGATAAGCGAACTGGTCCTCAACTGCCGCGATCCGTCGCGGCTGGCGGCCTTCTGGTGCGAGGTCCTCGGCTACGCCGAACTCGCCCGGGACGCCGACAGCATCGAGATCGGACCTGCCCGCGCCGGTTTCGGCGGCCTGCAGCCCACGATCGTGCTCTCGGCTCACCCAGAGCCTACGCCCGGCCTGCTCCGGCTGCACTTCGACGTCAGCCCGGTTGGCTGCGACCAGGACACCGAACTTGCGCGCCTGCTGGCGGCGGGAGCCCGGCCCGCGGACGTCGGTCAGCGCGGGGACGAGGGATGGCACGTGCTCGCCGATCCGGAGGGCAATGAATTCTGTCTGCTACGCCGGCAGCTAGAGCCCTGACCGGCGGCTGCGACCGGACTGCGGAGAGCAGCCGGCCGCAGCCGCACTCGGGCTTATCCGGGCTGCTGATCGCCGCCTTGCTGGTCTTGGGGACCGCCCTGGCCCTGGTTGTCCTGGCCTTGCCCGGCTTGGTCCTGCTCGCCTATGCCGAGCTTGCGCTCCACCGCATCCTCGCCCTTCTCGACCTGCTCTGGATGCTCCTGCGCGTACCCCTGCGCCTTGTCCTTCAGGTTGTCGAACTCGCTCACAGTGGCCTCCGTCCTGATCGCCGTCTGCCGACGGCTGTATCACGGCTGTATCCCGACGCCGACGTTCGCCGGCGGCCCGCCGCCCTACCCGGGCGTGGCCGCCTGACACCTCCCGATAGTGACCTTGCGGAACTGGCGGGCGGTCAGCCCGAACCAGCGGTCGGTCGTGCCCTCGTCGGCCATGCCCAGGCGGGCGGCGACGGCCTGGGAGCGTATGTTGTCGAGATCGGTCAGGGCGAGCACCTGGCCGATCCCTGTCGTGGCCGCCGCGGTGAGGAGCGCGTCGGCCGCTTCGGTGGCGAACCCCTGCCCCTGGTGTTGCGGGTGCAGGTGCCAGCCGACCTCGATCAGGCCGGTCGGGCCGTCGGCGTCGGACAGGGGCATGAGCAGGACGGTGCCGGCCGGCGGTGGTGACGGCGTGCCGGGAACCAGCGGGACGACGGCCCACAGGCCGAGCGGCGGGCTGAGGTCTCGTTCCCGGGCCTGCCACCGGTCCAGCCGCTCGCGCGCCTCGTCCAGGGTCGCCAGGCTACGACGGGGGTGTGATCCCAGCCAGCGCATGACGTCGTCCCGCGAGTAGAGGTCGTAGAACGCGGGGAGATCTGATTCCTCCCAGTGCCGGAGCAGCAGGCGGGGGGTGCGCAGCAGTTCCATCCGGGGTTACCCGCGGGCGTGGAGCCGGGCGAACCGCGCGCGCTGGGTTTCGAGCATTTCCGCTTCCGTCGTGCCCCCGTCATCGTAGGCGGGCGATACCAGCGGCGCGGCGTGCCGCACTTCGATGACGACGATCGCCTCGACCCGTTCGGTCAATTTCGAGCCGTCCGCCCGCATCCGCTCGACGCCCTCGGAGAACGCGGCCGACCCGCGCTCGTGGATCTCCGCACGGCCCTTGAACCGGTAGCCCTTGCGCACGAACGGGTCGACCACGTTGACCTCGACGAGCGACCCGGCCCGGATATTCGCGGTCGTCTGCGGCGAGCAGATGTCGGCGAAGAACAGGTGGTCGCCATCCCATACCCGGGTCGACCCCTTGGGCGAGAGGTTCGGCGATCCATCGGGGCAGACGGTCGCGTGGAACGCGAGCTTCTGCTCGTCGATCAGCCGCTTCATGTCGTCGGTAAGGATGCCCATCAGCTGCCCGCTCCCGTCTCGATCTCAGCTCACGGTATAGCTTCGCGTCCCAGATGGTTAGAACCATCCGGTGCTGGTAGATGAGCCGGTTCAACCGACACGAAGGGGGAAGACATGGTGACCTATACCGTGCCCGGGCTCAAAACCGACAGCGCCGAGCGGGTCGTCAAGCTGCTGCAGGACCGACTCAACTCCCTCAGCGACCTGGCGCTGACCCTCAAGCATGTGCACTGGAACGTGACCGGGCCGAACTTCATCGCCGTGCACACCATGCTGGACCCGCAGGTCGACGCCGTCCGCGCGATGGTCGACGAGACCGCGGAGCGGATCGCGGCTCTCGGCGCGTCGCCGGTCGGCACGCCGGGCGCGCTGGTCGCCCAGCGCGACTGGGACGACTACTCCATCGGCCGGGCCGGGACGCTCGAGCATCTTGGCGCGCTGGACGTCGTCTGCGCCGGGATCATCGAGGCGCACCGCCGCGCGATCGACAGCACCGAGGAACTCGATCTGGTCACCCAGGACATGCTTATCGGGCAGTCCGGCCAGCTGGAAGAATTCCACTGGTTCGTCCGCGCCCACCTGGAGGCACCCGACGGATCGCTCACCACCGGGAACGCCAGCACAGAGAAGACCGCCGCCAGGCGCGCCAAGAAGCATTAGCCCCGGCGCGCGTCGGCAGCGGGTTACCTGGCTTCCGGCGCAGGAGCCCGGCCTAACCGGTCCCCGCTCAACCACGACGATGTGACTCTCTAGTGGTTCTGACCACGGCAATGTGACATCGCTGTGGTTGCGTTTCCCGGGAGGTATGAGGACTGAGGCCGAGGTGACGGGTGTGATGCAGCCCGTCGGAACCCCCTGCCCGGCCCCTTCAGCCGGCCGCCCGGCCCCTTCAGCCGCCCAGTCGCGACGCCTGAAGGGCCAGGTAGCGACGCTCGGGCAGGCTGGTCGCGCGGCGAGCCGCGTCGAGGTAGTCGGCCGCGGCCGCGGCGGTGTCGCCCGCCAGCTCGCGCAGGTATGCCCGCGCCGCGATCAGGCGGTGGTGCCGGGCCACCCGCTTGTCCGCCTCGAGCGCCGCGATGACCTCGAGGCCGGCCGCGGGCCCGCGCACCATGGCCACGGCCACCGCACGGTTGAGGGCCGTGAACGGGTTCGGCGCGGCGAGCTCCAGCAGGTCGTAGAGCCCGAGGATCTGCGGCCAGTCGGTGTCGGCCATCGTCGTGGCCTCGTCGTGGACGGCGGCGATGGCCGCCTGCAGCTGGTAGGGACCGACATCGCCGCGCGGCAGCGCCCCGGTGACGAGCGCCACGCCCTCGGCGATCTTCGCCTGATCCCAGCGGCTCCGGTCCTGCTCGGCCAGCGGTACCAGGGATCCGTCGGGCCGGGTCCGGGCCGGGCGCCGCGCGTCGGTCAGCAGCATCAGCGCCAGCAGGCCGGCTACCTCGCCGTCGTCCGGCAGCAGCCGGTGCAGCCAGCGGGTGAGCCGGATGGCCTCCTGCGACAGCGCGGGCACGGTCAGCGTGTCACCCTCGCTGGCCGTGTAGCCCTCGTTGAAGACGAGGTAGAGGACGTGCAGCACGGCGCGTAGCCGTTCGGTCCGCTCCGCCCCGGAGGGCAGGCTGAAGTCGAACCCGGCGCCGGCGATGGTCTGCTTGGCCCGGCTGATCCGCTGCGCCATCGTCGTCTCCGGGACCCCGAACGCCGCGGCGATCTGCGCCGTGGACAGCCCGCCGACCGCGCGCAGCGTGAGCGCGATCTGGCTGGGCGAGGACAGGTCCGGATGACAGCAGCCGAACAGCAAGGCCAGCGAGTCGTCACGGTCGGCGGGTTCGGCGTCGGCGGGGGGACCGAGCAGCTCGGACGGCGGGGTGGCCACCGCGACCAGTTCCTCGCGGGTCCGCCGCGACTGCTCGCTGCGCACCTGGTCCGTCAGCCGCCGCGAGGCGACCGTGATCAGCCAGCCGCGCGGGCTGTCGGGGAGCCCGCCGGACGGCCATTGCTGCGCGGCTGCGAGCAGGGCTTCCTGGCTGGCGTCCTCGCACAGGTGGAACTGCCCGTACCGGCGCACCAGCGCGGTAAGGACCTGCGGTGCCAGCTCCCGGAGCAGGCCCTCGACGTCGCTCCGGCTCGTGGTCACAAGTCCGGCTTGGCCTCGTGCAGGATCGGCCAGACCTCGACCGGATCGACGTCGGCGAAGGGCATGTCCGCCGCGATCTGGTGCGCGCGCTCCTCGCTCTCGCAGTCGAGCAGGTAAAAGCTGGCGATGTACTCCTTGGTTTCCAGGTAGGGCCCGTCGGTCACGGCCGGCTGGCCGCCCTCCCGCCGGACCAGCCGGGCCGAGATCTCGTCGGCCAGCCCGTAGGCGCCGATGAGCTCGCCGGTCGCCCGGTACCTGCGGTTGAACGCGTCCTGCCTGGCGATGACCTCCGGCCACTGGTCGGCCGGGATCGAGGCCCACTTCTCCTGGTTTCCGTAGATCAGCATCAGGTACTTCATGGTGTCGTCCTCCCGTTGCCACGTGCACACCACGACATCGCACGGAGCATAGTCCGCACGTCATGATTGTCTCGTGATGGCACGAACGACGAGCGGCGACGAGCAGGCCGGGGTGGCCTTTCCCGTCGCGGCGGACGGGCGCAGGAGCACCTCGGCGCTGGGCCAGGCGGTGGTCGCCGATGCGCTGCGCCGGGTCGACCCGGACGGGGCGCAGGCGGCCAGCCGGGAAGCCAACTGGCGGGCCGGCTATCTGGGGCACTTCCGCACGCTGATCGAGGCTGGACTGACGTCGAGGCAGGCCGCGATGTCCGTGGCCAGGGACGGGCTGGCGTCGCTGCACGGGCGGATGCGGGTGGTCCGGCACGGCGAGCCGGAGACCGGCCTCGGCGCCCTGCTCTCGGCGCCGGCCCGGCACGAGCTGACCGCCGTCCAGGTGGCAGGCGGCGCGACGGCCGAACGCGAGCTGACCGTGCCCTACCGCGGTGAGCGGCTGAGCGGCGACGCCCTGCTGCGCCGGCTCGACGCGTGGGCCGCCGCGGGCGTCATCGAATCGTCCTGCGCCGATGCGGTCCGGACCGTCGCCGCGTCGCCCGGCTGGCTCGCCCTGCCCGGCCGCACGGTCGTGGTGCTCGGGGCGGGGGCCGAGGTCGGCCCGCTGCCGGTGCTGCTGAGCTGGGGCGCGCGGGTGATCGGGATCGACCTGCCCCGCCCGGCTATCTGGGACCGGGTACTGGAGACGGCGCGGCGCAGCGGCGGCACCCTGCTCGTCCCGGTCGCCGACGCCAAGCCGGGTCAGGACGGCGCGGATTCGGGCGCGGACCTACCCCAGCGGGCAGGTGTCGACCTGGCCGACGACATCCCCGCGGTCGCCGACTGGCTGGCCGGCGTCGACGGGCCGCTGGTGCTCGGCAACTACGTCTACGCCGACGGCGCGGCCAACGTCCGCGTGGCCTGCGCCGTCGACGCGCTGACCATGCGCCTGCAGGCCGAGCGCCGCGACCTGGCACTCGCGTTCCTGGCCACGCCCACCGACGTGTTCGCCGTGCCGGCCGACGCCGTCGCCCAGTCGGCCCGCGCCTACGCGGACAAGTCAGCGGCGAACAAGCTCGGCCGCGGGCTGCTGCATTCGCTGTCCGGCGGCCGGCTGCTCCGCCCGGCCTATCCGCCCGGATCCGATCCCGGCATCTGCGACAGCCTGGTCGCCCAGCAGGGCCCGAACTACGCGCTGGCCAAGCGCCTGCAGCGGTGGCGCGCCACGGTCGCCCGCGACGGCGGCCTGGCCGTGTCGATGAACGTCGCCCCGCCCACCCGGACCAGGTCGGTCACCAGGAACCGGGTGCTGGCGGCCGCGTACGCGGGCGCCGGGCGGTTCGGCGTCGAGGTGTTCGAGCCCGCCACGACCAAGGCGCTCATGGCGGCCCTGCTCGTCCACGACCTGCACGCCGGGTCGCCGGCGGGCGAGCATCCCTGGCAGGACGAGGCCTATGCGGCCGCGCACGGCGGGCTGTGGCGGATCGCCTACGCTCCCCGCAGTGCGCTCGCGCTGGCCGCGCTGCTCGGCTATTACCCCGCCAGGAAATCGTTACCCGATCAGGGGCAGCCGGTTGTCCGGGTGCTCGGCGCGGCCCGAGGCGGCCAGCACCCAGGCCAGATCGTCGGCGAGGTCGGCGGGACGGCGGCCAACGGTGCGCCGGGCCAGCAGGTCGTCCAGGATCGACGCGGTCAGCGCGATCCCCTGCGGCGTGGCGATCGGGTCCCGGCCCAGCGCCAGGGTCAGGTCCAGCCCGTGGACCACGGCCTCCACGACCCGGCTGGCCACGAACTCGTCCACCTGCATGGGCGCGAAGTACCCCGGCCCGACGGCGCTGGCCGGCACCGAGCGGGCCTCCTCGATGGTCTTGCCGAACGTCTCGGCCAGGACCCCCGGCATGTCCGCGGGCGTCTTGCCCTCGACCATGGTGTAGGCGTAGTCGTAGACAACGGGCCCCGTCTCCGAGCGGGGGTTGATGAAGAAGCTGGTCCGGTCCCGCGCGGGCTGCTGCTCGCCGAGGCCGTCGATCAGCATCCGGGTCAGGCCGATCGAGATGTCGAAGTGGCCGGCCAGCTCGAACACCGTCCAGTGCGGCAGGTCCGGATCGACCGGGACCAGTTGCGTGGACGCGGCCCATTCGGGCTCGGTCAGGCCGCGGAAGGTCGCCTCGATCCGGGCCAGCTCCCCGGCAAGCGTGTCGATGGTGGTCTCGTATGAACCCATGCCCACCTTTTATCACCAGCGCGGGGTGTCCGGCAGGGGTTCGCGGCTCCGACGTCTCCGGTGAGGGCGCCAGGGAGGCGCCTCAGTCATCGGGTGGTCAAATAGCAGGGCACCCCTGCGGACGGGAGGAACCATGAAGTACCTGATCTTGATGTACGGGTCCCAGCAGGACTACGACGCGATGGCGGGCAACGCCGCAGCCGGGGAGCCGGCCTGGTCCGCGGCCGAGTTCGCGGCGATGGGCGCGTTCATGGAGTCGTTCGGCAAGGACCTGGCCGATTCCGGGGAACTGGTCGACGCGCAGGGCCTGACCGCCCCGGTGCACACCCGCAGGATCCGGCTGCGGGAGGGCGCCCCGGTGGTGACCGACGGCCCCTACGCCGAAACCGAGGAGGTCCTGGCCGGCTACTGGGTCGTCGATTGCGACAGCTTCGACCGGGCCACCGAGATCGCCGCCAGGTTGTCGAACTGCCCAGGTCCGGCCCACGTCCGCGAGCGGGCCTTCGTGGACGTCCGGCCGGTCGCCGAGTCCCGGGCCGACCTGGAGCCCTGACCGTGGGCCGTGCCGACGCCGAGGACCTGCTCCGCCAGCTGGCGCCGCAGGTCCTCGGCGCGCTGGTACGGCGGTACGGGCATTTTGACACCGCCGAGGATGCGGTGCAGGAGGCGCTGCTGGCGGCCGCCACCCAGTGGCCCGCCGAAGGCCTCCCCGGCAACCCGCGCGGCTGGCTGATCACGGTCGCCTCCCGCCGACTGACCGACCTGCTGCGCAGCGAGCAGTCGCGGCGCGCCCGCGAGGAGGCGGCCGCCCGGCGGATCCCGCCGGGGGAGTGGCTGGCCCCGGCGGCCGACGCCGCGGCCGCCGAACCGGACGACACGCTCATCTTGCTGTTCCTGTGCTGCCACGCCGCGCTGTCGCCCGCCTCGCAGATCGCGCTGACCCTGCGCGCGGTCGGCGGGCTGACCACTGCGGAGATCGCCCGGGCCTTCCTGGTTCCGGAGGCGACCATGACCCGGCGGATCACCCGGGCCAAGGTGCAGGTCGCGGACAGCGGGGTCCCGTTCAGGATGCCGAACGGGCCGGAGCGCGAGCAGCGGCTCACGGTGGTCTTGCACGTCCTCTACCTGACCTTCACCGAAGGGTACGCCGCCACCTCCGGGCCCGGGCTGCTCCGCGCAGACCTGTCAGCCGAAGCGATCCGGCTCACCCGGATCGTCCGCCAGCTGCGGCCCGGCGACGGCGAGGTCGCCGGGCTGCTCGCCCTGATGCTGCTCACCGACGCCCGGCGGCCCGCCCGCACCGGGCCGGACGGCGAGCTGATCCCGCTGGACGAGCAGGACCGGCGCCGCTGGGACCAGGCGAAGATCGCCGAGGGCGTAGCGCTCATCACCCGAGCGCTGCCGCGGGGCGATGTCGGCCCCTACCAGATCCAGGCGGCGATCGCCGCCGTCCACGACGAGGCCGCCAGTTCCGAGACGACCGACTGGCCGCAGATCCTGGCGCTCTACGAACTGCTGCTGCGGATCAACGACAATCCGGTGGTGGCGCTGAATCACGCCGTCGCGGTCGCGATGACCCGCGGCCCCGACGCGGGCCTCGAGCGGCTCGGCCGGGTCGAAGCCGACGGGCGGATGGCGGGTGACCACCGGCTGGAAGCGGTGCGGGCGCATCTGCTGGAGATGGCCGGGCACCGCCAGGCGGCGCGTGAGGCCTACCGGGCCGCGGCCCGGCAGGCCATGAACCTGCCGCACCAGCGCTACCTCAACGACCGGGCCGCCCGCCTGGCCGGCGGCCGTAACGACACGGCTGGTAACGACCGGGCCGGCACCGACAGGGACAGCCCGAACTGATCCGCCGGATCCGTCCACCACGAGCGCACCGCGAACCCGGCGGCGGCCAGTTCGGCTGCCACCCCCTCGCGGCGGAACTTGGCCGATACCTCGGTACGCATCTCCTCGCCGTCGGCGAACTCGACGGTGAGCCCGATGCCCGGCAGGCGCACGGTCTGCGCCATAGCCGAGCGCAGCCGCATCTCGATCCACTCGGCGTCCGCGTTCCACGCCGCGACGTGCTCGAACGCGTCCAGGTCGAAGTCCGCGCCGAGTTCGGCATTCAGCACCGCGAGCACGTTCTTGTTGAACTCGGCGGTGACACCCGACTCGTCGTCGTACGCGGCGACCAGCGTGGCTGGGTCCTTGACCAGGTCGGTGCCGAGCAGGAAGAAGTCACCCGGCTGCATCCGGTCCCTGACCCGGGCCAGGAAGGCGGCCCGCTGCCCGGGTTCGAGGTTCCCGATCGTGCTGCCGAGGAAGGCGACCAGCCTGGGGGCCGGAGCCTCACCGTCCGCGGGAAACCCCAGCCGCTCCTCGAAGTCGGACACCACGGCGCGGACGTCGAGCCCGGGATACTCCGCCGACAGTGCCTTCCCCGCGGCGGCCAGCGCCGGCTCGCTGACGTCGACCGGCACGTAGCAGCGCAGCGTGCCCGCATCGCGCAGCGCGTCGAGCAGCACCCTGGTCTTGTCCGATGACCCCGAGCCGAGCTCGATCAGGGTCCGCGCGCCGGTCAGTGCCGCGATCCCGGCCGCGTTCGCGCGCAGGATCTCCCGTTCGGCGCGGGTCGGGTAGTACTCGGGCAGCTCGGTGATCTTGTCGAACAGCGCGCTGCCCTGCGCGTCGTAGAACCACTTGGGCGGCAGCGACTTCGGTTCCGCGGTCAGCCCGGTCCGGGCATCGGCGCGCAGTGCTTCCTCGAGGAAACCGGGCGGTAGCCGGCGGTCGAGGGATGTCATCGGATCGCGATCCTTCCGTCTACGGTGT
>Ga0335085_10017401_pt1 | contig 10358 bp, 6 predicted proteins | sample Lox_Sample_45_FD_206712 | JGI IMG/M metagenome (GOLD analysis project Ga0335085, IMG submission 206712) | Soil microbial communities from Loxahatchee National Wildlife Refuge, Florida, United States - Lox_Sample_4.5 | ecosystem: Environmental > Terrestrial > Soil > Wetlands | place: USA: Florida...
GTGCTCAGCATGACCTCAATGCCCGGCTTCAGGCTGAGCGCGCGGCGAAGCTGTTCCAGGAACAGCTCAGGTCTCGCCAGATGCTCGATCACATCCAGCATCACCACGTAGTCGTACTGATCGTATGCCAGCGCCGGCATGCCCTCATTGAGGTTGTGCAGATAAAACGCCGACAGGCTTGCGTCCTCGCCGCCGGGAAACGAATCGATGCCATCCACCCGGCACTGCTTCTGATTCATCAGATAAGCGCCGAGGTACCCGCCGGCGCAGCCGATATCGAGTACCCGCGAACCGGGCCGAATCCGCTCGAACGCCAAAGTGTGGGTGCTCGTGTAATCGAACTTCGGCACGTAGGGTTGCGCATTTGCGGGTGCGCAGTCGTACTTGCGGTCGTAAAACAAACCGGCGTTCTGCAGGCGCGCGACAAGCACGGCTTTCACCACGTTGAACGCGTATTTCATGCCGTTCACGTAGCAGATTTCGTCACCGTAGTAAGTCGGGATCGGCAGCTCTTTGATCGGCAGGCCGGCCACGACGAGCTGGATGATGATTTCAGTGTCGAAATGGAAGTCGCGCGAATTGCGGTCGAAGGGAATCTGCGAGAGAGCCCTGACGGAATAGAGCCGGTAGCCCGAGTGGAACTCCGTGAGATTCGTGCGGAGAAGCCGGTTCTCAATCCACGTGAGAACCTTGTTGCCGACGAATTTGTACAGGGGCATGCCGCCGCGGCGCGCGCCTGAAGGCGTCATCATGCGCGAGCCGAAAACGGCCGCTGCTTCACCGGCGCGCAGAGGCTCCAGCAGATCCGGCAGGCATTCGGGAGCATACTGCCCATCGCCGTGAATCAGCGCCACGAAATCGTATCCGCGTTCGATGGCGTAGTGGTAACCGAGTTTCTGATTCCCGCCGTAGCCCTGATTGCGCGGGTTGTAGAGCACGACGAGCGGAAACGGAAGCGCGGGATCCTGCCGGACAGCGTGGCCCTTCTCGAAGGTTGCGTCGGCGGAAGAATCGTCGATGATCAGGATGTCGATGTCGTAGGTCTCTTTGAGCGCGACAGGAATCCGGAGGACGACGCTGCGGATGGTTTTTTCAGCGTTGTAAGCGACGATGAAAACCAGAACGCGCGGCCGGCGGCTCTCGTTCCCTGACAAATTATTCGACACCAATCGTATTCAGCGTATCACCGGAACCGGCTGATCTATGGGCCGCGGCAGGTGTCATACTTGACAGACCAGTCTCTGCCTGGACTCGAACTGGGATACAAAATCGAAAGGAATCAACAAATGAAATTCGCTCTCGCGGTGATCTTCGGTTGCGCCGCCGCCATTGCTTTCGCGCAGAATCCGTCGTCATCGTTTCCCCGCGGCAGCAGTATGCAGAACTGGCAGAACCCGGGGCTGAAGACGGTGATCGCGAAGTGCAAGGTCGCGCCGAAGCCTTTTGGCATCCCGGTCACTCAGTCGGCCAAAACGAATGTGGCGCCGCCCGAGCCCGTGCTTCCGGCCACCACCGCGATTCCGGGCGTGCTCGCGGCGGGCCAGTCGTGGAAAGTTGTCTGGTCGTGGGAAGGCAATAACGTTGACGGCCCTATCGCCGGCGATAACGGCACGGTGATCTTCGCGAACAACGATGCGAGCAACGTGATGCAGATGGACCCGTCCACCGGACTCGCGAAAGTTCTCTACAGCAACACCAACACCGGCGGCGCGGTTTCGCGCAATAAGAACGGCGCGCTGTTCGTCGCCGAACGCGGCCTGCCCGAGGCCATCGAACAGCTGGAGCCGCAGCGCAGGGTATTCGCGAACTCATTCCACGGCGAGCCGCTTGAGTGCGTAGGCGGCGTGGTGAACGATCTGATTGCCGACGTGCGCGGCGGCGTCTATTTCTCCGTTACCGGCGCAGCCGAAAGCGGCGTGTTCTATGCCGATCCGAAAGGCGTGGTCTCACAGTACGGTAAAGATGTGCCGCAGGCGAACGGCATTATTCTCAGCCCCGATGAAAAGACGCTCTATGTCACCAACGGCGCCATCGTCTACGCGTTCGATGTGCGCCCCGACGGTTCGCTGACCAATCAGCACGAATTCGGCAAACTGCAGGGCGGAACCGGCGGCGACGGTTCCGCCGTCGATCAGCAGGGGCGCGTGTATGTCGCGACGGGCAAGTCGGTCGATGTCTTCGCGCCCGACGGCAGGTTCCTCGGCACCATTCCGGGACCGCAGGGCCTGCACGGTACTTTCTTCGGCGGCCGCGACCGCAAGACGCTATTCGCCATCGTCTTCTATGGCGGATGGGGCACGCCAAGCGCGCGCAACAAAATTATCGCGATTCCGACGATAGCGCAGGGCTACACGGGCCGCCCGAAATAGCCGGCCTGCCTGCGCAATTCACCCGGCACGCGCTCAGACGCTCATAATTTCGAAACACTTTTCCAGGCTCTTCACCGGGTCATTGCCCGGCGCGGGCCGGAACTCGTGCGCCACAAATCCGGTATACGGCAGATCGGCGATTACGCTCGCGATGAAATGGTAATTGAGTTCCTGCTTGTCGTCGATTTCCTGCCGCGTCGGCACACCCGCGACGTGGATGTGGCAGATGTGCTGAATGTTGTCGCGCAGGGTTCGCGTGATGTCGCCATCCATGATCTGCGCGTGGTAGATGTCGTAGAGAATTTTGACGCGCGGTGAATTCACGCGCTTGCAGACGTCGAGCCCCCAGGAAACATGGTCGAAGACCTGATCGGTGCGCTGGTCCGCGGCGACTCTGGAGTTCGTGATTTCCATGCAGACGTCGACGCCCTTCTGCTCGGCATAACCCTTTACGCGGCTCAGAATGGCGACAGCGTTGTCGGCGCCTTCTTCGCGGGACATGCCGCGGCGTTCGCCCGGCAGTGCGATGAGCACCTTGCAGCCGACGCGCACGCACATATCGATTCCTGCGTGCGTGGCTTCTTCAATCTTGTCGTGCAGCTCTTTGCGGATCAGACCATTCTGAAAGCTCGTTCCCGTGCCGGTCATCATGGCGGGCGCAAGGCCGTTCTGCGTGAGGATCGGCACCTGCTGCTCGGTGGGCAGATCGACGCCTTTAAAGCCGATGCGCGCGAGAATTTTGCAGCGCTCTTCGAACGAGCTCTTGTCGCTGCCCCAGACCGAAGCCATCACGCTCTGCTTCAGGCGTCCGCGGGACGGCGCCGGAGTCTGCGCAGCCAAACTACCCGCCGCCGCGGTGACCAGCGGCACAGCCGCGCTCTTTAAGAAGGATCTTCGTTCCATCGGCGCAAATATATCACGCTTAAAGGGGGACAGGATTTCAGACCCGATCGGGAACTCTATTGACCGGCTATATGGATGGAGAAGCCAGGACTCTGGGTCGATCCCAGGTACACGGTGATTGTTCCGTAGGACGGGAACGGCTCGACCTGAAAATTGATCTGACTGACTCCGGCCACGAGTGTCGGCGCGGGTCCCGCGTATTGCACGCTGAACGGCACATCCTCCTCCACCACCCCGTGCGGCCCGAGTAAGTATACCGCTTCAACGCTGAACGTCAAATTGTTCACCGGCAGTGGCAGGCCGATGGGCGCGCCATCGGCCTGAGCCGGCGTAATCGGGCCGAGTCCCGTTGCCCACACCGACACAATTGAGCCGGGCGCGGCGGGGTTGTCCGCGGTATTGTACGAACCATCCTGATTCAGCGCCGCAGCATATCGGTCGTCTGCCATGAACACGGCGGGCGTTGCCGCAACCACGGGCAGCGTAAGGCAGTTTGCGGTCACATTGTTGTACGTGGCGCAGATCTTCGTATTTCCGCCCGCGGCCACCGACCAGGGGACGACCGCGTTGATTTGCCCGTCCTGCACCCAGAGGAGCGGAGCTGGCGTGCCGTCGAACGTCACATCGACGTTGGCCGCCTGAGTCGGGTACGGAGTCGGAGCAGCCGGTTGCAGCTGAATTCCCTGCTGCGGCCCGAGCCCGTTTCCGAAGAGACTCACCAGTTCGCCCGGTGAAATTGCACCCAGGATGAGGCTTGCGGAACTGCCCGCGCATGTCAGTGCGAAGGTCGGCGATGGCGCACTCGCCGCGGTGGGCGAGAGCTTCGAAAGAAACATACTGCCCGCACTGCCCGCCGTGAACGGACCGTTTTGCGTGGGAGTGAATCCCGGGCCTGCAATCGCCGCGATTAAGACCGTGCCATTCGGCGTGACAGCGAGAAGCGGTGAGCCGAGATTATTTCCTCCCGGAAGGTACGTCGCCTGAAGAATGTTACCGGCTGAATCGATCACCTCCAACAGCTGGGAGTAACTGCTCAGCGGCGTTGCCGGGTCGAAGCCGCAGGTCGCGAGGCTGTTCTTCGGGTGATAGAGCTGGTTGGTGACTTCGGCAAGATAGGCGTTGCCGGCGGCGTCCACGGCGAATGCTCCCGCTGCGATGCCGAGAGGAATGGTGAGCGTCACCACGCCATTCGAGCCGATTCTCTGAAGAACGCCGTAGCCCAGCAGTGTGACGTCGCCGTTTGCGTCCACGGCAACGGTTTCGGCTGCGCTCGCGGCGAGAACAGTGTAGTATCCGGCGGAGCCGTCAGACGCGAACCTGGCCAGGAATCCGACTGTGGTCGCCTGGGCGTTTTCAGCCTCTCCGGAGACGTAAGAAGCGCCCGAAGAATCGACGGCGATCGAGGACAGGTACATCCCGTTGAAGGTGGTCGTGAAATCGATCGCGCTTCCCGCGGCGTTGATGCGACCCACGGTTGCCTGGCTCTCGTTGACGCTGCTGGTAGCGGCGAAATACACGCGCCCCTGAGAATCCGGAGCGATGAGGACCGGCGACTGCGTGACTCCGACAGATATCTGCCATGCGAGTCCGGATCCGCCTGCGTTGAGTTTGGCTATATAGGCAGGAGTCTGCGAATCCGGGCGCGTACTGGCAACATAGACGCCGCCCAGCGGATCGACGGCAAAAGCACTGGCGCCAAAGCCGAGCTGATTCTGCCAGACTACCGTCTTGCCGTCACTGGACAGTTTTGTCACCGTCGATTGCGCCACATTGTTCTGAAGCGTGGTGCTGAGAAAATAAGCAGCCCCGGACGGGTCTGTCGCCAGCTGCGCGCCAGAATTCGCGGAAAATGGCAGCCACTCGCTGTAGCTGACTCCGAGCTGAAAAGCCGAGCCCGCCGCGACAATCCTGGCGCCCAGCAAAATAAAAACGCAGACGAACTTCACCGTAGTCCATCGAGCATTCCGAAGGCCGCAGAAAGGTCTTTTGCTGCAAATCCTCGACCCATCACGGCGTGTCATGCCGCCACAGCCCGGAAACACTTCGGCGCAGTGGGCTCCAAGCCGATATAATTTTCCCGTCCCATGAAACGCCACAGCATTCTGCTCGCTTCCGCCGCGCTGGCCCTTTTGCCGGCCATTCACATCATTGCGCAGCAACCCGGCCGCAATCTGGTGCCGCTTACCGAGGACAATCTCAAAAAAACCAGCCCCAATGACTGGCTGATGTACAACCGCACTTACGACGCGCAGCGTTTCTCCCCTCTGCAGCAGATCAATAAGTCCAACGTGGGCCAGCTCAAGCTTGCCTGGTCGGTCAGCGAGGGCCCCGGCTCGCAGGAAGGAATTCCTCTCGTGCACGACGGCGTCATGTATCTGCAGGCGCCCGGCGCAACCATCCAGGCGCGCGATGCCGTCACCGGCGAGCTCATCTGGGAGCACAAACGCGACCTGCCGCAGAACATCAAAAACGGCGCGCGCGCCAAGACGATTGCGATCGGCTTCGATATGGTTTACTGGACCTCGCCCGACAGCTATCTCGTCGCGCTCGATGCCCGCACCGGCGAGCGGCGCTGGGAAGCCAAAACGGAAACCCGCGGGGCCACGCAGGGCGCCGTTCTTGCGGGCGATAAAGTGATTTCCGGCGGCGCGTGTGGCGGCAAGCACGAAAACTGTTTCATCTCCGCGCACGATGCCAAAACCGGCAAGCTGCTCTGGAAATTTATGACCGCCGCCGAGCACGATCAGCCGGGCGGCGACACGTGGGGCGGTCTTCCGGACGACAAGCGCGTCGCCGGCCCCTGGGGCCTTGCGGGAACTTTCGATCCCACCACCAACTCCATCATCTGGGGCGTCGCGAATCCCACTCCGAATTCGCGCCTCGAACGCCACAACGGCGATTTCAACGCCATTCCCACCCACGCTCCGGCCGACCTCTACAGCAATTCCACGCTCTCGCTCAACGCCGACACGGGCAAATTGAACTGGTACTACCAGCACCTGCCCGGCGACGACTGGGACGAGGACTGGACCAACGACCGCATTCTCGTTACCACCACGCTCAGCCCCACGCACGCCACGGCGAAATGGTTCAACGCGAAGATCAAGCCCGGCGAGCGGCGCGACATCGTTCTCGCCACTGGCGAATCCGGCGGCGTCTTCGCGCTCGACCGCCACACCGGCGAATTTCTCTGGGCCAACCCCTGGCCCTACGACGTGCCCAACTTCTTCCTGAAAAACATCGACGAGAACGGCATCACCTATCTGAACGAAAGCGCCATGCTTCCCCGCCCCAACATGACCAACGAGGTCTGCTTCTTCAATACCCGCAGCTTCTGGTCACAGGGCTACAGCCCGGTCACGAACTCTTTGTACGTGCCCTTCGTCGATGCCTGCAACAAGGAAGAAGAGGGCGACCTCGGCACGCGCTCCCGGCACGACGGCGTAGTGCGAGATCCTTCGAAACTCGATGAACTCTCCGGCGTTTCCAAAATCAATGCCGCAACCGGAAAAATCGATCACATCTTCAAAGGACCCGGCCCCATCAACGGCGCAATACTGCTGACCGCGGGCAATCTGGTCATTTTCGGTGATCTCACGCATCATCTTCGCGCGCTCGATCAGGAAACGGGCAAAATTCTCTGGGACGAGGTCCTGCCCGGCCCGATTGCCAATTCGACCATCACCTACGCCGTGAACGGCCGCCAGTACATTGCGGTATACACCGGCGACGGCCAGTTGACCGCCAGCGTCGCGGCATATAACAAGTCGCTGCGATCGGATCGTAAGGTGAATTCGATTCAGGTCTTCGCGCTGCCGGAGGATGTGGCGAAGCGGACTCCGCTGCTTCCCGCGGCTTCGCGTGTCCGAAAAAAGTAGCGACCCTCCGGCGCGAGCCGGGGACGCAAAGAGGATATTGAAAAAGGGGACAGAGTGTCCCCTATTTCAGCATTCTCTTTACTGCACGGTCAGCAGATAGCTCACATCGGTGGATGTGCCGGCAAGAGGATTGGTCCCCTGGGTCCCGACTGCGGCTCCAACGTTGAGATCGCCGCTCGGGGCGTTCGGCGGAATCGTGATGTTGATTTGGTACAAACCGGCGCCCACCAGTCCGGCGAACGACACCGGGAATCCAACAGCCTGGGTGTTATTGGGGTCGTTATTGATTACGAAAACATTGACCGGCTGTTGGGTTTTGGATGAACTGGTGTAAACCTGGCCCGCCGGCACGGGTGCCAGCGTCGGGCCAAAGCCAACGCCGAACAGCTCCACGGTCTCGCCCTTTTTCGCGGGCCTCGTCTTGAAACTGAAAGCGCCCACCGGTCCCAGAAGGTCGTAGGTGCCGCCCCCATATGCGCCGCTGCCGTTCGGGGTCAGAATGACTCCCGCGAGGTGTTGATTATCTCCAAGCAGGTTGAGCGACGGCGAAAAATTGACCAGATGAACCTGCGTATTGAAAGTTCCATTCGCCGTCTTGATGACAACGGGCACACACGCTCCCAAATTCGTGTCATCGGGAAGCTGCAGGTTGATCTGAGTGGAATTTACAATCCACAGGAACGCGGACTTGCCGTCGACAGTGACGCTGACGCCGCCGAGCGAGGTCGGAAAATCGCCATTCCACTGAGTCAGCCCGCTGGCAAAGCCGGATCCGTAAATCGAGACCCACGATCCCGGCTCAACGTCCGTGTCATCGCTGTAGATCGGAACGATTCCGCCCGGCGTTACCTGCGGAGCGATTGTGATCGGGCCGCCAAGGGTGACCGTGCCGGTGCCGGTTACCGAGAAAGTTTTGGTGGTTGCCGACTGGCTGACATTTATCGTCATGGTGCCGCTGCCGCCCAGTCCGGCATAAATGCCCGTACCCGCAGTCACGTTGAGAGTACCGGTGAGAGAGAATTGCGAAACCTTGTCGTTGGGGCCATTCAGGACGTAGTAGGCAAGCGTCAGGGTATCGGCCGTGCTGGAAGCGCTTTGCAGATTGAAAGTGAACAGGATGTCATTCGTGCAGGAGCTGTCGTGTGCGGACAGACCAGTGAAACTGAGAGCGAACGCTCCTCCGGGTGTCAGCGTGGTGGTTCCGCTTCCGTTGATGTTGTCGCTGGCGCTGTTGCCGCTGGCGTTGAACGAAAGGTTAACAGTTTGAGCGGCGCCTGGAACTGCAGCCGCAGCCAGCAACAGCGCTGCAGCCGCGCAAATGAACAGCGGACGGTTTTTATTCATTTCCCCTCGCATCGACCGATTGTGAGATACGTTACGAAATTGAGGTTATTGTAGACGAATTCGAGGCGTGAATCCATGCTTCCGGTGGGCAGGATGGTCCTATAACCAAAGAGCATTCGAGCCCTTGTCAGCCGAGTTCTTCAGTCTGTGGACGCCTGTGCGGTGGCTGCGATCAGCGAATCGGGAGCAGCTTCCGCAGGCGCTCGTCACGCAGCCAGAGGCCAAACCAGGCAATCATAGCCGTTGAAAGCGGAACCAGAATCGGATAAGGCTCTCCCATGCGCGTATACGCCGCCACGGCGCCACCAAGATAGCCCGTAAGAATCACGCACCCAAGTACCGCGGTTGGCGGGAGGAGAAAGAGAACGATGGCGCCCAATTGCAGGCATGCCAGCAGCGTCAGGCGTTCCACCGGCCAGCCGATTCGCGTGAATTCTGCGACGTAAAACGGGCTTCGCGTCAGCTTCCAGTAAGAGCTCATGCCCACCACGAACGCGGGCCACAGCGAGACAACCCAGCCAAACCACATCAGCCATCGCCTGCTATTCGACTCACTGACCGGAACCGCAACGCTGCTCATGTTTGTGTCCTCTCAGCAGGAGAGTATATGCGAATTTTCGAGATCTCTTTAAACCCATGCGTCCCGAAGCCTGGGCCTCCCGCCGGTTTCGTAGTACTCAGCGCATGAAGCGATCGAAGAACTGCTGCGCCGGGAACCTGATCGCGGCTTCGCCCCCAACCGGGTATCGCGCCCGCCGATGGGCGCGATGAGTTCGCAGTGTCCGAGACGCAGAGACGGCGCAGGCGAGGATATTTCTACTTCTTCAGCTCCGCCTGCCAGTTCAGCACCACAGTGATCGGCACTTGCCCACCCTGTCCCAGACTCGGCGGTACCACACTCGCCAAAAACCGCTTGCCATCAGCGGTCACATCGAGTCCCAAAGGCCCTGACAATGAGAACAACGCGTGCGGCGTGCCGGCTTCGAACCCGGCGCCGCTTCCGTTCACGTCCACCGCCATGACCCGGCCTGATGCACCCTCGAAGTAAAGTTCCTTCCCGTCGCCGCGCCACATCGGCGCGGTAGTGTCTGCGCCATCTTTCGATATCTGCCACTTGCCGTCGCCCAGAACGGGTCCCGACGCCAAAAACGGACGCACGTAAACTTCGACGCGGCCGGACTCATCCGAAAGATATGCCACCCAACGCCCGTCCGGTGAAAAACTGCCGAGCCCCTCCCGAAATGGCGTACCCAGGAGCAGCTTGGCCTTACGGTCCGCCAGCGACAGCACCCAGAGATCATTGCCCGTCTTCGGAACCAAAGTGGTGGAATAAAGCAGAAATCTTCCATCGCGCGACCAACTCGTCGGATTCTTTATTTCACCGTTCTTCGTATAAAGTTCCTTCTCCTCGGCAGCTCCATTTGCGGACTTTTGGTAGATCGTGTCCAGCAGATTTCCAGCGGCGAAGGCAATCTGGCTGCCGTCCGGCGACCAGACCGGATTAGACCCCGGGGCTTGACGAAACGTGAAACGTGTGCGCACCCCGCGCGCAAAATCCACCATCCAGATATCGCCCGGACCACTTTCGATCGCATCCCGCCCCGCGGCCTTTGTTCCGTCAGGCGAAAGTCTGAGCCCCCTGTCGACACCGGTTTGCCCGAATGTCCCGGAGACGTGGCCTTCCCGGTCGAACCAGGTGGTTTGGAATCCCGCCGTGATCCCGGCTCCGGTACGATACACCAGCACGCCCGACGAAACAGAGAACATTCCGGTTGCCCCGATGGTGCCCACATGTTCGGCCACCGGAACCGGTTCGCCCGTGAGTCGCAGCTTGCCCGTATCGAACGGCTGCGCCATCAGAGTG
>Ga0335085_10017403_pt1 | contig 10357 bp, 9 predicted proteins | sample Lox_Sample_45_FD_206712 | JGI IMG/M metagenome (GOLD analysis project Ga0335085, IMG submission 206712) | Soil microbial communities from Loxahatchee National Wildlife Refuge, Florida, United States - Lox_Sample_4.5 | ecosystem: Environmental > Terrestrial > Soil > Wetlands | place: USA: Florida...
GTCGGCGGTGCGGAAGTAGCCGGGGTAGTCGCGGCCCAGCATCCCGACATTGCCGTCGATGCGCGAGGCGAGCACCGGCACCCCGAGCCGGGCGGCCTCCGCGATCACGTTGGCGCCGCCCTCCATCCGGGAGCTGACGACGAGCACGTGGCTGCGCCCCATCCAGGCCAGCGCGCGGGCGTGCGGAAGGCTGCCGAGCCAGCGGTACCTCGGCTCCCGCGCCATCCACCGCCGCGCCGCGAGCGCCGCGTCGCGCGACAGCGCGGCGCCGACCTGCACCGCCTCGACGGCGGGTGTCGCCGGCAGGAAGGCGAGCGCGGCGGCCGCGCGGAAGGGGTCCTTCTCCGGGCGCAGATTGCCGATCACCGCGATACGGAATACGCCCGCCGGCGGCGCGCGCCGCGCGCGCGCATCCGAGGACTGGTAGACCACGCGCGCCTTGCGCCGTTCGCCCGGCGAAAGCCGGCGCAGCGCCTCCTCCTGCAGGACGACAACGCGATCGGCCCACGCCAGCGAGCGACGCGCCTCGATCGAGCCGGGCAGGTCGCGATACAGGTCGGTGCCCGTGAGCGCCACGCACAGTCCGCCGCGCGGATGCGCGCCGCGGAACCGCGCGATCGAATCGTGGCTGCGCCGCGCGTGCAGCGCGAGCAGCAGGTCGCAGGCGCCGCCCTCCCAGGCGGTCGACACCGCGACCCGGTGGCCGGCGGCGCGCAGGTGCGACGCCCAGCGCTCGGCCGTGCGTCGATTGCCGTTGCGCGCGCCGGCGCGGGCCGGGGTGACGAGAGCGATGCGCGCCATGGGATGCGGCTAGACTAGCAGAGCATGGCCAGCGATTCCGGGCGTCTGCCCACGTTGCTGCTCGAGGCGCGCGCGCGGACCGATCGCGTCACCGCGGGGTTCGCGGGCGACCGGCTGATCGGCCCGAAGCTCGCGATCGTCAACCCGCCGCTGTGGGAGCTCGGGCACGTCGGCTGGTTCCAGGAGCGCTGGTGCCTGCGCACGGCGAACAGCGGCACGCCGATGGACTCGATCCTGCCGGGCGCGGACGCGCTCTACGATTCCTCGGCGATCCCGCACGACTCGCGCTGGGTCCTGCCGCTGCCGACGCTGGCGGGAACGCGCGGCTATCTCGAGGACGTGCTCGAGCGCGTCCTTCGGCGCCTCGAGCGCGAGCCAGAGAACGCGGCGCTGGCGTACTACGCCGAGCTCTGCGCCGGCCACGAGGACATGCACGCCGAGGCGCTTCACTACACCCGGCAGACCGTCGGCGATCCGGACCCCGGCGGCGCGGCGCCCGCCGTCAGCGGGGCATCCGGGGATGTCGAGCTCGCGGGCGGGCGCTTCGAGCGCGGTGCGCGCCCGGGCGGCGGATTCGCGTTCGACAACGAGAAGTGGGCGCACGAGGTCGACGTCGCGCCGTTCCGGATCGCGCGCTCGCCGGTGACGAACGCGCAGTATCTCGCCTACGTCGAGGCCGGCGGCGCGGCGCCCCGCTACTGGCGCCGCGTCGGCCGCGGCTGGGAGCAAAGGCGATTCGACCACTGGCGGCCGCTCGTCGCCGCGGCGCCGGTCATGCACGTGAGCGCGCTCGAGGCCGAGGCGTACTGCCGGTGGGCGGGCCGGCGGCTGCCGACCGAGGCCGAATGGGAATTCGCGGCGCGGCGGAACCTGCTCGAGCCCGGCGGCCTGTGGGAATGGACGGCGAGCCCGTTCGAGCCCTATCCCGGATTCTGGCCCGACCCGTACGACGACTACTCGAGGCCCTGGTTCGGCACGCACCGCGCGCTGCGCGGCGGCAGCTTCGCGACGCCGGCGCACCTGGCGCGCCCGACGTTCCGCAATTTCTACACGGCCGACCGCGCCGACGTGTTCTGCGGCTTCCGGACCTGCGCCGACTAAGCGGCTTCCTTTCCCTTCACCGCCGCGGGCGTCTCATCGAGCAGCGCGATCACTCGCTTGGCGTGGCGGTAGAGCTTCTCGCCCTTGTCCGTGACCACGACGCCGCGGCGATGACGCTCGAACAGCTGTACGCCCAGAAAGAGCTCGAGGCGACGGATGCGAGCCGACACATTGGATTGCACCGTGTCGAGCAGCACGCCGGCGCGCGCGAATCCACGCTCCTCGTAGACCGCAACGAAATAGCGCAGATCCTTGATGTCCATGGCGCGAGGCACTATAGCAAAGGGTCCGTGCCATCTGCATTCGAGCTACCTCGATGATCCGCAACTGCAAGAAACTGTCAGTCGACCTTCCAGGGCTCGCACCGCCCCGACGTTGCGCCCGTAGGCAGGCGCGCGAAGGCGCCGTCGGGATCGGACGCCGCGGTCGTATCGAAGTGCCACGCGTGGACGGCGCGAAAGCGCGTGCAGATCCGCGCGTCGCCCTTCCATTTGTGCCGCTCGCAGCCCGTCAGCGTCGTCACGCGCACGCTCGGGCCGACGACCTCGATGAAGTGGATGGCCTGGCCGGTCGAGCGCACGAGCACGGGGCGGCGGCCCGGCGCCTGCGTGGAAAGGACCTGCGCCGACTCGGGCGTGACCGACTCGTAGACCAGGAGCAGGCCCGAACTGCGCGGTGCCGCCGCCAGGTCGGCGACCAGGCTGCGTCGCGCGGCGCCGAACTCGCAGATGAGGTCGCCGACCCGCAGCGCGCGATCGAGATCGCCCGCGGCCGCGGGCAGGGCGGCGAGCAGCAGCGCGGCGGCGAGCGGCCTCATGCGGGCAGCGCGCGCGCCAGCGCGGCGAACGCATCCTCGTCGGCCGTTTCGACGCGCACGACCTGCGCCTCGGCCAGGCGCGGGAAGTTGCGCTGCGCCGACCTGAGATACGCCGGATCGTAGTGCTCCTCGAGCAGCCGGGACACGAGCGCGGCCCAGTCGGCCGCCGCGCCGAGCGCCTTCCAGGCCTGCACCGTCTCGCGCCCGTGCAGCGGCGCGAGGCAATCGAGCTGCGCGTTCAGCGCGCCCGGATCGTCGAAGAAATGCCGGTACTCGTCCATCAGCAGCGCGACGCGCGCCGCGGGCGCCGTCTCGAGGCGCACGCACTCGGACGCGCGCATCGCGACCATCAGCGCCTCCGGCACCTGCAGCTGCCCGATCTTGCGGCTCTCGCCCTCGACGTACACCGGTCGGGCCGGATCGAACGCCGCCAGCGCCGCCTGCACGCGGGTCTCGAACATCTTCTGCGAAGGCTGCGCCTGCCCGGGCACTTGGCCGAGCACGGATCCGCGATGCGCGGCGAGCTCCTCGAGGTCGAGGACCTGCGCGCCGGCGCCCGCGAGCGCGCGCAGCAGCCGGCTCTTGCCGCTGCCGGTCGCGCCGTGAACGACCCGAAAGCCGAGGCGGGACGGCAGCGCCGCGAGCCGCTCGACCACCCAGCGCCGGTAGGCGCGGTAGCCTCCCTCGAGCGTCACGGCCGGCCAGCCGACCTCGCGCAGCACGTGCGCGAAGGCGCCGCTGCGCTTTCCGCCGCGCCAGCAGTACACGAGCGGGCGCCAGGCGCGCGGATGGCCCGCCAGCGCGGTCTCGAGATGGCGCGCGAGGTTCCTCGCCACCAGGGCCGCGCCCAGGCGCTTCGCGGCGAACGGCGAGTCCTGCTTGTAGATCGTGCCGATCCGCGCGCGCTCGGCGTCGTCCAGCACCGGCAGCGAGCGCGCGCCGGGCAGGTGATCGTCCGCGAACTCGGACGGCGAGCGCGCGTCGATCAGGGCATCGAACGATGTCAGGACCGACGGGTCCATGGCGACGGAGTGGACGGGCGCCTTCATCGTCTAAAATTTTACGCTTCCCCATGAACGATCCCGATTCCCGGCGCGCAATCGAGCAGTACCGGCGCCACGCGCCCCGCTACGACGCGAGCGCCCGGCGCACCATGGACATCCGGCGGCGCACGATCGCGCTGCTGGGGCTCGCGCCCGGCGAGCACGTGCTCGACGTCGCCTGCGGCACCGGGCTGTCGTTTCCGCTTCTCGCGGACGCCGTCGGGCCGGCCGGGCGCGTCACGGGCGTGGAAGTGAGCCCGGAAATGATGTCGCGGGCGCGCTCGCGCGCGGCGGCCGCCGGTTGGCCCAACGTCTCGCTCATCGAGGCGCCGGTCGAGGCCGCCGCGCTCGAGGGGCCCTACGACGCGCTGCTCTTCCACTACACGCATGACGTGCTGCAATCGCCCGCGGCGCTCGCCAACGTCTTCGCCCACGCGCGCCCCGGCGCGCGCGTGGCCGTCGCCGGGGTCAAGCACCTGCCGCGGTGGCTGTATCCGGCGCGGCTCTACACGCTGTGGAAGGCGCGGCCGTACCTGACGACCTATCGCGGGCTCGAGCGGCCCTGGACGAGGCTCGAGCGGCACGTCGAGCGCCTGGAGGTCGTCCCGACGCGCCTGGGCACCAATTACATCGCAAGCGGGCGCGCCTCCGCTACCATGGCGCAATGAACGCGCCAGAAAAAGTCCGCCTCACCGAGTTCACCCACGGCGGAGGCTGCGGCTGCAAGATCGCGCCCGCGGTGCTGTCGGAGATCCTGTCCGCGGCGCCCGTGCGCGGGCTGCCGCCCGAGCTGCTGGTGGGCACCGAGACCGCGGACGACGCTGCGGTGTATCGCCTCAACGACAGCCAGGCCCTGGTCGCGACCACCGACTTCTTCACGCCGATCGTCGACGATCCGTACGACTTCGGGCGCATCGCGGCGACCAACGCGCTGTCCGACGTCTACGCGATGGGCGGCAAGCCGATATTCGCGCTCGCGCTGGTCGGCATGCCGCTGGACAAGCTCCCGGTCGCGGTGATCCGGAAGATCCTCGAGGGCGGGGAATCGGTGTGCGCCGCGGCGGGCATCCCGATCGCGGGCGGGCATTCGATCGACACGCTCGAGCCGATCTACGGCCTGGTGGCGCTCGGGCTGGTGCACCCGGACCGGGTCAAGAAGAACAGCGGCGCGCGCGCGGGCGACGTGCTGGTGCTCGGCAAGCCGCTCGGCGTGGGCATCCTGTCGGCGGTGCTGAAGAAGGGAAAGATCTCGGACGCCGGCTATCGCCGGATGATCGACCTTACGACGCGCCTCAACACGCCGGGCGAGGAGCTGTCGGAGATGCCCGGCGTGCACGCGCTGACCGACATCACGGGCTTCGGGCTGGCCGGGCACCTGCTCGAGATCTGCCGCGGCTCGAAGCTCGGCGCCGAGCTGAGGTTCGACGCGCTGCCGGTCATCGACGAGGCGCTGTCATGGGTGAAGCAGGGCGTCGCTACCGGGGCGTCCGAGCGCAACTGGAAGGGTTACGGCGCCGACGTGCAGTTACCCTCGGGGGCGCCCGCCTGGATGAAGGCGCTCCTCACCGATCCGCAGACCAGCGGCGGCCTGCTCGTCGCCTGCGCGCCGGAGTCCGTGCCGCAGGTGCTCCGCGTCTTCCGCGATCGCGGCTTCGCCGAGGCCGCGGAGATCGGGCGCCTTGCCGCCGGCGAGGCCCGCCTGACCGTCATTTGAGAAGCGGCGCGAGGCCCCGCCAGACGTTGTCGAGCAGCACCGGCTGCGCGGCCTCGGTCGGGTGAATGCGATCGGACTGGAAGTTGGCGAGGTCGTCCGCGATGCCGGCGAGCAGGAACGGGGCCAGCGCGGCGCCCTCGCGCCTCGCCACGCGGGGAAAGGCGTCCGCGAATTCGCGGACGTAGTCCGGCCCGTAGTTCGGCGGCATGCGCATGCCGACCAGGAGCACCTTCGCGCCCGACTTGCGCGCCAGCGCGATCATGGCCTGCAGGTTGCGCTCCATGTCCGCGGTCGGCAGCCCGCGCAAGCCGTCGTTCGCGCCGAGCTCGAGGATCAGGATCGCCGGGCGCTCGCGCTCGAGCGCGCGCGGCAGGCGCGCGAGCCCGCCCGCGGTCGTTTCGCCGGAGACGCTCGCGTTCACGACGCTATAATCGCGCTGCTCGCGCTGCAGCCGCCCGGCGAGCAGCGCCACCCAGCCGCGCTTCGCCGCGATGCCGTACGCGGCCGACAGGCTGTCGCCGAACACGAGGATCGTCGCCCCCCAGGCCCCCGATGACAGGCAAATGAACAGGCAGGCAACGAGCGTTCTGGCGGCGCGGGGCATCGGCAAGACGGTGAAGAGCGGCGAGGCGGACCTGGTCATTCTCCGGGAAATCGACCTCGACGTCATGCCGGGCGAGGTGGTGGCGATCGTCGGCGCCTCGGGCTCGGGCAAGTCCACGCTGCTGGCGATTCTCGCGGGCCTCGACACGCCGACGACGGGCCGCGTCGAGCTCGCCGGCGCCGACCTCTTCGCGCTCGACGAGGACGCGCGCGCGGAGCTGCGCGGGCGCGCCGTGGGATTCGTGTTCCAGTCCTTCCAGCTGCTGCCGTCGCTGACGGCGCTGGAGAACGCGATGCTGCCGCTCGAGCTCGCCGGGCGCGCGGACGCCGAGATCAAGGCGCGCGAGATCCTCGCGCACGTGGGCCTCGCGGAGCGATGGCACCACTATCCCAAGCACCTCTCGGGCGGCGAGCAGCAGCGCGTCGCGCTCGCGCGCGCCTTCGTCGTGCGGCCGCAGCTGCTGCTCGCGGACGAGCCGACCGGCAGCCTCGACGCGGACGCCGGCGAGGCGGTGATCGAGCTGCTGTTCCAGCTCAACCGCGAAGCCGGCACGACGCTCGTGCTGGTCACGCACGACGAAAGCCTCGCGCGGCGCTGCACCCGCGTGGTACGGCTGGCGGCCGGGAGGATCGTGTCCTGATCAAGCTCGCGCTGCGCATGCTCGGGCGCGACTGGCGCGCGGGAGAGCTGCGCGTGCTGGCCGCGGCGCTCGTCGTGGCGGTGGCCAGCGTGACGAGCGTGGCGTTCTTCGCCGACCGCGTGGGCCGCGCGCTGCTGCGCGACGCTCACCAGTTGCTCGGCGCGGACCTCGTGCTCGTCTCGGACCACCCCTGGCCGCCGCAGGTCGCCGACGAGATCGCGCGCCGCGGGCTGCGTCGCGCCGAGGCGCTCAACTTCATCAGCATGGCGCGCGGGTCGGGGGCGAGCCAGCTCGCGGGCGTGAAGGCCGTCACGCGCGACTACCCGCTGCGCGGGCAGCTGCGCACCGCGCCGGTGCCGAACGCACCCGACGCGCCGGCCGCCGCCGGTCCGGCGCGCGGCAAGGTATGGCTGGAAGAGCGCCTGGTGAGCGCGCTGCATGCGCCGGTCGGCTCGCTTCTGCGCCTCGGCGACTCGGAGCTCGAGGTGTCGGCCGTGCTCACGCTGGAGCCCGAGCGCGGCGCGAGCTTCTTCAACATCGCGCCGCGCCTCATGATGAACATCGAGGACCTGCCCGCCACCGGCCTGGTGCAGACCGGCAGCCGCGTCTGGTACTACCTGTACGCCGCGGGCGAGCCCGCGGCCGTCGCCGGTTTCGAGGCCTGGGCGCGCGAGCACCTGGGGCGCGGCCAGCGACTCGAGACGCTGGAGAACGGCCGCCCCGAGCTGCGCAACGCGCTCGATCGCGCGCATCGGTTCCTCGGGCTGACCGCGCTGCTGGCGGCGATCCTCGCGGGCGTCGCGATCGCGCTCGCGACGCGGCGCTTCGTCGAGCGGCACCTCGATGGCTGCGCCGTCATGCGCTGCCTGGGCGCGACCCAGCGCCGGCTGCTCGGGCTGTTCGCGCTCGAGTTCCTCGCGCTGGGCGGGCTGGCGTGCGCGGTAGGCTGCGCCGCGGGCTACGTCGCCCAGGAGGCCCTCTCGGCGGCGCTCGGCGGCCTGCTCGACGCCGTGCTGCCGGCGCCCACCCCGCTGCCGGCACTGCAGGGCTTCCTGGTGGGCCTCGTGCTGCTGCTCGGCTTCGCACTGCCGCCGCTCGTGCAGCTGCGCAGCGTGCCCGCGGTGCGCGTGATCCGTCGCGAGTCGGGCGCGCCGAGCGGAGACACGCTCGCCGCGTACGCCGCGGGCGCCGCGGCGCTCGCGTCGCTGCTCGTGTGGCAGGCCGGCGATCCGCGCCTGGGCCTGTACGTCGTCGGCGGATTCGGCGCGGCCGTGCTCGCGTTCGTGCTGCTCGCGTTCGCCGCGCTGCGCGCAATCTCGGCCCCGCGCATCGCGCGCCGCCTCGGCGCCGGCAATTCCGCGCTGCGCTACGGACTGGCAAACCTGCGACGGCACGCGCGCGGCAACGCCGTGCAGGTCGCGAGCCTCGCGCTCGGGCTGACCGCGGTGCTGCTGCTCAGCTTCACGCGCAACGACCTGGTGGACGCGTGGCGGCGCAGCGCGCCGCCCGACGCGCCCAACCGGTTCGTGATCGGCGTGCAGCCCGACCAGCTCGCCGAGGTGCGGTCGTTTCTCGCCGCCCACGGGCTCGGTGCGCCCGAGCTCTATCCGATGGTGCGCGGGCGGCTGGTCGCAGTGAACGGCAAGCCGGTGAGCGAGGCCGACTACGCGGACGAGCGCGCGAAGCGCCTGGTCGAGCGCGAGTTCAACCTGTCGTGGGCCGAAGAGCTGCCGGGGCACAACCAGCTCGCCGCCGGGCGCTGGTTCGCGCCCGGCGCGAAGGACGAGCTCTCGGCGGAGCAGGGCATCGCGCAGACGCTGGGCTGGAAGCTGGGCGACGCGCTCACGTTCAGCGTGGGCGGCGAGCGCGTCACCGCGCGCGTCACGTCGTTGCGCAGGCTGCGCTGGGATTCGATGAAGATCAACTTCTTCGTGCTCGTGCCGCCTGCGCTGCTCGAGGGCTATCCGGCGAGCTACGTGTCGGCGTTCCGCGTCGAGCCGGGCCGCGAGGCGGCGGTCGACGCGCTGGCGCAGCGCTTTCCGAACCTCACGATCGTCGACGTCAGCGCCGCATTGCGGCAGGCGCAGGCGGTCATCGACCAGGTGATCCGCGCCGTGCAGTTCGTGTTCCTGTTCGCGCTCGGCGCCGGGCTGCTCGTGCTGTATTCCGCGCTGATCGCCACCGAGGACGAGCGCCGGCGCGAGGCGGCGGTGATGCGCGTCTACGGCGCGTCGCGCCGCCACGTCACCGGCAGCCAGCGCGCCGAGTTCCTCGCCATGGGGCTGGTGGCGGGGCTGCTGGCCGCGGTGGGCGCGGCGGCGATCGGCCAGGTGCTCGCGCGGCAGGTGTTCGACCTCGACCTGCCGCCCAGCCCCGGGCTGTGGCTCGCCGGCCCGCTTGCGGGCGTGCTGCTGCTCACGGTCAATGCCTGGATCTCGGCGCGCAAGGTGCTGGACGCCTCGCCGGCGCTGACGCTGAGGGAATCGGTCTAGCGCTCTGATCGGTAGCTCGGATCGAAGGCTAGAATCCGCAGATGGATATCGTTGTCTTGCTTGCTGGCCTTTGCGTTGGCCTCGCCATTGGCACGCTTGCATGGTGGTATATCAGCAAGAGTATTCGAACAGTGGACTATGAGCGCGGCAAGGGAGAATCGTCTGCGCAGCTCGCCACCGCAACGGAGCGAATCAAAGGCCTCGAGGAATCCGCAATTCAGTTGCGCGCCGAGAGGGACAAGCTTTCCTTGCAGTTGGAGCAGCGTCTGCAAGAGTTGTCCGGGGCGAGAGAACACGTGGCTCGACTCCAAACGGACTTGGAAAGGGAAAAGCAGGCGTCGGCTGAAAAGCTCGCGGTGCTGAGTTCGGCTCGAGAAGAGTTGGCGAATCAATTCAAGAATCTGGCAAATCAAATCTTTGAAGAGAAGGGATCCAAGTTCGCGACACAGAATCAAGAGAATCTCGAGCTGATGCTCAAACCGCTCAGGGAGCGGTTGAAGGAGTTTCAGACTCGAGTGGAAGAGACCTACGACAAGGAATCAAAGGAGCGCTTCTCTCTTCAGAAGGAAGTTCAGAAGCTGCTCGAGCTGAACAACAGGCTAAGCCAAGATGCCGTAAATCTCACCAACGCGCTGACGGGTGACTCGAAAGCGCAAGGCACCTGGGGCGAATTGGTGCTCGAGCGAATCCTGGAGTCCTCGGGGCTGCAGAAGGGTCGCGAATACGATGTGCAGGTGAGCCACGAATCGGAAGAAGGAGCCAGGCTGCAACCTGACGTGGTGGTGCATCTTCCGGAAGGCAAGAACGTTGTCGTCGATTCGAAGGTCTCTCTTACTGCATACAGGGCCTACCACGCCGCGGAGGATGACCACGCTCGAGAAGTGGAGTTGGCACGGCATGTGGATTCGGTGCGTCGTCATGTCACGGCCCTATCGCAGAAGAACTATCAAGCGTTATACGGAGTCAAGTCTTTGGATTTTGTCTTAATGTTTATGCCGGTCGAATCTGCATTGTCATTGGTAGAGCAGGGCGATCAAAGGGTCTTCCTGGAGGCCTTTGCCAAGGGCGTGATGATTGTTAGCCCGACAACCCTGCTTATGGCTCTGCGTACGATTGCCGGCATTTGGCGGTACGAGTATCAGAGC
>Ga0335085_10017404_pt1 | contig 10357 bp, 6 predicted proteins | sample Lox_Sample_45_FD_206712 | JGI IMG/M metagenome (GOLD analysis project Ga0335085, IMG submission 206712) | Soil microbial communities from Loxahatchee National Wildlife Refuge, Florida, United States - Lox_Sample_4.5 | ecosystem: Environmental > Terrestrial > Soil > Wetlands | place: USA: Florida...
GGACACGATTTTCAAATCCAACACGCTCGCCGGCTGGCACACCATTGGCCAAGCCGATTGGAAGGTCGAAAACGGCGAAATCGTCGGCACTCCCAAGTCTCCCGCCGGTGGGTGGCTGGTACTCGACACGTCTTATCAGGATGTCGGCTTCTTCGCGTCGTTCCGTTGCGCCGAGGGCTGCAAGACCGGTGTTCTGTTCCGCATCGAAAAGGCTTCTGACGGCATGCATGGCGTGCTGGTCTCCCTCAACCAGGGGGATCTCGCCACCTACAACATCCAGCTCGACGGCCAGGGCGCGGAAACGGGGCGCGAAAAGCTGGCGCCGTTCAGCGGCGGTACCATCCGGTACTCCGCTCTCGCTCCGCCCAGTGCCGGGCGCGGCGGCGCGGGACGGGGCGGACGGGCGGGACGCGGGGCTACGCCTGGCGGCAGTGGGTATGCCGGGCCCGCCGGCCTCCCCATTGGCCTGCGCGACGGAGAATGGAATACCATCCAGGTGATTGCGGATGCCGATATCATCCGGCCGTCCTTGAATGAGGCGGGCACCAGTGGCGGCGGCCGCGGCGGTATCGCGCCCGGCGTGACCGGTGACGGCGGCAACGGCTATGGACCGGTAGCTCTCTATGTGGGCGGGACGGGCGCCGTCCGGTTCAAAGATGTCTCCTTCAAGGATCTCTATTTCAAAAGCGAGCCGAAAGAGCAATCCTCGAAGAATTTTCAGATGCAGAAGATCAGCGACTACTTCTACTCGCGGGGAGCGACGGCGGGCGACTTCAATCACGATGGGATTCTCGATATCACGTCCGGCCCCTTGTACTACCTCGGACCGGACTTCACCAAGCGCGGGGAAATCGAGCTGGCGACGGCATTCGATCCGAGCACGCAGTACCCCAACCTCAACGCCAATTTTGCGTACGACTTTACCGGCGATGGCTGGGACGACATCGTCGCCCATGCTCAGAACCTCGGCCGGGGCGTCTATCTGTACGTGAATCCAAGGGGAAATCGCCGCTGGGAAAAGTATACGATTATCCCCACCACAACCACCGAAGACATCTACTTCAAGGATATTGACGGCGACGGCAAACCGGAAATCGTCTACGGCGGCGGCGGCGTGATGGCGTACGCGAAGCCGGATCCGGCTGATCCTACCAAACCTTGGATCATCCACAAAGTATCGGAGAAGATCGCGGTGGACATTCACGGCGCCGGCGTGGGCGACATTAACGGCGATGGCCGCGCGGATCTGCTCGCCGCTTCCGGCTGGTGGGAACACCCGAAGGCTGAGACCAATGAGCCCTGGGCCTTCCATCCTGAATACTTCGGCCGCGGCGGCGACGAGCTTTGCGTCTACGACGTGAACGGAGATGGTCTGAACGATGTCGTTACCAGCATTGCCGCGCACGGCTATGGGCTCTCATGGTTCGAGCAGAAGCGAGACCGGAGCGGCACCATATCCTTCGTCGAGCACCAGATCATGGGTGACCTGTCAACTAAGAACGCGGGCAACGTCACCTTCTCGGAACCGCACGGTTCGGCCTGCGCGGACATGGATGGAGACGGGATTCCGGACCTCGTGGTCGGCAAGCGTTATTGGGCCCACCAGGACAGCTATACGGATCCCGACCCATATGGAGCCGCGGTGCTGTACGTCTACCACACGGTGCGGAATCCGAAGGCGCCGGGCGGCGCCGAGTTCGTTCCCGAACTGGTCGATAACAAATCGGGCGTGGGCTCTCACGTCACGCTGGAGGACGTGAATAAGGATGGCATGACCGACATCGTCATGGGGACCACCAGGGGCACGTTCGTCTTCCTCAACAAGACGCCGAAGAAACTGGCTAAGAAGTAGCGCGTTCACTCCGCCCCTTTCAGTCGCGGATCGGATCGGAGCCGCGACTGAAAGGAGCGGTGTTCTGAAAGGGAAGCCCTGCGGTCGAGCTACTATTGGGTTGCGGTGATGCCACCGTCGACGTACAGGATTTGTCCGGTAATAAAGTCTGAGGCCGGCGAGACGAAAAACAAAACGGCCCTCATCACGTCTTCCGGCTCGGCAATGCGCCCCAAAGGAATTCGCGACACCAGGGACTGGTAGAAATTTTCGTCCGCGAGCATCCGCGCGCTCATCTCGGTATTGACGAAAGTAGGCGCGACGATATTGACATTAATCCTGTGCGGAGCCCATTCCGCCGCCAGTTGTTTCGACAGCATGCCCAAACCGCCCTTGGTAGCGCAGTATGCGGCATAGCCCCGGCCGCGCAGCGCCAGTTGCGTACGGACCGACCCGATGTGCACCTGCTTCCCGCCCGATCCTTGCCGTATCATATGATTCGCCGCGGCTTGAGCTTGAAACATCGCGCCCTTCAAATTCACCGCCACCACGTTATCGAAGACGTCCTCCGTCACCTCGCCGGCCTTCTGCTCACGGTTTACTCCGACGCAGTTGACCAGAATGTCCAAGCGCCCGAAACGATCGGCGACATCATCGACCATCTTCCGCGTCGCGTCCGCGGACGTCACATCGAAAGTGGCAGCGTGCGCCTCGCAGCCTTGAGACCGGAGTAAACCGGCAAACTCCGCGGCCTGGTCGCCTTCGATACCGGCGACGGCGATCTTCGCGCCCATTTCCGCCAGGCCGAGGCTGATGGCTTTGCCTATCCCGCTGTAGCCTCCGGTGATCAGCGCGGCCTTACCGCAGATTCCAAAGATTCGCTCTGCCGGCGACATGTTCAGTCGGGGAAGTCCACGTCTTCGAACATCCTGTAGTTTTCCAGATTGGTGGGCGGAGCGAAGAAGCAGACCACTTTCATCTCCTCGGAGCCGGTGTTGTGCAGCATGTGCACGGCGCCCCGCGGGAAGAGGACCACGCTTCCGGCGCGCACGGACGAAACTTCGCCCGCCACCAGCACGCGCCCTTCGCCGCGGATGATATAGATCACTTCTTCGCCATTCGGATGGCTGTGCGCCGGGCGTACCTTGTCGCCCGGAGACACCCGGATCACGCAGGCGGAGCATGACTCCGCCGGCAACCCCTCAGGCGAGACCACCCAGCTCAACTGCCGCCCCGGGAGGTTCAACTCTTCGACGTCGGTTTCGTGAATCACGGGTACGCTCATTGCCGCTCCTCCTGTAATCGTTGCTGAATCCTGGCTGCGAGCTTGCCCGCGGACAGGTCGTACACGTCGGTCAACTCCTCGTAGGTCGCGGAGTGGATGAACTGCGCGCGGCCTTCCGGAGAGAGGGTGTTCACGGTCATGATCCTGTCCGTGCCGGAAACCCCGGATCGCCGCCTGCTGAGGACCTTCAGGAAATTCTGCCGGATGTAGCCGTTGTTCTGCTCCGCGAAGACGATCAGCTTGCCGTTGTCATAGAGCTGCAATAAGAGGTCTTCGTCAATCGATGGCATATCGACAACTCCCAGACCGGGAAACAAGTCGGCTGCCGCCAATGCCTCGTGGACTCCGCGGCCGCTGCTGACAATCACCGCGCGGTCGCCTTCTCGCAGAACCTGTCCTGCGCCGAATTCGAACGTGTAGTCGCTGCCATAGATCACGGCGGACGGAGTTCGCATCACGCGAAGATAGATCAGGCCGCGATTGCCGTCCATGATCCACTGCATGATCGAGAGAAGCTGCCGCGGGCAGGAGCAATCGATGATCTTGAGATGGGCGATGGCGTCGAACACCAGGGCGTCGTCGTTAGCCATGTGGGTGGCGCCGTTGGTTCGCGTCTCTAAGTTCGAGGCGGTGGCCAGCATGGTGAGATCGAGCCCGTGGCCTTCGCTCAACCATCCGCCGGATGACGCGATGGACTCCAGCCGCTCCTGGTGTCCTACGGCGACGCGCCGCATCACTTTCCAATCCCAGAAGGGACAGAACGTGCTCGTCCAGGCATTGCAGCCCAGTGCCGCAAACGCTTCGCCGAGCAGCAGCATGTTGGCTTCGGCCACCCCGGCGTTCAGGGCGCGGCGCTGATCTGCGAATGCGACACCGGCCTCGAGCCCGCTCGTGCTCGCCAGGTCGGAGTCGATGGATACGATGCGCGAATCCCGCGCGAACACTTTCATTGCGCCGGTGACGATATCGGAAGCACTGTATTGCTTTTTCGGATCGATCTGGGGAAGCAGGTCCGGATTGTAACGGATGCGCTTGTCGCGCGGCGGTACCCGGCGGGTCACCACCGGCCCTATCACTTGCGAGTAATCGGAGGAATCGAGGTGCATTTCACTCGCGCGTGCCGCCAGCGCATCGCGAACGCCGGCGGTTTCCAACTGCTCGCCCAGACGCTCGAAATATGACCGGAACTCCTCCACGCGGCGGCTCCGGAGCTCCTGTTGCAGCGCCATTTCCTGCTCCAGTAGGCTTTCGGAAGCCACCACCTTGTGCTTATTCAGGAAATCCGAAAGAGCCCCGTGGCCCTTCGTGCTGTGGCAAACGATGGCCGTGGGCTTGCCGTTCCGCGGACCGAAGCGAAACGATTCCAGCGCCGTATAGACGCCGTCATATGAGGTGGCGTCCGCGCTGTATACCTGCCAGTTGAAGGCCTGGAAAACGGCTTCCAGATTCGGCGTTGGGAACGCCATGCGGTTGTGCGCGTCGAGTTGGCCGCCGTTCTGGTCGACGAGCAGGCAGAGGTTGTCGAGATGCTTCTGGCCGGCGAACATGACCGCTTCCCAGATCGGCCCTTCCTGCAACTCGCCGTCGCCGGTCAGACAGTAGGAATCGAAGCACGGACCGAGTTTGCCTGCGATGGCGAACCCCTGTGCCACGCCGAAGCCCTGCCCCATGGGGCCGGTGGCGATGGGGATGCCCGGCAGGATTGGCCCGGGGTGCCCGTTGAGAATGCTGGTGTACGACCGCGAGTTGCGCAGTACGCCGCGGTCGAAGTAGCCGATTTCGGCGTAGATCGAAGCCAGCGCCGCCACGGCGTGCCCCTTGCTGAGCACGAACGTGTCCTGCCCCACGCGCGTGGGATTTTCAACCTCAAGGTCGAGGAACCCGCCGTAATAAAGCGCCACCAGCGGGACGGTGGCCGAGAAGGCGCCGCCGGCGTGCAGGCCCTGGTCCACCGCGTACCGGCACTGCTCCAGAATCAGGAGCCGGATGTCCGAATCTTTGATGGCCAGGAGCTTGAGAATCCCCTGGCTCAGCGCATAGCCGGGCTTTTCTAACAGAGCGGAACGTCTCTTTCCGCTGTGCGCCAGCGCGGGGGCCGCGCCGCTGTCAACGATCGCTGCGATTGTCTTTTTTTCCACTTCCTCCCTCCAACTGCCTCGGCTGGCGCCGCGATTGATGCGAGCCATTATTACACAGTTGCCTTACTTCCGCCGGGGCACCCAACACGTGCCGCGGTTGGTCGGAAGGGCGATGTCGAGGGCGCCATCGCTGTTAAGGTCCAGCGCGATGAATTTGCGAGCTCGCGCCCGGACCGTTGTGGATCAGTTCCGGCACGAACTCCGCGCCGCGAGGAAGTTCTTGTTGCGCACCGCCCAGTGCCAATACAAACCAGCGGACCGAAGGGATCGGGATCGGTATAGCTGTCTGCTTGCGACCAGCAGCGAGTTGTAAATGGTCCATCGAATGGGATAGAGTCTCCGGATAACAGGAGATGCTCTATCCATGAACCTCTCGCGAAGACGGTTTCTGGGCCGCAGTGCCTGCGCGATCGCCGGCGCCGCAATTTCCACGACGGTTCAGGCAAGCCCCCTGAATCAGCCGCTCGGCTTTCAGTGCTTCGAGATCATTCCGTACCTCACCAAGGACTGGAAGGGGACTTGGGCGAAGATGGCCGGCTTTGGTTACAACTTCGTCGACCTGGTGACGTTCTCGGCGACCCCCGAGTTGGCGAAGCTCACGCCAAAGGAGATCCGCGGGGCGATCGGGGATGCCGGGCTCGGCGTCACCAATTGCCATTTCTTTTACCAGGATTACACTCAAAAGTTTGACCAGACCATGTCCGCCGCGCATGATCTCGGATTGAAGACGATGGTCTGCCGGTTGGCCCCGCAGACGAAGACCGCCGACGACTGGAAAAGAATGGGCGAGCAGTTGAACGTGATCGGCGCCAAGGTGCAGAAGGAAGGCTACCTGCTCGGCTATCACAACCACGAGATCGAGTTCCTGCCCGTGGACGGGCAGGTCCCGTACGACATCCTGATGGCCTCCACCGATCCCCACCTGGTGAAATTTCAGATCGACGTCGGCAACCTGACGTTCGGCGGCGCCGATGCAATTGCCTATCTCACCAAGTACGGCAACCGCTGCTTCGCCCTGCATGCCAAGGATTTCGTGAAGGGCAAGGCGAGCGTGCCGGTGGGGGCGGGAACGCTCGACTGGGACACGATCTTCGCCCTGGCGGAGAAGGCGGGCATCAAGAGCTACGTCGCCGAAGTGGGCGCCTACGGCATTCGGGCCCTGAGCGGCGCGCCGCTCGAGCCCAGCCCGCTCGACGTGCTCGAGTCATTCCGCCGCAGCTACGTCTTCCTGCACGATTTCAAAGATAAGCCTCGCGCGGCTCCTCGGAATGATGGAAAGTCTCCAGTGTAGTGAACTACCGGTCTGTTCCCTATGGCACGCCGTTGCCTGGTTTGCGGTTGCTGGTTTGCCGCCTGTCTGCTACTGGTCGGGTGTTCGAGACAGCCCGGTCCGGAAGTCCAGCGGAGTGCGTTGCCCGCGATACCGAAACTGGATCTGGGGAGCTACCGGCCTGAGCTCCGCGCCCAGGTCCAAAAGGCCCTGAAACAGCTCCAGGCGAAGCCTGAGGATCCGGAAGCGAATGGCCAGATCGGCATGCTGTTTCACGCCTTCGAGCAGCTCGATTCAGCGGAAACCTTCTACCGGCGAGCACGCATGCTCGATCCCGCCGGCTCGCGGTGGGCGTACTATCTGGGCCTGGTGCTCGCGCTCACGGGCAAGAATGAAGATGCAGCGGCCAATCTGAGGGACGCCATCCACCTCGATGCGGCGTATGTGCCTGCCCAGCTTAAGCTGGCGGAAGTGTTGCTCGGACTTGGGCGGCTCGATGAAGGCAAGGATATTTGCCAGTCGATTCTGAAGAACAGCCCGCAGGTTGCGCCCGCTTATTACTGGCTGGGGCGCATAGCTTCCGCGGCCGGTCAGGCGGGCGAGGCGTCGGAGCAATATCGGAAGGCCTGCGAGCTATGGCCAACTTATGGAACGGCGCATTATGCGCTGGCACTCCTCGACGAGAGAGCCGGGCGTAACGAGGAGGCGCGGCGCCATATGGATGCCTATCGAAAATACAAGGCAGACAGCGACCCTCAGCCTGAAGATCCATTGCTCGAAGCCGTTCGTTCCCTGGATAATTCGGCGCTGGCGCACCTGATGAAAGGCGTGGAGCTCGAGAATGCGGGCCGGATCGGGGAGGCGATCGCAGAGCATGAGCAGGCGGTCCATGATGACCCCAAACTGGTCCAGGCACATGCCAATCTGATTGCTCTGTATGGCCGCTCGGGCCAGCCGGAGAAAGCCGAGCTGGAGTATCGGGCCACGATCGCGATCAACCCGAATCTGCCGCAGAGCCACTACGATTATGGGGTATTCCTTGTCGGCCGCCAACGTTTCGCGGAAGCCGAGACTGCGTTTCGCAAAGCTCTCCAAAGCAGCCCCAATTACGCTGAGGCGCATAGCAACCTCGGCGCCATGTTGGAGCGGAAAGGCAGTCTGGATGAGGCCCTGCGGCAGTATCAGGCCGCCATCGACGATAAACCGAACTTCCGGGAGGCCCACTATCAGCTCGGTCATCTCCTGCTGATACAGCATAAGACCGCCGCGGCGATCGCGCATCTTTCCCAAACCCTCACGCCCGAAGACGCGGAGACGCCTCAATTCCTGTACGTCCTGGGAATCGCATACGCGGAAGCCGGCGACTTCGCCGCCGCGCGGCGCACCTTGGAACAGGCGGGCGAACGGGCGGCGGCAATGGGGCAGGAGCAACTGTCCGCGGCAATCCAGGGGACTGTGGCCAAACTGCGGCAGCGGGGTATTGAGTGAGGTCCTCCACGTGAGGGTTTCCGGCCCCATCACGGCTGCCGTACTCTTCACTTCTTTCATGCTGCTCTCGTGCTCCCGGCCCGGATCACCGTCCAGGCCGGCATTTCGCGAAGTGGCGGGGGAAACGGGTCTGCGTTTCCGGCACTTCACCGGCGCGACCGGGAAGTTCTTTCTGCCCGAGATCATGGGATCGGGGGTCGCGCTCCTCGATTATGATGGCGATGGCGACCTGGACGTCTTCCTGGTGGACGGCGCCATACTGGAGCCCGGGGGAACGCCGCGGTTCCCGCCCGCGCCAGGATCGAAGCCTGGCAACCGGTTGTTCCGCAACATGCTGAGCGAAACCGGCAAACTGGAGTTCGTGGATGTGACCCAGGAGGCCGGCCTCGCCCTCACCGGCTATGGAATGGGCGTCGCGGTCGGGGATTATAACAACGACGGGTACCCGGATCTGTACGTCACGAATTTCGGCTCCAACGTGCTTTACCGCAACAACGGCAACGGCACCTTCACGAATGTGACGAACGAAGCCGGCGTTGCGGACAGCGGCTGGAGCACCAGCGCCGCTTGGGTTGACTACGACCGTGATGGCCGACTGGATCTCTATGTTGCGCACTATCTCGACTTCACCATCCCAGGCAACGTAGAGTGCACTGATGCTACAGGCAAGCGGGACTACTGCGCGCCGGGCGCGTATAAGCCCGTGCATGGACGCCTGTTCCGAAACCTGGGAAATGGGAGGTTTCGGGACGTGACGGAAACCGCGGGAATTGGATCCGCCCTCGGAGCAGGACTCGGGGTAGCCTGCGCGGATTTCAACGGGGACGGCTGGCCCGATATTTATGTGGCCAACGACGGATCCGCCAACCTTTTGTGGCTCAATAATGGAAATGGAACGTTCCACGAATCGGCGCTGCTCTCCGGGGCCGCGTATGCCGCCGAGGGTATCGCGCGCGCCGGCATGGGCGTAGCGGTGGGCGATTTCGATGGCAGCGGCCGCGAGAGTATCTTCGTAACCAACCTGACCCGCGAAGGAGCCACCTTATTTCGGAACGACGGCCCCAGCGGCTTCACGGATGCCTCGACACAGTTCGGTCTCTATCTGCCGACGTTTCCCTATACCGGGTTCGGAGTGCAATGGTTCGACTACGATAACGACGGGCGGCCGGATTTGTTCGTCGCGAACGGAGCGGTGACCATTGTCGAAAGCCTGCGCGGGGAGCCGTATCCGTTCCATCAACGCAATCTCTTGTTGCACAACGAGGGCTCCCGCTTTCGGGAGATGAGCGCGGAAGCGGGTCCGGCCTTTGCTCTTTCCGAGGTCGGCCGGGGAGTTGCTTTCGGCGATATCGACAACAACGGCACAGTCGACGTTGTAGTGGCGAACAATAATGGACCGGTTCGCCTGTTGTTGAACGACGCGGTGCCGCGCGGCCATTGGCTCGAAGTGCGCCTCGAAGGCGTGAAATCCAATCGCGACGGCATCGGCGCGAAGGTCACGGTGCTGCGTCCCGGCCTGCCCCCTCTTTTGAGGCGGGCCCACACCGACGGCAGTTACCTGAGTTCCAGCGACATACGGGTCCATTTCGGGCTGGGAGAAGCGCGGCAGGCAAGCGTGCTGGTCGAATGGCCGGACGGCCTTCAAGAAGAGTGGTCCAATGCCAAAATCGATTCTCTGATCGTCCTCCATGAGGGCACCGGGCGACCCCGTTAGAGCACTCGCCGCTTTAGCGGTCCGAAGCGATCACGACTGTGCGCGGCCACTGCGCATTGTCCTCGCGATTGCTGATGCGCCTCTCGCGCATCTCCTCGCGCGTTGGCTGAACCTCGCCGCCGGCGTTGATCGCCCGCGAAACCAGCACATGCTCGCCCGGCGCCGGCTCTCTCCACGGCATTGACCAGAGCACCCAGGCGGCATCGCCGGCGCGCTGCTCGATCGTCGCCCGGAGCCAAGGCCCACCGTCGATCTGAATCTCAACCGCACGGATACTCGTGGGCCCGCCCCAGGCCGCGCCCGCGATTTTGTACTCGAAACGCCCGCCGGCCCGGCGTCGGGTCACACGCGCTACAACCGATTTCAGGTTGTTTCGTGATATGGAGCTGTCCAGCCAGATCGTACCTTCCGGAGATGTTATGGCGCGAAGGCTCTGATAATTGCGCGCCTTCTGACGGCCCTCGTAAGGCCGGTCGATAACTTCGATCCTCGTCAGCCACTTGATTTGCGACATGCCGTACCAGCCAGGCATAACCAGGCGCAGTGGAAAGCCATGCTCCGCCGGCAGCAGCCCCCCGTTCATGGCGAACGCCAGGAGATGCAGCGGGGCCATCGCATCCTGAAGATAAAG
>Ga0335085_10017405_pt1 | contig 10357 bp, 10 predicted proteins | sample Lox_Sample_45_FD_206712 | JGI IMG/M metagenome (GOLD analysis project Ga0335085, IMG submission 206712) | Soil microbial communities from Loxahatchee National Wildlife Refuge, Florida, United States - Lox_Sample_4.5 | ecosystem: Environmental > Terrestrial > Soil > Wetlands | place: USA...
GCCAGAACGAAGGCGCGGCCCCGGTCAACACGCAGGTGCAGGGCAACGACATCAAGGTGATCCTGCCGCCGGAGTTTGCCAACGGGAAGGCGATCTTCCCGATGCCGGCGTAAGCTTCGATAGCGCGGGCGGTGCGCGCTGCGCCGCCCGTCGCTGCTTGTAAGCGTATGCTGTCGCCTGCGATTCTGATTCCTGCCATCCTCAACGGCCTGTTGACCGGTGCGGTCTATGCGCTCGTTGCGCTCGGGCTGACGCTGGTCTACGGCGTGCTGCACATCATCAATTTCGCGCATGGCGCGCTTCTCACCGCCGCCATGTTCGCCGCTTTCTTCGCCTATCAATTCGGCATCGACCCTTACCTCGCCATCTTCCTGCTGGCGCCGGCGTTCTTCGCTGTCGGCTATGCCTTGCAGCGCTTCATCATCGGCCCGGCCTCGCACGGCGATGACCGCAACATGCTGCTGGTCACGCTCGGCGTCGCCGTCGTTATCGAGAACGCGCTGCTCTACGCCTTCCGCGCCGATACCCGCACCATCGACGTGCCCTACGCCTTCCAGAGCATCGATTTCGGCGTCACCTTCCTCGCGGTGCCGCGGCTGATCGGCTTTGCCGCCGTCTTCGTCGTCGCGCTGGCGCTGTGGCTGATCATGAGCTTCACCGACACCGGCCGCGCCATCCGCGCCGTCGCCAAGGAGAAGCTCGGCGCCGAACTCGCTGGCATCGACGTCGCCCACGTCTATGCGGTGACCTTCGGCCTCGGCACCGCCTGCGTCGCCATCGCCGCCTGCCTGCTGATCCCGAGCTATTACGTCAATCCGAGCGCCGGCAACGCCTTCGTGCTGGTCGCCTTCACGATCGTCGTGCTCGGCGGCATGGGCTCGGTGCCCGGCGCGCTGATCGGCGGCCTGGTCATCGGCGTGGTGGAGAGCCTGTCCAGCCTGTTCCTCGGCGACTCGCTCGGCCAGGTCGGCATTTTCCTCATCTTCATCGTGGTGCTGCTGGTGCGGCCGAGCGGCCTGTTCGGAGCGCGGGCATGAAAGGCTTCGCGCCCATCGTCGTGGTCGTCGCCCTGCTCGCCGCGGTGCCGCTCATCGTGCACTCCAATGTCGTGCTCAACTTTCTCGTCGTGGCGCTGATGATCGCGCTGGCCGGGCAGGGCTGGAACATCCTCGGCGGCTATGGCGGGCAGTATTCGTTCGGCCACGCCGCCTTCTTTGGCACCGGCGCCTATGTCACTTCCATCCTGCAGGTGCGCTACGGCGTCAACGCCTGGGCAGGCTTTGCCATCGGCGTCGCCGCCGGCGCATTGGTCGGCGCCATCATCGGCGCGCTGACCTTCCGCTCGGGCCTGCGCGGCTCGTATTTCGCGCTGGTCACGCTCGCCTTCGCCGAGGTGCTGCGCATTCTCGCCAGCGTGGCGCCGATCACCGGCGCCGGCGTCGGCACCCTGATCAAGCTCGACCTGCGCGCGCAAGCCTTCCAGTTCCAGAGCCGCGCCGTGTTCTACTGGGTCATCCTCGCGCTGGTCGCGCTCTCGCTAGTGATCGCCAAGCTGATCGAGCGCTCGCGCTTCGGCGCCTGGCTGATCGCGGTGCGCGAGAACGAGGACGCTGCGCAGGCGCTCGGCGTCGACGCCGCCACGGTGAAATCGGCCGCCATGGTGATCTCGGGCGCGATCACCGCGGCCGCCGGCTGCTTCTACGCGCAATATTTCCTGTTCGTCGATGCCGGCATCGCCTACGGCACTTGGATTTCGATCGAGGCGCTGCTGACGCCGATCATCGGCGGCGTCGGCACCGTGTTCGGCCCGTTGATCGGCGCGCTGGTGGTCAAGGCGCTGGGCGAAGGCGCGCAGCTGGTCACCGGCGATGCGCCCGGCCTCGACCTCGTCATTTACGGCGCGGTGCTTGTCGTTGTCATATGGTTTGCGCCGCGCGGGCTGATCGGCGGCCTGGCGCAGGTGCGGCAATGGCTCACGCGCCGACCGACGCTGGAGGCCGGCCATGGCTGAGCCGCTGCTCATCGTCGAGCGCGTCTCGCGCCGCTTCGGCGGCTTGCTCGCGGTGAACGCCGCTTCGCTGGTCGCGCCCGAGGGCCGCATCACCGCGCTGATCGGACCGAACGGCGCGGGCAAGACCACGCTGTTTGCCATCATCTCCGGATTCCTGAAGCCGAGCGACGGCAGCGTCCGCTATGCCGGCGAGGACATCACCGGCGAGCCGCCGCACCGGCTGGCGCGGCGCGGCATCGCCCGCACCTTCCAGATCGTGCAGCCTTTCGCCGGCCTCAGCGTGCGCGCGAACATCCTGGTCGGCGCGCACCTGCGTCATCGCGCGCGCGAGGCGGCGCTGGCGGTGGCCGAGCGGGTTGCCCGCGAGGTCGGCCTTGCCGACAGGCTCGACCGGCCTGCCGACACGCTCACCGTCGCCGGCCGCAAGCGGCTCGAGCTTGCCCGCGCGCTGGCGACCGAACCGCGGCTGCTGCTGCTCGACGAGGTGCTGGCCGGACTCAATCCGTCCGAAATTCGCGACATTGTGCCGGTGATCCGCGGGCTTGCCGCGCGCGGCATCACCATCGTGATGATCGAGCACGTGATGCAGGCGGTGATGAGCCTGGCCGAGCACATTTTCGTGCTGGCGGAGGGGCGCATGATCGCCGAGGGCGCGCCGGCGCAGGTGGCGTCCGATCCCGCCGTGGTCGAGGCCTACCTCGGGCACAGCGGGGCGGCAAAGCTCGGAGGCGCGCATGGCCGCTGACGCGCTGCTCAACGTGCACGACCTGCACGCCGGCTATGGCGAGACCGAAGTGCTGCGCGGCGTTGACCTCGCCGTCGAGAGCGGCGAGATCGTGGCCGTGCTCGGCTCCAACGGCGTCGGCAAGTCGACGCTCAATCTCGCCATCTCCGGCATCGTGCGGCCGCGCGCCGGCGCCATCCGCTTCGACGGCGCCGAGGTCGGCAACGAAAAGCCGCCGGCCATCGTTGCGCGCGGGCTCATTCACGTGCCGGAGGGCCGCCGCATCTTCCCCAATCTGTCGGTCGGCGAGAATCTGGACCTCGGCAGCTACGCCCGGGCGCGCGAGCGCCGCGCGCGGAACCGCGAGCGCGTGTTCGCCATCTTTCCGCGCCTTGCCGAGCGGCGCGGCCAGCGCGCCGGCACGCTCTCCGGCGGCGAGCAGCAGATGCTCGCCATCGGCCGCGGGCTGATGGCCGAGCCCAAGCTGATCATCCTCGACGAGCCCTCGCTCGGGCTTTCGCCCTTGTTGGTCGAGGAGCTGTTCGCGCTGATCAAGCGCATCAATGGCGACGGGGTCTCCATCCTGCTGGTCGAGCAGAACGTCGTGCAGAGCCTGGAAGTCGCAAGCCGCGCCTATATCCTGGCCGAGGGAAAATTCGTCATGTCCGGCGCCGCCGCCGCCATCGCCGCCGATCCCGCGCTCAAACGCGCCTATCTTGGAATGTGACGCATGACCGATAACTTGCGCCAACGGTTATCTCGCCCGCCTATCCTGATCGCGCCCGGCGTCTACGATCCGCTCACAGCGCTGATCGCCGAGCAGGCCGGCTTCGAGGCGCTCTACGTCTCCGGCGCGGCGATCGCCTATACCCGGCTCGGCCGCCCCGACATCGGCCTCGTCAGCATGAGCGAGGTGGTCGACACCGTCGCGCTGATCCGCGACCGCGTGCGCGCGCATCTCGTGGTCGACGCCGACACCGGCTACGGCAACGCGCTCAATGTCGAGCGCACCGTGCGCCTGCTCGAGCGCGCCGGCGCCAATGCCATCCAGCTCGAGGACCAGGATTTCCCCAAGCGCTGCGGCCATCTCGACGACAAGGCGCTCATTCCGGCGCAGGAGATGGTCGGCAAGATCAAGGCGGCGACCGACGCGCGCACCTCGCGCGAGACACTGATCATCGCCCGCACCGACGCCGTCGCGGTCGAGGGCTTCGAGCGCGCCATCGCCCGCGCCGAGCTCTACCGCGCGGCCGGCGCCGACATGCTGTTCGTGGAAGCGCCGCGCCGGCGCGAGGAACTCGCCCGCATCGGCGCCGCGATGGGCAAAGGCACGCCGCTGATGGCCAACATGGTCGAGGGCGGCAAGACGCCGCTGATGCCGGCTTCGGACCTGCAGACGCTCGGTTTTGCTTTCGTCATCTTCCCCGGCGCCATCGTGCGCGCGCTGGCCAAGGCCGCGGAGGAGTTCTACGCCTCGCTGAAGGCGCACGGCTCGACCGAGCCGTTCCGCCCGCGCATGTTCGATTTCGACGCGCTCAACAGGCTGATCGGCACGCCGGACATGCTCGCGCGCGGCAAGCGCTACGAGGCCGTGGCTTCCGATAAAGAAAAGTAAGCAAGGAACGTCTCACATGGACAAGCTGTTCGATCTCGTGATCAAGAACGCCCGCGTGGTGCGGCCGAACAAGACCTCGGTCGATTGCCTCGACATCGGCGTCAAGGACGGAAAAATCGCCCGGCTCGCGCCCGAACTTCGGGCCGAGGACGCAAGGGAGATTTTCGACGCCAAGAATCGTCTTGCGTTCCCGGGCTGCGTCGACGCGCACATGCACATCGGCATCTATGCGCCGCTCGCGCAGGACGCGGTGTCCGAGAGCAAGGCCGCGGCCATGGGCGGCGTCACCTCGAGCCTGAATTACCTGCGCACGGGCCACTACTATCTCAACCGCGGCGGCTCTTATCGCGACTTCATGCCGGAGGTGCACAGGCAGGCGCACGGGAATTTCTGGGTCGACTACGGCTTCCACATCGCGCCGATCGAATCCGCGCACATCGGCGAGATGGACTATCTGGTGGGGCAGGGCATCCCGTCGTTCAAGATTTTCATGTTCTACGGCGGCTACGGGCTGCACGGCGCCTCCTCGCAGCAGAACGAGTTCCTGATGATCGGGCCCGACGACCGCTACGACATCGCGCATTTCGAGTTCATCATGCGCGGCGCGCAACGGTTGATGGAAAAATATCCCGACAAGGCCGCGCATATCAGCGTCAGCCTGCACTGCGAGCTCGCCGAGATTCTCCTTGCCTACACCAAGATCGTGGAGCGCGAGGGCAAGCTCACCGGGCTGAAGGCCTACAGCGCGGCGCGCCCGCCGCATTCGGAAGGGCTGGCGATCTGGATCGCGTCCTATCTCGCGAACGAGACCAATTGCCTGAACATCAATCTGCTGCACCTATCCTCGCGCAAGGCGGTGGACGCGGCCTGGACCATGCAGCAGGTTTTTCCGCATATCGCCTTCCGCCGCGAGGTGACGGTCGGCCATCTGCTGCTCGATACCGATTGCGAATGCGCCGTGCACGCCAAGGTCAATCCGCCGATTCGGCCGCGCGCGGACGTCGAGGCGCTGTGGCAGGCCGTGCTCGACCGCAAGATCGATTGGATCTGCAGCGATCATGCCTGCTGCTCGGCCGAACAGAAATGGTCGAAGGACGATCCCGCCAATATCTGGCTGGCCAAATCGGGATTCGGCGGCACCGAATATCTGCTGTCGGGCGTGCTCAGCGAAGGCAGCAAGCGCGGGATGTCCTACAATCACATGGCCGAACTGTTGAGTTGGAAGCCGGCGCAACGCTTCGGTCTGCCGAGCAAGGGCGACATCGCGCCGGGCTACGACGCCGACATCGTCGTCGTCGATCCGCACGAGAGTTTCGTCGTGCACGCCGCCGAATCCGAGTCGGAGCAAGGCTATACGCCTTTCGAAGGGGTCGAGCTTAGCGGCCGGGTGAAGAGCACCTTCCTGCGCGGCGCGCTTATCTACGACAACGGCAACGTGGTCGGGCCGGCGCGCGGCAAATATCTGCGCCGGCCCGAACCCGCTCGAAAGCAGTAATATCCGCGATGCCCGCGGTCGTCGTCACCGCGCCGGGTGAGCGCTTCGACAGCGAGGTGCCGCTGCTGATCGTTGGCGCCGGCGCGGCTGGCCTGTGCGCGGCGCTTGCCGCCAAGGAGGCAGGCGTCGAACCCATTGTGCTCGAGCGCGATACCGTGCCCTCGGGCTCAACCGCCTTGTCGGCCGGCCTGATCCCCGCCGCCGGCACGCGCTTCCAGCGCGCCAAGGGCATCGCCGACAACGCGGAGCTCTTCGTAGCAGACATCCAGCGCAAGGCGCATAACGAGGCCGACCCGGCCGTCGTCAATTCGGTCGCGCAAAGCGCAAGCCCGCTCATCGAATGGCTGGCGGATCGTTATGGCTTGCCGTTCGACGTGGTCGATAACTTCAATTACCCGGGCCATTCGGCGCTGCGCATGCACGGCTTGCCCAGCCGCACCGGACGCGAGCTGATCGACCGCTTGCGCAACGCGGCGGAAGCAAATGACATCGTCATTCTGACCGGGCGCGTTGTTGAGAAACTGATTGCCGAAGCGGACGGCCGCATCCGCGGCGTGGAACTCGTGCGTGGCGACGGCGCGCGCGAGCGCGTCGGCTGCGATGCGCTGATCCTCGCCTGCAACGGCTATGGCGGCAATCCGGAGCTGGTGCGCCGCTTCATCCCGGAGATGGCGACCGCGCTCTATTTCGGCCACCCGGGCAATCGTGGCGACGCCGTGTTGTGGGGCGAGGCGCTCGGCGCGCAACTTGTGCATCTCGGCGCCTATCAGGGGCACGGCTCGGTTGCCACGCCGCACAATATCCTCATCAGCTGGGCGGTGATCATGCAGGGCGGGATTCAGGTCAACGCCGAGGGCCGGCGCTTCTGCGACGAATCGCGCGGCTATTCCGAACAGGCGGCGGACGTGTTGCGTCAACCGGGCGGCATCGCCTGGGACGTGTTCGATGCGCGCATAGCCGCGGTCGCGCGGCAGTTCGAGGATTTCCGCGAGGCCGAACGCGCCGGCGCCATCTTTACCGGGGAGAGCGTTGCCGAACTCGCCGGTGCCATGCGTGTGCCGGTGATGGCGCTTACGGCCGAATTCACCGAAGTCGAAGGACTAAAGGCAATCGGAGGTGGCGATCGTTTTGGGCGCCGGTTCGCGCCGGAGCAGCGCTGTGAGCCGCCCTTCCACGCCGTCAAAATCACCGGCGCGCTCTTTCATACGCAAGGCGGGCTGGCGATCGACGCACTGGGCCGCGTGAAACGCAAGGACGGCACGCTCTTCCCCAATCTTTACGCGGCGGGGGGAGCGGCGGCCGGCGTTTCCGGCGCGAGTGCAGCCGGCTATCTGTCGGGAAACGGCCTGTTGACCGCGACCGTGCTTGGCCGTCTGGCCGGCGGCGCGGCGGCGAAGCAAGTCACGAACGCCATTCCTTAGGTTTCAGCGGCAATCAATCTCGTCAAAGCCTCGGGGGCCAAGACAATGAGGCCCGCGCGCTTGAGCTTGAGCCATTTGCGTTGTTCCCAATTGCGCAATTCGCGATTTGTGCCTTCGCGCGAAGCTCCAACCATCTGGCTGAGCTCGCGCTGCGTAATGCGAATCTCTTTGCCGGCAGTGCCGGGGCCCGCCTGCCGATGAAGATAAAGCACGGCCTTGGCAAGGCGAATGGGAAGATCGAGAAAAATGATATCTTCGACCTGTTCGCTGGTTTTGCGCAGGCGGCCACACAAGATTTGAAGCAGGCGTGTTGCGAGTTCGGGATGGGCTTCGAGCAGCGGCATGAAGTCCCGCCGCTCGATGACGATCAATTCGCCGGCTTCGGCCATGATCGCGTCGGCCGTGCGCTGCCCACCGTCGAGGAATGCGATTTCTCCGAAAATTTCACCGGGGACGATCAGATTGAAAACGGCGTCATTGCCTTGCCCGGAAGGGGTGGTGATTCTCACCACTCCCGCGGAAACGAGATACAGGGTCGTTCCCAAATCGCCCTTACGGAACAAGACCGTGTTTTTCTTGACTTTGCGCGTGACCGCGTGCGCGACGAGCTGACTGATAATGTTTTCGTTTAGCCTGCTGAAAAACGGATGATTGCGGATAAGCGCGCGCGGATCGGTTTGCCTGAGAGTGCTGCTCGTGTGCATGGTGAGAGATGGGCGATGCCGATCACGTTACCTGGTTGCCAGCGGTCACTTCAGGGTCATGGAAACGAAAAGACTTCGCGTCGTGGAAGCGTCGATTTTTCCGAAAAATGCCGGGCCAATTCTAAGGGCGATCTTTATAGCCGTCATCACTCGCGGGAGATGTAGGCAAAACAGGGTGTTTCCGAGTCGGTGACCGAACAGACGGTCAATTGCGGCCGGTCTTGAGGTCTACAGGACGGCGGAAAAATGCTATAGTTTTCCATGCGATAAAGAGTGAAGCTCGCGCCAAGGTCGTGGGGTGCGGCTCGTGTCGCCGTCGATAGGTCCGGTCCACAGTACGTGTGCGGGCGAGCGGCGTCGGGGTCGAGGCGCTGCCGCCGGACAATTGGAGGTCGCCCTGCCAATGAGAGGCCTCGACGACGTCGTTCGCTATTACGAGCACACCCGCTTCGATTATTGGGCGGTCTGGCAGACGCGCGAAAATCTCGCTTTTCATTTCGGCTATTATGACGATGGCATTGCCAACCATGGGCAGGCGGTCTCCAATTCCAACGGCGTTCTCGCCGACATCGCAGGGGTTGGACCCGGCGACCGCGTGCTTGACGCCGGCTGCGGACTGGGCGGCAGTTCAATGTGGCTCGCCGCTCATCGGCAGGCGGAGGTGGTCGGAATAACGCCGGTTGACCACCAAGTTGACCAAGCCAGGCGCGTGGCTGCTGCCCGAGGGCTGCAGCACAAGGCTTCGTTCGAACAGGCAGACTACACGGCCACTCCGTTTCCCGATACCTCGTTCGAGGTGGTGTGGGCGCTCGAGAGCCTTTGTCATGCGCAGCACAAATTGGCGTTCTACCGGGAGGCATTTCGCCTGCTGCGGCCGGGCGGGCGGCTGGTGATCGCGGAATACATCAGGAAGAGCCGCGGGCTTTCCGCCGAGAGCGAGAGGCGGATGCGCGAATGGCTCGATGGCTGGTCGATCCCCGACCTCGATACGCGAGAAGAACACATCGCGGCCGCCAGCGCCGCCGGTTTTGCCGAGGTTCGCCTCGCCGACTCGACGCACCTGACCCGCCGCTCGTTGCGGCGGCTCTATAAACTCGCGTGCCTGGCAACGCCGGTCGACTGGCTGCTTTATGCGTTGCGGCTGCGGTCGGAAACGCAACACGGAAACGTGGTCGCGTCGCTCCGCCAATATCAGCTCTTGCGTGGGGACGCGTGGTTCTACGGAATTCTATCCGGCAGGAAACCGTCGTGAGCCGACCGCGCCCCCATACGGGGATGCCGGCCTTGGCCGTGCCGGGTTAGCCCTGCCCGACGATGGCACGGGGCCGGGGCGGCGCCCTGTTACCGCGAGAAAACCCCAAAAATAAATGTCGGTTATGTGACGCCGCTCACAAACCTTCTGCGCCAACGAACCGACTATCCGGCCGGACTGGGTCAGGCGCAGGAGGCGTCCATGCACCGAGCACTCATCGTTTTAGTCGCGGTCGTGTTGTTCAGCGCCCTGGTCAAGGCAAGCATCGCGCCGACCGATCCGGCCGCGAACGTCACGACGGCGAAAAATTCAAGACCAACAAGCCAGGTAATTACAGTCGACGGCCTCCATGTCGGCGTACCGAACGGCATGGGGCACTTCCCATCGGCGCTGCTGCCGCAGCCGTAGCTACCCGGCCGCGGTTTCGCCCCGCCGCGCGAGCAAACCCCGCGACGGATCGTAGGCGAGGACGGCAGCCGCCATGAACATGACGGTGCAGCCCGCCACGACCGCAAGCGACGTCCACTCGATCCGTTCATACATGGCAAAACGGATCAACTCGACTGCGTGCGTGAACGGATTGAACTGGCAGATGTAATAGAGCAGTGGGCTGCCTTCGCGCACGCGCCACAAGGGATAAAGCGCCGAGGAAGCGAAAAACATCGGAAAGATGACGAAGTTCATCACGCCGGCGAAGTTCTCGAGCTGCTTGATCACCGAAGAAATCAGCATGCCGAGCGCGCCCAGCATCAAGCCCGACAGCACGAGCGCTGGCAGCACCGTGAGATAGCCGAGCGGCGGCGGCGCGATGTCCCAAAACCATGCGATCAGCAGGAAGGCATAAACCTGCAGCAGGGAAACCGTGGTGCCGGCCACCAGTTTCGAGCACAGCAGGAACCAGCGCGGCAGCGGGCTCACCAGCAGGGTGCGCATGTTGCCCATCTCCCGGTCGTAGACCATGGACAGCGACGACTGCATCCCGTTGAAAAGCTGAATCATCGCCATCAGACCGGGCGTGATGTAGACGGAATAAAGGATATAGGTTTCGTAGGGCGGGATGATGGAGACCCCGAGCACTTGACGGAATCCGGCGGCGAAGATGAACAGCCAGACCAGCGGTCGCACCAGCGCTGAG
>Ga0335085_10017406_pt1 | contig 10356 bp, 7 predicted proteins | sample Lox_Sample_45_FD_206712 | JGI IMG/M metagenome (GOLD analysis project Ga0335085, IMG submission 206712) | Soil microbial communities from Loxahatchee National Wildlife Refuge, Florida, United States - Lox_Sample_4.5 | ecosystem: Environmental > Terrestrial > Soil > Wetlands | place: USA: Florida...
ACCAGAGACCGTCTCGCGGCCCCTCCCGGATTTGAAGTCCGGACGCCCCACCGGGGACGATTCTCTTCCCTAAGAAGTCGACAAAGAATCCGACGCGCCCGACGCTGTTCCGAAGAGATCGAGCCGGTGGCGGTTGATCCGACGAAGGTCTCCGCGTCGAATTGTCAGGCCATGCCGGTCGAAGAACTCCAGGACCTGAATGGCTACCTTGCGGCCATTGTCAAGGCGGTCGCGAAATTGGGCGGCGGCGAACTGACCATTCGACGCCGTCAAGGCGAGTTTGCGGGCGACCGACGCCATTTCCGCGACTGTCTGACGGGAGAAAAAATGATCGTGGGCGATTTCATCAACCTTGCCCATGCGGGCGAGCAACTTCATCACCCGGCGAATATCGACTTCTGGAACCGACATGAGCCCCGCGATGTCCCTCACGCGCGGAGGGTGGAACCGGGCTTCCCCGGACAGCAAGGGGGAGACTCGCCGCCAGAGCACTTCGTCGGCAGAGGTGAGTTTGGCTTCGTGACTGGCCAGGCGGACCCATGCGCCGTCGAGCGCAATTTCGGACCGAGCCGCGAACGACCGGAGAGCTGAGCGGAAGAGGGCAGCCGGCAGCCGCGGCTCGAGAGCGAGACGCAAACGTTCGAACCCGATCCCCGGCAAATCGGGGTTGTCAGCGTGAAACGCTTTGAGCGTTGCAAACAGCCGCTCGACGAATTGCGACCACGCGCCCGGCGAGAGCGAATAGTCCGCGGCCCCGACTGCAATCCGGACGGCGCCGAGCCGACCGGCGATGTCGTCGACTTGCCTCCTCGACAGCGCTCGGTCGCGGCCGAAACCCGAGAGGTCGGCGTAGTACGGCGGCGAATTGACGATCTCCGCCAGATGGTCCTCCCGAACCGCGATCGCAAGCGCCCGCAACAAGACAAGCCGCTCGGGCGCTCGCCGCTTCCGCGAGGGCGAACGGACATCGAGGAAAACGCCGCCCCCGATGGTGCGCTGCGCGGTTGTGTCGCGCAAGACGAATCGGTCGCCGACCACGGCCGCAGTCGGTCGCTCGAGCACGAGCTGCGCGAGAGCTTGCGCCCCGGGATCGATCGGGTCATCGCCGAGCAGGACGATGCGGGCGCCGATTTCGGCGGCGCCATGATGCAGGCGCACGGGAGTCCATTGGCGGGCCGACTTGGTCTCCGACGGGAGCAGATGAAGCATGGCGTCGATTCGATCTGCCGGCGCATGCAGCGCCGGCGTCACCACGAAGTCGCCTCGCGCGATCGATTCTCGCGTAACCCCGTCGCCGGCGAGGTTGAGCGCGCAGCGCTCACCGGCCTCGCCGCGGGTCGCTGCGCGATTTTGCGCATGGATCGAGCGCACGCGCGCAGCACGGCCGGCCGGGCTGATCGCTACGGCGTCTCCGACAGTCACTTGGCCAGAGCGCACGATCCCGGTGACGACCGTGCCGACGCCGGCGAGGGTGAAGGAGCGATCGACTGCAAAACGAAACATACCCTCTGACGACCGGGCTCGAACCTTCGCCGAAGCGGACAACAAGCGCTGTCGCAAGAGCTCAATCCCTTCGCCGGTTACGGCGGACACCGGAAGGACTTCTGCGTCGGCGAGCGGGGACGACGACAGCAGCGCTTCGATGGAATTGCGCGCCTTCTCGCGTTGCTCAGGCGTCGCCGCGTCGATCTTTGTCAGAGCAACCAATCCTCTCTCGATTCCAAGCAGCTCCACGATCGCAAGATGCTCCCGCGTCTGCGGCATGACGCCGTCGTCCGCACCCACGACCAGGAGGACGAAATCGATTCCGGTCGCGCCGGCGAGCATCGTATGGATAAACTTCTCGTGGCCGGGCACGTCGACAAAGCCGAGGGTCGTTCCGTCAGGCGCGCCCAGATAGGCGAAACCGAGATCGATCGAAATGCCCCGGGCCTTCTCCTCCTTGAGCCGGTCGGTCTCGACGCCGGTGAGGGCGCGCACGAGCGACGTCTTTCCGTGGTCGATATGGCCGGCGGTTCCGACGATCATGCGCAAATCGATGTGTTCGCGCCAAAGTCGACGAGATTGGCGACGAACCTCTTCTCGTCGGCGAGGCAGCGCAAGTCGAAGACCAGCGCGCCGTCTTCGATCCGCCCGATCACGGGGACGGGTAGCCGGCGGAACGTCGTCGCCAGCGTCGCCAAAGCGCGGCCGCTGTGTGGCGCGACCGGGCGCATCGCAATGCAAGCGCTCGGGATCGTTTCGACCGGTAGGGCGCCTGAGCCGATCTGGCTGGCGCAATTCTCGACCTTCGCCATGAACGCCGGTCCGATCGCCGTCGCGATCTGCGGCGACAGCCGGTGTGCCGCGGCCTCGATCTCCGACAACGGTCTCGCCAGCATACGGAACGTCGGGAGCGCCGTCGCAATCGTGTCGGGGTTGCGATAGAGCTTCAGGGTCGCCATGAGCGCCGCGAGCCGGATCTTGTCGAGCCGCAGCGCCCGTTTCAGCGGGTTTCGGTTGAGGCGGGCGATCAAATCCTTGCGTCCGACGACAAACCCGGCCTGGGGACCGCCGAGCAGCTTGTCGCCGGAGAAGGTCACAAGGTCGGCGCCTTCGGCGAGCGCGTCGCCGACAGTCGATTCAGACGCCAGGCCGAAGCGGCGAAGGTCGATCAACGTTCCTGATCCGAGGTCGTTGACGAGCGGGGTGTCGCGATCCTTCAGCATCGAGGCCAGCTCGCGCGCGCCGACCTCGCGCGTGTAGCCTTCGATTCTGTAGTTCGAAGTGTGCACCTTGAGGACCAGTCCTGTGCGGGGGCCGATGGCGTCGGCGTAATCCTTGGGGTGCGTGCGGTTGGTCGTGCCGACTTCGACCAGCCTCGCGCCGGCGCGCGCCATGATGTCCGGCATGCGGAACGCGCCGCCGATCTCGATCAGCTCGCCACGCGACACGATCGCCTCTCTAGCGCGGGCGAGCGTGTTTAGGACAAGCAGCACCGCCGCGGCGTTATTATTGACGACGGTGGCGTCCTCGGCCCCCGTCAACTCGCAAAGCAGGGCGCGCACATGTTCGTCCCGGTCGCCGCGACGGCCTTCGGCGACGTCGAATTCGAGCGAAACCGCCTCGCGCATTGCGGCGACGGCCGCGTCGACGGCGGCGTCAGCGATGAGGGCGCGGCCGAGATTTGTGTGCAGGACCGTGCCGGTGAGGTTGAAAACCGGACGCAGGCTAGCTTGCGCGTCGCGACGCAGGCGGACTTGCGCCAGCGAAGCGATATGCTCAGCGTCGCCCGTGGCGGCCCGCCCTTCGCGCGCGTCCTGCATCGCAGCTCGCACTGCGGCGACGACCGCCGGCCGGCCGAATTCGGCGATGGCGTCGCCTGCCTTCGGTTCGCGCAAGGTCTCGTCGACCGACGGCAGCCTGCGGAGCTCTTCCGGCTGGGCGGCCGGAGGTTTGGCGGACATCCTCAATAGCCGAGCAGGAACGGATTGACCGCGCCGCGCCGAAACCCGCTCTCGCGCAGGAGAAGATCGAGACCGAGGGTCGCGACGTCGTCGGCGACCGGATCCAGCGCGGGATTCTCATGCTGCAGCATGATTTTCACGAAGCTTCCGCATCGGCTGCAGGTTTCCGCACGGACCTGTCCAGCGCCGGGGCCGTCCTCGATCTCTTTGTAGGCGACGCCTTCAGTCGAGCCGCAGACGACGCACTTGACGCGCACGACATGCCACAGCGTCGAGCAGAGCGAGCAGGCGCAGAACCGCGTCCCGTGGGCGCCCCGCCACCCCACGATGAGGCTTGCGACCGGCGCGCCGCCGCAGGCCGGGCACGCGCCGTCGCCGACCGGAACCAGCCGTTCGGCGTCAAGCCGCGCGGCCATGCGCGCGCAATGCACTTGCGCCGCGGCCGCGGCGAATGCGCGCTCCGCCAGTCGGCCCGCCTCCGGCGATTGATCGAGCACGTCCAGCGCCAACTGCAAGCGTGCGTCGCGGTCCGCACGCGTCACCGCATCGAGCGCAAGCCGCGCCGTGGCCGGCATTTCGATCTCCGTCGCGAGCCCAAAGAGCTTGTCGAAGGTCGCGTCGAGGGACCCGTCCGCGGCGAGCAAGCTCAAGTTGAGCTGCGGCATGGCGTGCGTGCGCGCGCGTTCCCGTTCCGCCGGCGCCGGCATCTGCGGCCCCGGGATTCCGTCCAGGGTCTGGTGCTGCGCCTCCGCCAGTCCGGCCATGAAGTGGAGATAGGGCGCAAGATCGTGCTTCTGCGCGAGCACCGCGAACCGTTGCGCGCGCAGGCGGAAATGGGTGGAAGGGTCGGGGAGCCGAGCGAACGGCGGCGAGGCGATCGTCCCGATCGGAATGGGGTCGGGCGATGGCGATCCAGCTTCGGTCATCTTTCGCCTCACGAACCTCACGGGCCACGTGACACTCTCGGCGCTCGCCTATCCGGCGGCTCGCCTCTTGGGCTTGTCGGCCTCGTCGCTTCCGATCACAAGCTCCTTAAGCCACTTGCGGTGATGCCGCCAGGCCCACCCGCCGGTGACTTGGCCTTTCGTCATGGCGCCGATCGTGCCGCGGACCCAGATGGCGGCATAGACATGGACAATCCAGACGCTGATGATCGTCACGGCCGCGATGGCGTGAATGAGCAGCGCCAGGCGCTTTTGCGGGATTGTGGTGTAGCCGTAGAAATACTGATCCCAAATGACCAGGCCGCTGAAAATCAGGACCAGGATCAGCGCCGACATAAGCCAGAACACGACCTTTTGCCCCGCATTGTATTTCCCGACCTCCGGCAGGTTCTCTTCATGGTCGGCGATGACGTCGCGAAGATGCGCGAGCCAAGTCCCGTCTTCCCGCTTCCACAGGTTCGCCTTCCAGAACCGGACGAACAGTCCGGCAAAGCTGAAGAACAGCACGACGCCGATCCAGGGATGGATGGTGCGCGTCCATTGACCGCCGCCGAACAGCGCGGTTAGGAAGAACAAGCTGGGAGTGAACATGGCAAGGCCGGACAAGGCGAGCAAGATCAGGCAGATTGCGGTGAGCCAATGGTTGGCGCGCGCGCCGGCCGTGTACCGGTCGACGACGACCGGATTACCCGGATGGACCCTGTCTCCTTTCTGGACGTCGTAAGCCGTCATGACTAGCCCTCGGTCAGTCTTCGCGCGTTCTGCTCATCCTCCGCCGAAACCCGGTTTGGACCCTTGACTACGTGATGGACGAATCCGACCGCTGCGATCGCGGCCATCGCCGTCAAGCCGGCATATTTCGTAAAGCCCTTCCACAATTCAACGACGGGGCTGATGTGCGGGTCCTTCGGCAGCCCGCCATAGAGATCGGGCTGGTCGGCATGCTGCAGAACATACATCACATGGGTGCCGCCGACGCCCTGGGGGTCGTAGAGCCCGGCATTCTCATAGCCGCGCGACTTGAGGTCGGCGATGCGCCCCTCGGCCCATTTCTTCATGTCGTCCTTCGGTCCGAAGACGATTGCCTGCGTGGGACACGCCTTCTGGCACGCCGGCCCCTGGCCAACCGCAACCCGGTCCGAGCAGAGCGTGCACTTATAGGCGCGCCGATCGACCTGGGAGATGCGCGGGATGTTGAACGGACATCCCTTCACGCAATAGCCGCAACCGATGCAGTTCTCGTGCACAAAGTCGACGATGCCGTTCGAATATTTCACGATCGCGCCCGGCGCCGGGCACGCCTTCAGGCACCCCGGGTCCTCGCAGTGCATGCAGCCGTCCTTGCGGATCAACCACTCGAGATTCTCTGTCTCTGGATTCACCCACTCGGTGAAGCGCATCACCGTGAACATGTCCGGAGTCAGATCGAGCGGATTGTCGTAGCTGCCGTGATTGACGCCGATGTCGATGCGCTTGTCATTCCATTCGAGACACGCCGCCTGGCAGGCCTTGCAGCCGATGCATTTCGACACGTCGATGAGCTTGGCGACCGGCGTCAGCTCGCGCGTCGGCGCGGGCACGGACGAGGCCGAACGGAGAACGATGTCCTGCTCGCCGAACACGGGCGCGCCGGGCTCAGTCGAGGGGTTTGGAAGCGGGGGATACATCGCGTCCTCCTCCTCAAGCCACCGGGCCCGCGATGGGCTCGATATTGACGAGGAACGCCTTGTACTCCGGCGTGTCCGTGTTGGCGTCGCCGACGAATGGAGTGAGCGAATTCGGACCGAAGCCCTTCTTCGCTACCCCCATGAAGCCCCAGTGCAGCGGAATGCCGACGACATGCACCGGCTTGCCGTCGCAGACGATCGGCTTGATGCGCTTGGTCACGAGCGCTCTCGCCTTGATCGAGCCGCGCTTCGACCAGACGCGCACCATGCCTGCGTTCGCGATGCCCTTCTCCTTGGCCAGCTCCTCGCCAATCTCGACGAAGAATTCCGGCTGCAGCGACGCGTTGATCTGAACGTGCTTGGTCCAGTAGTGGAAATGCTCGGTCAGACGGTATGAAGTCGCCGCATAAGGGAACTCTTTGGCGTCGCCCATCTGCTCCAAATCGACCTTGAAAACGCGCGCGACTGGGTTGCCGCGAATCCTCGGGGCGATCGCATTGTCGACGGGAGACTCGAACGGCTCATAGTGCGCGGGGAAAGGCCCATCGCGCATTCCCGCGCGTGCAAAGAGCCGCGCCGTACCCTCTTGGTTCATGATGAACGGACTGACCTCGCCAGGCTTCGCGGTCGGCGCGATGTCGGGGACGTCGTAGCCCGTCCATTTCGATCCGTCCCACCACAGAAGCTTGCGGGTCGGGTCCCAGGGCTGCCCGTTGGGGTCCGCCGAGGCGGCGTTGTAGATGATGCGGCGATTGACCGGCCACGACCATGCCCATTTCGGAAAGACGCCTGCGTCGTCGGGATCGGAGTTGTCGCGGCGCGCCATGTTATTGCCGGACTCGTTGAAGCAGCCCGAGTAGATCCAGCAGCCGCAGGCGGTCTTGCCGTCGTCGCGCAGCGCCGCAAAACTCGCGACCTGCTTGCCCTTCTGCAGAACGATCTTGGTCGGGTCGTTCGGGTCCGGCACGTCCTCGACGACGTAGCCGTTGATTTCCTTGGCCAGCTCTTCCGGCTTCGGCTCATTCGGATCCTCGTAGCGCCAGACCAGGTTGAGGATCGGCTCCGGCGTTGCGCCGCCCTCTTTCTGATAGAGCGCCCGCAGACGCATGAAGATCTGCGCCATGATCCAGGCGTCGCCCTTCGCTTCGCCCGGGGGCGTGCCGCCGGCCCAGTGCCAGTGAAGCTGTCTGCCCGAGTTGGTCAGCGACCCCGTATCCTCGGCAAAACAGGTCGTCGGCAGCTGGATAACCTCGGTCTCGATCTTCGCGGTCTCCACATCGTTGTATTCGCCGTGGTTCTCCCAGAAGCGCGCCGTCTCGGTGTCGAGCGGATCCATGACGACGAGGAACTTCAGCTTCGACAGCGCCTCGGTCAGCTTCTTCCGGTTCGGCGCCGCGAGAAGCGGGTTGAAGCCTTGGCAGAAGTAGCCGTTCATCTTGCCTTCATGCATGAGCTCGAACGCGCGCAACATGTCATAGCCGGGCACGTCCAGCTTCGGCAGCCAGTCGAAGGCGAAGCTGTTCTCCGCCGTCGCGGCGTCCCCCCACATCGCTTTCTGGAAGCTGACGAAGAACTTCTTGTAGTTTTGCCAGTAGCTCATCTGGTTGGGCCTGAGCGGCTTGAAGCCACGCGTCGACATGTAGACGTCGAGCGTCGTCTCCTTGTCCGCCGGCAGGGTGAGATAGCCGGGGATCAGGTTCGACATGAGCCCGAGGTCGGTCAGCCCCTGAATGTTGGAGTGGCCGCGCAGCGCGTTCATGCCCCCGCCGCGGACGCCGATGTTGCCAAGGATGAGCTGCAACATCGCCATGGTGCGGATGTTCTGCGAACCGCTCGAATGCTGCGTCCAGCCCAGCGCATACATCGAGGTCATCGTCTTTGTCTTGGACGAGCACTCCGCGATCATCTCGGCCACTTTGAGGAACTTGTCCTTCGGCGTGCCGCAGACGCGCTCGACGAGCTCAGGCGTGTATGGAGCGACGTGGGCCTTCAGGAGACTCCACACGCTTTGCGGATGGTCGATGTCGGAGACAACGTAGCCGTCAGGCCCAAGCGCATAGTCCCAGGACGACCGGTCGTAGTCCCGCTTCGCCTCGTCGTAGCCCGAGAAGAGACCGTCTTTGTAGCTGAAGGCGTCCTTCACAACATAGGGCGCGTTCGTATAAGCCTTCACGTACTCCCACTGCACGTTGTCGTTCTTGATGCAGTAGTTGATCAGGGCCAGAAGGAACGCGATGTCCGTGCCCTGGCGGATCGGCGCGTAGAAGTCGGCCACGGCGGCCGAGCGGGTGAAGCGCGGATCGACAACGATGAGTTTCGCGCCCCGGTTCTGCTTGGCCTCTGTCACCCATTTGAACCCGCATGGGTGCGCCTCGGCGGCGTTGCCGCCCATTATGACCACGAGATCGGTGTTCTTGATGTCGGTCCACGAATTGGTCATCGCGCCGCGGCCGAAAGTTGGAGCCAGACTGGCTACCGTAGGGCCGTGTCAAACGCGCGCTTGATTGTCGAAGGCCAGGATCCCGGCGCTGCGCACCACCTTATAGGTCGCCCACGCGGTTTCGTTCGTCGTCGCAGAGGCGGCGAGGAAGCCCGTCGTGAGCCACCTATTCACCGTCACCCCAGCGCTATTCTTGGCGATGAAGTTCTTGTCTCGGTCGTCCTTCATCAAGCGGGCGACGCGGTCGAGCGCGTTCTCCCATGAGACGCGCTCGAATTGGTCGGAACCGGGTTTCCGAATGCGCGGGAACTGGAGGCGGGACTCTGAGTGGACCATGTCCAGAAGCGCCGCGCCTTTCGGGCAGAGCGTTCCCCGATTGGTCGGATGATCGACGTCGCCTTCGATATGGGTGATCTCGGCTTTCTCGCCTTTGGCGAGGCTGCCCTTGGAATACATGATGATGCCGCAGCCGACGGCGCAGTAGGTGCAGGTGTTGCGCGTTTCAGTGAGGCCCGTCAGCTTGAACGGGCGGATGGCGTCGGCATATGCGATTTCGACCTCGCCAAACCCCAGCGCTCCGAGCGATGTTCCTGCGACTCCGACGCCCTTCATGAATTGGCGTCGCGACAGCTCGACATTCATCGGCGGCCTCCCTCTCGTAAGATTTGACCGACGACAGCTCGTCGCCGTCCAAAGCTCGCCTCCATCGCTATCGAAGCGCGGGGGCGATGATCGGATTTTTGGAATGTTACAAGTCCTACTCCTGTGTGTCAATTTCATGAACACATCCAGTCCAGTTCAGCGGCGAGAGGGCCGGCTTCTTGCGCCCGCTGTGTGCATTGCAGCAAGAACGAAACCTGGGACATGTGTGGGACATGACGCCGGATTGACCCTCGGCCATCCGGATTGTACGGTCTTGACGATGATCGGACAAACGGCTCCCGCGTGCCGGGGCCGACAATCGATTAGAATGAAAGAGCCCGCGGCCGGCCACGGCGCCGCAGGGATTGTTTCTCCAGATCTCAAGAGCGAGACGGTCGTTTCCGATTCCGCGGACGCGCGCGCCATTCATGCTCAGTCCCGCGCGTTGGCGCCATCAATGAAACCATGTTGAACCATCGGCCGCGAGACGCCGGGTCAATGGTCATCCGAGGCGGAGATCCAAATGAATATTCCGCAGCTCCGGCTAACCAGCCTCGCCCACGGCGGCGGATGCGGGTGCAAGCTCGCCCCGTCCGTCCTGCGACGCCTCATGGCGGATCAGCCCGCCGCGCAATCGTTTCCCCAGCTGCTGGTCGGGACGGAAACCGGCGACGACGCCGCGGTCTGGCGTCTCGATGACGGCACGTGCATCATCGCGACCACCGACTTCTTCATGCCGATGGTCGACGATCCCTTCGATTTCGGGAGGATCGCCGCCGCCAATGCGATTTCGGACATCTACGCCATGGGCGGTGTCCCGACTATGGCTCTGGCGATTCTCGGCATGCCCCTCGGCAAAATCGCTCCTGAGATGGTTCGGACTATCCTGGACGGCGGGCGTGCGGTTTGCGCCGAGGCGGGCATTCCGGTCGCAGGCGGGCATTCGATCGATTGCCCGGAGCCCGTCTATGGTCTCGCGGTTGTCGGGACCTGCCGTCCCGAAAATATCCGACGCAACGCCGGCGCGAAGATTGGCGATGCGATCATTTTGACGAAACCGCTTGGCGTCGGCGTCTACTCGGCGGCATTCAAGAAAGACATGTTGTCGCCCGAAAACTACGCCGAGATGGTCGCAACGATGACCAAGCTCAATCGCGTTGGCGCGGCGATCGCGAGCAACGTGAACGTCCATGCAATGACCGACGTGACCGGTTTCG
>Ga0335085_10017407_pt1 | contig 10356 bp, 8 predicted proteins | sample Lox_Sample_45_FD_206712 | JGI IMG/M metagenome (GOLD analysis project Ga0335085, IMG submission 206712) | Soil microbial communities from Loxahatchee National Wildlife Refuge, Florida, United States - Lox_Sample_4.5 | ecosystem: Environmental > Terrestrial > Soil > Wetlands | place: USA: Florida...
ATGCAGCAAGCTGGTCTGCGGGAATTGACCCATCCGCTGCCCCGCGCACAACAAACTCGATTTCGCGCGCGTCGAGTGAGCCGCCGTCGCGCTTCTTGCGGATGATATCGATCATGTGCATCGGAGAAGCGGCGGAAGTCTCGGAACCGGTTGATGCGGATTGCGGCATGGAACGACTGACCTCATCGTCGAAAAGACCTGCGGAAGGAGTTTATTCTAATAGGTTTTCAAGGTACGCGCACTCTAAAGTATGGCAGCGTCTCAACTTGGAGCCGTTGTGAACAAGGCGTGACAGGCGCACCGGATTCGGCGTTTGAGCCATGCGCCGTCACCACCGGACTCTATGAACACCCCCAAAAGTCGTGCACAATGCGGTTGTCAAGCCAACGGCGCACCATCTAAGTGGTTTTTCCTCAATCTTATGTCGCGAAAGACTTGCGGCTGTTGATTCGTCTGGGCGTTCAAGCGAAAGTGGAACTGCAGTTTTTCATTGCTAAACCATTGTGTTTGGGTGGTAGAATTGGTCGGAATCTCGCCAATCAAACCGGAAACGATGAAGACTCGCAGCTGCGATGGCCGCAGCTGCCCGCTCTGGCGCCGTATGACCGGTGAAATTTCCTGGCCAGTGAGCCGTTTGGCCAGGTGTTGGGTTTTGACTGCAGAGTGCGCATTTGTTTTTGACAAATGTGTCCGTTTCTTTAACCGTTTTCTAAATAAACAGTAGGAGGTATTAATGGAACGCCAGAAGCATATTTCGAGACGGCAGTTTGTCCAGACCGGCGCGGGCGTGGTTGCCGCCGGAGCACTACTTGGGAAACGGGCCTTTGCAGCCCCTAAACCGCTGAAAATTGGCTATGTCAGCCCGGAGACGGGTGAACTCGCGGCCTTTGGAGAAGCCGACGCATTCGTCATTGACCAGATTCGCAAGATCGTCCAGGGGGGCATCAAGGCGGGTGGCACCACACGGCCCGTCGAGGTCCTGGTACGCGATTGCCAATCCAACCCCAATCGCGCCGCGGAGGTTGCTGCGTCTCTCATCAAGTCGGATAAGGTCGATATGATGCTGGTGGCTGGCACTGCGGCTGCTGTCAATCCGGTGGCTGATCAATGCGAAGTCAACCAGGTACCCTGCGTCAGTACGGACGCAACCTGGCAGTCATACTTCTTCGTTCGCGGCGGAAACCCCATGAAAGGTTTCGACTGGACGTACCACTTCTTCTGGGGCGCGGATCTCCTGGGGCAGACCACGTGCGACGAGTTCGACCAGCTACCGACCAATAAGATCGTGGCCGCCCTGTGGCCGAACGATGTCGAAGGCAACCTCCAGTCCGATCCTCAGAGGGGTTACCCTCCCGTCTTCAAAGCACGTGGCTATACGGTCATCGATCCGGGAAGGTTCCAATTAGACACCACCGACTTCTCGGCCCAGATATCGAAGTTCAAGGAGGCAAAAGCAGAAATTTTGCAAGGCATTATGCCCTTGCCGGTTTTTTCGACCTTCTGGGCCCAGGCGGCACAGCAAGGATATAAGCCGAAGATTGCCACCATCGGCAAGGCGTTGCTATTTCCATCAGCCGTCGAAGCATTGGGCCCGCGCGGCAAGGATCTGACGTGCGAGATCTGGTGGTCACCCGCCCATCCGTTCAAATCTACTCTCACGGGCCAGAGCGCAGCGCAGCTTTGCGAGGCGTACGAAGCTTACGCCCATAAGCAATGGACGCAGGCGCTCGGCTTCCGCCATGCGCTGTTTGAGGTCGCAATCGACGTTTTCAAACATGCGCAGAACCCGGAGTCGGCGGCGTCGGTAATCGAGGCGGTCCGCGCAGCCAAGGTCAGTACGGTCGTAGGTCCGGTACAGTGGCAAGGTCCTCCGCCCAACCAGTGGACCATGATTCCCGTAAAGAATGTCTGCACAACGCCGGTAGTGAACGGGCAATGGGTGCCGGGGAAAAAGTGGATGTACGATATCGTCGTAGTAGACAACACGAGATATCCTCTGATCCCCGTGCAGCGCAAGATGGTTCCGCTGCCGGCATAAAGAAAAAGCGCAAGCCGGAGTTGTCTTCTCCGGCCGATGTTCTCATGCGGCAAGCTTTCCATATGGGGAGCTTGCCGCATGTTTTTGTTCAGGTAATCACAGGCGCGTTCTGGTAATCGGATTTCTCTACGGCGTCAAATCACAACCGGGAGATGTGATTTTTTCATTACCAAACCATTGCGCTTTGATGGTGAAAGCGACCAAAAATTTCGTATGTCTAAACGGGAACGATGAGGAACGAAAGAACGATGACTACCGAATCTCTGCGCGCAGCATTAATGGCTGCGTGCCACGAAGCACACGCCGCTTAGTGCAATATCGGCGGGAGGGCTTGACAAACAATTTCCATGGAAACTATATTTGTTGCCACCTATCGAACCGGGAACGATGAAGACCGGAAGACACGCAGCCACGGCAGTTGCGGCGGTCTTTCCGGCACTGGCTGACCGGTGAAATTCCTGGACCAAGGCGAGCTGCCTGGCCCGGTGCAGAATCTTGACCGCACATGGTCTTGAGTGCAGTACGCGCATTTGTTTTCAAATGCGCTTGTTTTTCAACCGCATTGCATTTCGAAAAGGGGAGATGCTGAAATGGAACGCAAGAAGCGTATTTCGAGGCGGCAGTTTGTCCAAGCCACTGCAGGCGTTGTTGCTGCCGGAACCCTATTGGGGAAACGGGCCTTTGCGGCCCCTAAACCGCTGAAAATTGGATATGTCAGTCCGGAGACGGGCCCCCTTGCGGCCTTTGGGGCAGCAGACGATTTTGTCGTTGCCGAGTTTCGCAGGATATTCCGCGACGGAATCCAAACTGGTGGTACTACCCGGCCCATCGAAATACTGGTGCGCGACAGCCAGTCCAGCCCCAATCGCGCCGCCGAGGTTGCGGCTTCGCTGATCAAGTCAGATAAAGTCGACCTGATGGTTGTGGCCGCAACTCCGCTCACCGTTAATCCTGTGGCCGATCAATGCGAAATCAACCAGGTACCCTGCGTCAGCACCGACGCGACCTGGCAAGGATACTTCTTTGGCCGCGGCGGTAACCCCATGAAAGGTTTCGACTGGACCTATCACTTCTTCTGGGGCGAGGAGATCATATCGCAGGTCACGGCCGACATGTTCACCCTTCATCCGACTAACAAGATCGCGGGCTGCCTGTGGGGGAACGATGTCGAGGGCAACCTCTACTCTGATCGCCAGCATGGGTACCCGCCGGTTTTTGAATCGCGGGGCTTTAAGGTTATCGATCCGGGAAGGTTCCAATTAGACACCACCGATTTCTCGGCGCAGATATCGGCGTTCAAGCAAGCGAATGCGGAGATTGTGCACGGCATTTTGCCGTTGCCGACCTTCTCGAACTTCTGGTCTCAGGCGGCACAGCAGGGTTTCAAGCCGAAAATCGCCGTCATTGGTAAGGCGATCCTATTTCCTGCAGATATCGATGCGCTGGGCCCGCGCGGTAAGTACCTGTCAACGGAGCTGTGGTGGTCGCCCTCTCATCCGTTCAAGTCCGGCCTTACGGGGAAAACTCCGGCGCAGCTTTGCAATGCGTACGAAGAGACAACCAAGAAGCAATGGTCGCAAGCGATCGGTTTCCGCTATGCGCTGTTTGAGGTTGCAACCGATACTTTCAAGCGGACGAAGAACCCGGATTCTCCGGCGTCGATTATCGAGGCGGTTCGCGCCACCAAATACGAGTCGGTCATAGGTCCGGTGCAATGGCAAGGCCCTCCGCCTAACCAGTGGACCACCATTCCCGTCAAGAATGTCTGCACCACGCCGCTGGTGAGCGGACAATGGGTGCCAGGCAAGAAGTGGATGTACGACATTGTCGTGACGGACAACCGGAGATATCCTGTGATCCCTGTGCAGCGCAAGATGGATCCGCTGCCGGCATAAACACAAAAGAGAATGCGGCCCGAACTAACTCGCTGGTCGCAGTTCTAAGGCGGCAAGCCTCCCATGCAGGAGCTTGCCGCAGGTCTTTGTGCAGGCATTTGCGGAACCGTTGCTGACATTTCCCTATATGCGTATGTGTAGATGATTTGGGAAGTGGTTGCGCTCCAACTGATCCAGGGCCCTACTTTAGATTCATCTCAAACCCCAGTGGCAGCACCTCGCTGAAGGCCACGGACCGCACGCCGTCCGCCATGGGAAACGTCACCGGCGCATCGGGGAGGATGAACTCGGCGAGCACTTGCCGGCAGGCGCCGCAGGGCGGACTCGGCAAGCCGTTAAGATTTGCGATGGCCACAGCGGCGATCCGAATCTTCGGTCCGAATTGGGAGATCGCCCGCACGAGCGCCGTGCGCTCGGCGCAGATCGTCAGCCCGAAACTCACATTTTCCACGTTGGTCCCAGTAACGATCTTCCCATCGGTGAGCTGGAGCGCGGCTCCCACGCGGAACTTCGAGTAGGGTGAATAGGAGTGCTCAGCGGCCTTCCGCGCGAGCTTGAGCAGATCTTCAAGCGCCGATTTGGTCAGTTTCGTCATGATCGAGCGCTCCCAGCGGTGAGTGAAGTGAGGATTAGAGGCTAATGCATTTCTCCGCCGGTTGTATAGCCTTTGACTGCAAGCCGACATTCTATTCCGTGCTCCCAGTCCACGAAATCCTGTCTTCCTCAAGTTGAACGCCATTTCTCCGATAAGGCTCTAGAGTGCCCGCCGCGGCATGCGGTCCCGGCTGACCATAGCGGTTCGAGGGTAACTTTACCTCGAAGGCGCCACACACAAGTCGATGCGACCGCCAGAGAACAGCGGCCTTGAAGGCACTCGAAATTGGTATGGCAGCCCTGGAACCACCATGGATGAGTGTGCGCAATGGACGATCTGACGAGGGAATTTTTGATTGAGAGCCAGGAGGGATTGGACCGCATGGAGCGGTGCCTGACCGAACTGGAGGAGCGGCCGCGAAATACCGATCTGCTGGCCGAGATTTTTCGCTGCGTACATACGATCAAGGGAACCACGGGATTTCTGAGTTTCAAACGTCTCGAAAAACTGGCTCATGCAGGCGAGAACCTGCTCGGCCTGCTGCGCGACGAGAAACTCATCGCAGACGCCGCTATTATTACCGCACTTTTGCAATTGCTCGATGGATTGCGCGCCATTCTCAAGTCGATCGAGACCGAGGGCGGCGAAGGCAGCGGCGACGATGACAGGCTCATCGAGCGTTTGCAAGAGCTGCAGGCTCCGGCGCGGAGCCGGAAGGCGGTCCATGCTAAGACCTGCGCGCCGCCGGCAGAAAAAGATTCTGACGGCGAGGTGGCCGCAGGAACACCGGTTGCGCCGGCAGCCGCAGCGCATGGGGCCACGGCATCTCCTGTTTCGGCTCCTACGTCCACGCGTATACCCGAGGCGGCGGAAACCGGGCCTGCCATAGTGACTCCCGCACCTGGCAGTACTTCCACGCCTGCCGCTAACGCCGCCAAAGGAGGCACGCAGGCGGCTGGGGCCGCCGCGGAGAGCACCTTGCGCGTCGACGTTGCACTGCTTAACCGCATGATGAATCTGGTGGGCGAACTCGTGCTTACGCGCAATCAGGTTCTGCAGGCCACGGCAGCCGATCCCAATATGACCGTGCTTTCACGCCGCCTCGACATGGTCACGGCCGACCTTCGCGAGTCGGTGATGAAAGCGCGCATGCAGCCGGTCTCGAACGTCTTTTCCAAAATGCCGAGAATGGTCCGCGATCTTTCTCAGTCGCTTGGGCGGCGCGTTTCTTTGCAGATGGAGGGCCAGGAAACAGAGCTCGACAAGAGCTTGCTCGAAGCCATCAAGGATCCGCTCACGCACGCGGTGCGCAACGCGCTCGATCATGGCATCGAGCCGCCCGATGTGCGTCAGGCTGCAGGCAAGGCTCCGGAAGGAACGTTGAAGCTGCGCGCCAGCCACGAGGGCAGCCACGTCATTATTGAGGTCACCGACGACGGCGCCGGCATTGCCATTGAAGCAGTGCGCCAAAAGGGCATCGAACGGGGGCTCATTACGCCTGAACGCGCTACGCAGCTTGACGAGCGTGAACTGTTGCAACTGCTTTTCCTTCCTGGTTTCTCCACGGCCGCTGCCGTAACCAACGTGAGCGGCCGCGGAGTGGGAATGGACGTCGTCCGCACCAACGTGGAGAAGATCGGCGGAAAAGTTGAGATCGATTCGCGCCCGAGACTTGGAACCACGCTGAAGCTGCGCATCCCGCTCACTCTGGCCATCATTCCTGCGCTGATCGTGCGCAGCCTCAACCAGAGCTTCGCGCTGCCTCAGGGCTCGCTCTCCGAGCTTGTACATATTCCGCCCGAGCAGTCTGCCTCGGCAATTGAATGGGTGCAGGACGCACCGCTTTACCGGCTGCGCGGACGGCTGCTCCCTCTGGTATTTCTTGAACGCCTGCTGGTGCCCGGTGAGCACAAAACCTGCAAGCTGGCTTCCAACCGCGACAATTTCATTGCCGTGCTTGACGCCGACGGACGTCGCTTCGGTCTGGTGGTGGACTCTCTCGCCGATCCCGAAGAGATTGTCGTCAAGCCGCTGAGCGCCGTGCTCAAGGATATCGGACTGTACTCGGGCGCGACGGTTCTCGGCAGCGGCGATCTGGCGCTGATTCTCGATCCCGGATCGATCGCTGTGCGCGCCGGAGTGACTATAAGCAGAAAAGAGGAGGCCACGCACACTGTTGAAGAAGAGAGCGAGGACGACGTTGCCAAGAATGAGTACCTGCTGGTTGAGGCCGCCGGACGGCACGCCGCGGTACCGCTGGCCGATGTGCTGCGCATTGAGCAGCTTCCGTCGTCGCGTATCGAGTACATCGGCCACCGGCCCGTTCTCAACTTCCAGGGACAGTTGCTTCCGGTCGAGGATGCGGGCGGTATTTTGGCCGCAGCCGATCCTGAGGCTCAGGTGGTCGTGGTAGTGTGCCGCGAAGGCAATCGCCATGTGGGCATTGCCGTATCGCACGTGCTCGACGTGGCTGCCGGCGGAAGCCTGTTTGAAGCAGGCACAGGACAGCGGACAGCTGGCGTCACGCTGCTCAAGGATCGCGTGACGGGCGTAGTGGATCTGGGCGCGGTAACGCCGCTGCCGGCCCATGAGAACTCGCCCGAAGAATGGCCGCTAGCGGCGGAGGCAGTGAAATGAGTACGACGGGAACTGCATTGCATCACAAGCAGAAGACAGAGGCACTGGCTGAAGTATGTTCGGTGCGCCTGGGCAACTTGCTGTACGGCGTGCCCATCACCCACATTCTTGAGATTGTGGGCACGGCCCAACCGCAGCCTGTTCCATTGGCTCCGGGCTACGTGGGCGGTCTCGTTCACTACCGCGGCGATGTGCTCACCACGGTGAGTCTGCGCCATCTACTGGACCTTCCGCCGCACGAGAGTGCGCAGGACATCCTTGTGCTGGAGCACGGAGAGGGAATTTTCGGGCTGCTGGTGGACTCGGTTGGCGAGGTGCTGACCGTCTCCGCGGCCGACTACGAGCCCAACCCAACGATTCTCGACGAGCGCCGCAGGAGCTTGCTGGCAGGAGCCTACAAACTCAAGGACGGCCTGCTTGTGATGCTCGATCCGGACCGGCTGGATCCCATGCACCTGAGCGCGAGCCAGGCAGCTTAGGGCGCAAACGGCGCCGGAGGCACTTCGGTCAGGAGGAATTCATGCGAGCACTCATCGTCGACGACTCCCGTTTCGTGAGGGACTATCTGCGCGGCCTGCTTGAAGAGAAGGGGATCGAGTGCGACGAGGCGGCTGACGGCCGCGCCGCGCTGGAACATCTGCACAGCGGCACGCACTTTGACCTGGCGCTGGTGGATTGGAATATGCCGGTCATGAACGGGCTGGAGACGCTGCATCAGTTGCGCGCCGACGGATACAGCGAGCTGAAAGTGATGATGGTGACTACCGAAGCGGAGAACGACTATATCCTTCGCGCTCTTGAGGCAGGCGCAGACGAATACCTGATGAAGCCATTCGACGACGAAGCGCTTCAGGAAAAGCTTGCCATGTTGGGTCTGGTGGAGGCCTGATTGATGGCGGACAGCCGGAAAATCCGAATTTTGATCGTGGACGACTCCGCCGTCATGCGCAGCCTGCTACGCTCCGTAATCACGGCCGACGCCGCACTGGAAGTGGCCGGCACGGCGGGTGATGGCGAAACGGCGCTGAACGTTCTGCAGTCTCTCCATCCCGACCTGATCCTGCTGGATGTGGAGATGCCAGTGATGGACGGGTTGGTGACTCTGAGAAAACTGCGCGCGCAGGGGCACAAAATGCCGGTGATCATGTGCAGTTCGCTCACACAGCGCGGCGCCAAAGTCACCATCGAAGCTCTGGCCTGCGGCGCCAGCGACTATGTGGCCAAGCCTGCCGGCCAGGCCAGCCGCGAGGCAGCCATCAAAGCGCTTTCACAGGATCTGCTCTCCAAGATTCACGCCCTTTCAACCCGGCAACAGCCTGAGCCGGTCTTCGCCTGCGCGCCGCGGCCCCCGCTGCTACCTGCCGCGGCGCCGCCAGAGACGCAGGCAAGCTCATTTGTTCCTTCGGCCGTGGCCATTGGCGTCTCTACCGGCGGGCCGGCGGCGCTCGATATACTGCTGCCCGCACTGCCCACGGGTTTTCGACTGCCGGTGCTGGTTGTGCAGCATATGCCGGAGCTCTTCACCAAGCTCCTTGCCGAGCGCCTCAACGGCCGCTGCCGGCTGCCGGTGCGTGAGGCTGTCGAGGGCGAACCAGTTCGTCCGGGGACCGTCTACATCGCCAAGGGCAACTGGCATATGGAGGTGCTGGCCGCGGCGCGCATCGGCTCCGCGGCAACCTTGCGGCTGACCCAGGGGCCCCCGGAGAACCATTGCCGGCCGGCCGTCGATGTGCTCCTGCGTTCCGTTGCCGCTGCGTACGGCTCAGGAGTGTTGGCCATAGTGCTTACCGGGATGGGCTCTGATGGCATGCTGGGCTGTCGCGCGGTTCGCCAACAGGGCGGCTTCGTTTTGGCTCAGGATCAGGCCACCAGCACAGTTTGGGGAATGCCGGGCGCGGTAGCGCAGGCGGGCCTTGCGCATAAGGTGCTTCCGCTGGACGCTATTGCGCCGGAGATCGTGCGCCTGACCAGCCGAGCTGCCGCTGCGCCAGCCCAGCCCCGCAACCTTTTGCGCGACAGCGATCGATTGGCGGTGTAGAGATGGAAACAGCTGCGGCCTCCGATTACGGCTATTTGCGCCAGCTCGTCTTTGAAGTATCGCAAAACGTTCTCGACCCCTCGCGCGACTATCTCTTCGAGACCCGTCTCTCCAAGCTCCTGCGCAACCAGGGAATGAGCAAGGTGGACGAGCTTGTGCACAAGCTGCGCTCACAAAAGAATCCTACTCTCGAACGCGCCATCGCAGAGGCCATGACGATCAACGAAACAAGCTTCTTTCGCGACCTCCGTCCGTTTGAAGTGCTGCGCACGATTCTGTTGCCGCCGCTGATCGAAGCACGCCGCCACACGCGCAGGCTGCGTTTTTGGAGCGCCGCCTGCTCCACCGGCCAGGAGGCTTACAGCCTGGCCATGCTGCTGCTCGAACACTATCCGATGCTTGTAAACTGGCACCTCTCCATTGAAGGCACCGACCTGAACAGCGAGGTGGTCGATCGCGCCCAATCCGGCCGCTATCACCGCATCGAGATCAACCGCGGCCTGCCCGCACGCTGCGTGGTGCGCTTCTTCGACCACATCGGCGAAGACTGGGTGGTCAAGCCCGAGGTGCGCAAGCTCTGCAATTTTCGCCAGGCCAATCTCTGCGCTCCCTCGCTGCCGTTTTATAGCGTCCTTGACCGCTTTGACGCGATTTTCCTGCGCAACGTGATGCTTTACTTCTCAATGGAAACGCGGCGCACGCTGCTCAGCAATATTCACCGCCTGCTCGCGCCTGACGGCGTGCTTTTCCTCGGTTCCAGCGAGCAGCCAGCCGATCCATCGCTTTGGAGCCCGGTGCTCGCCGGCGGCACTTGCTATTACCTGCCGCGCCGGCCGAGCTGAAAGAGCAGGGACAAAGGGGTCTACGGCAGACTGCGAAAATATGGCGACTACAAAGCAAATTCGTTCGAGTGAGAGATAGCAGGGGCTAAAGCCCGACTCATTCTGTTGACTTTATTGGCCCGGCTAAAGCCGTGCCCTTATTACAAAGCTCCCTTGGATCGGGTTCCGCGGCCTGTACAGCAGAACGAGAACAACGGTGCTGAACCGGACGCCCTCGCGCGTCAGTGACAGGTATGCTCCCGGTTCAAAATGTCAGCTATGTCCCCGGTCTGTACCCCTTTCGGTACCCCCCCCTCCCCCCACCCCCTTTT
>Ga0335085_10017408_pt1 | contig 10356 bp, 9 predicted proteins | sample Lox_Sample_45_FD_206712 | JGI IMG/M metagenome (GOLD analysis project Ga0335085, IMG submission 206712) | Soil microbial communities from Loxahatchee National Wildlife Refuge, Florida, United States - Lox_Sample_4.5 | ecosystem: Environmental > Terrestrial > Soil > Wetlands | place: USA: Florida...
CCTGACGACGAACGACAAGGGCGTCGTCCTGCGGTTCATCGTGCGCGAGCGCCCGAACATCAAGGAGATCCAGTTCGAGGGCAACGACGAGCTGGACAACGACAAGCTCAACGAGGCCATCGAGATCAAGCCGAACACGATCCTCAGCGTGCCGGCCGCGCGCCGCAGCGTGCAGAAGATCAAGGACGCCTACGCCGAGAAGGGCTACTTCCTCGCCGACGTCGAGTACACCGTCGTTCCGCAGCGCGAGAACGAGGTGATCGTGAAGTTCAAGATCACCGAGCACGAGCCGGTGACCGTCCGGAGCATCACGTTCATCGGCAACGAGCACGTGTCCGACGGCGACCTACGCGACGCCATGCAGACGGGCAACGGCGGCTTCTTCGCCTTCGGATCGGGCGGGCCGTACAAGCAGGACGTCTTCGAGCGCGACGTCCTGATGCTGAGCGCCCTCTACTACGACAAGGGCTACCTCAGCGTGCAGATCGGGACGCCGCGCGTGATGCTCACGCCCGACCGGCAGGGCATCGACATCGCGATCGCGATCCACGAGGGGCCCCGGTACAAGATCCGGCAGCTTCGCATCTACGAGCGCGACGAGGACGGCAAGGAGGTCGAGCCAATCGGCGGCCGGCGCGCGCTGCGGCTGATGATCCGGGAGCAGGCGGGGGACTACTTCAACCGGGCGGCGTTCGTGAAGGAGCTCGGGGCGGTGCGCACGCTGTACCGCGACCACGGATACGCGAACGTCGAGGCGGAGCCCGAGACGCAGCTCGATCCGATCCACGAGGAAGTGGACATCGTGGTCCCCATCAAGCGCGGCCCGCTGGTGCACATCGAGCGCATCGAGGTGAAGGGGAACACCAAGACGCGCGACAAGGTGATCCGGCGCGAGCTCCCGCTGCAGGAGGGGGACCTGTTCAACGAGACGGCCATGGAGACCGGTCGGCGGCGCACGCAGGCGCTCGGTTACTTCGAGCGCGTCGACGTCTCGACCGAGACCGGGTCGGCGCCGGACAAGATCGTCCTGAACTACGAGGTGACCGAGCGGCCGACGGGCACCTTCCAGGTCGGCGCGGGCTTCAGCTCGATCGAGAGCTTCATCGCGACGGCGCAGGTGCAGCAGGCGAACCTGTTCGGCAACGGGCAGTCGCTGGCCCTGCAGGCGCAGGTGTCGGCGCTGCGTCAGCTCATCACGCTGCGCTTCTTCGAGCCGTACTTCCTCGATTCGCTCTGGAACATGAGCGCGGAGCTCTACGACACGCTCTACGTGTTCCCGGACTTCGCGCGCCGCAGCGTCGGCGGATCGCTCACCTTCGGGTACGCGCTCATCAACCCGATCCTGCGCATCGGCCTCACGGCGACGACGGAGTACGACTCGGTCGACACGCAGCCGACGAACACGTTCTTCGGCGCGGCGCCAGGGTTCGTCTCGATCTTCCAGGCGCTGCCGCTGGCGAACCTCTTCAACTCGGGCCGCGTCATCTCGCTGCGTCCGACGATCACGTTCGACACGCGCGACAACCGGCTCTTCCCCACGTCCGGCATCTTCCTGCAGGCGTCGACCGAGGTCGCGAGCGACATCATCGGGAGCCAGTTCAACTACATCCGCAACCGGTTCAGCGGGAAGTTCTACTACTACCTGGGCGGCGGCATCGGGATGCCCGGCTCGGGCTTCGTGCTCAAGCTGAACACCGAGGCGGGCCTGATCACGAGCCCCGATCCGCAAGGCGTTCCCATTTTCCAGCGCTACTTCCTCGGCGGCATCCTCGACATCCGCGGCTTCTACCTGCGCAGCATCGGGCCGCGTCTGCCGCTCAACTCGACGCTGGATCCGAACTCGCCGCCCATCACGAACGGCGCGAACATCGGCGGCAACCTCGAGGCCTACGAGAACCTCGAGCTCGAGTTCCCGATCATCGACAAGGTGGGCATCCGCGGCGTCGTCTTCTTCGACGCGGGCAACGCGTGGAACACCGAGGGACAGTTCTGCTCGACGACGCCTGCCCCGCAGTACGCCTACGTCGTGCAGCCCTGCTTCACCTTCCCCGACACCCTGGCGCACGTACGCACGTCCACGGGCTTCGGCATCCGCTGGTTCTCGCCGCTCGGCCCTCTGCGCTTCGAGTGGGGCTTCCCGCTGGAACCGCTGCCGTACGAGAACCACAGCGACTTCGAGTTCACGATCGGCAACTTCTTCTGATCGCGCGATGCGATGCAGCGCACGAAGGCGGGGCATTCCTCGCCCGACGCTCCGCTCCGGTCGTCACGCCGCATGCAGATGGGACCCTCGTGGTGCCATCGGGCATGCGGCGTGCCGCTTCCTCGCTCCTCGGCTCGCTGCGGAGACGTCCCCCCTTCGTGCTCGATCCATCGATGGCGCCACCATCGGAATCGGCGTCGGAGGTCGGAGTCGGCCGTCGAAGGCGAAGGGCTGTGCTGCGGTTGCCCTCGGCGAGGTTGAGGGCGATGGAGCTGAGAGCCCTGCGAAGCTGCTCGCCGAGATCTCGGTCAGCCGCTCGGATGCGAGCGACGACGGGCCGGGGGATCTCGACGGCCTCGATGGCAACACCGAGCGCGTGGAACCGATGACCGTGGGAGGGGGACGGCCCCGTGGGAGCGCGATCCGATGCCCCTCAGGCCGCAATGTCCTGCAGAGTCACCGGGGATCCCCCCAGCGCGATCATCTCGTCGTGCGCGGCCCGGATCCGTGCCGGGTCGACACCCCCGATCGCATCGTCCAGGACCAATACGGCATACCCCCTGGCCCGTGCGTCGCGCACCGTCTCCAGTACGCAGTACTCGGTCGCGAAGCCTCCGACCAGCACCCGCCCGATATCCAGAGCGCGCAGTGCAGTCTCGAGCTTGGTGCCCTGGAACGCGGAGTAGGCATCGCGGTCGAGCTCCGTACCCTTCGAGACGATCACGGCCTCCTTCGGCAGCCGGAGCTCGACCGCGAAATCGGCGCCGTGGCTGGCCTGTACGCAGTGGGGGGGCCAGGGGCCGCCTTGCTCCCGGAAAGAGCAGTGGTGGGTCGGATGCCAGTCGCGCGACGCGAAGACGTGGGCGCCGCCCGCGAGCGCCAGACGTATGTATTCGTTCAGAAAGGGGATGACGGCGTCGCCTCCCGGAACGCCCAGGCTGCCGCCCGGCAGGAAGTCGTTCTGAACGTCCGCCACGATGAGTGCGTCGTGGGGTCCGAGAGGGCGGGTCTTCATGCACCCTGGGTGCCGGCACGAGCGCGCGGCACGGTCCGCTACACGACGACGGCCTCACTCACTCGTATCGCGCTTCGCCCTCCAGACCGAAGCGCTCGACGAGCTCGCGAAACAGCTCGGCATAGCGCTGATGCACGGCCTCACCGAAGAGCGGATCCGGCTGCGGCGGGACCTTGTCCCGGATGACCCGCCACGCGTCCGCGTCGAGCCCCTCGGTGAGCGCGGGAAACACGAGCCTCTCCTCCAGCTCCATGTTGCGTCGCATCTCGGCCGTGTAGCCCAGACCCGTCGCGATGAGCTTCTGCCTCGAGACGGGTGCGTCGCGCAGGACCACCTGCTCCAGCGTGGCGCGCAGCCACGCCCCAGCGTCCCTGATGCGTCCGTGCTGCGCTTCGAGCTCGGGCTTCGCGTCCGCGATCGTCGGCGACCGCTGCGCCACGACGTCGAAGGCGAGCTGCTCCTTGGAATGATGGAACCTGCCGACGTACTCGGTCATGTACGTCATCGCGTCCACGAGCAGGGTCTCGTCCACGTCGTCGCCCGCGCTCATCGCCGCGAAGTACGAGTCGAGCATGACCAGGAGCATCTCGATGTTGCGGTGCTCCCGGATGAGCGTCTCGATGGCCGCTTGAGAGGTCGGCCGATCGACTTCGCGGACGACGTTCATACGACACGGACCAACGTAGCCACGGTCATGACACGTGCACCGTGCACCGTGCGTGCGATGTCGCACCGGGGAAAGGTGGCGCTGTCGCGATCGCCTGGCTGAGGCACACGACTTGATGCACGAGGGTCCCCGAAAGGTCGGGCTACGACATGGGCATCCGTGCGTTGAGCGTTCTCGCGACAGCCGCGATCCTCGCGACGGCGTCGAACGGCTGGGGCCAGGACGCTCAGGGGGCGTCCGACGCCGGAGCCGTGTCCGATGCGGCTCTCGGCGACGATGGCGGCGGCGCAACCGAGGAAGAAGACGCGGGCCCGGTGGACCTCGACGCAGGCACCGCGGACACCGGCGGCGGCTCGAGCGGAAGCAACGGCGCCCCCGGGAGCGCTGGCAATCCCTTCGGCCCCGGCGATCCCTTCGACGCCAGCAACCCCTTCGGCTCGGGCGATCCCTTCGACTCCGGCTTCGACCCATTCGACTCGAGCGACCCCTTCGGCTTCGCCGACCTCGATGCGAGCCCGTTCGAGCCTCCGGGCGTGCCCATCGGCGGGATGGACCCGGGCAACGGCGCGGGCGGCGCCACGGCGACCGGACCAACCGCCACGCCGGTGACGGACAACACGGCCACGGACGACGCATCCATCGCCGCCGCCGGCGACGACTCTAGCGGGGCGCAAGTGCTCGCATGGGGCGACGCAGCCCCCGCAGCCCGCGAGATCGAGTCCCCGAGCGACGTGGCGGCGCCGATCATCGGCTGCGGCGGATGCTCGACGAGCGACACGGGCGCACAGGGCGCGATGGCCGTGGTCTTCGCTGCCGTCGCCGTCGCTTGGCGCAGTCGCAGGAACCACCGAGCACCGGGCACCAAGGGAGGGTGACTCACGCATGAAGACAGGTACTGGTTCGTTCGCCCGGCGCCTCGTCTTGCCTTGCCTTCTCCTCTCTTCCGTCGGCGCGGCCGCCTGCGGTCTGAACTTCAGCCTGGACCTGACCGAGACCTGCACCCTGGCCGCGAAGATGGAGTGTCCACTCGTCTGCGCCCTGATGGACACCACCTCGACGTGTCACGTGGAGATCTCGGCGGAAGTCGACGCGGGGTGCAACAACGGCGCTACCGAGCAGTGCGTGACCGGGTGCGGCTCGCACTGCGGCGCCGATTGCCAGGCGAACGCCGCCGCCGACTGCGACTCCGACTGCAAGGCCCAATGTGGAGGACAGTGCAGCGCCCTCTGCGCCGCCGCCCTCGATCCGAACCAGTGCATGTCCTTCTGCAACTCCCAGTGTGCCAACACGTGCGCCGCGACGTGCGCATCCGACAGCCAGTCCACGTGTCAGAGTCAGTGCAACGACGCCTGCCAGGCGACGTGCACGGTGCAAGCGAACGTCGCGTGCGGCGTGCACGCTTCGGCGAACGCCATGGTGGCGTGCGCGGCCCGCGCCGCCGCGGACTGCTCGGCCGAATGCTCGTCGCAGGTGGCGCTCAAGTGCTCGGCCCAGGCGTCGGCCTCGGCTTCGCCCGATGGTGGACGCGACGCCGCTGCTCCTGCTCAGCGGCAAGACGCCGGGACGCAATGATCCGCCACGTACCCGCCGTCGCACCCGGAGCCCTCGACCGGAACCATCGCGCACACGCCGCTGCCCTGGTTGCACTCCGGGACCCGCATGTCCCTCACGAGGTAGAGGGGACAGAGCGGGCGTTCGTTCGGGCACCGGAACGAGTCCGCGTAGTCCTGGACCATCTCGCGGCTCACGCTCGTCATCCATCCGTTGTGGCAGCAGCCCACGACCGGCACCGCGACGCAGTCCTCATCCGTCAGGCACGAACGGAAGCGCTCCGCCGGCTCTTCCTGATCCACCCCGCCACACGACACCAGCTGGGGCGCCTCGGGTAGCTCGAGCGATTCCCCCTGCTCAGCAGCTGGATCGCCACTCGCAGAGCAGCACGTCGCGACGGCCAGGATGGGGAAAGAGACTCCCATCAGCGAGGGCGTCCTGTTCATGCGATCGGGTCGATGCAGGAGCGGTACTCGGCGCGCGCACTGCACGCTCGCGCTGGCCGCCGGGGAACATGCGTTGCAGCAAGAGACTGCATCATGGACTGGAGGACACGCATTGCCGCCATCGTGCTCGCAGGGGGCTCGGTAGCGGGCTGCGCAGGATCGTCGACGGATCCGCCCGACGCGGGACCGCCCGATCCGGGACCGCGGTCGACGACCGAGCCGACGGCCCCCGTTCTCGACCCCGCGTTGAGGGCCCTCGTCTCCCCGCGGAAGCCTCGCTACCGGATCCCGATCTGCAACGCCAACCCGGATCCGTGCTGCCGCTCTCCGCAAGCGTCGAGCTGCAGCGAAGGCGCACCGACGGCCGATCGCGGGCGCTGGCAGAGCCACCCCGAGTGACCGGGGTGCACACGCGCGTCGTCTGCCCGCCCGACTCGTGGACCCTCCGATCGGAGGAGGAGCGACGTTCGGCGGCGGTGTTCTCGGACCTCCTGGCTCTCCTGGCCGACGGCGAGGTGCCCCTCGACGTCCTCCGGGAGGTACACGGGGTCGTCGGCGACGAGATCCGTCACGCGCAGATGTGCGCCGACATGGCCAGCGCCCTCGGAGCGCCACGTCCTCGCTCGCAGCTCCTGCCCAGAGCCGGGCTGGAGCCGATCACCGCGGAGGAGCGTCGCAGGCGGGCGCTGGAGATCGTGCTCGTCGAAGGAGCAATCGGCGAGACGATCTCGTCGGCGCTCTTCGCCGCAGGGCGACGATCGACCGAGGAACCCCAGGCCCGCGCCACCCTCTCGCGCATCCTCGCGGACGAGGCGATTCATGCGCGCTGCTTCTGGCGGCTGCTCGACCGCTTGCTCTCCCCGGGGGATGCGGAGCACCTCGCCGACGTCGTCAGCGATGCCCTCGGCGCCATCGAGCAGGTCCAGGTCGTCCCCTCGCTCGAGTCCCTCGCCCGGGGCGATCCTTTCGATCCCGAATGGGCCGCCCTCGGCGTGCTCGCGCCGGCGGCGCGGGTCGACGCCTTCTACGGCGCGATCGACAAGCGGGTCCTGCCCGCCCTGACCTCCCGCGGAATGGACGGCAGCGGCGTCTGGGCGGCCAGGTACACGAACCTCCGGCGCGGCGAAGAGGAGCACGTCGCGTGACCGGCCTGGCGACGGATCTCTACGAGCTGACGATGGGCGCGACGTACCTCGCGCTCGGCCTCGACGCGAAGGCGACGTTCAGCCTGTTCGTGCGGAAGCTCCCGGCGTGTCGGTCCTACCTCGTCGCGGCGGGGCTCGAGGACGCGCTCGCGAGGCTGCGCGACCTGGCCTTCGACGAGGATGCGGCCGATTGGCTGCGCGCGACCGGTCGCTTCGACGAGAAGCAGATCGCAGGGCTCGTCTCGACGCGGTTCACCGGCGACGTGTGGGCGGTCCCCGAAGGGCGCCTCGTGTTCGGCGGCGAGCCGTTGCTCGAGGTCGAGGCCCCGCTGCTCGAGGCGCAGCTGGTCGAGACCCTCCTGCTCAACGCCATCCATTACCCGACCCTCGTCGCCACGAAGGCGGCGCGCTGCGTGAGCGCCGCTCCGGGCAAGCCCCTCGTCGACTTCGGAATGCGCCGCATGCCGAGCATCGACGCATCCGTGGCCGCGGCTCGCGCCTGCTACCTGGCGGGGTTCGCCTCGACGACCAACGTGCTGGCCGGCCGCCTGCTCGGGATCCCCACCACCGGGACGGTGGCGCACTCCCTCGTCGAGCTGTTCCCCAGCGAGCTCGAGGCCTTCCGCCGGTACTCGAGCACGGTGCGGAGCGGGGTGACGCTGCTGGTCGATACCTACGACACGCTGTCGGGTGTTCGCCGCGCCATCCAGGTGGCGAAGGAGCTCGACCCCGCCAGACACCACCTGGAAGCCATCCGCCTCGACAGCGGCGATCTGGCGGACCTGGCCGCGCAGGCCCGCCGCATGCTCGACGAGGCCGGTCTCTCCGGCGTTCGCATCGTCGCGAGCGGTGGGCTCGACGAGTACGAGCTGCAGTGGCTCGAGTCCGCCGGCGCGCCCATCGACGCGTACGGCGTCGGCACGCGCCTCGGGATGTCCGCCGACGCGCCCGTGATGGACATGGCCTACAAGATCGTCGCGTACGACGGCAGACCGTGTCTCAAGCTGAGCGAGGGCAAGGCCACCCTCATCGGTCCCAAGCAGGTGTGGCGACGACGGACGAGCGACGGACGGCTCGTGGAGGACCTCGTCGCGGCGAGGGACGAGCCCGCGCCCGGCTCCGACTGGGAGCCGCTTCTCGAGCCGGTCGTGTCGCAGGGACGCCCCGTGCAGGCTCCACCGCTGAGAGAGGTGCGTCTCCGCCACGAGCGAGAGATGCGTTCGCTCCCTCGCGAGCTCCTGAAGCTCGACACGCGCGAGGCCACGTACCCCGTCCGCCTGTCGCCCTTGCTCGAGGACCGCCAGCGGCGCGCCGTGGACGACGTCCGCCGGAGGGAAGGGATCGACGGGCGCTAGGCGCGCCTCAGAACGGCGGCGGCCGCGAGGGTGGCCTCGACGAAGGCGCTCCCGAGAGCTCCTTCTGGAAATCGAGCACGGCCCGCGCGAGTCGAGCCACGGTGGTGCTGTCAGGCACCTGTCCCCTGGCGAAGGACGCGTCGACCTCGCGCGCGAGGGTCACGACGTTCTCCCAACGAGTCGACATGCGAAACACCCAAGGCCCCAGCGTGGGGCTTCCGTACCACCCAGTTCGCTCACGCGACGCACCGAACGCTTCGCGGATTGGTGGATCCCAGGAGAGCCGAGACCCATGCGGACCCTTAATTCCCTGGCCGTCGACCGTCAATGGTCCGCGGCCGTGCAGTCGATCACGCGCAACGATCGACGCGGGCCGATGGCTCGTCGGCGGGTTCGAGCATCGCCATCTGCTCGCCGAGCACTTCCAGCAAATCCTCGCCGAGCGCCTCGGCGAGGGTCTGCACGAGCCTTGCTTCGTGCTGCGCGTGCTCGCGCAGGACGGACTCGAGCTGCGCGACCTCGTGGGCGAACGCGACCTCGGGACACGTGGCGGCGCGGAAGAAGGCGAGCTTGGCCCGCGAGTGATGCACGCGATGGGCCTCCAGGTCCTGCACGACGCGCTCGTCACGGATCCTCGTCAGCAGCGCTTCGGTGCTGCTCGTGTGGACGAGCACGGCTTCGACGAGGTCTGCCATCGTGGCGTCGCAGGGACGGCTCTCCGCCTTCACGAGCGCGTGCAGGCGCTGGATCTGGCGGTGCTGGCGCATGATGCGAGTGACGACATTCATGGAGCGTCAATCACCCTACGTCGCCATCCGCGCTCGTCATGCGGAAACGCGCATGACGCCGTCACGTTTTTTCAGGCCGCTTCGACGATGAGTCCGAATGCGGCCACTCCGCGACCGCGCAGCTCGCGACGCAAGCTGTCGGCGCGAGCGGGCTCGCCGAGAGCCGCGGCGACGAGCATCGAGCACCACTCGTCCAGCGTCGAGGCGCCGCACGCCGAGAAGTCCTCGCTCTCGCCACGGAGGATCGCCTGCCACGCGGCCGCGGCGGCGCGGAGCGAAGAGTGCTCGGGCGGTGCATCCGCTGCGATCCGCTCTCGACCGAGCAGTACGCGCAGCGTCTGCATCGAAGCGTCCGCAGCACCCGCTCCGCGTGCGACCTGTTCGAGCACCGAGACGAGCGCGTCGAACGCATCGTCGGGGGCCGGAGGGGGCACCGACGGGGCCTCCTCGACCACCGCCTCGTCGATGGCGCCCTCGATCACGAGCTCCTCGACGATCTCGATGTCGTCGGTCTCGTCGTCGGCTTCCAGTACGGGAGGAGTGGGATCGGTCCCGGTCTCGGTCTCGGCGATCGCAACAGTCGGGATCGGGCTCGGGGTCGCAGCCGGGGTCGGGGTCGCGGTCGCGGTCGTAGGCTCCAGCTCTGGTTCCGGTTCCGGCGTGCCCACGGCCTCGGCTACCCGGACCGTCTCGACCGGCCCCCTATATAGGGAGGGGTTGTCGTTCGGGAACTCGGCGCATGGCGCAACGCAGCGAAACAGCGGGCTTTCCACCGCGGTCCACGCTAGGACCCGGTTCCCCCAAGGGCCAACATCTCTGCCGTACGGGTGGGGCCCCTCCCGCAGCGCGCGTGCTTGACAGAAGGGCGGCCGTAAGTAAAGTCCGCTCCCCCGCGGCCCGGGCCTTGCCCGAGGTGTGTGCGGCACCCGAAGACCTCCCTGATGCCTACGATCAACCAGCTCATTCGACACGGCCGGCTCGCCGCTCGCTTCAAGACGGCGTCGCCTGCTCTCAAGGCGTGCCCGCAGAAGCGTGGCGTGTGCGTTCGCGTGTACACGACGACGCCGAAGAAGCCCAACTCGGCCCTTCGGAAGGTCTGCCGCGTGCGCCTCACGAACGGCATGGAGGTCACCAGCTACATCCCCGGAGAGGGGCACAACCTGCAGGAGCACTCGGTCGTCCTCAT
>Ga0335085_10017409_pt1 | contig 10355 bp, 8 predicted proteins | sample Lox_Sample_45_FD_206712 | JGI IMG/M metagenome (GOLD analysis project Ga0335085, IMG submission 206712) | Soil microbial communities from Loxahatchee National Wildlife Refuge, Florida, United States - Lox_Sample_4.5 | ecosystem: Environmental > Terrestrial > Soil > Wetlands | place: USA: Florida...
GTACGCCCGACTCGGCGTCGGCCTGGCAAGCGCGACGCTGGGCGGGGCGCTCGCCGAGGAGCGGGCGATCGGCCAGCGCAGCATTGCGCTCGGGACCACGTCCGACAGCTACCGCCAGGTGTTCGACTCGCCGCTCGACGTGGTGGTTTCGTCGTTCGTCGTGGGAGACTCGGGTTCCGGGTCGCTGCACCTCGTGTTCGCCATCCCGGCGTACCGCCTCGTACCGATCCCCGATTCGAATCGCGTGATCTATCCGCTCACGTTCCGTCTCTACGTGACCGACGCCAGGGGCCGGCTCACCGCGTCGCTCGACACGACCAGGATCTTCGCCGCGCGTGAGCCCATTCCCGACGGGAGCTATCTGACCGGCCAGCTGAGCGTCTCCGTGCCACCGGGGAGATACAGCTATCGGTTGCTCGCGGCCCGGCTCGATCGCGGTGCGGGTGACCTGGTGAGCGGGGACTCGATCGTCGCCGACACGCTCACCGGCAGCCGGTTCGGCGTGAGCGATCTGGTGCTCGGGCGCGTCGGCTCGGGGCTCCTCTGGAGCAACCGGGGGGACACGGTATTCCTCAACCCGCTCGAGCGCTTCCCGGAGCCCGGCGCCGTGGAGTTGTACTACGAGGTGTATGGGATTCCCAGGGGGAGCGTGTACCACACGGTGATTCGCCTGGAGGGTCAGGGTCACCGCTCGTTGATCGGTCGGATGTTCGGAGGCGGGCGGCGTTCCCCGGTGGTGCTCGAGTTCGACGCGCCCAGCGACGGCCTCGCGACGCGGGTCCACCGGCGACTCGAGCTGGGCGACGTGCCGCGTGGAACGTACGTCCTCGACCTGCTCGTCAGCGACCCCGTGTCGGGCTCGGCGCGGGCGCGCAGCCGCCGAATCACCGTCGTCGCGCGCTAGTCTGTTGACACTGCGTTGCGGCCTCCCATAACTTAGGCCGCACTCCCCCGGGATTAGGGATGTATTGTTCCCGTTGCGGCACTCAAAATGACGACGCGAGCAAGTTTTGCCGGTCCTGCGGCCTCGACCTGGCGGCTACCCCCGTGCAGGGCGACGAGCAGAGCGACCTGGAGCTCGTCCGCCAGGAGCTGAAAGACGAGTACGACGTCCAGGAGGAGCTGGGTCGCGGGGGCATGGCGATCGTCTTCAAGGCCCGCGAGCGCCAGCTCGAGCGCGACGTCGCCATCAAGGTTCTCCCGTTCTCCCTCGCCTTCGACAAGGAGTTCGTCGAGCGCTTCCAGCGCGAGGCGCGCACCTCGGCCAAGCTAGAGCACCCGAACATCATCCCGATCTACCGGGTCGGGCGGTCGGGACGGGTCATCTACTTCGTCATGAAGTTCCTGCGGGGCAAGCCGCTCTCGGCAACCCTCGCCGCGCGCGGCTCGCTGCCGGCGGGAGAGATCCGCCAGGTGCTGGCCCAGGTCGCCCGCGCCCTCGCCTACGCGCACAAGAGCGGGATCGTGCATCGGGACATCAAGCCCGACAACATCATGTTCGACGAGCACGGCCACGCCGTCGTGACGGACTTCGGCATCGCCAAGGCCGCCACCGGTGGCAAGCTGACCGGCACCGGGATGTCCATCGGCACGCCCCATTACATGAGCCCCGAGCAGGCGCGCGCGCAGCCCCTCGACGGCCGCAGCGACATCTACTCGCTCGGCGTCGTGGCCTTCCAGTGCCTCACCGGATCGGTCCCGTACGACGGAGAGGACTCTTTCTCGATCGGCTACAAGCACATCATGGAGGAGCTGCCCGTCCCGCCGCTCGACTCGCCCGACAAGCGGGAGCTGTTCGAGATCATCCGGAAGATGATGACGAAGTCCCCGGACGAGCGCTTTCAGAGCGCCGAGGAGCTGGGGCAGGTGCTCGAGGGCAACGCCAAGTTCGCGCCTCTTCCACTCGGGAGCGCGCCCACGAAGGCTATGGCGTCGGTCCCGGCCGGCGGCACCGCGCGCTTCACCACCGCGCCGACGACCCCGATCCCGCGCATTGCGGCGATGCCAAAGGCCGTCCCCGTCGCCGAACCAGGGCATTCCATCGGAGCGACGCTGTTGCTCTGGTTCCTCATCGTCGGCACGATCGTCGGCGGTGGCGGCTTCTACGCCTACAAGCAAGGCTGGCTGCTCGCTCCCACCCCGCACGCGCAGCCCGACACGACCAGGACGGCCACAGACACGGCCCACCGGGCGCCCGACACCACCCATGCGGCCGACAGCGGGGCGGCGCACGCCGTGGCCGACACATCCCATCCCCGTGTCCCGCCCCCACCGCCCCCGGGCGCGCCGGGCAAGCTCACGCTGCAGGGGATCCCTCAGGGCGCTCACATCACGCTGAACAACCAGCCGGTGAAGGGGAGCCAACTCGACGTGCCCCCCGGCGTGTACAAGCTCATCGTCCGCGCGCCGGGGTTTGACCCCTTCGAGCGGCAGGTGGTGATCACTCCGGGCACGGCGAGCACGGTGAAGATCGAGATGCCGGCGCCCACCGCTGATGCCGGGCTGTCTGCCGGAGGGGAGGGGGCAGGGCCGTGCGACCAGTACGGGCCCGCCTACAATCAGGACAATCTCTGCTTCGACACGCGTCCGCTGCCGCTCTCTCAGACCTTCGTCCCAGTGCCGGTTGACGCCCCGGTCATTCCCCGCGAGGCCATCCTGCTTTGCCGCGTATCGCGTTCCGGGGAGACGCTGGAGGCCCGGCTGTTCGTCCGCTCCAACGTCGAGACCTTCAACGACCAGGCCCTGGACATCGCCAAGCAGCTGCGCTGGAACCCCGCCCAGAAGAACGGCGAGCCCGTGGACGCGTGGGTCCAGTGGCCGTTCAAGCCCAAACCTGCGAGTCCCTGATCAACATCCATCCGACGGCGTTCATTGCCCCCGGGGCCGTGGTACTGGGGGACGTCACCCTCGGTCCCCGGGCGAGCGTGTGGTACACGGCTGTGCTGCGCGGTGACATGGCGCCGATCGTGGTCGGAGAATCCTCGAACATCCAGGACGGGACGATCATCCACGTGGACGCCGGCGTCCCGGCAACGGTGGGAGCCCGGGTGGGTGTCGGCCACCGAGTGGTGCTGCACGGGTGCACCGTCGAGGACGAGTGCCTGATCGGGATGGGCAGCGTGCTCCTGAACGGGGCGCACATCGAGACCGGCAGCGTCGTCGCGGCCGGAGCCGTGGTCCCTGAGGGAATGCGGGTCCCGGCGGGCTCGGTGGTCGTCGGCGTGCCGGCACGGGTCGCGCGCCGGGTGGACGACGATCTGCGGGCGCGTATTCGATCGACGTGGGAGCACTACGTGCGGGAAGCGGAGCGGCATCGGGCGGGCGCATTCCCGCTCGCGCGAACCGGTTTGTGATGTTGATTCCCGAATCGCCAGCGGACACGCACGGTTGCGCGCGTCTTGCTCGTTCCTGAGGCCGTTCGTACCTTGGCCATCCGCGTCTCTTGTCGTTCTTGCGCTATCTTCACAGTCATGTGGGACTCACTGCCGCGACAGCGCTCTCCGTGAGGGATGAGTCGTATGACCGCTTCCACCCATAAGGGATCCGTGGGGCTCTCGCCCAACGCTCTCACCGTGCTCGAGCGGCGCTACCTGATCAAGGACGACGCCGGCAAGCCTACCGAACGGCCTGAAGACCTGCTGTGGCGCGTGGCCCGCACCATCGCCGCCCCGGATCGGACCTACGGGGCGTCTGCCAAAGCCGTGGAAGGGCTGGCCGAGACCTTCTTCGAGCTCATGGCGACCCGCGTGTGGATGCCCAACTCCCCGACGCTCATGAACGCGGGCCGGCCGCTGGGCCAGCTCTCCGCCTGCTTCGTGCTCCCCGTGGACGACTGCTTGTCGAACGGCCAGAGCGGCATCTACGATACCCTCCGCGCCATGGCTCTGGTGCACCAGTCGGGTGGCGGGACCGGCTTCTCGTTCTCGCGACTGCGGCCTCAGAACGACGTCGTCCGGTCCACCATGGGCGTGGCGTCTGGTCCGGTCTCGTTCATGAAGCTGTACGATGCCTCCACCGACGTCGTGAAGCAGGGGGGGACCCGTCGGGGCGCCAACATGGGCATCCTGCGGGTGGATCACCCCGACATCCTCGAGTTCATCACCTGCAAGGACGACCTCACTCAGATCACGAATTTCAACATTTCGGTGGCGGTCACCGATGCGTTCATGGCGGCGCTCGAGCGGGGCGCCAGCTACGACCTGATGCACCCGCGGACGGGCAAGGCAGTGGGGCAGCTCGACGCGGGGGAAGTCTTCCGCAAGATCGTGCACGGCGCGTGGAAGACGGGGGAGCCGGGCGTGTACTTCATCGACCGGGCCAACGCGTACAACCCCGTCCCGCAGCTCGGCAGCTACGAGGCCACGAACCCCTGCGGCGAGCAGCCGCTGCTTCCCTACGACGTGTGCAACCTCGGCTCGATCAACGTGGGTCTGTTCGTGAAGGACGGTGGCGTGGACTGGGAGCGTCTTGCGACCGCGGTGCACCTCTGCACGCACTTCCTGGACAACGTCATCGACGCGAACAAGTACCCGCTGCCCGAGATCGACAGCCTGGCCAAGCGGATCCGCCGCATCGGCCTGGGCATCATGGGATGGGCCGATCTGCTCGTGCGGCTCGGCATCCCGTACAGCTCGGATGAGGGGGTCGCGCTCGGCCGCAAGCTCATGCAGTTCGTGGATGAGGAATCCAAGCGCGCGTCCGAGAAGCTGGCGGAGCAGCGGGGCGTGTTCGCCGAGTGGGAGCGCTCGATCTGGGGTCCGGATGCCACGTGCGCGCGCGACGCGCAAGGCGCGCGCGTCCGCGCGATGCGCCGCCTGCGGAACTGCAACCTCACGACCGTAGCGCCGACGGGCACGATCTCGATCATCGCCGGTTGTTCGTCGGGTATCGAGCCGCTGTTCGCGGTCGCGTTCATGCGCAATCAGGCGGGCGTCCTGATGCCGGACGTCAACGAGGACTTCGTCGCCATCGCGCGGCGGGAAGGGTGGTACGCCGAGGACCTGCTGAGGCGGATCGCCGAGGCAGGGCACATTCACTTCCCCGAGGTGCCGGAGCGCTGGCAGAAAGTGTTCGTCACCGCGCACGACGTGACGCCCGAGTGGCACATCCGGATGCAGGCCGCCTTCCAGGAGTTCACCGATTCGGCGATTTCCAAGACCTGCAACTTCCCGCGCGAGGCGACCGAAGGTGACGTGGAGCAGATCTATCGCTTCGCCTACCGGCTCGGCTGCAAGGGCGTCACCGTCTACCGGGACGCGTCACGCGACATGCAGGTGCTCTCCACCGGCGCAACGGCGACGAAGATCCAGCAGCTCGCCACGCCGGCCGGCGCCGCGGCCGCGCCCGAGGCCGACGTGCAGCGCCAGCTCGCGGAGACCCTGGGACGGATCGCCGAGGTCGAAGCCGAGCTGGCACGGACTCGCGCGCAGCTGCACGACGTCGAAGCGGAGAACCTGCAGCGCCGGGCGAAGCGGTCACGGCCCGACCTCCTCAGCGGGAGCACTCGGCGGATCGAGACGCCGCTCGGCACGATGTACGTGACCATCACCGAGGACGACAAGGGTCAGCCGTTCGAGGTCTTCATCTCGCTCGGCAAGGCGGGCGCCCCGCTCATGGCCGACGTCGAGGCGATCGGGCGACTGATCTCGCTCGGGCTTCGCTCCGGCATCCCCATGCGCGAGATCTACCGGCAGCTGCGGGGCATCTCTTCGGACCGCGTCGTGGGTCTGGGGCCGCACAAGGTGCTGTCGGTCCCGGACGCGATCGGCATCGCCATCGAGAAGTGGATGCAGGAAAAGCAGGGGATCCAGCAGGATCTCCTCGGTGAACCTGCGCCTCCCGCGCTCGTCGCCCGCGATACGATGGCCGGCCTCGCAGGCGAGCTGGGCGCCCGCGAGGAAGCCAAGGAGCGCGACTTCCTGGGCGCCTGTCCCGACTGCGGCTCCCAGCTCGCGTTCGCGGAAGGGTGCGCGAAGTGCCACGTATGCGGCTACTCGGAGTGCGGCTAGCGATTGGTCAACCGCGCCGCGGGCCGTGTGACCCGTATCACGACGCTCCGCGAGTGGTCGCCGGTATTATGTGGCACCATGGCCAATCCAATTCGCGCACTCGCGCCCACGCGACTGCAAGCCAAAGGATGGGCCCGCGTCGGTAAGACCGGCGCCCATCTGCTGCGGCGGGGGGCTTGGTACCCCGTCGTCCGCATTTCCTCGAGCCACATCGTCGTCCTTGACGTCAATCGCCGCAACGTTCCCGTCGACCGCCGGTTCCTCGAGATTCGCTACCACGCACCGGAGCGCTGGAGCGTGGTGCGGTGCGAGCCCCGGGAGCTGCAGCGGATGAAGCGGGACTTTCCCCTCACGTACGCGGTGTGCCCCCGCTGCCGTCACCGCCAGGCGTTCAACGGAGAGTCGAAGGACCTGACCTGCGACCGCTGCCACGATACGTCGGCGCTGGCGTGGGATGAGCTGAGCTAGAGACAGGGGAGGGGAGCGACGAAGGGGAGGGCGGCGAGATGCCGACCTCCCCTTTCTCACATCGATGCGGCCGGTCTCCCGTCCTCCCGCGTCTCTCCTAGGCCACCGCCACCCGGTCCCCGACCGCCACGAACCCGCTCGCCTCCCCCCCGAGGCGGAAGCCGCGCGTTCCGCCATCCAGAAACTGGAGGTGCTCCTTGAGGACCTCGCTCTCGACGGTGCGGCCGAGCGCCCATCCCGTGAACGGGCGACAGGGGTGAGCCACATCGAGGACGTCGAGGCGCAGCTCGCGGCCGTCCGGACCGAGGATGACGAGCCCGGCCGCGAGGTCGTCGAGCAAGAAGCGCTTCGGCGTCCGGACGATGATGTTCTCGCCGGCGCACCCGACGGTCATCCGGTCGCCGAACCGATCCCGCATCAGATCGTAGTGGCCCGTGAACCCGATGGAGATGCCGTGCCGGCCGTCCTGGTTCTTCGTCGCCGGATGCGCGCGGTGGTGAATGTCGACGATCCAGCTCTGGTCGGAGGCGAGGCCCAGGGCGCCGTCCCGGCTCACGGCGAGGCGCTCCACCTCGAGAATGGGCGCCGGGTCGTACACCCGGCGGGGCGCCTCGCCGGTCTTCAGTGCGGAGCGCTGAATCTGCAGCAGCACAATTTCGCCGATCATCTCCATGACCCAATCTAGCAACGGCTGGTCCCCGGGGGGGTCGACAGGGCAGGAGAGGCCGGGATCGCCTTGCGAAGTACCACGAATATGCTTAGTATATTAACTATCAACATGTTAATGTTCTTCCGGCCCTGCCACCCCGCATGAGCGACCGCTCCGAGCTGGCGTTGCAGCTCGCCGCGGCTATCAGCGCCGCCCACGCCGCCCTCGAGCGCTCTGCCGACCACGCGTTCCGCATGTACGGCCTGTCACGCCGCGCGCACCTCGTCCTTTCCGCCGTGGACCTGGGAGGCGCAGACGGTGCCCGACCCAAGGACATCGCCGAGCAGCTCCACGTGTCCCGCGCGGCCGCGACCACGTTCGTGCAACGGCTCGAGGCCAAGGGCTTCGTTGAGACCACCCCCGATCCCGACGACGATCGCGGCGTGCGCGTGGCCCTGACCCGGCGCGGCTTTGAGGTGTTGCTCCGCGTTGGCCACCTCGAACGGCGCCTCGCCGCCCGTGCAATCGAGGGCCTCCCCGCGACCGCCATCACGCGGGCGATGCACCTCGTCGAAGATTTCCGCCGCCGCCTCGACGAGAAGCAGATTCGCGTCGTTCCCGGCGGGGCAGGGACGTGAGAAACTACTCGAGGTGGTGTTGCGCTCTGACTCGGGGTCGGGTCGTGCCGCAATAGCATCGTGTGCGTATGTTTATGCTCCGCGCGAGCGGGGGTGGGCGCTCGATCGACCGAGACATTGCTTGAAGCGCATCAGAGATTGCTTGAGGTGCGTCACTGTATCGATTCACTCGACAGATACTTAGGTCACCGCAGCCGCCTGTGAGGGAGAGCCAAGGGTGATCCGTCGAACCAAGATCGTCGCGACCATCGGCCCGGCAACGGCGAGCGAGGAGGGCGTCGCTGCCCTGCTCGAGGCCGGTGCGAATGTCATTCGCATCAACGCCTCGCACGGTACCCCCGAGCAGCGCGCCGAGTGGATCCGGGTGGTGCGCTGCATGGCGGACCGGGCGGGCCTGCCGGTCGCGGTGCTGGTCGACCTCCAGGGGCCGCGCATTCGGGTCGGCGACCTTGCGTCGCCGCGGGAGCTCGTCTCGGGCGAGATGGTCGTGTTCGCGCCGGAGGCCGTGGCGACGCCGACGGAGATACCGACCACCTACGCCGATCTTGCGAAGGACGCGAGGGTGGGTGCCCGCCTCCTGCTCGATGACGGCCTGCTATCGGTCGAGGTGGTCCGCATCATGCCCCCCCGCGTCGAGGGCCGGGTGGCCGACGGGGGGACGTTGAGCGCGCACAAGGGGATGAACCTCCCCGGCCTTCACGTCAGCGCGCCCGCCCTCACGGAGAAGGACCGCGAGGACGTGGCGCTTGCCGTGGAGCACGGCGCCGACTACCTCGCCCTCTCGTTCGTCCGCCGGGCCGAGGACTTGGGGGAGCTGCGACGGCTCGCGCCGCCCACCGTGAAGCTCGTGGCGAAGATCGAGAAGGCCGCCGCCCTGCAGGATCTGCCCCGCATCCTCACCGCCTGCGACGCGGTGATGGTGGCCCGCGGCGACCTCGGCGTCGAGCTGCCGTTCGAGCGCGTGCCGATCGTCCAGAAGCGCCTCATCCTCGAGGCCAACCTGCGCGGCAAGCCGGTGATCACGGCGACGCAGATGCTCGAGTCCATGGTGCATCACCCGCGCCCCACGAGGGCCGAAGCGTCGGACGTCGCGAACGCGATCCTCGATGGCACCGACGCCGTGATGCTGTCCGCGGAGACGGCGGTTGGCGAGTACCCGGCGGAGTCCGTGCGCGCCATGGACCGGATCATCCGGGAGATGGAACGGGAGCGCCCGGGCAGAGACGAGCGCCGGCGGATGCCGACGGTGGAGGACGTCTCCGCGGAAGACGCCATCGCCCTCGGCACGAACGCGGTGGCCCGCATGCTCAAGACCCCCCTGATCGTGACGCTCACCAAGGGCGGCTTCACGGCCCGCAAGGTGGCGGCGCTGCGTCCCCCGGTGCCGATTCTCGCCGTCACCACGGAAGAGAGCACCTACCGGCACCTGGCCCTAGTCTGGGGCGTGATGCCGATCCGCGTGGACCAGGTCCCGGGGTATGATGCCATGCTGGCGGTGGTCAGGGACGTCATCCTCAAGCGGGGCTATGCGAAGCCCGGCGACAGGATCGTGATGACGGCCGGGTTGCCGTGGGAGGTCTCGGGGACCACCAACCTCCTCAAGGTCGAAGAGGTGTGATGTGCGGCTGACGTTTCTCGGCACCGGGACGTCGTTCGGGGTGCCGCAGGTGGGATGTCAGTGCCGGACCTGCACGTCGAGCGACCCACGCGACAAGCGCACGCGCACCGCGGCGCTGATCGAGTCCGGCGGGCGGCGGCTTCTCATCGACACCCCTCCCGAGCTGCGCCTGCAGCTCGTGGCGGCGGGGGTCGGCTCGCTCGATGGCGTGCTGTTTACGCATGGGCACGCGGACCACGTGCACGGCATCGACGACCTGCGCGCGATATCGGTGAAGCAACCGGACGGCCTGGCCGTCTATGGGCCGAGTGATACCCTCGCCGAGCTGGCCGTGCGATTCCCCTACATCTTCGACCCGGCTATCGTGGCGCAGCCGGGCACGACCAAACCGGAGCTGCGGCCCTACGCCCTCGAGGCGGGGTGCGAAACGGAGATCGCTGGAATGCGCGTCCGGGCGTTGCGCCTTCCCCACGGTTCCGGGAGCGTGTTCGGCTATCGGATTGGTCCCATCGCGTACCTGACCGATGCAAAGGAGATTCCCGATGCGGTGCGGGCACAGCTCGGCAACCTCGAGGTGCTGGTGCTCAACGGGCTGCTGTCGCGCCCGCATCCGCTTCACCTCTCCATCCCGGAGGCTGTGGCTGCTGCGCAGGCGATCGGCGCGGCGCGAACGTTTCTGACGCACCTGACGCACAACCTCTCTCACGCGGAGCTCGCCGCGCGGCTCCCGAGTGGCATCGCGCCCGCGTACGACGGGCTGGCTATCGAAGTGGGGGCGGTCTAGATTTTGCGTTCCGGAACACGACAAACTCTCGAGGAGCCCGGTCATGCCTGGTAGCAGAGAACAGATCCTGCGTCGCTTCGAAAGCCCCGCCGAGCGCCAGAGCGCGGCGATGGACGCCCTGGCACGGCAGGTCGCGTTCGGCACCCCGGACGAGCAAGGCGAGGCGCGCTGGCTGATCTGGGAGATCGGG
>Ga0335085_10017410_pt1 | contig 10355 bp, 9 predicted proteins | sample Lox_Sample_45_FD_206712 | JGI IMG/M metagenome (GOLD analysis project Ga0335085, IMG submission 206712) | Soil microbial communities from Loxahatchee National Wildlife Refuge, Florida, United States - Lox_Sample_4.5 | ecosystem: Environmental > Terrestrial > Soil > Wetlands | place: USA: Florida...
AGATCCGAAGAGCCAGTTTCATGATTGGTTACTCCTATGCACAAAATGTTGACGAACTAGATCACGGTTTAACACTTTAATGCTACTCCTCAATTGCAAGTAAATCTAGATGTTTCATATAGTTCCATAGGTAGTCACTCAAATAGGTACTAACGTCACATAGCACATAGGTAATCAACGCGCGGGTACCTTTCATTCATGTTACCCTGCCGCCTCCTTCTACCCACTGGCACATGGTAAAATTGCTATAGGCTAAATCGCCCAAAGCCCTCGTCTTTCAAGCGGTTAATCCCTCGGCAACGATCTCATTCTCGCGTCACCGGGGCGGCTTTTGGGTGCCTGAAACGAATTCCCTCGCGATCGGACCCTTATGGCGACCTTACCTGCTGACAAATTCCCCGAAAACGGCAGCACCAACGGTGAATACACCGGCGAAAACATCAAAATTCTCGAAGGCCTCGAAGCGGTGCGCCTCCGCCCTGCCATGTATATCGGCTCGACAGGCGATATGGGCCTGCATCACTTGGTTTACGAAGTTGTTGACAACTCTGTCGACGAAGCCCTCGCCGGTTTTGCAAAAAAGATCGATGTCATCATCCACATCGACAATTCCATCACTGTGATCGACGATGGCCGGGGCATTCCCGTGGACATGAAGACTCTGCCCAATGGCGAGAGGATGCCTACCGTCCAGGTCGTCCTCACCAAGCTTCACGCCGGCGGCAAGTTCGATTCCTCCACCTACAAGGTGTCCGGCGGTCTGCACGGGGTGGGCGTCAGCTGCGTCAACGCGCTCAGCCAGGAATTCAATGTCGAAATCTGGCGCGACGGCCACACCTGGGAGATGGACTTCAGCTGCGGCGACCCGACCAGCGACCTGCGCAAAACCGGCATAAGCAAGAAGCGTGGAACGAAGGTCCATTTTCTGCCGGACAAGACCATCTTCACTGCCACCGAGTACAACTACGACACGCTGGCCCAGCGCCTGCGCGAGCTTGCTTTCCTCAACAAGGGCCTTGAAATTACGCTCACTGATGAGCGCACTGTCGACTCAAAGACCGGCGACTCCAAACGCGCCGAATTCAAGTACGCGGGTGGCATCGCCGAGTTCGTCAAGCATCTCAACCGCGGCAAATCGGTTCTGCACGACAAGCCGATCATGATGGACGCCTCGCGCGATAACGTCGAGATCGAGATCGCTCTGCAGTACAACGACAGTTACTCTGAGACCGTCTTCAGCTTCGCCAACAACATCAACACGGTCGACGGCGGCTCGCATCTCTCCGGCTTCCGCACCGCGCTTACCCGCACTATCAACGCCATCGGCCAGTCTCTCGGTCTTTTCAAAGACATGAAGGAGAATCTCTCCGGCGATGATGTCCGCGAAGGCCTGGTCGCCGTGGTCAGCGTCAAGCTTTCGCAGCCTCAGTTCGAGGGCCAGACCAAGGGCAAGCTCAATTCCGATATCGCCGGCGTCGTGCAGGCCTTTGTGAACGAACGCCTGGGCGCCTTTCTCGAACAGAACCCTCCCATCGCAAAACGCATCATCAACAAGGCCATTGAAGCGGCGCGCGCGCGTGAAGCAGCCCGCAAGGCCCGCGACCTCACCCGCCGCAAGGGCGCGCTCGATGGCGGCGGACTGCCTGGCAAACTGGCTGACTGCTCCGAGCGCGACCCCAGCCGCTGCGAACTGTACCTGGTCGAGGGCGAAAGCGCCGGTGGAACCGCCAAGCAGGGCCGTGACCGCCGCTTCCAGGCCATCCTTCCGTTGAAGGGCAAGATCCTCAACGTCGAAAAGGCGCGCTATGACAAGATGCTCGGTCACGAGGAAATCCGCGCCATGATCACGGCCCTCGGCACCGGCATCGGCAAAGACGACTTCGATCCGGCCAAGCTCCGCTACGGCAAGATCATTCTCATGACCGACGCCGACGTCGACGGCTCGCACATTCGCACGCTCCTGCTCACCTTCTTCTTCCGCCATATGACCGAGCTCATCAAGCGCGGCAACGTTTTTATCGCGCAGCCGCCCCTCTTCAAAATCAAGAAGGGCCGCTCCGAACAGTACGTGAAAGACGAGCGCGCATTGAACACAGTTGCCGTCAATCGCGCCTCTGAAGGCATGATCGTGCGTCATGGCGAAAATGCAAGCCACATCGAAGGTGCTGAGCTGACCCGGTTCATGGGCTACCTTAACGAGTATCTCGGCTTTGTCGACAAGGTCGATAAGCGATTCCGCAACGAGCGCCTTACCGAGTTGATCGCCCGCGCTGAGCTGACCAGCCGCTCCGACTTCTCTTCAAAGAACGGCAAAGAGGTTCCCGAGAAACTCACTGCACTCCACACGGAGCTCAAAGAAATCTCAAGCGATTTTGGGTTCAAGTCGGTCGGCAAGCCCGTCGAAGACGAAGAACATCACACCTGGTCCATCAGCTTCGTCGACGCGCAGGGCGCGGAGCGCCGCGTCGACTGGACGCTCGCATCCAGTCCCGAGTTCCGACAGATGATGGCCAAGTATGGCCAGATCAAGAACTACCTCGAACCTCCGTTTCTGGTTGAGTACGCGAGCAAAGCCGCGCATGAACCGAATGTTGACGATCAGGATGGCACCGAAGGCGAAGAGGCACAGCCCGCGGCTAAAGCCAAAACTGAGAGCAAAACCGCCAAACGCTCCACCCGCATCGCACGTGAGCCCGTCGAAAAGCTGACGGCGCGCGAGCTGTTCAACTACATCGTCGAACAGGGCAAGAAAGACTACGATGTGCAGCGCTACAAAGGTCTCGGAGAAATGACCGCGCCGCAGCTCTGGGAAACCACCATGGACCCCGAGCGCCGCACCTTGCTCTCTGTCAAGCTTGAAGATATTGCTGAAACCGAAACCATCTTCACCACGCTGATGGGCGAGGATGTCGAAGCTCGGCGCAAGTTTATTGAAGATAATGCGCTCGACGTCAAAAACCTCGACATCTGATTGATCCTCTCTTCTCCCCGCGGGAGTATCATCATTCCCGCGGGAGATTTTTCTGATCTGCCCCGAACCTGCCTTGAGAAACCCCCATGACCCAAGGAGATGGTCCCATGACTTCCAATCGACATCTTGCTCTCTTTGCCGCTCTGCTGCTCTCGGCAACGCTTTCACTCAGTGGCTGCAAGTCCAATAACCAGCAGGCGGCCAACCAGAATGCACAACCAGCCCAGCAAGCTGCGGCCGGTCAGCCCTCCAGTGCCTCCGGCGGCGTTCCCGCCGGCTCATCCGGCGCACCCGCAGGGTCAAGCGCGGCAGCCCCTGCCCCGCAGGCTCCGCCACCGCCCGCAGTGATCACTTTGCCTGAAGGCACAGCCATTCGCGTGCGTCTTGACCAGGACCTGGGCTCTAAGATCTCCCAGCCGGGAGACAATTTCACAGCAACAGTTGCCGATGACGTACTGGTGAACGGCAAGGTCGTCGTTCCCAGGGAATCCCGCGCCGATGGCACTGTGATCGACGCGAAGCCGTTGGGCAAATTCAAGGGGGGCGCCGTCCTGGCGATTCGTCTTGAGCGCGTTCACACTCGCTGGGGCAGCTACCCCGTGGCCACCAGTACAATCTCTCGTGCAGAAAAGGGCAAAGGCAAGCGCTCCGCTGTCCTGGCCGGAGGCGGCGCTGGATTGGGCGCACTGATCGGCGGCCTCGCAGGTGGCGGCAAGGGTGCGGCAATTGGACTTCTTGCCGGCGGTGGAGCAGGCACAGCAGGAGCAGCCTTCACCGGCAACAAGCAGATCGTGCTGCCGGCAGAGACTCTGCTGACTTTCCGGCTTGATCACTCAGTGCACATCACCGAAGCGGCCCAACAGGATCCCTCACTGCAGCAGCCTTCGCAGCAGTAGGTCAATTGACTCCCGCAACAACAAGCCCCAACTGAATCGCGCGTCAGCGACAAGGTTGGGGCTTCTTCTTGGCCTCGCCACTCCGCACTGGATCAATCCACGTTGGAAATCCGGTCTAGAACTTGCGCGACCATTCCTTTGGCCAACGCTCCACGATCACTTTCTTATCGGTGAAGAACTCGATTGCGTCGCGGCCCTGCGCATGCATCACACCAAAAAAACTGCCCTTCCAGCCTGAAAACGGAAAATAAGCCATCGGAGCCGGCACGCCGATATTCACTCCCACGTTTCCGGTCGAAACCGCATTCCGGAACTTGCGCGCCGCCGCACCCGACGAAGTAAAGATCGAACTCGCATTCCCATAGGCCGATTGATCGATCATCGCCACGGCCTCTTCCACCGTTTTCGCGTGCACCACTGACAGAACCGGCCCGAAGATCTCCGTCTCCATCAGTGGACTGCTGGCTGGCAACCCGTCGAGCACCGTTGGCCCTACAAACGATCCGCCGCCATTCTTGAGTCCTCTGCCATCGACGATCGTCTTTGCGCCATCCTCTGCGCCCTTTCCAATCAGCGATGCAATCCTTTCGCGGCTGGCCTTCGTGATCACCGGACCCATCTGCACGCTTGCATCCAGGCCGTCTCCCACTTTGATCGATGTCGCCGCCGCTGAGATCGCATCGCGAAACCAGTCCTTCGCCTCGCCGATCGCCACCGTCACGCTGACCGCAAGGCACCGCTGCCCCGCGCAACCGAACGCGGAGTCCGCAATGATCTTCGTGGTCGTCTCCTGGTCGGCATCTGGCAGCACCACCACGTGATTCTTCGCGCCGCCCTGGCACTGCACGCGCTTGCCGCTCGCCGATCCGCGCGCATACACGTGCTTCGCCACCGGCGTCGACCCCACAAAACTGACCGCTCGCACCAGCGGATGATCGAGCAACGCATCTACGGCCGCTCTTCCTCCGTTTACCAGGTTCACCACTCCGGCCGGCAGCCCCGTCTTCTCCAGCAACTCCACCAGTCGCGCTGCAGAGTACGGCACGCGGTCGCTCGGTTTCAGCACTACGGTATTGCCCGTCGCAATCGCATAGGGCAGGAACCAAAGCGGAATCATGAGCGGAAAATTGAACGGCGTAATCACTGCACACACGCCCAGCGGCTGCCGCACCATGATCTCGTCGATACCCGGCGCAATGTCTTCGAGCGAGTAGCCCTGCATCAGCACCGGAATCCCGCAGGCCACCTCGACATTCTCAATCCCGCGCCGCAGTTCGCCCTTCGACTCACCCAGAGTCTTTCCGTTCTCCGTGGTGATAATCGCCGCCAGCTCATCGAAATGCTCCTCGAGCAGATTCTTCAGCTTGAAGAGATATTGCACGCGATCGCCCGCAGGCATGGCGCGCCAGCCGGGAAACGCCGTCTGAGCCGCCGTGACCGCGGCATCGACCTCCGCAGTGGATCCCTCCGGCGAGCGCCCCAGTGGTTCGCCCGTCGCAGGATTCGTCAGTTCGAGGCCGTCGCTGCTCGACGGCCGCTGCCAGCTGCCGCCAATGTAGTTGCGCACTTCAGGGGAAATCAGTGTAGTCATGGGACTCCCACTCTACCGCAACCGGCACGGCATCGGCAGCAGTAAACTTCATCGCCCTGTCCCGGGAGTTCTGCTATCGTTATCGCGTTCGGCTCCTGCCAGCCCAGACACTCCACCATTCTTCCGGAGGATGCAACCCACATGCTTCGCCCTATCGTTCTGCCAATGCTCCTGGCTCCCGCGATGCTCCTTGCACAACAGGCCCCGGCGCCCACCACAGCAGCCGAAGCACCGACACGCGATGCCAGTTACATCGACGCCCAGGGAACAGCGCACGTTACTCGCGTCGTGCCGGTTCCACAAACCATCAGCCCGCAGGCGCAACTCTTCATTGGGCACGCCGAGCCCGACCAGGGCCCGCCGCAGTCCCTGGAAGATCGCCGCAAGATGACCGACGCCTACACCGCGCGCGCCCGTGTCGCGTGGACCCGCCTCTGCCCCAACACGCTCGTCGATGAGACCATGGCGGGCGTTCCAGTGCACATCGTAACGCCTGCCGATATGCCCGCCGCCAATCGCGACAAGGTCCTGCTCAACCTCCACGGCGGCGGCTTCAACTCCGACTCCGGCTCCTACACCGAGTCCATTCCCATCGCCAGCTATACCGGCATCAAAGTGGTGGCGGTGCTTTATCGGCTCGCACCTGAACACCCCTTCCCTGCAGCCGTTGACGATTCCATTGCCGTCTACAAGGAGTTGCTCAAAACTTACAAGCCCGAGCACATCGTCATCTACGGCACCTCGGCCGGAGCCATCCTCACCGCGGAGGTCGCGGCAAAAATCAAGCAACTCGGGCTGCCCACGCCCGCGGCTCTCGGCATCTTCAGCGGCATGGGCGACTTCGCCCGGTCCGGCGACTCCATCTCCATGTATGCGTTGCGCGGCCTCTCCGGCCATCTCGATCCGCCCGAACCCGGCGCTCACGATCCCTTCTATGTCGGCAACACCGATCCAAAGGATGCCGTTCTTTCGCCGATCTACAGCGACCTGCACGGCCTTCCACCCACACTCTTCGTCACCAGCACCCGCGACCTGCTGCTGAGTGGCACTGTCAATCTACACCGGGCCTATTTGAATGCGGGCGTCGACGCGCACCTCGTCGTCTACGATGCGTTGCCGCACGCTTTCTGGTACGACCCCATGCTGCCAGAGGCGATTGAAGCCAACCACATCATGGCCGACTTCTTTGTGAAGCATCTGGCAAAGTGAGCCTGCCCATCAGTGCCCGGAAACTGGCCGTTGCTCGTCGAGGAAGCCCTACCCGATTATGGTCAGCACCGGGCACGGCGCATCCGCAATCAGGCGAAACACTCCAGACGTCCGCATCTCCAGCCCAAGGTGCGAGCTTCTGTGCACACCCAGTACAAGAAGGTCCGTGTTGTGCTTGCGGATATGCTCGAGGATCCGTGCGTGGGCGCTGCCGAACTCAACAAACGTGTGCGGACTGCAAAACTCCCGCGACTGGCCGGGGACAAGCTCTTCGAGGGCGCGCGCGTACCTCTGCTTTAGAGCCGTCATCCTTTCCGAGTTGTCCGACGCATCGCCTGGCACCACATTCAACGCATCGACGTCGCCGCTTGCCGATTGCGCAAACGCCACCGCATAGGCGGCCGCATTTGCCGCCGCAGGCGAAAAATCCGTAGCGTAGAGAACATGCCGAAACGGCAGACCGGCGCCACTCGGCGAGGGCGTCTGCGGTCCAACCGTCCAGCAGGGCCAGCGCGTCGAACGCAGAATCTTCTCGGCAACCGAGCCGATCAAACCGTGTTCCATCCGGCCGGCGCCGTGCGTCCCTAACACGATGAGCGCCGGAGCGTGCTGCTCTGCCAATGCGGGAATGGCTTCATGTGGATTGCCTTCCAGCAACCTGGCGGCGGCGTGTACATGCGAGTCCGTCAATTCCCGCACTCGCGCGGCAAGCAGACTCTCCAGCTCGGCCCGCGTCTGGCTGTCTTTGCTCTCGCCCAATTCCACTTCTTTTGCTGGGCGTGACAGCCGGACCGCATGCGCAATAATCAGCTTTGCCTGCAGATCTCTGGCCAGCAGCTTTGCATAGCTGCCCGCGTTCTCAGAACACGGTGAGAAATCTGTCGCGTAAATGACGGTTTCAATGTTGATTTCCGGTCGATCACCCACGATCGGCACAGGCCTTACCCCCTTGCCTTTCTGGATTTAGACGTGGGTGATCTTGATGCCCGCGGCTCTCGATTTGTGATTCTACTTGGCGAGGGAGCTTTCTGGCAGTGGTGTTACCGGAATGCGCAACGCCGAGTTGATGCGAGAAAACATCTCGAAAGCCGCTGCCACCGCCGTCAGTTCGACGATCTCTTCAGCACAAAAGTGATCGCTCACTTCGTCATACGCTGCCTCATTGATCGCGTGACCCGACTGGTGCAGCAGACTCGCATAGCGAAACCCTGCCTTCTCCTTCTTCGTGAACGGCCCAAACTCAAAATCGTTGTAGCTGGCCACCTGTCCCAGCGTGGCGCCGCGCTTCAACGCAAGGTAGCTGTGCGCACTCACACAGTAGTCGCAGCGATTCAGCGAGGCGATACGCGTCGCAATCAGCTCCTTGTACCAGCCGCGAAGCGCCCCCTCCGCCATCAGAGGCTTCAATAACGCGGTTACTCCCACGGCAAGTCCTGGAACACCGGCCAGCGCCTTGAACATATTGGGCACGACACCCCGCTCTGCATAAAGCGAGTCATACAGCGCCGCGATCTCGGGCGACACATGATTTCGCTCGAACAATGGCACACGCGCGTCTATCGGCGAACTACCTGTCATCACACCCCCAATCACACCGGCTTTCTGCGTCAGTCCGAAGCGCTGAAACGTCATGACCGTACTTGACCAGTCCATCATCATCCAAGGCTCCTCTATTTTCTAAAACGCGAGCCGCTTAACTTTTCCGTTCTCGCCCTTTCTCCCCGCAAGATCGGTACCCTTTCTTCTGTCTGCATCGCCTCCGGCCTCGCCGCACCAGAGCTTCGATGGTTCACTCCGCGCAAACGGTTGCAAGGTGCCCACGATCTTCTGCGTAAGCTTCACCCTGCGAAGCCCCGGTGGCTCCGACCCAGTTCCGGCGCTCGTCAGATTGCCCCAAACACAAAGCCCCACTGCGCTGGAAAACACCCTGGTCAAAATTTTCTTGACATCCTATGCTCTATTTTATAGAGTGCTCTATATAGCAGCGATGTTCCCAGAATATGGCTCCGCGGAGGTCCCCATGAACCGCATTTCAGAAACTTCCCCTCGAGGTATTTTGCTCCTGGCCGCAACCTTTGCCTTTGCCGCCATTGGATCGACCGCCCAGCCCTCCCCCAACAGCCTCGATGCCCAGCGCGCTGCCATGCAGAAGCTTGCCTTTCTCGCCGGCCGCTGGTCTGGCCCCGTCACCATCGCGCGTGGCCCCGGAGAGCCTTTGCGCCTTACCCAATCCGAAGATGTGCAATTTAAGCTCGATGGCCTCGTGCTCCTTGTCCAGGGCCAGAGCACCGGCCCCGCCGGCAGAGTCGAGTTCCAGGCCCTCGCCACCGTCGCGTACGACGATGCCGCCCACGCCTACCGCATTCGCGCCTACAACGGCGGCCACTACGTGGACACCGAACTCTCCGTACTGCCTGAAGGCTTTTCGTGGGGCTTCCCCGCTGGCCCTGCAAAAGTCGTTAACACCATGCACCTCACTGCGAAAGGCGAGTGGCGCGAAACCAGCGAAGTCGCTTTCAGCAGCAATCCGCCGCACCGAAGCGTCGAGATGCTGCTCGTTCATAAGCCGTAGCCGCGGGCGGCCATGCCGCACGCCAACGTCACGCTCAAACCGAAGGAGAATCACCATGCAGGAAGAAACAACCACACAGGATCTCAAAGACAGACTCGCCCTCATCGAGAGCATGATCGCCGAAGGACGCCGCAAAACCGAAAGCTGGGGTTGGACCTTTGTCCTTTGGGGCTTGGCCTACTACGCGGCCATTGCCTGGTCCGCCTGGGGCCACAGCGCCTGGGCCTGGCCCGTCACCATGATCGCCGCGGCCATACTCACGATCATCCTCGTCTCTGCGAGGGCCTCCCACAGACCCGAGACAACCTTGGGCCGCGCCATTGGCTCCATCTGGATTGCTCTCGGAATCTCGATGTTTCTGCTTTTTATGCCTCTCGGCATCACCGGCCGATTGACTGACGCCCACGTCTTCATCTCCGTCGCCTCGGCCATGCTTGGCATGGCGAATGCCACCTCGGCCATGGCCCTGCGCTGGAAGGCGCAATTCGTCTCCGCTGTCGTCTGGTGGGCTGCCGCCATCGCTGCCTGTTTCGGCACTGAAGAGCAGGCCGGCATCGCCTTTCTCATCGCAATCTTCTTCTGCCAGATCGTCTTCGGGATCTACGGCATGATCCGGGAGGGTCGCGCCAAGGCGCAGCGCGGCGCGGCCCATGCCTGATCTGCCCGAACTCAATCCCGTCATCCACGGCAAACTGCGCCTGGCCCTGCTGTCGCTGCTCGCCACCGTAGAGGAGGCCGAGTTCACCTGGCTCCGCAACAAGACAGGGTCCACTGATGGCAACCTCGGTGCACAGCTCGCCAAGCTCGAAGAAGCAGGCTATGTGCAGGTGGAAAAGAAGTTCGTCCAGCGCAAGCCGCTGACCCTCTACCGCATGACCGATACCGGCCGCACTGCACTGACCGAATACGTCCAGGCTCTGAAGCAGTTGCTCGGCGCCGCCATCGACGCCTAAGCCGTTTCTACCGGCCTCTCTGCAGCGAGGTCCGCGCGCACTCGCTGCATGATGCCCAGGTAGAACGCCAGGTTGTGGATCGAGTTCAGCGTTCCGGCCAGTGGCTCGCCGGCCTGCATCAGGTGCCGCAGATAAGCACGCGAATACCGCCGGCACACCATGC
>Ga0335085_10017411_pt1 | contig 10355 bp, 9 predicted proteins | sample Lox_Sample_45_FD_206712 | JGI IMG/M metagenome (GOLD analysis project Ga0335085, IMG submission 206712) | Soil microbial communities from Loxahatchee National Wildlife Refuge, Florida, United States - Lox_Sample_4.5 | ecosystem: Environmental > Terrestrial > Soil > Wetlands | place: USA: Florida...
GACACCTTGAACGGTTCGGCGAGCGCGCTGACGGAGAGGTCCGGTTGCTCGGCAAGCCGTGCCACCAGAGCCCGCCGCGTCGGGTCGGCAAGCGCGGCGAAGGTACGATCCAGCGGCTCGGAACTTAACTTAACCATGTGGTTAAGTATAGACTTGGGCTGGCGACTGTCAAGGGGAACCGGGTGCTGATAAGCAAACCCTCTCGCGGCCAAGAGGTTTCGCAAGGGAGGACGCATGACTGCTGCACAAATCTTCGACCTCACCGGCAAGGTGGCGCTGGTGACGGGTGCGTCGAGCGGCCTCGGGATGCGGTTCGCCGAAGTGCTGGCGGAAAGTGGCGCCGAAGTCGTGTTGGTGGCGCGGCGCGCCGATCGCCTCGGCGAGGTGAAGACCAAGATCGAAAAGTCCGGCGGGCGGGCGCTTGTCGTCGAAGCCGACGTCCGCGATCGCGACGCCATGCGGCGCGCGTTCGACGCAGCGGAAAAGACTTTCGGCACGGTCACGATCTTGGTCAATAACGCCGGCATCGTGCAGTCAAAGCGCGCCGTCGAAATCGCCGAGGAGGACTGGCGGCGCGTCTTGGCGACCAACCTCGATGCCGTGTTCTATTGGGCGCAAGAGGCGGCGCGGCGGATGCTCGCTGCCGGTAAAGGCGGCGCCATCATCAACATCGCCTCGGTGCTCGGCATCAGCCCGGACAATGGCGTCGCCAGCTACGCCACCGCCAAGGCTGGCGTGATCCAGCTCACCAAGGCACTGGCCATCGAACTTGCGTTCAAAGGCATTCGCGTCAACGCTATTGCACCCGGCTGGATCGTCACCGAAATCAATCGCGACTATCTCGCGAGCGAACGCGGCGCGGCAATGAAGCGGCAAATCCCGATGGGCCGCTTCGGCGAGGACCGCGACCTCGATGGGCCGCTTCTGCTGCTGGCGTCCGACGCCGGCCGCTATATGACCGGCGCGACAATCGTCGCCGACGGTGGGCAGGTCGCCGCGCTCCGCGTCTGACGTTCTCCCCAAAGGTGTGGCCGTCGAGCGCGTGGCGCAATGCTGACGCCATCGAACGTATCCTTGACTGCACACTTCCCAAGTCTGTTAGATGCGCAGCTTCCGAGAAAGCATAGGGACGGATAAGCGTAATGGAGAGCCAAGTGCGACGCGTCGTCACCAGCCACGAGGCGGACGGCAAAGCGGTGGTGCTGTTCGACGGCGCGCCGGCAAAAATCAGGGAGCAGGCGAAGAACGGGGTCAAGTCGTGGCTCCTGTGGACCACCGATGTGACGCCCGCCGATATCAGCGGATCGCGCGACCGCGGCGATCGCACGATCGGCATTCCGCCACCGCCCGGCGGCAGTGTCTTCCGGATCGTCGAGTTTCACCCGTTCGACGATTCAAAGTTGCCGCTCGATCACATGACGCGCAGCATCGGCGCTGACCATGTGCCGGCAAAAGGTTGGGCGCCACGCCACCCCGCGATGCACCGGACCCGCAGCATAGACTACGCGATCGTCATGTCCGGCGAGATCGACATGCTGCTCGACGATTCGGAAATTCATCTGAAAGCCGGCGACGTGCTGGTTCAGCAGGGAACCAACCACGCCTGGGTCAATCGCGGCACCGAGCCGTGCCGCATCGCCTTCGTGCTGATCGACGCCCAAGAGTCCTGATCCGCACCGGTCAAAACAGAAACGAGTCTCCGCATGGCGATCGAATTTGGCGTCGTCGATCATCTCGACCGGCAGAACGTGCCGGTTCATGAGACCTACGATGCGCGGCTGAAGCTGATGGAGTTGTTCGACCAAGCCGGCTTCAGCACCTTCCATATTACCGAGCACCATTTTACGCCGCTTGGGCTCGCGCCGTCGCCGCTGATCTTTCTGTCCGCCGCCGCGCGGATCACAAAGTCGATCCGTCTGGCGCCGCTGGTATTGATCCTGCCGCTGTATAATCCGCTGCGGCTCGCGGCCGAATTATGCATGCTCGATCATCTGAGCAAGGGGCGGCTCGACATCGGCGTCGGGCGCGGCATCTCGCCCTATGAGCTTGCGTTCTACAACATCAATCACCTCGAAAGTCAGTCAATCTACAACGAGGCTTACGAGGTGATGATGATGGCGCTGACGCGCGAAACCGTCGACTTTCGCGGCCAGTACTTCAAGTACTTCAACGTGCCGATGGAGATGCGGCCTTATCAGAAACCGCATCCGCCACTTTGGTATGCAACCGGCTCCGAAGAGGGCGCCGCGTGGGCCGGCAGCCAGAACCACAACGTCGCCTTCCTTGCGCCGACGCCGCGGGCCAAGGTTCTGGTCGATGCTTACAAGGGCGGCCGCGCCTCCAACAAAGAAAACGCGGCGCGGCCGATTGCCAAGATCGGCATCGCCCGGCATCTCTACCTCGCCGACACCGACGAGGTCGCCCGTAAGGAAGGCCAAGAAGCCTACACGACCTGGTTCGAGAAGTACGCCTACCTTTGGGCGAAGTACGATCCGCGGCCGCCGCCGAAGATCGAGGATGTGCTTATCCGCGATGCCGGCCGCATCATTACCGGCTCGCCGCAGACCATGCGCGAGGAGATCGCCCGCCAACTCGGAGTGACCGGCGCCAATTACTTCATCACGCGCTTCGCCTACGGCAATCTGACCTACGAGCAGAGCGCCCGCTCTCTGGAGCTGTTCGTCTCCGAGGTGATGCCGCATTTCCGGAACAAATAGATCACAAGATTTGTGCAGGCGGCCGCCTGATCTAGAGGCATTGAACTACGCCCGGACCGGCTAAAAAGCCGGTCGTTGCTCATTCTGCCGGCCCCACACGCCGCAGCAGGCCTCCGAGAGACTGCGTGCGGACGTTGTCGCATCGCCCGCCGTGATCAGCGCTGCGATCCCTCAAAACCGACTTCGAACTTGGCACGAAGTATGCGTGAAGCTTTGGCGCGACCAGAGCTTAGCACCGAAAAACTCTTCTCGCCGGTCGTCGGCCAAACGGAGTTCACACTGGCATGGACATGGGCGTATTCATTCCGATCGGGAACAACGGCTGGATCATTTCGAATACATCTCCACAGTACAAGCCGACGTTTGATCTGAACAAAGAAATCGTTCAGCGCGCCGAGCAATACGGGATGGACTTCGTACTCTCGATGATCAAGCTGCGCGGCTTCGGCGGCAAAACAGAATTCTGGGACTATAATCTCGAATCCTTCACGCTCATGGCCGGCCTCGCGGCCGTCACCTCAAAGATCAGACTATTCGCTTCAACCGCCATTCTTACCCTGCCACCGGCAATAGTCGCACGCATGGCCACGACCATCGATTCGATCTCCGGCGGCCGGTTCGGAGTCAATATCGTCAGCGGCTGGCACAAAGCCGAATACGACCAAATGGGTCTTTGGCCGGGCGACGAATATTTCGGATACCGCTACGAGTACGCGGCGGAATACGTCCACATCCTGAAAGAGCTTTGGGCGAAAGGCGCTTCCAATTTCAAGGGCAAGCACTTCGCCATGAACGATTGCCGGATGCGGCCGACGCCGGCCGGCACGGTGAAGATCGTCGCCGCCGGCCAAAGTCCGACCGGCATGGATTTCGCCGCGAAATATACCGATTACAACTTTTTGCTCGCCACCGGCGTCAATACCCCATCCGCCCATACCGCACTCAATCAGCGGCTCATCGGAGCCATCGAGAAGACCGGCCGCGATGTTGGCGCCTATGTGCTGTTCATGGTGATCGCCGACGAGACCGACGCGGCGGCATTCGCCAAGTGGCAAAAATACAAAAACGGCGTGGACGTCGACGCGCTGGCCTGGATGGCCGATCAGGGCGGTCAGGACAAAACCGCGGACTCAAGCTCCACCGCGGCGACGATCAATCTTCCCGAGCAGGCGGTCAATTTCAACATGGGCACGCTGGTCGGCTCATACGCCACCGTCGCGCGGCTGCTGGATGAAGCGGCGCGTGTTCCCGGCACCAAAGGTCTGATGCTGACCTTCGACGATTTCGTCGTCGGCATCGAGCAGTTCGGCCGGTTCATCCAGCCGCTGATGCAGACGCGGGTCGACCGCCTGATGGCGGCTGCGTGATCAAAACAGGTCGGAGGACGCAGCCCCCCCGATAGCGCAGTCGGGTTAGCCGTCGGTCGCGCTTGCATACGCAAGCGTTTGCGCGGCCGGCGCCGCACTGCGCGCCTGCCAGACATTATGCACGGCCATGCCGATCCCCATGGCGATGACGAAGACGATCACGCCAGGAGATAGGGTCGCGAGATTCTCGATCGCCGGTCCCGGGCAGAGCCCCACCATACCCCAGCCGACGCCAAACAGAATTGAACCGGTAACCAGCGGCGTATCGATTGCCGTCTGCGTCGGCCACTGGAGTTGCGATTCAAACAGCGGCGTGCGAGGCCGCAGCAGCGCGTAACCAATGCTCGTTACCGCAAGCCCTACCGCCATCACCACGGCAAGGCTCGGATCCCAATTCCCGCTCGGGATGGCGAGGACATCGAGGAACCCCAGAACTTTGGTCGGCAGCAGCATGCCGGAGAGGAATAGGCCCCAGCCGAAGATGAAACCGCAAACGAGACTTGCCAGCGCGCGCATGGTGTCAGCCTCCAAAGCCGTGCCGCGTCACCGCGACCACGATGATCGCCGCGACCATGAAAATGCCGGTGGCAGCGATTGATCGCGGCGACAACCGCGCAATGCCGCAGATGCCGTGTCCGGACGTACAGCCGTTACTCAGTCTTGTACCGAACCCGACGAGAAGCCCGGCGACCGCAATGGTGACGTAGCTCGCCGGCATCTGCACGATCGGCAGGGAATAACCGAGCAGCACGGCGGAGAGCGGCGCCGCAATCAGGCCGACGACAAACGTGGCGCGCCAGCCGCGGTCGCTGCTCAGCGGATCAAGGATGCCGGCGGCAATCCCGGTGATGCCGGCGATACGGCCGTTGAGCAGCATCAACGATACCGCCGAAAGACCGATCAGCGCGCCACCGATGGCAGCGGAGATCGGAGTAAAATTGGCCATGACTTTGCCTCGTGGCTAAGGTGAGTTGCCGGCGACGTGAAAGTCGCCGTCGTGAAACAGACAATAGGTTCTCGCGCCCTATGCCGCAATGAATCGCGCCGCTCGGACTTCACAGAAGAATTGCGTATGCGCCGCTTTGCTTTTATCGATAAGAATGTGCTTCAGGATGAAGCCGCGCCGGAAGGATTTTCCGGAGCATAAAATGTAATTAACGAGGAAAGCGCAGCCCGGGACTCTCAATGACACCCACGAACGAGGTGCCAGCCACCAAAGCCCATGAAGCGGTGTTGACGCGCGTGCGCGAATTAACCGCCGGCTTCCGCGACCGCGCGGCCGGCGCCGAGGAAGCCCGCACGCTGCCGCGTGAATCGGTCGACGCACTGCTCGGCGCCGGCATTACCCGCATTCTGATCCCGCCGCGGTTCGGCGGTTACGGCCTCGGCCTCGACACCTGGTTCGAGGTCGTGCGCGAGATCGCCAGGGCCGACGCCTCGCACGGCTGGTGCGCCAGTCTGATGATTCACCACCCGCACTATCTCAGCCAATTTCCCGAACCGGCGCAGCAAGCCGTCTGGACAAACGGGCTCGATGTCTCGATTGCGGCCTCGATAGGAAAGCCCATAGGCCGCGTGGCGACGGTCGAAGGCGGATATCGTGTTTCGGGTGAATTTCCGTTCGCCAGCGGCGTCAATCACAGCCAATGGGTCATCGTCGGCTCTTCGGTCGAAGCGCCTGGCGGCGGCGCGGAGGCGAAATTCTTTCTCATCGGGCCGAAGGATTTCAAGGTCAAGGATACCTGGTTCACCACCGCGATGCGGGCGACGGGCAGCAACACGATTGTGTGCGACGACGTTCATGTCCCCGAAAGTCATACACTGGCGCTGTCCGATATGCGGGAAGGCCAGGCGCCGGGCGGGAAGCTCCACTCTCATCCGATCTACCGCGCGCCATGGGTCAGTTATGCGGCGCTGACATTTACGACACCGATGCTGGGCGCGGCACAGGGCGCCTACGAGATGTTTCGCGAGTGGACCAGGAGCCGGCGCGCCGGCCGGGGCGGAGCGGCCATCGCCGAACTCACAAGTGTCCAGGTCCGCATGGCGCGCGCGGCAGCCGATCTCGATGCCGCCGAGCTTCTGCTCCGCCGCGCTATTGACGCGGCGCAAGCGCCGGTGCCGCCGTCATTGAGCGTGCGGGCACGGACGATGCGCGACTGCGCACGCGTGGCAGAGTTGTGCGTCAGCGTGATCGATGCCCTCATGGCCATGAGCGGCACCGCCGGCTTTGCCTCCTCCCATCCGCTCCAGCGCGCCTGGCGGGATATTCATTTCGCCGCCATGCATGTGGCGCTCAGTCCCGAACAGAATTTTTCGCATTTCGGCCGTCTGGAATTTGGTCTGCCGCGCGATCCGCATCTGCCCTTCTTCTGATCACGAGCGCACGCGTTTTATGCGAGGAACCGCTCCATGAAATTTTATGACTGCACGACCGCTCCAAGCCCGCGCCGGGTGCGCATTTTCCTCGCCGAGAAAGGCATCAGCGTACCGACCGTGCAGGTCGATTTACGCAACAACGAGCAATTGACGCCGGCGTTTCGCGCCATCAATCCCGATGCCACAGTGCCGGTGCTCGAACTCGACAATGGCACCCGCATCAACGATGCGATCGGCATCTGTGTTTACTTCGAGGCAATTCATCCGCAACCGCCTTTAATGGGTGAAAGCGCCGAGGAAAAAGCGGTGATTGCCACCTGGCAGCGCACCGTGGAACGAAACGGCCTTTATGCCGGGATGGACGCCTTGCGTAACGCGTCGCCCGGCCTCAGGGGACGCGCGCTGCCGGGACCGGACGATTATGAGCAGATACCGGCATTGGCTGAGCGTGGACGCGCGCGCATCATGCGCTTCTTCGAGCAGATGGACACGCGTCTTGCGCAAACCGAATTCGTCGCCGGCGCGCGTTACAGCATTGCCGACATCACGACATTGATCGCGGTCGATTTCGCGCGCTGGGTCAAGCTCTCGGTTCCCGAAACCTGCGGGCATTTACGCCGCTGGCATGCGCAGGTTTCGGCGCGGCCAAGCGCCAAGGCGTAATGCAACGGCATCGCCTGCGATGAGCGACATTCGCCAAATCAGCGAGTGGCTTGCCGGCGGCGCGATATCAGGTCCGAACTCCGAGGATGTTCTGGCGCAACTCTGTGAACGCCTGGTCGAAAGCGGCGTGCCGCTCTGGCGGGTCGCGGTGTTCGTTACCACACTGCATCCGGACGTCATGGGGCGCAGGTTTTTGTGGCAGGCCGACACCGGCGTGACCACGTCGAACGCTTTGTTTACGATTCTCGACACCGACGATTATCAGAAAAGCCCGTTCACCACCGTCTATGCAACGCGAAAACCACTGCGCCGCCGGATCGCCGATCCCGATTGCCCGATCGACTTTGCCATTTTGCAGGACCTTAAGGCCGAAGGCTGCACCGATTACGCCGCGTTTCCGTTGTTGTTCACCGACGGCACCGTCCACGTGGCGACCTGGTCGACCAAATCGCCGGGCGGGTTCACGCCAAAGCAGTTTGCGGATATTGAAGCCGTCATTGCGCCGCTGGCGCGGGTTGCTGAAATCCGCGCATTGCGGCGTACGGCCGGAAATCTGATCGACACTTACGTCGGGCATCAGACCGGCGAGATGATCCTGTCGGGAAAAATCCGCCGCGGCTATGTGGAGGCGATCCGCGCCGCGATCTGGCTGTCGGACATGCGCGGCTTTACCTCGTTGTCAGAGCAATTGCCGCCGCAGGCTTTGATCGATCGGCTCAACCGCTATTTCGAATGCCAGGTACCGGCAATCCTTGAACACGGCGGCGAGGTGCTCAAGTTCATGGGCGATGGCTTGCTGGCGATTTTTCCGATCGCCGGCGACAATGATGCCGGCGAAGTATGTAGCCGCGTGCTGGCGGGTGCGCTCGACGTTCGAAAACGCGTCGCCGAATTGCCGCGCGCAAACGAGAACGACGAGCCGATTCGCTTCGGACTCGCGCTCCATGTCGGCGAGGTGATGTACGGCAATATCGGCGGCGGCAACCGCCTCGACTTCACCTGTATCGGCCCGGCGGTGAATCTGGCGGCGCGGCTGGAAAAGGTCGCATCCAGGCTCGGGGAAACCATCGTGGCGTCGGCGGATTTCGCCGGCCACTTTCCCGATCAGTTCCGGCGCCTCGGCGAGCATACGGTGGCGGGTTTCGCTGCGCCGCAGGTGGTGTTCGGGCTCGCGCAGTAACCGCAGCCCGCTTCGCCGCCGCATTGCTCACAGCGGCTCAAGCCTTATATTCAACAGAATCCTTGCCCTCTGGCAGAATCGCGTTGCTGAGGGCAAACTACCCCCGGAGAATGCCCCCGATGGCGCTTCGCGACGTCAAACTCAACGACAAATACGACCTCGGCAACCGCCACGTCTTCGTCACCGGGTTCCAGGCGCTGGTTCGCCTGTGCCTGATGCAGAAAGAGCTGGACCGGCGCAACGGCCTCAACACCGCCGGCTACGTCACCGGTTATCGCGGGTCGCCGTTGGGAGGGCTCGACAGCCAGTTCCAGCGCGCTGCGCCGTTTCTGAGTAAAAGCGATATCCGCTTCCAGGGCGGCATCAACGAAGACCTCGCAGCGACCGCGATCTGGGGGACGCAGCAGGCGGAGCTGCGCGGCGAGGGCAAGTTCGATGGCGTGTTTGGCATGTGGTACGGCAAGGGTCCCGGCGTCGACCGCACCGGTGACGTGTTCCGGCACGCCAATCTGGCCGGCACCTCCAGGAACGGTGGCGTGCTGGCGCTGATGGGTGACGACCACACCGCGGAATCTTCGACCACCGCGCATCAGTCCGAATATCACTTTATCGATGTGATGATTCCGATCCTGAACCCCGCCGGCGTGCAGGAGGTTCTCGATTACGGTCTCTACGGCTGGGCGATGTCGCGCTTTACCGGTTCCTGGGTGGCGCTGAAGACGATGCACGAGACGATCGAGTCGACGGCCACGATCGATGCAAGCTTCGATCGGGTCAACATCGTCACCCCGACCGATTTCGTCATGCCGCAAGGCGGCCTCAACATCCGCTTGAACGATCCGATCCTGGCGCAGGAAGCGCGGCTGCACGATTACAAGCGCGACGCCATGCTCGCATTTCTGCGCGCCAACAAGATCAACCACATTATTACCTCCGGCGGGCGCGAGGCGAAGATCGGCATCATTACCACCGGCAAGAGCTATCTCGACGTCCGCCAGGCGTTCGACGAGCTCGGCATCGACGAAATCAAATGCAACCAACTTGGCATCCGGCTTTACAAGGTCGGGTGCCCGTGGCCGATCAGCCGGCGCGAGCTGGCCGAGTTCGCCGCCGGTCTCGATCTGATTATCGTTGTCGAGGAGAAGCGCTCGCTCATTGAAGTACAGGTCCGCGAGGAATTATACGGCACCGCCAACCAGCCGGTCTGCATCGGCAAACGCGACGAAGAGGGCAACTGGCTGTTTCCGGTCAAGGGCGCGCTCGATTCCAACGACGTGGCGATCTGCATCGGCGAGCGGCTGCTCAAGTATCATCGCAACGACGAGCTTACGCAGCGCGTTGCGCGCTTGAAGGATGCGCAGCGGATCGCCGCCGAGACGCGCGATATTGCACAGCGGATTCCGTATTTCTGTTCCGGCTGTCCGCACAATTCTTCGACGGTCGTGCCCGAGGGGATGCGCGCCTACGCCGGCATCGGCTGCCACTTCATGGCGCAGTGGATGGATCGCTCGACGCTCGGCTACACCCAAATGGGCGGCGAAGGCGCCAACTGGGTCGGCGAAGCGCCGTTCTCCACCCGCAACCACGTGTTCCAGAATCTCGGCGACGGCACCTACAATCACTCCGGCTACATGGCGATCCGCGCCGCGATCGCGTCAAAGACCAACATCACCTACAAGATCCTGTTCAACGACGCGGTCGCGATGACCGGCGGCCAGGCTAATGATGGCGGCCTCACCGTGCCGCAGGTCGCACGCCAGGTCGCCGCCGAAGGCGCCAAACGCGTGGTTGTCGTCACCGACGAGCCGGACAAGTATCCGGCTGACACGTCATGGCCGGCCGGTCTCACGGTGCATCACCGCGACGATCTGATGGAGGTGCAGAAATCGCTGGCGGAAATTCCCGGCGTTACGGTGATGATCTACGACCAGACCTGCGCCGCGGAAAAGCGCCGCCGCAGGAAGCGCCACACCTTCCCCGATCCCGACAAGCGGGTCATCATCAACGAACTGGTTTGCGAAGGCTGCGGCGATTGCGGCGTAAAATCAA
>Ga0335085_10017412_pt1 | contig 10355 bp, 9 predicted proteins | sample Lox_Sample_45_FD_206712 | JGI IMG/M metagenome (GOLD analysis project Ga0335085, IMG submission 206712) | Soil microbial communities from Loxahatchee National Wildlife Refuge, Florida, United States - Lox_Sample_4.5 | ecosystem: Environmental > Terrestrial > Soil > Wetlands | place: USA: Florida...
CCGTGAAGCTCGTCGACGACGTGGTCGCAGGCGAGCAGCGCGTGCTCGCGCTCGTCACCTCCAGGAACGACGAGGTCGAGCAGCCGGGCTGGGACGACCTCTACGAGATCGGGACCGCCGCGGTCGTGCACAAGATGATCCGCGTCCCCGACGGGTCGCTGAGGATCCTGGTCCAGGGCATCGGCCGCATCCGGCTCGAGCGCCCCGTCCAGGACGAGCCCTACCTGGTCGGCGAGTTCAGCGAGGTCCCCGACGTTGTCGAGGAGACCCCCGAGCTCGAGGCGCTCGTCCGCAGCGTCCAGAACGAGTTCGGCCGGCTGATCTCGCTCGTTCCCTACCTCCCCGCCGAGCTGGAGCTCGCCGCTGCCAACGTCGACGATCCGAGCGCCCTCTCGCACCTGGTCGCCTCGACACTGCGCCTCAAGACGGAGGAGAAGCAGGGCCTGCTCGAAGAGCCCGGCGTCTCGGCGCGCCTGCGCGAGCTGCTCGGCATTCTGGGCCGTGAGCTGGAGGTCGTCGAGCTGGGCACGAAGATCCAGTCGCAGGTCCAGTCCGAGATGGAGAAGGGCCAGCGCGAGTTCTTCCTGCGCCAGCAGCTGAAGGCGATCCAGGACGAGCTGGGCGAGGGCGACGAGCAGCAGGCCGAGATCAACGAGCTGCGCGAGCAGATCGAGGCGAAGAACCTCCCCGAAGACGCGAAGAAGGCCGCCGACCGCGAGCTGGCGCGCCTGGAGAAGCTGCCCCCCGCCGCTGCCGAATACGGCGTCATCCGCACCTACCTCGACTGGATCCTGTCGCTGCCGTGGACCGAGACCACCGAGGACAATCTCGACCTCGAGCACGCGCGCGAGATCCTCGACGAGGACCACTACGACCTCGAGAAGGTGAAGGAGCGGATCCTCGAGTACCTCGCCGTCTCGAAGCTGAAGAACGACCTCTCGGGCCCGATCCTCTGCTTCGTTGGCCCGCCCGGGGTCGGCAAGACCTCGCTCGGGCAGTCCATCGCGCGCACCACCGGCCGCAAGTTCGTCCGCATCTCGGTCGGCGGCGTCCGCGACGAGGCCGAGATCCGCGGGCACCGCCGCACCTACATCGGCGCGATGCCGGGCACGATCATCCGCTCGCTGCGCGACGCCGAGTCCAAGAACCCGGTGCTGCTGATCGACGAGATCGACAAGATGGGCGCCGACTTCCGCGGCGACCCGGCGAGCGCGATGCTCGAGGTGCTCGACCCCGAGCAGAACAAGAACTTCCGCGACCACTACCTCGACCTGCCGTACGACCTCTCGAAGGTGCTCTTCATCTGCACCGCCAACCAGCTCGAGACGATCCCCGGCCCGCTGCTCGACCGCATGGACGTGATCCAGCTGTCCGGATACACCGAGGACGAGAAGCTGGGCATCGCCCGCAAGTACCTGGTGCCCAAGCAGCTCGAGGCGCACGGGCTGAGCTCGGAGCAGCTCGAGATCGGAGACGAGGCGCTGCGCGTCGTCATCCGCCAGTACACGCGCGAGGCCGGCGTCCGCAACCTCGAGCGCCGGATCGCCGACCTCTGCCGCAAGACCGCGCGCGAGATCGCCGAGGGCAAGACCGAGAAGGTCGAGGTCGACGAGGAGCGCGTGCACGCCTGGCTCGGCCCACGGCGCTTCCCGGCGGACCCGCGCAAGCGCACCGCCGACCCCGGTGTCGCGACCGGCCTCGCCTACACGCCCGTCGGCGGCGACGTCCTCTTCATCGAGGCGACCGCCTACCCGGGCACGGGGAAGCTGACGATCACCGGGCAGCTCGGCGACGTGATGAAGGAGTCCGCGCAGGCGGCCCTCTCGTGGGTGCGCGCGCACTCGCAGGAGCTCGGCGTCGAGGAGAACTGGTTCGCCGAGCACGACGTCCACATCCACGTTCCGGCCGGCGCCGTCCCGAAGGATGGACCTTCCGCCGGGATCACGATCGCCACCGCGATCGCCTCGCTCGTCCGCGACGAGCCGGTCGCCGAGGACGTCGGCATGACCGGCGAGATCACGCTCACCGGCCAGGTGCTGCCGATCGGCGGCCTGCGCGAGAAGGTGCTCGCCGCGCAGCGCTACGGCCTGGAGCGGATCGTGATCCCGCGCGACAACGAGCCCGACCTCGACGAGCTGCCGGCGGAGACCCGAGAGGAGCTGGAGTTCTTCCCGGTCGACTCGATCTCGGAGGTCTTCGAGACCGCGTTCTCCAAGGCGGGCGGGGCACGGCCGAGGGCGGCCGCCTCCGGCGAGCGCCAGGCCGCGCTACCGTCCGTTTAACACCGAGCAAGAGGAGGGTAGAGAATGCCCTTGAACACGAGCGAAAGGACAGCCAAAGCGATGAACAAGGCCAAAGACCGAGTTGCCGACGTGAAGCCGTACGTGCAGCGAGCCATCCAGGACGAGGAGCTGCGCGAGAACCTCCGCAGCGCCTTTGCGACCGCCCGAGACGTCTACGACGAGCTGGTCGGCGGTCGCGGCGTCACCGGAGTCGCGGGCAAGGTCGCGAGCGACAAGGACATCCAGGACCAGCTCCGCTCCGCGATCGAGGACCTGCGCTCCGCCGCCGACCGGATCCAGGGCAAGAGCGAGGAGCACACCGGCCGCAATCTCTCGCTGCTTCTCGCGGGGATCGCGATCGGAATCCTGTTCAACCCGTTGACCGGGCCCGAGACCCGCCGCTGGCTGAAGGACAAGGTCTTCGGCGAGGAAGAGGAGTTCGGGTACGGCGCAGGTTCCAGCGGAAACTCTTCCTAGGGCGAGTCGACGACGGGCGCACGGGCAAAGCCCGCGCTGACCTAGAAGCTAACCGCGGCCAGGCCGGGCGCCCGGTAGGTGGTAGCCGAGCGCCCTGAGCAGGTTCTGGTCGCCGCCACCGGGGACGCGCGGCGCGATCGCGCGCTGGAGCGAGCCGGGGTCGAGCCCGCTGGCCTCCGAGATGTCGGAGACCTGCAGCAGGATCGCCGCCGGTTTCGGAGCCGGATCGGTGACGGACGCAGCGGGGACCCAGCCGGCGACCTGCTCGAAGCGCACGTCCTGGAGGTGCTGCCAGGCCTGGAGGTACTGCGTCGGGTCGACCGCGCCGTCGTAGCCGAGGTAGATCAGCCCGGCCGGGTGAATCTCGAAGTGGAGGTGCGTCGGCGTGCCGGCGGCGTCGCCGGTGTTGCCGACGAAGCCGAGCACCTCGCCCGCCTTGACGCGGCGGCCGTTCTTGGCCAGCGGCGAAAAAGCCGAGAGGTGCGCGTAGTAGAACTCGTTCCCCTGCGAGTCGCGGAGCCAGAGGCGGTTGCCGCCGATCGTGTTCCAGCCGACGGAGAAGACGATCCCATCCGCGCAGGCGAGGATCGGCGCGCCGAGCGGCGCGAAGATGTCGTCGCCGTGGTGCCAGTTCCCCGGCACGTCGCCGCGGAAGGCGCCGTAGGTGTCGACGAACGAGACCGGCCCGTAGACCGGGAAGACGTAGCCTGGTGCGCCGAGCTTCGGCTGCGCCGTCAGCGGGCTGCCGGGAAGCACCGGTCCCGACCCGTGGCCGTGATGGGTCGCCTCCGGCGCGACCGGCCCCTTGCGCTTCCCCTTGGGCTCGCTCGGCGCGACGGGCTTCTGGCGCTTCGGGGCCGGCGCCTGCACGTTGGCCTCCGCGTAGCCGACCTCGATCTCCGAGCCGGCCGGGAGGTTGCCGTGGGGCGCGGTCAGGTGGACGTCGAGTCCGGTGACGAAGCCGTCGAAGGCCTGCGCGCCGCCTGGGCCCGCGCTCGTGTCGGTGCCCTGCTCCAGCGTCGTCAGGTAGCCCCAGTCGGCGAGCGCGATCCGACCGTTGGGAGTGACCGCCGCCGGCTGGCCGAGCACGACGAGGTTCGAGATCGACGAGCTCCCGAGCCCGCCGCGGGCCGTGCGTCCGAGCGTCGAGCCGCTCGCCTTGCCGGTGACGGCGTCCGCGGTGATCTCGCCGCCGAACAGCGAGACCGACTGCGCCTGGCCCGAGGCGGTGGCGACCGCGTGCGAGCCCGTGTCGCTCGTGGCAGAGGTCGCCGTCGCGCCCGTCGTCGCCACCGAGCCGTCGGCCGGGTACGTGAAGCCGTCGCCGAACGAGACGCGATAGGGCGGCGCCGAGACCAGGCCCGCCTGGGCGGCCGCCTGTCCTGGAACGACCACGCGGATCGCGAACGCGCGCGCCGTGGCACCGGCCGTCGAAGCGGGCCCACCCGCGCCCGCCGAACCGGCTGCGAGTAGGAGCACCCCTCCCAGGATCGAGCTGAGGCCGAGCCGCTTGGCCACCGTCACCGCATTATTGACGATTCCCCGGCGGGTTGGTGGGTACGTCACGTCCGGAAGCTGAGGTACGGCTGCGCCGGCTCGTCGACGCGCTGGACCCGGCCCGGCTGGACGACGAACCGCTTGCCGCGGCGCTCGAGCGAGCCGGTGACGACCAGCCAGGTGTCGCGCTTCGGCTGCCGGCCGACGATCGGCACGCCGACGGCCTGCGCGTCGGCGATGCAGCAGGAGATGTAGAAGCGGGCGATCTCGAACGTGCCAGCGGGAACGTCCTTCGAGCCGGTGACGAACCCCAGCAGACGCACCTGCAGGCCCGGCTTGATGCCGGCGTTCCTGGCAAACGTGTGGTCGCCCTCGGCGATGCGGATATCGAGGAACGACGCATCGGCCGGCCTCGGCGGCACCGGCGGACGCGTGCTGAGGAAGAACGACCCACTGCCCTTCCGCGCGGCCGCGTACGAGCCGAGCGCCGCGTGCGGGACGAGCGCGACGGCGGCCAGCGGCACGAGCAGCGCGAACAGGCCGCTCGCCTCGCGCAGGGTCAGCCGCGGGCCGCGCCCTCTCGCCCGCAGGTAGCCGTACCCGTAGGCGAGCACCGCCAGCGCCAGCACGATCGCGCCGAAGGGGACGATCCACGCGGTTCGCGTCCCGAGGAAGCGGTCGGTCGAGCCCGTCAGCCAGAGCGCGAAGAAGAAGGCCGCCCAGACCGCGAGCGCCCCGCCACGAGCAATTCTCGCGTCAACTGTCATCTGACCAGCGCCTCGAAGACGAGCGAGCCGACGAGGATGATCGGGATCGCGACCAGCAGCAACCGGCCCACGAACCAGCGGCGGAAGGTCGCGCCGTAGAGCACCGTGAGCTTCATGTCGGCCAGCGGGCCGAACACGAGGAACGCGAGCTGCGCGCCCGGAGTGAAGGACCCGAAGGACGCCGCGATGAAGGCGTCGGCCTCCGAGCAGAGCGAGAGCACGAACGCCACCCCCATCAGCGCCAGCGACGAGAGCACCGGGGCGCCGCCGAGCGCGGAGACGACGGAGCCCGGGAGAACGACCTGCACGAGCGCCGAGAGCCCGGCGCCGAGGACGATGAACTTGCCCATGAACAGGAAGTCGGAGACCAGGTGGGTCGCGAACGCAACGGGCCGGCCGGCGCCTGAGTGGTCGTGCTCGTGGTCATGCCCGTGGTCGTGCTCGTAGTCGGCCGGGCGCGGCCGGAGCAGGTCGCCGGGCTTCGTCCGGGAGAACGCGAACCCCACGGCGGCGGCGGTCACGAGCCCGAGCGAGGCCCGGCCGGCCACCATCTCCGCGCCGCGCATGTGGCCGCCGTAGGCGACCCAGGTCGAGGCGAGCACGATCGGGTTCAGCACCGGCGAGGCGAGCATGAAGGCGATCCCTGCGCCGGGCTCGACCCCGCGTGCGATCAGGCGGCGGGCAACCGGCACCGAGCCGCACTCGCAGACCGGGAAGGCGAAACCGCCGAGCGCCGCACCCGGGATCTGCAACCCGAGCGGCAACCGCGAGATCCAGCCGAACGAGCCCTGCGGCAGGTAGACCGCGATCGCGGCAGAGGCGAGCGCGCCGACGAGGATGAACGGCAGCGCCTCGATCACGATCGAGGTGAAGATCAGCAGGAACGTCTGCGCGGCCGGGCCGCGCCCGACGCCGAGTGCCGAGGCGACGATCGTCAGGAGGACGAACAGGCCGAGCAGCCGCCCGAACACGGCCTCGGAGATCGTCGTCGTCGCCCAGGCGCGAGCGAGGCGCTCGCGCGCGGGCGCAAGCGAGAGCCCCGGTGCTGCGAGCCCGGTGCGCTCCATCGGAATCAGCCGCCCGCGGCCTGTCGCCCCGTCACGACTCCGAAGAATAGGCCGCCTTGGCCCGCCAGGCGACCTGCGCGGCGACGATCAGCATCAGCGCGCCGAACAGGCGGCGCAGCGTCGCCTGTGGGAGCGCCTCGGCGATCTGGACGCCGGCCTCGACGCCGGCGATCGCCGCGATGCCGAGAACGAGCGCGGCTCGCCAGCGGACGTTCCCGTACCGTTGCTGGCGCCAGGCGCCGACGGCCGCGGTCGGGAGGATCGCAAGCAGGCTCGTCGCCTCGGCGTGGATCTGCGAGAGGCCGAGCACGAGCGTCAGGGTCGGGACGAACAGGATCCCGCCGCCGACGCCGAACAGTCCGGACAGAACGCCGGCGCCGGCGCCGAGCAGCGCGGCGACGAGGATCGCCCACATCAGACGAGCAGGCGCACTCCGAGCGCCGTCAGCAGGGCGGCGAAGGCGAGCGAGAGCGTCCGGTTGGCCAGCCGCTGCTGCAGCGCCGCCCCCGCGACCGCGCCGGCAATCGCCGGCAGACCGACGATCGCGGCCGCGCCGGGCCTCACCTCGCCGTGGAACGCGTAGGTGGCAGCACCCGCGATCGAGATGACCAGGACCGCCGCCAACGAGGTCGCCATCGCCGGGCGTTCGGAGAAGTGGGCGACGAGCAGGAGCAGCGGCACGACGACGACGCCGCCGCCGACGCCGAAGAGGGCGCTGAACAGGCCGGCCAGGAGACCGATGAGGACGAGCCGCGGCACCGTCGTATTCTCTCCGCGATGCAGGATGTGCTGAGGCGGCTCGCCGAGGACCCGGCCCGGGCGGCCATCTTGCTCGACGTGGACGGGACGCTGGCGCCGATCGTCGCGCGCCCCGAGCTCGCCTCGGTGCCGGAGGAGACGCGGTCCGAGCTGCGCCGGCTGGTCGGCCGCTACGCCCTCGTCGGCTTCGTCAGCGGGCGCACCGGCGCGGCGGCACGCGAGCTCGTCGGCGTCCAGGGCGCCTCCTACGCAGGCGTGCACGGCCTGGAGCTCGAGCCGGATGCCGACGCCTGGCGGGCGCCGCTCCGGCCGTTCGCCGACTCGGGCTGGCCGTGGCTGGAGGACAAGGGCCTGACGGTCGCGTTCCACTGGCGCGAGGCGCCCGACGAGGCCGCGGCCCGCGCCGAGCTCGAGGAGGTTGCGGAGCGGGCGCGCGCGGTGGGGCTGGAAGCGCGCTGGGGCCGGAAGGTGCTGGAGCTCCGCCCGCCCGTGGAAGCCGACAAGGGCACCGCGGTTCGAAGCCTGCTCGCGGAGCGCGGCTTGCGGCGGGCGCTCTACGCAGGCGACGACACGACCGACCTCGACGCCTTCCGCGGGCTCGACGGGCTGGAGGTCGCCGTTCGTGTCGCGGTCGTCTCCGGCGAGGCTCCGCCGGGACTTCGCGAGGCCGCGGATCTCGTGGTCGGCTCACCGGCCGAGCTGCTGCTGCTCTTGAGACGGCTCTAGGAGAACGCAAGCAGCGTGACCCCACCGGCGACGAGGACGGCACCCGTGGCCCGGAGGGGAGTGACGCGCTCGTGCAGGAAGACGGCGGCGAGGACGGTGGCGATGACGACGCTCGTCTCACGGACCGCCGCAACGGCAGGCGCGCTCGCCAGCCGGAGCGCGAGCAGCACCAGCAGGTACGCGGCGGCAGAAGCGGCTCCCACTGCAAACGTCGTCTGGCTCGCCGCCGCCCGCACGCGGCCCAGCCCGACGGCGAGCGGGTAGGCGAGTGCCGGTCCGAGCATCACCAGCAGCAGGTACGGCGCGGCCGCCGCGTGCTGGATCCCATAGCGGTCGACGACCGTGTAGCCGGCGATCGCGGCCGCGATGACCGCGCCGAAGACGAGCCCGTGCAGGCTTCCGCGCGCGCCGCGCACGAGCAGCACGCCCACGGCAACGACCATGACCCCGGCGACGCCGAGCCCGGACGGCAATGCGGCGCCGGCCGCGGCGGCGAACAGCAGCGCCAGCACCGGCGCCAGGCCGCGCGCGACCGGGTAGACGAGGCTCAGCTCGTAGCGCCGGTACGCCGCCGCGAGCAGCGCGACGTACACGAGCTCCAGCGCCGCCGAGCCGACGATGTAGGGAACTGCCGCGCTGTCGACCCGCCAGGTGAGCGCCGCGGGCAGCGCGATCGTCGCGACCAGCGCGAGGAGCCCGACCGCCAGCGCCGCCTCGGTGTCGCGCTCGCGGGCGAGCAGCAGGTTCCAGGCGGCGTGCAGCCCGGCGGCGCCGAGCGCCAGCGCCAGCGCGTCGAGCGGCATGCGCGCGACCGTACCATCGGTGCATGCACCTGACCGAGGCCGTCCTCGCACCGCTGCGGGAGCGCTACGGCGAGCCGGCGCGGCTCGCCTGGGAGGGCGAGATCTCCGGGTACGAGCACGCGCTCGCCACCTACAACCCGACCCGCACGCACGACGTGACGCTGTTCATCCTCAACGGGGAGCGGCTGACGCTGATCCGCAAGCCGCAGTTCGAGGAGGGCGTCTGGCGGCCGCCGGGCGGCGGGATCAAGCCCGGCGAGGCGTTCGAGGACGGCGTCCGGCGCGAGGCGCTCGAGGAGACCGGCCTCGAGATCGAGTTGCGCCGCTACCTCGTCGCCGCCGACGCGCAGTTTCACCACGAGGCCGGCGAGATCCACTGGCGCACACACGTCTTCCTCGCGACCACGGACGGCGAGGAGCTCGACCCGCGCGACCTGGACGAGATCGAGGCCGCCCGCTGGGGCACGCTCGAGGAACTCGGCGGCCCCCTCCGCGCGCGCCTGCTCGAGACGGGCCGAGCCTTCTGGCGCTACCGCGTCGCGCTGCACGACGCCGCCACCGACCAGCTCGGACACGTCTGAGGGACAGTCCCTCGGCCCTGTCCGCGAGGGCCGATCGCACCGAAGATTTGCCTGCACTTCCGACGGTTCTTCACCGAACGGTGCCTGTCCCAGGGACTGTCCCTGGGACACGCCTCTTACGGACGAGGGCGCCGCTCGGCGCCCTCGTCGCTCGCTCGTCCGTCGCGGCTAGTGCTTCGTCAGCGCCCAGCTCGCAAGCGTGTTCAACGTCGGCGCGGGGGCTTGGTCGTGCTTCGCGTCCTTGGCCTCCGCGATCAGCGCTGTCTGCTCGGACGCCGTCAGCGCCCCGCACGGGTCGGCCTGGCCGCCACTCGTCGGCGGCTTCGGCTCGGTCGCCGGAGCGAGCGCCGGGTAGTACGTCGGGAAGAAGTCGATCGGCTCCAGCTGCCGGAACGAGCCGAACTTCTCCGGCGAGTTCCACTGTCCGGCCCCCGCCACGAGCAGCTTGACGTCACGCCAGGCCGCCTGGGTCGGGAACGTGTGCTGGATGACCGGGTTCGTCGTGACGACCATCGGGCTGCCGTCGCCGAAGTCCCAGTAGTACGTCAGGCCGGAGGTGTCGCCGCTCTTCGTCCGGCTGAAGCCGGCATCGAACGAAACGGTCGTCTGGGCCGTCGGCTTCTTCGGCGTCGTCTCGAAGTAGGCGATCGGGCGGTTCGGCTTGGACACCGCGCCGCCTTCCTGTGGCGAGGAGATCGCGTACGAGAACCAGGTCGCGATGAACTCGACACCGCGGAGCAGGCCCTCGGACGGCTGGTCGTAGCCGCCGGGGCCGTGAACCGTCCCCGAAGCCCAGAAGTTCAGGTTCGAGAAGTAGTCGCTGGTCGAGTCCTGGCCGAACATGCCGGCAAGCGTGGGCTTGCTCGGATAGGCGGCCGGATACGGGTTCTCGTTGCCGCCGACGAGCGGGTCGGTGTTCGAGTCGTACTGGCCGATGTCGCCGAGCGACGGGATCCCGCGGACGCCGAACGAGACCTGGTCGGTGCGGCCGGTGCGGTCGTCGAGCACCGGCGTGTACTGCGCCTGGTCGGCGGGCAGGTAGGCAGGCCGGGTCTGGACGCCCGGATTGTCCGGGACCGAGCCCGTGTTCTTGAGCAGGTCCGGGTTCTCCAGCGGGATGCTGAAGTTGTACTTCTGGCCGAGGTCCTGAAGCGCCTGCGTGACCGCGTTGGCGGACGAGGTCCGGAACGCCTGCACGGCCGGCAGGTTGTGCTGGAGCCGCTGGATCCCGACCGTGCCGTAGATGCTGTTCGGCGCGGGGGACACCGGCGTCGCGTTGATGTTGTTGAACCACGGGCCGATGCCGCCGTTGACCAGATCGTTGAGGTAGTGGTCGGTGCCCCACTTGGGCGCCGGGTAGTTGAGCCCGTCCTGGTCGTTGTTGAAGACGCCGATG
>Ga0335085_10017413_pt1 | contig 10355 bp, 5 predicted proteins | sample Lox_Sample_45_FD_206712 | JGI IMG/M metagenome (GOLD analysis project Ga0335085, IMG submission 206712) | Soil microbial communities from Loxahatchee National Wildlife Refuge, Florida, United States - Lox_Sample_4.5 | ecosystem: Environmental > Terrestrial > Soil > Wetlands | place: USA: Florida...
GAGCTGTGTCCACGGTCCGCGCAGGCCGTCGGTTTGCGACCGCGCCACCGTCTGAACGTAAAGGCCTTCTTTGTAGGACGACCACAGCATCAGCAGTCTGCCGGTCTTGGTCCGGAAAAGTTCGCAGCCGTCGGTGACATAGTTCAGCCTCTCCATGTCCCGCTTTGTCGTGGAGTTCAGCCAGGGCGCGTCCAATGCCTTGAACAGATGGACCGGCGGACCCGCTCGCAGCGGACAGATCGCCCTTGATGGGTATGGCTTCAATAGTGCCATCCCCCTTCTGAACCCACTCGTGCGCATACACCATCCAGGGCGCGCCCGCCCGATCGACGTAGAGCGTTCCGTCGAGTGTCATGAACTGGGCAGGAGGGATGGGGGTCTCTTTGTCGAGCAACGCAAAGGGGCCGTCCGGCGTGTCGCCCAGAGCGACAACAACACCTCGCGCGTGCTCGGTGTAGCCACCGGCGTCAGGGCCATCGAACTTCTTGCTGCTATTGTGTAGCGTAGTCAGTAGGTAAAAGCGGCCCTTAAATTCGTGCACCTCGGGCGCCCAGGCGGCCTCATAGGGATCAGCCCACGTCCTATCGGGCACTTGGAATACGTTGAAAGGTCCTTCCCAGTGGTGGAGGCCCCTGGACTTGTAGACCATCGTGCCGGCCCGTTCGATGCCGGTCATGCTTTTGATGTTCGACGTGTATAGATAGTAGGTCTTGTTCGGTGCGTACGGCAGGATGAATGGGTCATGCAACGGCATGTCGGGCAATTGACGCTGGCCTGCAGAGGCTGCGGGTGCGGGCGGCGCCCCGGCGGCGGCAGGAAACGATGCCACACCGATCAGGACGAGCACGAACGGCATTTGCGCAAGTGTTCTCATCATGACGTACCGCCTCTTGTCGTGTTCTCTACCTCAACGTCAGCACCACGACCGACTTCGGTGGCAGCCGGGCCGTCAGTATGTTGTTAGCAAGCTTGGCGCCATCGAATGCCACCGGATGCACAAGATTCGGATCGTCGAAGGTGTTATGAGCGTCCATGGCGTCGGCCGTGAGGATTTCGCCGTTCACCTGTCGGGCCGACGAGTCAGAAATGATCGCCAAAATCGTGGCAGTGTTGCGCGGATCGAGATTGGCAAGGCCGATCACAATTGCTCCGTCCCCCGTGCGCGCCGCTGAAGCACTGAGCTGCGGCACAGACCATTTGCCATACTTGTAGGTGCCCGTCTTGAGTTCGATCGGCAACGAGATTGCGTTCTGGAACGGCTTATACATATGGAACACATGATAAGTCGGCGTCAGCAGCATTCTCGGGCCATCCGTCAGAATCATTGCCTGCAACACGTTCACGGTCTGCGCGATCGCGGTCATGCGGACGCGACCGGCGTACTTGTGGAAGATGTTGAAATTGGCTGCTGCAATGATGGCATCGCGCAGCGTGTTCTGCTGCACCAGGAAGCCCGGATTCGTACCCGGCTCGGGCTTGTACCAGGCACCCCATTCGTCGACGTACAACCCGATCTTCTTGTGCGGCTTGCTTGGGTTCTTTGCCCATGTCTGCTTCTCAATGGCGGACATTGCGGCGTCGTACCGCTTGATGAAACCGTCCATCCTGAGCGTTTGGGAGAGCATGTTGATCCAGCCGGATTCGCTGAATCCCGTGGCCGTGTCGAAGTCCCCCCAGCGCGGTCCCAAGATCGTGTAGTAATGGAATGAGATCGCGTCGAGACGAGCGCGCGCTTTCTCCATCAGGGTCTCGGTGAAGACAGGTCTGGTATCGCTTCCGTTGGCGCTGTCGCCGCTCGCCAGCAATTCCGGACGCGGGTTCTGCGTCGTCTTCATGAATGTGGCGTACTGATTGTAGAGGTCGGAGTAGTACTGCGCCGTCATATTGCCGCCGCAGCCCCAGGTCTCATTGCCGATGGCGTAGATCGAAATTTTCCAGGGCTTGTCGCGACCGTTGGCCTTGCGTTCCCTGACCAGGGTGGTGTCCTGATCACCGGTCATATATTCGAGCCACTGGGCTGCTTCCGCGGGAGAGCCAGTGCCCACATTGGCGTTGACGTAGGCGTCCGCGCCGATCAGTTCGAGAAAATCGAAGAACTCGTGCGTTCCGAACTCGTTGCTCTCCGGAACTCCTCCCCAATTGGTGTTGATGCGGGTCGTGCGTGTGGGGCCGATACCGTCGCGCCAGTGATACTCGTCGGCAAAACACCCTCCCGGCCAGCGCACAATCGGGACGCTCAGCTCCCTCAGGGCCGATATGACGTCGTTGCGAAATCCCCTGGTATTTGGGATGGGCGAGTTCTCACCAACATAGATGCCGCCATAGATGCCGGAACCCAAATGCTCCGAAAACTGGCCGTAAACGTTCTTACTGATGGTCGCGCCCGGCCGGTCCGCGTGAATGATCAGGGTCGCCGGGCGTGGGGCAGCCGCCGTTAAAGCTCCAAAGGCGGCAGTGATGAGCAGAAAAAGTGCCGCCAAATGACCAGCTTCACGTTTCCTCATGGCCATTCTCCGCATTATTTCTCGTTTTCGGAATGAGGTTTCGCAGCGCGCGAATGCGCGAGTTCATTCCGCTCATCCGAGTCCGGCCCGGTAAGACGAACTCGAACGGCGCTATAGTAGAAGGTCCCTGTGATCTGGGGCGGTTTGACGTAGTTGCCCCAGCTTAGGTCCGGGTAATTCCACTGGTTTGCGTACACCATGCGGACGTCACCTGGAGCATGACGGCGCAGAATTTGGAATTCATCGATAGGCACGCCCGCCGACCGGACAACGATTTTGATCGTATGCCGCCCTTCCGCCAGTCCTTGCTTGCTGAAGAGTACCAAAGGCCATACATCCGAACATCGCGTTTCGACCCGCCGCGTAAGATCGAGGTTCGCCGCCTCCTCCGCGCCGGCTTCACCACTTGCACGCACGGTGCCTCCGGTCCACGCGATCCCATTGCCTTCGAAGCTCAGCTCTGCCGACGAGCCAGCAGCACCACCGACAGTCGACGTTCCCTTGTATTGTGCGTTTTGCGACCATAGCGTCTGCCATTGCCCGGAATACTTAAGCCGCGGATCGCTGTCATCGACAAGCAAGCCGTCATCGGGGACTACCTCTAGCCGCATGGCGTCTTCACCGTCGGATTGACCCACACTTTGGCCAGACCGCTCACACCATCGAAACGAAGAATGACACGCTTGCCCTCGAAGTCCTTCGGCACCGTGAACCGCGTCCTGTAAACCAAAAGGCCGCGCGGCATGCCGTTTCGCGCGCCCAGAACTTGCACATCGCGCCAGGAGGAGACATCCGCCGCGTCGCTCCAGAACTCGCCCTGCGGATCGACGGCCATTTTCCATATCCCGTTCAGGGAGATCACAGGACGACCAACATTAGACACAGCCACTGGCTCGGGGATGATGATGGGACGGGGCCAGACCGGATTGCGGCCTTCGCGGAGGCGAGCAAGCAGCTCGCGGCAAACAAGGCGATCAGGCACTGGCTGATTCTGTTCACGGTCAGACCCCACGTCGCTTTCAATGACCTTTCGCTTCCCCGGCTCCTATCTCCGTCATGTCAGACAAGCGTACCCGCACCAGATTGGTGTATCCGGCGCCGACAAAGATCGGATCCTTGGCGTAATTGCCCCAGGCGATTTGCGGATAGTTCCAGAGGTTGTCGACGATGAACTGCACCGCCCCGCGCGTTTTCGCATCGCGCACTCTGAAGGCACCTATGGTCACGAACCGCGCGTCAGGGCCGGTCACGATGTTGTCAAAAACGGCCCGTGGAGCGGCATTGCCGACAACGATCCGCATGGTGTGCTTGCCAGCGGCGAGCCCGTCCTTGCTGAACAATATCTCTCTCGAGTTGTCCGGCACCAGTTTGTCGGGATCGACTGGCGGTCGATAAAGGCTCAACCCGGCCTTCTCCAGCTTGCCGTCGATGTACACATCCGCTTGTCCGCCGGAGGGGACCATCGGCCCCAGCCAACTGACCGTCGTTCCACGGAATGTCAGTTCGGCAGAGGCACCGGGCTCCTCGCTGCGGATTTCATCACCGACTTGGTTCCAGGTGCCCGTCAATTGCACGCGGGGGTCGTGCATGTCGGTGATCATGCCACGCGGATCTTCGAGCACGTTCAGTCTGACCGCATCGGTGCCTGTCGATTCGGCTGTGAGGCCGATCAGGCTTCCACGCAGCGTGGCCGAAGCACGGTAGATATTCTGTTTCATGCTGCGGAAATCGTTTGTGCCCCGGCCGCCGACGTCATAGGGACCGAAAATGATGTAATCCCTCTCGTCTTCCGCCCATGGCCAAGACGGCTTCTGCAGATAGCGCGCAACCCTTCCTTCACGTCGAGCGACGCCGTTGTTCCGCCCGATGTGATCGGGCGGATACGCAGACCATAGGCCCTTGCGGGACCAAGCCAGCCGGTCCATGTCGGGGCTTACGATGAACGCTACACCGACTTCCCAATACCCACCCACATCCCGATAGAATGAGCCTCCTTTCACGAGTTCGCGGTTCAGCGCTGGGACCTTTTCGAGCCGGTATTTCGTGGTGAACATCCCCTGGCCATCGATGCGCAATTCGAACGACACCTCGGTCGGACCGTAGCTGCCGGAGAGATCGACTACCGCCTCGCCCCACTCCGTCTTGACCGCAATGCGCTTCAGCGCCCACTCCGGCAAAGCGCCACCCCCGCCCAATTGCAGGTATGGCCCGCTCGTGATGACCAACTTTCCCTTGTATTCCCCCCTCGTGATCAAGCCGGTCCGCTTGCTGAAGGTCAGGCTGAAATCCGCGCCGGAGATGACATACTTGTCCTGATCCTCCATGACCTTCGGCGTCGGGCCCTGCGGGTCCGGCAAAACGTACGGTGGGGGATTGATCGGCAGATTGTACTCATCCACCAAAACGTCGCCCAGACGATAGAATTTGAGGTTCAGGACATCTCCGTCGTGCCACGCACGCGCAGGCAGACTGAGCGTGCCTTCGGAATGTGGTTGCACGTCCGGCCCAGCAAACTCCCCGCGCTCCTTGCCAACCGCCCACACCACTCGCAACTCGTTCAGATTGGTGTGATCGAACCAGTTCTTGATCGGGATCAGCAACGGCTTGCCGCTGCCGGGATTCGCCTGAGGATTGTCCTCGATGCGCACCGGCGAGTACGCCTTTTTCGCGAGCCACAACTCCGGCTTTTCGCGACGCCAAAAGTCGAACAGGCCCCACTCGATGTTCAATTCGTCGAGGCCGGCCCAGATCGCTCCGCCGAGGGCGCCTTCGGTCGGAAACATGTTCTCCCAGAACCGCTTGAGACTCTGGCCATAGAAGACCCTAACGCCGGGGTCGCGACGCACTTCATCCAGATCATGACCGGGCACGTGCGCATACTCGTCATGCAACACCGGCTGCGGAATGTGCTCAAGTCGGCTGAGACCGTCGAGTTCCTTGTCTCCCGGGCCGTGCCGGCCCCCTCCGGAGAGGTCCCGCGAGTAGGAGGCGTAATGCATGCTATAGATTTCGTATGGCGCGTTCTTTCCTCCCGGTGCGCGGTCACCGAAACTGAAGATCGTGGGGCGTGTCTTGTCTTCCGCGTGGACGTAGTCCGACTCCGATTGGATGTTCACACCCCAAAACGACTCGTTCCCCATGGACCACATCAGCACCGAAGGATGGCTGCGGTCTCTTTCTATTTGCTCGGACCACTGGTTCAGGAACAGGGGCTTCAGTTTGGGGTCGTCGGAAGCCTCGTGGGAAAAGGCGACGGAGGCCTCGTCGTCGACATACATTCCATAGCGGTCGCAAGCGTCCAGGAATTCCTCCATAGGAGGATAATGCGAGGTGCGGATGAAGTTGAAATTTGCGTCTCTAAAGAGCTTGACGTCTTCTGCGCTCATCTCGGGCGTCACGCTGCGCCCCGTGGGGCCGTAATAATCGTGATGATTGGTACCGCGCAGCTTCACTTCCATGCCGTTGACCAGCAGTCTGCGCCCGACGAACTCGATCTTGCGGAAACCGATGTTCCGGGAGACGGTCTCCACGGCTGTGCCGCCCGTCGTGAGCGTTGCCTTAAGCGCATACAGATTGGGGTGCTCCGCGTCCCACTTGATCGGTTCGGCGACCGGAATTTGCACGATGGTCTCCGGCGAGGCCCGGCTGAGATCGATGCTGGAAGGCTTCAGCGGAACGACGCGTCCCTGCGGATCGTTCAGCGTGAGCGTCAAACGAGCGGCTTGACTGGCGTGAAAGTCGACGGCAACCCAGACCTTCAGGATCGCATCCTTGTAGGCGTGATCGAAATCCGTTTCGATGTTCAATCGGGTGACGTAGTCCTGCGGTACCGCGACAAGCTTGACATCGCGCTGAATGCCGCCGGTATTGAAGCTGGATATGCCTTCCGTCGTGTCGGTCACGCCGAGCGTCAGCCATGCGTCCTTTCCTGCGGCGACGCTATCCGTGATATCGCAGTCCCATGCCGTGAAGCCGCCGAAGTGATCGCGCATGTGGATTCCATTGACCCACACCCGCGCCTGGCCGGTCACGCCCTCGAACCTCAAGAAGATACGCTTGCCGGCAAAATCCGCTGGTATCTTGAATTTGGTCTTGAACGCATACTCCTTGCCGCGTTGGACCGCGATGCCCTGCGATCTCAGAGAACCGGGAACGATCGTGGCGGCCCAAGCTGCCCGGCTCTGCGAATTGTCCCAGAACTCGGGGGGAGGATCGACGCTCACCCTCCAGGTGCCGCGCAGCGAAACGATAGACTGCTTGACCCCTGAGGTATCTGCCGGCTTCGGCAGAACGATGGGGCGCGGCCAAACGGGGTTGTCCGGTGCTTGTGCCAAGGCGAACACTGGGCTTGCTGCGAACACGATGAGCAGGCAAAAAGCGACGATCTTCGTTGCGAATTCCACTGCACACTTGTGGCTCATCCAGCAGTCTTCGCCTTGCGCGAGCTCTTTTCGCGTGATCCCTGGGGTTTCGTTCCGCATCGGCTCTCCTCCGTTGCTCTTGTTCTTCTCCGTTCGGTTCACTGACAAGTGAACTCGCTAACGGGTTAGTGCGTCGTCTATGTCCGTCCCATCGAGGTCTGCGTCAGCCTCCGTTTCAGTGGTAGTGGTACAAACGAAGGTGATAGATGCCGAACTCGCCGGGCGGCAGGCGCAGGTGCTGGCCGTGATAGGTCAGATCGCCGTTGAGGCGCCGACCGGGAAGCCACCGGCCGCTCACCGGCAGCTCCTCCCAAATCGCATCAGCCCGCGCTTCCGGATCACTGACTCCGGTTGTCTCGAAGTAGATGACCATGCCGCTACCGGCTACGAGAAACTCGTCCGGGGTCGTTTGAATGATAAGGCCGCCGTGCGTGCCCGCCATCTCGAGCTCGCCAGCGCTTGGCGTGACCCAGGAGGGCGGATCCTTGAAGTGGACGTCCAAGACGTAATGCCCGAAGGCGAACTTCCGAGCGCTGAGATCCACGGTGCCGTCGTATTGCGACGGCGGCCGGACACCCACCATTCTACCCGTCCCCTGGGCCGCCAGGATTTCTGGTGCGAGATGCTGGAGCGCCAGGTAAGTGCCGCCTAATGCCTTCTGGTCTTCGACGGACAAGTATTCGGGTGCATAAGGAGAGAAGCCCATCGCGTTGAGCTGGGCAATCGCCCAGAACGCATTGGCGCCCATTTCCGATCCGCTCGTCCGTCCGGTCTCTGGGATGAAGTAGGGATTGTCCGGTCGCGCGTATTTCGACGCCCATTCCTGGAAATTCGAAAAGTAGAGGTCGGGCGACAGCATGTCGATCGATGGCGCAGCGGCGTGCCAGACATCGAACAGATGCGGCAACGGCCCGCCGCTCGGGTATTGTCCCGGCTGGCGTCCGGGGCGGATCAGTGCGGCGTTGACGAACATCGGCAGTGGGTAGATTGCCTTGCCAGCCGCTGCGACCTTGCCGGTGTAGAGTGCTTCGCTCCAGGCATTGAAAAGTTCGTCGGTGGCTGGTCCGGCTCCGAAGGTATCCTCCCAGCTCGCCCCAACTTTGGCGCCGTGCGATTGCCAGGCCTCGCGGAGAGAGGACACCAGCGTGTCGACATGGACCTTCAGGTAGTCGGTGAGTTGTGCAGGAACCGGCGCCGCGAATACCGCATCGGCAGCCGGACTGTGGTCGCGTGCCTCGGGCTGCAGCCCCACCTCGTTCTCAGGCTGGACCATGATGACGGTATGGCGCACTCCGTCTGTCGCCTTGATGTGCTTCATCAGTGCCGTGAAGGCCCGGATATCCGCGTCGAGGTTGCTGGTGCTGACGGCGGAAAGGACTTCCAAGCCTCTTCCGTCCGAGCGCACGACACGAGGAAACCGCTGTTCGTCCCGCTTCACCCACGCAGGAACATAGCTGGAGCCGCCGTTTTTCCAGGAGCCGAACCAGAGCAGGACCAGATGCATCTTGTTGTTGCGTGCATCGGCGATCAACTCATCCACTGATCGGAAATCGAACTTGCCCTCTTGCGGCTCGATGAGTTCCCAGGACACAGGTGCAAGAACGGTATTGAAATGCATCGCCGCCAGCTTCGGCCAAACGGGCTTCATGTAGACCCGACTGGACGCGCTGGAGTTCTCGAGTTCACCGCCAATCGTCAGGAACGGCTTGCCGTCCACGACCAGCTGCGTGGCACCATGTTCGCGGCTCAGGTGCGGAATCGCGGCGGGAGGCCTCGCCACGGCCGCCTGTCCGGCAACGAAGACGGCGAACGCGAACCAAGGCAAAGTTCTAAAAGTTGTCACGCAAGCACCTGAAGAATGGTTGATCACCGAAGGATTCTAGTTTCTGGAACGGGCCCGTAGGCGGAATTGGCGCCATCGAAGGCAAGCGTCATGCGATCGAGGATCACGCCGGGATCGAGCGCCCAGACGGTTAGCGTGTGTCTGCCGGGCGCGAGCCGCAGTCCCGATACGCGTCCGATGGCGGTGTTGCTCAGCACATTCTGGCGCCATGCCGCGCTGAATTCGGCAGCCCGAAAGTCCAGCACGGTCGCCTGCCCGTCGTCGATCGAGACCGCCAAGCGCAGGGCATGCTCGGAGTCGATCGCAGCCATCGGCAAAGCGATCACGTTCAAGGTAGCGGGCTCGTCGGCGGTCGTGCTCGAAAACACGTATTTCAGCCGAGGGGCGGTCTGGAATGCTGCAGGCTTGTTCGCATCAAGGCTGTCCATATCCAGACTGGAGCGCAAGCTCGCGCCCGTATGACCGAGCCCCTGAATCGTATCCCACCCTTCGCTTCGTCCGTCCGCGTGCGAGGCGTAGATGGATATGATCCTGTTTTCCTCCACGAAGGAAACACTGGGATCGGCCGGCCTCGGCAGAACGTTGACTGCAACGGGCACACGGTTCAGCCCTTTTCCACAAGAAACTAGCACCGCGCCGTCGCCCTTGGGCGGAGCCAGGTTCCAGTCGACCGACACTTGCAGGCGAGACTCCGGAGTCTGGGGTGCAAGGCGTCCGCTCATACGACTAAGCTTGATCCAGGGCGCGCTCGGAACCGCAGTCCAGCCGTCGCTTTCGGTCGATTTCGTGAAGAGATCGATATACCGGCTGCGAGGCAGGCTGTGCTGAAAGGCAGGAAGGCCCGGCGGTTCGGGTTCCCCGGCGCTATAGACTTGGCCGCCTTCGACCTGCACGCCGCATCCGCTATCTCCGGTGCCCGTCCAAGTTGGAAACATCGGCGGCTTGAATTGCACGAGTCTGTTCGGCGCGAGGTCCATCATATGGTTCCACTTGCCGCCAGACATCGTGAGATTGTAGTAGCGTGTCGCCGTGACGATCCTCTGCTCGGCTTTCAGGGCACGCGCGGCATAGAGATTGACGCTCAGTCGGTGTTGTAGGCCGTAAGCGATCGCCTTGTCGGTATCGAGGATTCGTTCATTGAAGTCCGCGGCGGCCTGGACCGGGTATTGCACAAGCTGGAAATAGGCGTCTTGGCGGTCGCGTGGAATCTTTGGCCTCAGGGCCGCCACCCGAGATGATAGATCGCGGTATGCATCGACGCGACGGGCGTTCTCGTCGCCGAAATCGAGCATGTTGAACGCTGTCGGGTGCATGGGCGAGCTCGGATAAAGCTCGTTCCAGCCCATGTGCTCAGGCTTGCGCTCGAATGCGAGATCATAGTAGCGCCACATGATGTCGGCGAGCTCTCCGGCATGCTCCTCGCCGAAAATGTCGGCCATCCACGTCTTCAGATGGCCACGGACATCTCCTAAGCCTGAGAGTGACCCCGGATCGAACGCCATGTCGAGAAACAGCGTGGTCAGGTATTCGGCAGGCTTGATGTCGCCGACGTTGGCGATCCAGATGCGGTCCGCGCCGAAGCGATGT
>Ga0335085_10017414_pt1 | contig 10355 bp, 8 predicted proteins | sample Lox_Sample_45_FD_206712 | JGI IMG/M metagenome (GOLD analysis project Ga0335085, IMG submission 206712) | Soil microbial communities from Loxahatchee National Wildlife Refuge, Florida, United States - Lox_Sample_4.5 | ecosystem: Environmental > Terrestrial > Soil > Wetlands | place: USA: Florida...
GTGCCGACGGCCGACACGCGGATCCTGCCGGGCGGCACCGCCTACCAGACGGACTGCGGGATGACCGGCCCTTATCATTCCGTGATCGGGGTCCAGACCGATATCATCATCCAGCGTTTCCTCACCGCTCTCCCGGTGCGCATGGAAGCGGCTAAGATGGGACCTGAGTTGCACGCGGTAATCGTCGACGTGGACGAGACTACCGGTAAAGCCCGCGCGGTGCGACGCCACGCCATCAACGGAGACTGAACGGATGGACCCCTCCAGCCCGGTTGCGGACATCACGGCGTTCTTTATCCAGGAAATCGGCGCGCTGCTGTTCGCAGGGGTTTTCCTGTTTCTCTATCGCCAATCGAGGGTGGTGTATTTCGGGCTGTGGGCCGTGGCCTGGCTGATGCGGTCGCTGGCCGCGGTATTTGGATTCGAACTGCTGCGCACGCAATCGGCGGCGTGGCTGGCGCCTTATGCCACGTTCGAGTTTGCCTTCGCCATCGTGCTGGTGGCGGCGGCGCGCGCCGGCTTCGCGTCGGCCATGAAGGACTGGCAGACCGTCCTGCGGCTGATTTCGATTCTGCCGATTTTCGTGGCCATGGTCTGGGGACTGGGCACGTACTCCGGCCTGGAAGCCTACCACGCCTCGCACGCGGTGGTGATGGGGATCGTCTACTTCTACAACTTCTTCACCCTTCGCAAAACCACGGGGCTCGGCTCGCGCATTTTCCGCTTCTCGCTGCTGGTGCTGTCGCTGGCCTTCTTCGAGCACGCCATCATTTTCCTCTACCTCTATAACAAGGGCGGCGCGCCGGCATGGGCCGTCTACCTGCACCACGAGACGTACTACGATTTCATTCTGCACTGTGTGATGGCCTTTGCCGCGATGGCGATGTGGAGTGAAAGCCAGATCGACCGCATCAAGGATCTGCTGGCTGAACTGGATTTCATGCGCCGGGAGCGCGCTCAGACCATGGATCTCGACCGCCTCACGGGCCTGCTGAACCAGGCTGCCCTGGCGCGCCGCGTGGAAGACCCGGGCGATTTCGAAGGCGTGGTCGCCGTCTGCGACATGGACAACTTCAAAGACGTCAACGACCGCTACGGCCACCTGGTGGGGGACGAGATTCTGCGCAATATCGGGCACCTGCTGCAGGCGTCGATTCGCCACGAAGACCAGGCCTTCCGGTGGGGCGGCGACGAGTTTGTGATCCTCTTCCGCAATCAGCGCGGCGAAGTGGCCGCCAAGCGCATGGCGGAACTCGAAGCCCGCCTGCGCGATTTTCGTGTCCGCGGATTGGGCATTCTGCCGATCTCGTTCAGTTGGGGCACCGCCGAGGCGCACGGCAAACCGCTGCGCGAAGCTTTGGATGAGGCCGACCACAGCATGTACAAACTCAAGCGCTCGCGCGCCGGAGTGGAGGGTCCGGTCGAGAAGCCGCCGGATGCGCCGGTGGACCGCCCGCGGGAACGGCCCAGGGTGAGGTGATGCGGCGCGGGCTGACGGTGATCGCGCTGCTTCCCGCCGCTTCGTGGGCCTGTTCCTGTCTCCCTCCGGGTCCGCCGTGCGACGCTGCGTGGAAGGCCTCCGCGGTGTTCGTGGGGACGGCCGTGGAGGTAACTCACGATCTCGCGTCCTCCGCCGATCCCTTTCTACGAACGCACGTGGTCTTCGACGTCACGGAACCTTTTACCGGAATGGAGGGACGCGGGAAACGCGTCGAAGTCCGCACGGGCACAGGCGTTGGCGATTGCGGCTTCGGTTTCGAGCCCGGCAGGAGTTATGTGGTCTATGGCTGGCAGAACCCGGATGGCGTGCTGACTGCCGGCACATGTTCCCGAACGGCGGCTGTGGAAGATGCACATGCCGATCTGGAATATCTGCGCGGTCTGCCGCGGGCCGGTCCATTCGGATACGTCTTCGGCGTAGCCGGCAACGTAGCAGTTCAGGGCCATTTCGATCGGGCGATGCAGATGTGGATTCCCGCGGGGATTGCAGGCGGTGGTCGTCAGCCTGAGCGGACCCGGCAAGACGGCACGCCTCGCCACCGGCGAGGATGGAGCTTTCCGGTTCGATCGGTTGCCGCCGGGCAAATACCAGATCGCCGTGGCGAAAGACGGCTACAGCTCGACTGGAGGACCGGCATCGGTCGACGTGCACGCGGGAGGATGCGCATACGCCTCGGAAGGTCTCGCCGTGGACCGCAAGATCGCCGGCAAAGTTACCGGCGCCGACGGCTGGCCTGCCGGCAATATTCAAGTGGAAATCGTGCCCTTCCGGCCCACTCCATCCAATCAACTACCCTTCCCGGTGGCGGAAACGCTCACCGCCGCCGACGGCACGTATGAACTGCGCCATCTCCTCCGCGGCGAGTATTACCTCGGTATCCATCTGGCCCACACGCCATCGAAGGAGATGCCGTACGCCCGCTACTTCTACCCCGGAACCGAGGACCCGTCGGCGGCGGCCATCGCCATCGTCGAACAGGGGCCGGGCACGAAAACGTATTCCTTCTCGATTCCCGCCCCGCAGAAGGAGCGGCGCGTGGAAGGCTTTGTGTATTGGCCCGACGGCCGGCCCGCGGAGAACATTGAAATCGAACTGGAAGATCTGCGGTGGCCCTGGCAGACGAGCACGATTTTGGCGTCGACGGACGCCAAGGGGCATTTCGAGATTTCGGCTTTCGATCGGACCGCTTATCGCGTGCACGCGATCACGATGGCGCGCACGGCCAGCGAGGCATTCTCTGCCGAGCCTCTACCGCTCGGGCCGGCCAGCGATTTCGACAAACCGGTGCGGCTCGTTTTGACGTGTCGAGGACACTCGGCCGCGGAACTGAGCGGCAAGGGCCTCGAACGCTGGCGCGCCGGGCTTGGGTTCTGACGGTAAAATCCAAAGGGCAGGCCAGGAGGCCTGCCTCACTTATGCAGCGACTGGTGTGTCTCTTCTTGCTGGCAGTTTCGTGGGCTTTCGCGGCCGAGCCGCCGATCCCTGTGAAAGTAGTCGTCGTCGCGATGTTCGAGCGCGGGGCCGACACCGGCGACGAGCCGGGCGAGTTCCAGTTCTGGGTGGAGCGCAATCACCTCGACCGCGTCTTCGCCTTTCCGCAGGGCTATCATGACCTGCGCATGAATGGCGAGGGAGTGCTCGGGGTGCTCACGGGAGTCGGCAATTCGAAATCGGCCGCGAGCATCATGGCGCTGGGGCTCGATCCGCGCTTCGATTTGAGCAAGGCGTATTGGCTGGTGGCGGGGATCGCGGGCGTCGATCCGGCCGATGCCTCGCTCGGGTCGGCCGCCTGGGCCGAGTGGGTGGTGGAGGGCGACCTCGGCCACGAGATCGACGCGCGAGAGATTCCGAAGGATTGGAAGACCGGCTACGTGCCGCTGCGCAAATCCGTGCCATACGAGCAGCCGCGAACGCCGGTGGATGGAGAGACCTACCACTTGAACGCCGGGTTGACGAATTGGGCCTTCCACCTGACCCGCGACGTCGCGCTGGTGGACAACGAAGCCATGCAACAGGAGCGAAAACAGTTTCCGCAGCCCAACGCGCAGCGGCCGCCCTTCGTGCTCAAGGGCGATACGCTCTCGTCCTCGACCTTCTGGCATGGCAAACTGCTCAGCCAGTGGGCCAACGATTGGGTCAGCTACCTGAGCGGCGGCAAGGGCAATTACGTGACGACCGCGATGGAGGACACCGGCACGCTGCAGTCGCTCACGTTTCTGGCAAGGGCCGGGCGAGTGGATCTCAATCGCGTCATGGTGTTGCGCACCGCGAGCGATTTCGATCAGCAGCATCCCGGACAAACGGCGGCGGAGAGCCTGGCGCAGAACAAGATTGGCAAGTACACGGCGTACTTGCCGGCGCTCGAAGCGGCATGGCGCGTGGGCAATCGCGTGGTGAGCGAGTTGGTGAGCGGCTGGAAGAAGTACCGGAACGCGATTCCTAAGTAGCGTCAGTCACCGAGGACATGGAGCCATTACCGAGGCACCCACGCTCCAGGGCCGCCATTTCCCACCGGTGAATTCGAGGTCAGAAGCTCGAACCATAGGTCTATCGTTTTCAGACCGGGTGAATGGAATTCGGTCTGCGGTAGCAAACCCCTTGACATGCTTCGGCACCTGCGCTACATTTAGTAGCGCTACAATGTTTAGCGGACGCAAACCCCGAAAATCTCTGAGCGAACTGGAACACCTGATCATGAGCGTGCTCTGGCAGCGCGCCTCCGCGACTGCCGAAGACGTCCGGCTGGCCCTTGCCACGCGGCACCCGATGAAGGAATCCACGGTTCGCACCATGCTCAAGCGCCTCGAAGAAAAAGGCTATGTGCGCCACACCGTGGAGGGCCGCACCAACGTCTACCGCGGACTCGAAGAACCGCAGAGCGTGGCCGCCAAAGCGGTGCGCCAGATTATCGATCGCCTGTGCGGCGGCTCGGTGGAACAACTCCTCGTCGGCATGGTCGCCAACGACGTGGTGGATGAGGACGAACTGCAGCGGCTGGCGGAGCGGATCGCCCGCCGCAAAGACCGCAAGGAGGAATGACATGGAGTGGGCGGGTCCAGTGCTCGGCCATCTGGCCAACGTCTCGCTTCGAGCCCTGCTCGTGGCACTGGCGGCGGCGATTCTGGTTCTCGCGCTACGAATGCGCGGCGCCGCCACCCGTCACGCGGTCTGGACGGTGGTCACGGCAGGCATGCTGCTCACCGCGGTGTTAAGCCCCCTGTTGCCGGCGATCCCCCTGCGGGTCTTGCCGGGAATCGCGCCGCAATCCTCTCCCGATCCGGCGCCCGCAGGAATCGGGTGGACCGCGCCGGTGGTCAATCGGCCGACGTCCACATCGAGGCAACTGCATCTTGCTTGGACCAGGCGCGACTACGCTGCCGCCCTCTATCTCGCCGGTCTGTTCTTCTGCGCGGCGCGGTTGGCGTTCAGCTATCTCTTCACTCGCCGACTCGCCAAGGCCAGCAGGCCGATCGCCTTGGCGGACGACGTCTGCGAGTCGACCTGGATTTCCGTGCCCATGACGGCCGGCCTGTTTCGTCCGAGGATCTTCCTGCCCGCCGATTGGCGGGAATGGGAGGCTGCCAAACTCGACGCCGTCCTGGCCCACGAACGCAGTCACGTGCACCGCGCCGATTGGGCCGTCGGCGTCCTGACCGCCGTCAATCGCTGCATCTTCTGGTTCCATCCGCTGGCCTGGTGGCTGGAGCGCCAGGTGGCGCGGTTGGCGGAGGAGGCTTGCGACGACGCGGCCCTGCTGCTGGTCGGGGAGCGCGAGGACTATGCAAAGGCTCTTCTGGAGATGGCCGCGGCCGTTCGGTCGGGGCAAGGACGACTGATCTGGGAGGCAATGGCAATGGCGAAAGCATCCGAAGTCAACCATCGAATCGAACGGATTCTCGATGAAACCAGGCAGATCCCGCAGGGCCTGACGCGGCGGCGTTGGGCCGTGCTTCTGGGCGTGAGTCTGCCGATACTCTATGCCGCCGGCGTGCTGCAGTTGACGCGCGTCGAGGCGCAGCAACCGGAGTCGTCGCAGACGCGCGTGTTCACCTTTAACGGCAAGACGGTCCTGGTGAACACGTCCAGGAACAACGAACCCACTGCTGCCCAAGCCGCGGAGTTGGAACAGCGGGTCCAGGCCAATCCCGAAGACCTGGCCGCCCGGGGAAAACTGCTCGATTACTACCGGTGGAACGATCAGCGGCAAAAGTTCCTGGATCAGGTGCTGTGGCTCATCCGCATTCATCCCGAATCGCAACTGCTGGCTTCGGGCGCCACCGAGTTCAGGCCGTGGAATGGAAGCGGCCTGACGGCCGAATATCGGAGTGCCGCGGCCGCCTGGCGCGAAGAGGTTCCGCGGCACCTGAACGAAGCACGCGTCCTGGGCAATGCCGCGCATTTCTTTTCCGCTACCGACCCTGTAGAAGCCGAGCGCCTCTACCAGCAGACGCGCTTGCTCGAACCGCAGAATCGGGAATGGCTGAGCAGCTTGTCGAGGCTGTACAGCGAGGCCATCACGAGCGCCAATCGGACCGGCGGCAATGCACAATTTGCCGCCGATGCAACTTTGCGACTGGAAAACTCCACCGATGTCGCCTTGCTTTCGTCGGTGGGACGCGCCTTGAGCAGGTACGAGGTGGGCCCGGGCCAATCGCGCGCCGATGCGCTGGCCAAGGTGTCGCCGGGGCTGACGCCGATCTGGGAACTCGGCGATCGCCTGATGGCCCGGGCGCAGCAACTGGGGGCGCCCCGCCGCATCCCGGACGCCAATGCCGAGCCGGCGATCCACCAGGTGGCCCCGGTCTATCCGCCGCTTGCGCTTCAGGCGCGGATCCAAGGCGTGGTGACCCTGGAGGCGACGGTCGGGCAGAATGGGGCGGTGCGGGATCTGAAGACCGTCAGCGGGCACCCACTACTGGTGCCGGCGGCCATGGAGGCGGTAAGGCAGTGGACCTTCGGCGCGCAGGATTTCGGGAAGACGGTCGAGGTGGATGTGCCGTTCCAGCTTCCGCCCTCGCCGGACAGCGGGGCACTCGCCAATGCCGCCTCGCCGCGCAAAGGCGAGCGCGTCAGAACGTTCCAGTGGGCCGGGTCGAATTCCGGCACGGTCCCTCAGGACGTGCCGGAATTGCAACCCCTCACACGCGTCGACGCAGAGATGCCACCCCTCGCGCGTCAAGCCCGGATTTCCGGAATGGTGTACTTGATCGCCACCATCGGCATCAATGGTCAAGTCGTGGATCTGAAAGCCATGGCCGGCCACCCTCTGCTGATCCCAGCAGCGTTGACGGCCGCCAGACAGTGGACGTATCCCCCGCAGGCCGAGCCGGCGAAAACACTGATCCGGATCGAGTTTCAGCAGTAGCAGCGATATCCCGGCCTGGCAAAGGGCAGGCCGGGAGGCCTACCACACGTTACGCGTTCTGCCGCAACCACTCGCGGAAGGCGTCACGATAAAGAATGATGCCCTTCCGCGAATACCGCAGGTAACCCTGCCGGCGGAACTGGTTCATGTAGTGAGTGACGATTTCGCGCGACGTCCCCACGTATTGCGACAGCAACTCGTGCGTAAACGGAACCATGCGCACGGCGCCATCCTCTTCCACGGAACCCAGCCGCTCGGAGAAGCGAATCAACGACCGCGCCAGGCGGCGGGCGATGTTATCGACCGAGAAGCTCTCGATGCGGTGCGTGAAATCGATGGTGCGCTGGACCAGAATCTGCATGAGCGCGACCGCCAGCCGCGGCCGCTTCATGACGATGTCCTCAATCTCGGCGGTGGACCACGTCATGAGCTTGGTATTTTCGAGCGCGGTGGCCTGTTCGGCCCGGTGCGGGAGATTCAGAAACGCCGATTCGCCGAAGAATTCATCGGGTTGGTAGATGTCAACCACTACCTGATGGCCGTCGTCAGCCAGACGCGAGACTTTGACTTTGCCATCAATTACCAGATAGATACTCGTGGAAGGTTGATCCTGGTTGTAGATCATTTGCCCCTTCCGGTACTCAACGATCGTGGAGCATGGCAAGTGCGCCAGCGGATCTTCTAATGCTCTCTGTGGATTGATTACGGTTGGACTAGATGCCATCATGTCTCCTCCATAGACTCGCTACGGTTTCCCCTGTTCTGGTTGAGGTGAGCAGGTATCGCTGACTGCTTCGATACTGCGCACCTTGAAATGAGGCAAGGAGCCGTCCAGGCTCGAGATCCCCCTAACAGTCACCTTGTGCCCCACGTGCTTTGCGAATCCTTCCGTTGGGAAGCCATCCGCCTCCAAGGCCGCGACCGGACTCATCGTACGGGCATCGACCAGAACGTAACGGCCCTCCTGCTCGTCAACACAACCGGTCAACGATTCAGACTTCGTCTTCTGCGCTTTGGCAGGCGCATCAGGCTTCTTCCCGGCCTGGCTGGCCCAGGACGTGGACTGACCGGTTGACAGGGTCGCCACGGCGAGTAGCGGCAAAAACACGATCCTCGCACTCTGTCGAATCATGCAACCCTTCGTTCCGTACAACGGAATAGCAGTTGAGGTGCCAAACTGTACATACTGCCCGTCCACCCGGGAACCCCTGCTATATGTGATCCTTCGCACTGATAATAAGGGGTTGATCGGGTAGCAGTTTGATATAGATTATTTTTCCGTGAAGAATATCAGTGGTAGTCTTTACCGGCCCTGAAAAAGATTCCTCACGGTGATTTGACGCACCTCCCCCCGGGATTGTTTCGTTCTCCACGTTTCCGGCCCGGCCTCCGCTATATCATGGAGAGGTGTGTGCCACCCGCTGTAATCTGCTGGTACTGCTGATATTTAGCGTCGGTCTGGAGGGCCAGACCTACACCGCGCCGGCGGGGTTAAGACCTGCCCAGCGGCACAACAGCGGTACGTCGATTCTGCCCGGCGGGCGGATTATCGCGCCTCTCGGTCTCCAATATCTGACCGGCCCCGGTCCCTTCGGGCTAGCCGTATACCCATCGGGGAAAACCTTGGTCACGGCCAATGGGGGCCCCGGCCGGAACTCCATAACCGTCATGGATCGCCGGTCCGGTGTCCGTAATGGGGCAGACTATCGCTGGGAAGTGCAGCAATTTCCCTTAGGCACTACCGGCGATGTAGACACTTCGGACGATTCCGACTGGCGTGGTGTCTTCATGGGTGTGGCATTTGCCAACGACCACAGTGTCTTTTTGTCGGAGGGGAACTCCGGACGAGTCAGCCTGTACGAGTTCTTCTCCGAACGCCGGCGGACCATCGACTTGAACCGCGACGGCGCCGACGACAGCTTTGCCGGCGATCTGGCCTTCGACGCGGAACGCAACATCCTTTATGTCGTCGATCAAGCCAACTTCCGTGTGGTTACTATCGACACCCGAACCCGGCAGCCGATCGCGTCCTTGCGCGTCGGGCGGTTGCCGTTTGCGATTGCCCTCTCGCCCGACCGCCGGAGGCTGTACGTCACCAATGTCGGCATGTTCGAATATCGGACGATTCCGGGCGCCGATCCCAAGGATGCGCGTGCCACCGGCCTGCCCTTCCCGGCGTTCGGGTTCCCGAGCCCGGAGGCGGCCGCCGGAGTCGAGCGGGAAACGGAACGTGGGAAGGTCAAGGTCCCCGGTTTAGGTGACCCGAACGTAAAAGAGGCGAGTTCGGTCTGTGTGATCGATGTCTCCACGCCCGCCGCGCCGAAAATCGAGACGTTTATTCCGACCGGTCTGCCGTTCAGCGCGGCCAGTCTTGCGGGCAGCAGTCCTTCGGGACTGGCGGTGACGACGGACCGGGTATTCGTCTCCAATGCCAATGACGACTCGGTCACGCTGATCGATGCCAAATCGAACCGCGTCGAAGCCGAGATCCCGATCCGGGTTCCCGGCATGGAGAAACTGCGCGGCGTCCTGCCCATCGGTATGGCATTCGACACCAGGACCGGCTGGCTGTTGGTGGCCGAGGCGGGAATCAACGCCGTGGGCGTGATCGATCCGGCACGCCAGGCGGTGCTCGGGCATCTTCCGGCGGGTTGGTTTCCGACGCGGGTTGCCGTCAACGGCGAAACGGTCTTCGTGGCGAATGGCCGCGGTCTCGGCCGAGGGCCCAACGCGCTCGCCGAAGGCGAGGATCCCCGCACCTACCTTCCGGGCCAGCATCACGAAGGCGCCGTTTCCATGTTACCGATGCCCGCGGCCGCCGATCTGGCGGCGCATACGGCATTCGTGATGCGAGCCAACGGCTTCACGCCGCGCAGCCAGCCGGCGAAGTCGCTGCCTGCCGCCATCAAACACGTGGTCCTGATCGTGAAGGAGAACCGCACCTACGACGAAGTGCTCGGCGATGTGCTCGCGGCATCGAACGGACCCGTCGTGGGGGCGCCCGCCCTGGCAAGGCTGGGAACGCGCGGCTATGTGGACGGCCGCCGCAAGCGGCTCAGCATCAAGGATCTCAACGTCACCCCCAACCACCACGCCATCGCGCGCCAGTGGGCCTTCTCCGACAATTTCTACGCCGATTCCGACGTCAGTGTCGACGGCCACCACTGGCTGGCCGGTTCGCCGCCGAATGCCTGGACGGAAAGCTCGTTGATGGCCGCCTACAGCGATCAGAAGAAGGATTTCCGATTGGGGGCCGCGCCCGGGCGGCTGCTCTTCGCCGGGTCCGACTCTTCGGTTCACCCCGAAGAGCAACTCGAGGGTGGCACGCTCTGGCACCATCTGGAGCGCCACGGCGTGAACTTCCGCAATTTCGGCGAGGGCTTTGAATTGGCGGGAGTCGATGAAGGCAAGGGGCTCGAGCCGACGGGCGCGCGTTTCCTGACCAATGTGCCGATGCCCGATCCGCTCTACCGCAATACGTCGCGCGAC
>Ga0335085_10017416_pt1 | contig 10354 bp, 8 predicted proteins | sample Lox_Sample_45_FD_206712 | JGI IMG/M metagenome (GOLD analysis project Ga0335085, IMG submission 206712) | Soil microbial communities from Loxahatchee National Wildlife Refuge, Florida, United States - Lox_Sample_4.5 | ecosystem: Environmental > Terrestrial > Soil > Wetlands | place: USA: Florida...
AGGTCTCCGAGATCGGCTTCGGAGCCTGGGGCATCGGCGCCGATTGGGGTGCCGTCGACGACCGCGAGTCGCTGGCGGCCCTGCACGCCGCGGTCGACGCGGGCGTGACCTTCATCGACACCGCCGACGTGTACGGCGACGGCCGCTCCGAGCGCCTTGTCGGGCAGCTCCTGCGCGAGCGTTCGGAGCCGCTCGTCGTGGCGACGAAGTTCGGGCGCCGTGTACCACTCGATCTCTCCCCCTACACATACGACAACTTCCGCAGCTGGATCGAGCGGTCGCGCGAGAACCTCGGCGTCGAGACCGTCGATCTCGTGCAGCTCCACTGCCTCCCCTGGGAGACGTACTACACGCCGTTGGTGTTCGACGCCTGTGACCGTCTCGTCGACGAGGGTTTCGTGCGCGCGTACGGGGTCAGCGTCGAGAAGGTAGAGGAGGCGCTGAAGGCGGTCGAGTACCCGGGCGTCGCCACCGTCCAGATCATCTTCAACATCTTCCGGCAGCGACCGGCTGCGCTGTTCTTCCGGCAGGCCGTGGAGCGGGACGTGGGCGTGATCGCGCGCGTCCCGCTCGCGTCCGGCTTGCTGACGGGGAAGTTCGGGCACGACACGCGCTTCGCCGGCGACGACCACAGGGCCTACAACCGTCACGGCGAGAGCTTCGACGTCGGCGAGACCTTCTCGGGAGTGGACTACGAGTCCGGGCTCGCGGCGGTGGAGGAGCTCCGTCCGCTCGTGCCCGAGGAGGCGACGCTCGCGCAGCTGGCCTTGCGCTGGATCCTCGACTTCGACGCCGTCTCGACAACGATCCCGGGAGCGAAGACGCCGGAGCAGGCGCGCGCGAACGCCGCCGCCGCCGAGCTTCCGCGGCTGCCGCAGGCGACGCACGACGCGATCGCCGACGTGTATCGGCGGCACATCGCGCCACGGGTGCACCAACGCTGGTAGTCGGCTAGCTAGCCGGCGGCGTCCGCCGTCGCGCAGACGTAGCCTGCTCCGTCCCGGCCCGTGCGCGCCACGTACGCCTCCGTCACCCCCGCGGCGATGGCCTCCGCCTCGCCGGCGTCGGCGAGTGCGACGACCGACCCGCCGAAGCCGCCGCCCGTCATGCGCGCCGCGAGCGCGCCGTGGTCGCAGGCAAGTTCGACGAGCAGGTCGAGCTCGGGGGTGGAGACCTCGTAGTCGTCGCGGAGGCTCACGTGCCCGTCGCGGAAGAGCGCGCCGAGCGCGCGTCGGTCCGGTCCGTCCGGCGACTCGAGCGCTCGCACGCATGCTCGCACGCGCTCGTTCTCGGAGACGACGTGGCGCAGCCGGCGGCGCGCGATCTCGTCGACGCCCGCGGCCCGCGCCGCGGTCTCCGCCTCGTCCACCGTGACCTGCGACGGGCGTGCCCCTTCGAGGGCCGGGAGCGCACGCTCCAGCTCGGCGCGGCGCGTCGCGTAGCCGGAATGCTCGAGCCGGTGGCGCACCCCAGAGTCGAGGACGACGACGGCGATGTCCTCCGGCACAGGGATAAGCCGGTGCTCCTCGGTGGCGCAGTCGAGCAGTAGCGCGTGGTCGCGATGGGCGAGCAGGCACACCGCCGGGTCCATGAGGCCGACCGGCACGCCGACGGCCCGGTACTCCGCCTCGCAGGCGACGTGTGCAAGCTGGAGTCGCGGAAGCTCGAAGGCTGCCGCACGGCAGAGGGCAAGCCCGACGGCGACGGTCAGCGCCGCCGACGACGATAGCCCGGCGCCAACCGGCAGCGTCGACGACACGGTTCCGTCGAGTCCCGCCGCCGGCCGCCCCCGCTCGGCGAGCAGCGCGGCGACGGCGGCCGCGTAACGACCCCAGCCGGCGAGCCCGGGCGGTGCCGTCCCGTCGGGCGCGAGCTCCACCATCGCCTCCGGGAACGCGGCCGACCGGAACCGGATGGCGTGTGCGTCCGGCCGCCAGCGCACCGTCACGCCGCGATCTACGGCGACCGGAAGGACGAGCCCGCCGGAGTAATCGGTGTGCTCCCCGATGAGGTTGACGCGGCCGGGCGCAACGATCGACGGAGCTTCGTGACTCATGCTTGTGAAACCTATCGAGAGTTGTTATATACGAACGTTGAGCTGGTGATCTGGAAAGTACCCGGCCGAGATGGGACGAGATCGAGGAGAAGAGAAGGAGGAAGCATGGCAGCAGACGGGCCAGACGACGTCAGCAAGGAACAACGTGAGTTCTCGCGGCGACGCTTTCTCCGCCACGCAGGCGTGGCGGCTGCAGCTGTACCGCTTTACGGTGGCCTGGCCGAGATCCTGGGCACGCAGGGAGCGGGCGCGGCGACCTACAAGCGGAACGACGACAACGCATTCTTCGCGAGCCATCCGAAGTACAAGTTCGTGATGGTCAACCACGTGACGACGAACTCGTTCTTCACGGCCACGATCTACGGGATTCAGGACGCATGTGCTCTGACCGGCTGCAAGTACCAGTGGACCGGCTCGGCGACCTCGGTCGTCTCTCAGATGGTGGCGGCGTTCAACACCGCGATCGCCGGCAAGGCGAACGGCATCGGGTGCTGCCTGATCGACAACACCGCCTTCAACGCCCCCGTCGACAGTGCGTTGAGCCACGGCATCCCCGTGATCGCGTACAACGCCGACGTCTCGGCGGGGAGCCCCAACAACCGCCAGGCCTACGTGGGCCAGAACAACCTGACGGCCGGCGCGGCGGTCGCGGCGCAGATCCTCAAGACCGGGATCGGCAAGGGCGATCTCGTCGCCGGGATCATCGCCACTCCGGGAACGGGGAACATCCAGCCGCGCATCGACGGCGCGAAGCCGGTCCTGACGAAGGCGGGCGTCAACTTCGTCGAGGTCGGGACCTCGGCGACCGAGGGTGCTCCGGAGTACAACAAGATCTCCGCGTGGTACGCCGGCCACAAGGACGTGAAGTTCATGTTCGGCGTGGACAGCGGAGACAGCGACGCCATCGCGCAGTTCATCCAGAAGAACAACCTGAAGGGGAAGGTCGGCGGAGCTGGATGGGACGTCGGGACGCCGGTCGTTCAGGGCGTCAACGCGGGCAACCTGACCTTCACCATCGACCAGCAGGCCTACCTGCAGGGCTTCGACACGATCATGCAGCTCTACCTGTTCAACGTCTCGGGTGGGCTGATGAAGCCGACCAACACGGACACCGGACTCGGCATCGTCGTCAAGGACACCGTTGCGCCGTACCTGGCGAAGAACCGGTTCGAGGGGACGAACGCGAAGCAGCAGACACTGAAGCCGCCCGCTTCGATCCCGCACTAGCTAGCGTGAGCGTGCGTTTTGGGCGCTCCAACACATAGCGCTGCTGCCCCGGCGGCCGAGCCGCCGGGGCAGCAGCGAGCACCTGCGACGATCGGTCGTCGGGTCCTGCGCCTGTTCCTCTATCAGCGCGAGCTGACGCCGCTCCTGATCACGGTCGCGCTGTTCGTGTACTTCACGATCAGGGCCGGGTCGACGTTCACCGACTCGCTCAGCCTCAGCTCGGCCGCCGGCTATGCCGGGCCGATCGCCGCGATCGCGGTCGGCGAGGTGCTGCTGCTCGTTCTCGCCGAGATCGACCTGTCGGCGGGCCAGGTGTTCCTGTTCGCCCCCTGGGTCGAGTACTGGATGCACAACCTGGGACTGCCGGTCGCCGTCTCCATCCTGATTGCGCTCGCCGTGTGCTGCGGCGTCGGGGCGATCAACGGGCTGATCACGGTGCGCCTGAACGTTCCGTCCTTCGTCGCCACGTTGGCGATGAACTTCATCCTCTTCGGGCTCGTGCTCATCTACTCGAGCGATGCCCAGGCGACGCCGATCCCGCTGTCGGCGTCGAACGGGTCGCCGGGCTTCACCAGCAAGCTCATGGGGGCCTGGCTGTGGTCGGAGATCCTCTGGGTGGTCGCGATCACGATCGTCGCTCACGTGGTGCTAACGCGCACCCGCTTCGGCGTCCGGATCGTCGCGACGGGCGGCAATCTGGTCGGTGCAGCCGAGGCCGGCGTGCCGGTCCGGCGCGTCAAGGTGTGGTGCTTCGTGCTCTGTTCGTTCATCGCCGGCCTCGTCGGGATCGTCGACGCGGTCAAGTACGGCAGCCTCGATCCGGGCAACTTCGGCGTCGACTACATCCTCTACGCGGTCGGCGCGTGCGTGATCGGCGGCACCGCGCTCACCGGTGGGCGCGGGACGGTGATCGGGGCCTTCATCGGCGCGATCCTGATCGGCATTCTCGAGGACGGGCTCACGCTCGTCGGGGTCAGCACGAACGACTTCTACGTCTGGGTCGGCGTGGTGATCATCTTCGCGATGGCGCTGAACGCGCAATTCGACCGGCTGATCGCCCGCTCGAGGGGGACATGAGCGCCCAGCCCCAGCAGCCGATGCCGCCCGCCCCCGCGTCGGGCGAGCCCGCGCTCGAGGTGCGCGGCGTGACCAAGCGCTTCGGCGCGCTCGTCGTCCTCCGCGGCATCGACCTCGTGCTGCGCCAGGGCGAGGTGCTCGGGCTCGTCGGCGACAACGGCGCCGGCAAGAGCACGCTCGTGAAGATCCTGAGCGGCTTCCACTCGCAGGACGCGGGCGAGCTGTTTCTCGGGGGAGAGCGGGTCCAGTTCAGCTCGGTCGAGGCCGCGCGGGCCCACGGAATCGAGACGGTCTACCAGGATCTCGCCCTGATTCCGCAGCTCCCGGTCTACCAGAACCTGTTCCTGGGCCACGAGGTGACGACCATGGGACCGCTCCGCTTCCTCGACAAGCGGGCGATGCGAAAGCTGTCGCGTCAGTACCTCGACGAGATCAAGGTCAGGGTTCCCAGCATCGACGCCGAGGCCGAGCAGCTCTCGGGCGGCCAGAGACAGGCGATCGCTGTCGCCCGATCCGTACGTGCAGCACCGAAGATTCTGCTGCTCGACGAGCCGCTCGCCGCCATGGGCGCACGCGAGTCGAGGCTCATCATCGACCTCGTGAAGGACCTCGCCTCGAGCGGCCGGGTCTCGATCATCGTCATCGACCACAACTACGCCCATCTCTTCGAGCTCTGCGACCGCATCAACGTCATGCAGGGAGGTCGCATCACCATCGACCAGCAGGTGCACGAGACGTCGCTCGAGGAGCTCACCGAGCTGATGATCGCGAGCTACCGCAGCCAGCTCGAGGAGGTCTCCGACGATGGCGCCTGACGCGCTCGCACAGTTCGAAGTCTGGCTCGTCCCCGGCAGCCAGGAGATGTACGGCGAGGCGACGCTGCGGCAGGTCGACGCGCATGCACGTGAGATGTCGGGCGCGCTCGACGGGGCAGCGCAGATTCCCGTTCGCGTCGTCTGCAAGCCCGTGCTGACCTCCCCCGGGAGCATCCGGGAGCTGTGCCTCGCCGCGAACGCGGCGGACGACTGCGTCGGTCTGATCGCGTGGATGCACACCTTCTCGCCCGCGAAGATGTGGATCGCGGGTCTGACCGCGCTGCACAAGCCGCTCCTCCACCTGCACACGCAGTTCAACAGCGCTCTGCCGTGGGCGGAGATCGACATGGAATTCATGAACCTCAACCAGTCGGCGCATGGCGACCGGGAGTTCGGCTACATCGAGACGCGGTTGGGCATCAGGCGGAAGACCGTCGTCGGTCACTGGCGCGATCCGCACGTTCTCGAGCGGATCGGCACGTGGTCGCGGGCTGCGTGCGGCTGGCGCGAGGCGCAGTCGCTGGCGGTCGCGCGCTTCGGAGACAACATGCGGAGCGTTGCCGTCACCGAGGGCGACAAGGTCGAGGCGCAAATCCGCCTGGGGATCTCGGTCGACGGCTTCGGCGTCGGCGATCTCGTCGACGCGGTGACGGAGGTGCCCGAGTCGACGATCGACGCGCTGGTCGGCGAGTACGACACTGCGTACGAGGTCGTCCCCGAGCTCCGGCAGAACGGCGGCCGGCGGGAGGCTCTCCGCGACGCCGCTCGGATCGAAGCCGGCGTGCGCGCCTTTCTCGACCGCGGCGGCTACGCGGCGTTCACCGACACGTTCGAGGACCTGCGCGGCCTGACGCAACTGCCCGGCATCGCGGCGCAGCGGCTGATGGCCGACGGTTACGGCTTCGGAGGCGAAGGGGACTGGAAGACGGCGGCGCTCGTCCGCATCCTCAAGGTCATGAGCGCCGGGCTCGAGGGCGGCACGTCGTTCATGGAGGACTACACCTACGACCTGACGCCGGGCGACGCGAAGGTGCTGGGTGCGCACATGCTCGAGGTGTGCCCGTCGATCGCCGCCGCGAGGCCGGCGTGCGAGATCCATCCGCTCTCGATTGGCGGTCACGACGATCCCGTGCGGCTCGTGTTCACCGCCGCGACCGGCCCCGCCGTCGTCGTCGCGATGCTCGATCTCGGCGGCCGCTTCCGCATGGTCGCCAACGAGATCGACGTGATTCCACCGGACGAGGAGCTCCCGCAGCTTCCGGTCGCCCGCGCGGTCTGGAAGCCGAAACCCGACCTCTCCACGGCGGCGGAGTCCTGGCTCCTCGCGGGCGGTCCACATCACACTGTCTTCACGGCGGCGCTCGGCGTCGAGGCGATCGCCGATTTCGCCGAGATCGCCGGGATCGAGCTCGTCGTGATCGACGAACGCACGCGCGTTTCCGACTTCAAGAACGAGCTGCGCTGGAACCAGGCGTACTACCACCTCGCCGGCGGGATCTAGGGCGGACCCGATGACGCACGCAGAGCTTCGCGCGCGTGTGCTGGAGGCCAACCGCGCGATCGTGCGGGCGGGTCTCGTCGTCCTGACCTTCGGCAACGCCAGCGGCGTCGACCGTGCGGCGGGGGTGATGGCGATCAAGCCGAGCGGTGTCGCCTACGACGACCTCGACGCCGAGTCGATGGTCGTCGTCGACCTCGAGAGCGCCACCGTCGTGGACGGCACGCGGCGACCGTCCTCGGACACCCCGACACATCTTGTCCTCTATCGACATTTCGAAGCGATCGGCGGGGTCGTCCACACGCACTCATCGTTCGCGACGGCATGGGCACAGGCGCGGCGCGAGCTGCCGTGCCTCGGGACGACGCACGCCGACCACTTCCGCGGGGCCGTGCCGGTGACGCGGCCGCTGACGGACGCCGAGCTCGGCGACGCGTACGAGGAGCGCACCGGTGATGTGATCGTCGAGACGATCGAGCGCCTGGACGCCGACCCGCTCGACATGCCGGCCGTCCTCGTCGAGTCGCATGGGCCTTTCGTCTGGGGAGAGGACGTGGCGCACGCGGTCGAGAACGCGATCGCGCTCGAGTCCGTCGCCGAGCTCGCGCTGCACACGCTGCTGCTCGCTCCCGGCGCGCCGCCGCTCGCGGACGGGCTGCTGCTCCGCCACTTCCTGCGCAAGCACGGGGCCGCGGCGTACTACGGCCAGGGCTGCGGCGGTTGAGGGCGCTCCGCCTCCACGGCGTGAACGACGTACGCCTCCACGAGGAGCCCGACCCGACCCCCGCCGAGGGTGAGCTCCTGGTGACTGTGACGGCGGTCGGCCTCTGCGGCTCCGACCGGCACTGGCTCGTCCAGGGGGGAATCGGCGACGCGGTGCTCGAGCGCCCGCTCGTCCTCGGCCACGAGTTCGCCGGCATCGTTGCGGCGGGGCCGCGTGCGGGCGAGCGGGTCGCGCTCGATCCGGCCGTGCCCTGCGGCCGCTGCGCCGTGTGCGCCGCCGGAATGGAGCACCTCTGTCCGGAGCTCGTCTTCGCCGGTCACGGCATCACCGACGGCGCGCTGCGGTCGTCGCTCGCTTGGAGCGAGCGGCTCGCGTATCGGGTCCCCGACCGCCTCTCCGACGCGGAGGCGGCGCTGCTCGAGCCGCTCGGCGTTGCGCTGCATGCGCTCGACCTGGGCAAGGTCGAGCGTCGTACGACCGCGGGCGTTTTCGGCTGCGGCCCGATCGGTCTGCTCGTCATCCAGGCGCTGCGCGCAGCCGGGACCGAGATCGTCGTCGCGACCGATCCGCTCGCGCACCGGACCCTCGTGGCCGCAGCCTGCGGGGCGACGCATGCGGTCCATCCCGGCGCGCTTTCGGGCGTGGCGTTGCCCGACGGTCTCGGCGTCGACGTCACATTCGAGACGGCGGGCGAGGACGGCGCCCTCGCCGATGCGATCGCGTCGGTCCGGCCCGGCGGTCGCGTCGTGCTCGTCGGCATCCCCGACGGCGACCGGACGAGCTTCGTGGCGTCGGCGGCGCGCCGCAAGGGTCTGACCCTGCTCCTTTCGCGGCGCATGGAGCCTGCGGACCTGCCGCGCGCGATCCACCTCGCTGACAGCGGCGCCGTCGACCTGGCCTCCCTCGTCGGCGAGAGGCACCCGCTCTCGGACTGGCAGGACGCATTCGCGGCGCTCGTCGAGCGGCGCAGCCTCAAGGTCGTGGTCGAGCCCCAGGCAGATCACGCGGAGGGACCGTGAGCTCGGAGCGCTACGCGGTCGGGATCGATTTCGGCACCGAGTCGGGGCGAGCCGTTCTCGTCTCGTGCGCGGACGGACGGGAGGCGGGCACGACGACCTACACCTACCGCAACGGGGTGCTCGACAAATGCCTGCCGCCGCCTGACGACGAGGTCGCGCTCGAGCCCGACTGGGCGCTCCAGGATCCGGAGGACTACCTGCGCACGTTCCAGGAGACGGTGCCGGCGCTGCTCGCCGAGACGGGCGTCGATCCGGCCGACGTGATCGGCGTCGGGATCGACTTCACGTCGTGCACGATGCTTTCGACTCTCGCCGACGGGACGCCGCTGTGCGTGCTGGACGATTTGCGTGCCGAACCGCATGCGTGGGTGAAGCTGTGGAAGCACCACGCCGCCCAGACGGAGGCGGACCGCATCAACGCGGTCGCGGCCGACCTCGGCGAGCCGTGGCTCTCCCGTTACGGCGGGCGCATCTCGTCCGAGTGGTTCTTCTCGAAGGCGCTCCAGATCCTCGACGAGGCGCCCGAGGTCTACGCGCGGGCCGAGCGCCTGATCGAAGCGGCGGACTGGGTCGTGTGGCAGCTGACCGGGACGGAGACGCGCTCGAGCTGCACCGCCGGGTACAAGGCTCTCTGGTCGAAGCGCGACGGCTTTCCCGCCGACGCCTACTTCGCTGCGCTCGACCCCCGCTTTGAGCACGTAGTCGACGAGAAGATGTCACAGACGATCGCACCGATCGGCGCGCGGGCCGGAGGACTGAGCGAGCATGCGGCCGGGTGGACAGGCCTCGTGCCCGGCACAGCCGTCGCCGTCGCGAACGTCGATGCGCACGTGTCTGCGCCCGCAGTCGCCGTGACCGAGCCCGGGACGATGGTGATCATCATGGGCACGAGCAACTGTCACATCCTGCTCGGCGAGCGTCCCGCCATCGTCGAAGGGATGTGCGGCGTCGTCGAGGACGGCGTCGTGCCCGGCCTCTTCGGTTTCGAAGCCGGCCAGTCGGCGGTGGGCGACATCTTCGCCTGGTTCACCCGCAGCTGCTGTCCCCCGGAGGCGCACGAGGAGGCGCACCGGCGCGGCCTCGGCGTCCACGACGTACTGGCCGAGCGGGCCGCGAAGCTCCGGCCCGGCGAGAGCGGGCTGCTCGCGCTCGACTGGTGGAACGGCAACCGTTCCGTCCTCGTGAACGCCGACCTTCGCGGTCTCATCGTCGGGATGACGCTCGCGACGCAGCCGCACGAGATCTACCGGGCGCTGCTCGAAGCGACCGCGTTCGGCACGCGCGTGATTGTTGAGGCCTTCGTGTCCGAGGGCGTCGCCGTCGACGCAGTGGTCGCCTGCGGCGGCCTGCCGGAACGGAACCGGTTGCTGATGCAGATCTACGCCGACGTCACGGGCCGCGAGATCGCGGTCGCCGCGTCTCGGCAGGCGCCGGCGCTCGGGTCCGCGATCTTCGGAGCTGTCGCCGCCGGCTCAGCTGCGGGAGGTTACGACTCGATCGTCGAGGCATCGGAGCGGATGGTCTCGCCGAGCCGCGAGAGGTTCGTGCCGGATCCGGCCGCGCGCGCCGTGTACGACGAGCTGTACGCCGAGTACGTCCGCCTGCACGACCTCTTTGGCCGGCACGGCGACGGAACGATGCAGGCGCTGAAGCGAATCCAGGGCCGCGCGTGGGAGAGGTAGTGCCTCGTGGTATCTCGTACGTGCCGCGTCCCTCGCAGCCGGGTTCGTGCTTGTCGCAGCGGCGGCGACTGCATCGCCGGCAGCCGCGGCGAGCACGCACCAGGCCGGCTCCGCGCGGCGTCTTCAGCTGAAAAGTCCCACCGTTGAGGCCCCGCCAAGCACGGCTTCCAGTCAGCTGTTGCCACGGCCACGAGCTGACGTATTCGGAGTCATCCGCTTGGTTGAGCGGCGTCTGCGTTCCCACGGGTGACAGGGC
>Ga0335085_10017417_pt1 | contig 10354 bp, 9 predicted proteins | sample Lox_Sample_45_FD_206712 | JGI IMG/M metagenome (GOLD analysis project Ga0335085, IMG submission 206712) | Soil microbial communities from Loxahatchee National Wildlife Refuge, Florida, United States - Lox_Sample_4.5 | ecosystem: Environmental > Terrestrial > Soil > Wetlands | place: USA: Florida...
CGCTTAAGGTGAAGTGGGGCGCGGACCCTTCGGCGCCCGACATCCATTTGGGCCACACGGTGGTCCTGCGCAAGCTTCGCCAGTTCCAGGACCTGGGCCACAAGGTGCAGTTTTTAATCGGCGACTTCACGGCCATGATCGGCGACCCCACGGGCAAGTCGGCCACCCGCAAAGCCTTGAGCCGCGAGGAAGTGGATGCCAACGCCAAAACCTACCTGGAACAGGTTTTCAAGGTACTGGACAAGGACCCGGCCAAGATCGAGGTCCGCTACAACAGCGAATGGTGCCGTCCCATGGGCTTTGAGGATGTCATCCGCCTGGCTTCCCAATACACGGTGGCGCGCATCCTGGAAAGGGATGATTTCACCAACCGCATGAAGGAACAGCGGCCCATCAGCCTGCACGAACTGCTTTACCCTCTTATCCAGGGTTACGATTCGGTGATCCTGCAATCCGACGTGGAAATGTGCGGAACGGACCAAAAATTCAACTGCCTGGTGGGTCGGGCGCTCCAGGAAGAGGCGGGCCAAAAGCCCGAAGCAATTCTTTCAATGCCTCTTTTAGTTGGCTTAGATGGTGTTAAAAAGATGTCTAAAAGTCTTGGGAATCATATAGGAATTACTGAACCAGCTAATGAAATGTTCTCGAAAGTTATGAGCTTGTCGGACGCAAATATGTGGGTCTACTACGATTATCTTTCGGATCGTCCAAATTTGTCCCAGCTTCAAAATGATGTTTTGACAGGGAAATATCATCCGAAATTAGCTAAGTTAGAATTAGCTCGCGAAATTACGACTCGATTTCATAGCCCTGCAGAAGCAGAACAGGCCTGGTCTTATTTTGAAAACCGCCATAATCTTGACCAAGCAGTAGATTATCCCTTGGTTGAAGTTGAATCTGGGGCATACAGAGTAGCGGATTTATTGGTGAAAATTGGCGCTGTGAAAACAAAAAGTGATGCAAAAAGGTTGATAGAACAAGGAGCGGTTGAATTTGTTGCAGATAATGGCCAGAAAATAAAAATAGAATCTTTTAATGAAACAACTTTAATAACGGCTAATGGCCGAAGCATTATTCGAGCTGGAAAGATTTTTTTGAAAATTATCGCAAAATAAAATTAAAGGTTCGCTTGAAGAAAATTCATGTTCTTTTTACCTCGGCGGTTTTATTTGCCGCCCGAGTGTTTGCCGATCCCAGCTTGGACATCAAATTGGACCAAGTGGGCTACCTGCCCGACCAACCCAAAAGCGCTTTCATTACCTCCCCCAAAGCCACGGGGATTTTCCGAATCCGCCGCGCCACCGATCACAAAATCATGTTTCGGGGAAAACTCGGGGCTCCGGTGAACGACCCCGATTCGGGTGACACCCTTCGCGAAGCGGAATTCTCGGCGTTTAAGGAACCTGGCGACTATTTAGTGACGGTACCGGGGGTGGGGGAGAGTTTTCCTTTCCGCATCGCGCCCGACGTTTACGCCGACGCCTACTACCTTTGTATGCGGTCCTACTATGGCCAACGGTGCGGCATCAAGGTGGACCTGGGCCCCCGCTTTCCCCAATATCATCATGAGGCCTGCCATACGGCTGACGGGACCTTCCACCGCTCCTCCGGCAAAAGCGGGTTCAAACCCGCCACCAAAGGTTGGCACGACGCAGGGGATTACGGCAAGTATGTCGTAAACTCCGGCATCGCCACCGGCACCCTGCTTTGGGCCTATGAGTGGTATCCCGGGAAAATCGGAGGCATCCGGCTGGACCTTCCCGAATCCGGCAACGGTCTTCCCGACATCCTCAACGAGATAAAGTGGAACCTGGATTGGATGCTGACCATGCAGGACGGGGACGGCGGCGTGTGGCACAAGTTGACCACCGAGAAATTCTGCGGCTTCGTGGCGCCGGAAAAGGACGACGGCGGTACCCGGTACATCATCGGCACGGGCAAGGACCCCTATAAAAGCTCCGGGGCCACGGCTGACTTTGCGGCGGTCATGGCCATGGCGTCCCGCATCTACCAGCCCTTCCTGCCCGAATATGCCAAGCAATGCGGGCAGGCGGCGGAGAAAGCTTGGAAATGGGTGATCGTCCATCCCTACGTCACCTTCTCCAATCCGCCGGGGGTTTACACCGGCGGCTATGGCGACAACGATTGCGGGGATGAAATCCTCTGGGCCGCGGCCGAGTTGTTCCGATTGACCGGCCATTTGGAATACAGCCGGTATTTCGTCGAAAATTACAAACACTATCCGGTGTCGGACCAGTGGCCCCAATCCTGGGGATCGGTCGGAAATCTGGGCCTTTGGGACTACGCCTTTTCCACCAGCGAAGACGCGGACGCCCAGACCATGGCGGATATCGAAGATGAGACCCTCAAGGCCGCCGACAGCGTGGTGGAGGCTTCCCGTAAAACGGGCTACCATCACAGCCTCAAGACCGCCAACTACATCTGGGGTTCCAACGCGGTGGCCGCCAATTTCGGCGTCATGCTTTTGGCGGCAAACCGGATAAAACCCAACCCGGCCTATGTCTCGACCGCCCTGGAAAACCTGCATTACCTTTTCGGGCGGAACAGTTTTTGCCTTTCCTTTGTGACCCAGTTGGGCAGCCATTCGATAACCCATCCCCACCACCGGCCCAGCGCGGCTTTAGGATTGCCCCAGCCCTGGCCTGGTCTTTTATCGGGTGGCCCCAACCAATATCCGGGGGACCCCGTGCTGCGCCAATTGCCCAAGGGGCCTCCGGCTCGTTCTTATGTTGACGAACAAGGTTCCTATTCCTCCAACGAAGTGGCCATTAATTGGAACGCGCCTTTGGTTCTCCTCCTGGCCAGCGCTTTGCCCGAAACCCCGAAGGCGGAAAACGATGCTCATTTACCTTGATTCCGGGGCAAATTAAACCCGTTTTTAGTAGCCTTCCTTCTTGGCCCTCGGCTATAATTTCGACCAACAAAGGTCCGCTTTCTTGTGAATTCCGGCAAGAAAGCGGCCTTTTGTCGTTTTAGGGCAAAATTTTCCGCCGAAAAACCTTTGTTTTTCAGGCCTCCAAAACCAACCCGGCCCGTCAAAACGCCATAGGTTAAAAATTTCGATAAATTTCTTTTAATGGTGGAGCCTAAAAATGAGCGGTCACAGCAAATGGGCGAAGGTCAAGAGATACAAGGGCGCGTTGGACCAGAAACGCGGCCAGGTTTTCTCCCGGTTGTCCAAGGAAATCCAGCTGGCCGCCAAGTCCGGGGGCGACCCTGACACGAACCTGAAACTTCGAACCATCCTTTTGAAGGCCAAGGAAGTGAGCATGCCCGCGGATACCATCAAACGGGCCATCAACAAGGGAACGGGCGCCGAGGCCGGGGCGGCCTTGGAAGAAATGCTCTATGAGGGATATGGCCCGGCGGGGGTCGCCATTTTGGTGGAGGCCGTCTCCGACAACCGAAACCGCACGGCCGCCGATATCCGGTCCATCTTTTCCAAGTACAACGGCAACATGGGGGAATCGGGCTCAGTCTCCTTTCTTTTCGACAAGAAGGGCCTTATCACCGTCAAAAAAGAATCCATCGGCGAGGATGACCTGATGGGGTTGGTCCTGGACGCCGGAGCGGAAGATTTGAAAACGGACAAAACCGACGTTTACGAGGTCATTACCACCCCGGAGAGCTTCGACAAAGTGAAGAAGACCCTGGACGACAAGAAGGTGGCCACGGAAAGCGCCGAAGTCACCATGATTCCGAAGACCACCGTGCCACTGGACGAGAACAAGGCGTCTTCCTTCTTGAAACTTTACGATGCCCTGGACGAACACGACGACGTGCAGAACGTCCACGCGAATTTCGAGATCAGCGATGAAATCATGGCGAAGCTGGAACGGTAAGGGAGAAATCCATCGTCAAGGCGTCTAAACCGACATTGGTTGAAGCGGAAAAGGGCCTGTTAAAGGCGTCGAAGGGCCCGTTGGGCGCGAAGATCGTGTTGGGAATCGATCCCGGCATCGCCCGGATGGGGTTTGGGGTAGTGCTTCAGCAAGGCCACCAGATGAAGGCCGGGTTTTACGGGACCCTGACCACCGAGGCCCACCGGCCCCTGGAAGAGCGGCTGGTGGAGATGTTCGGGAAGGTTCAGGAGGTTTTGAGGAAGGTCAAACCGCAAGCAGTGGCCATGGAAGAGTTGTTCTTTTCCCGCAACGCGAAAACGGCCATCGCGGTAGGGCAGGCAAGGGGCGTGGCGCTCCTGGCCTGCGGTTTGGAGGGGCTCCCCGTTTACGAGTACCGCCCCATGGAGGTTAAGCAGGCCGTCGCCGGCTATGGGGCCGCGGACAAGGGGCAGGTGCAGCGGATGGTGAAACTGCTGTTGGGGCTGGCCGAGATCCCGAAGCCTGATGATACGGCGGACGCCCTGGCCATCGCCATCACGCACGCGCAAAGTTCGGGAACGCGGCTTTCGGAAGCGGTGAAGAAGCTGACCCGCCGGACAGGCGGGGGTTCAATGAGTTGGAAAGGATAGGAGACTTCGTTCTATGAAATGCAAAAACTGCCGAAACAAACTTTTTGAGAACGCCCGGTATTGCCCCGAGTGCGGCTATCCGGTGGACGAGAAATTCAACGTGACCGCCGAGGATTACCTCCGGGACACGGTCAACAAGGGAAAAACGGAAAAACTGAGCCCCGACAGCGGGGCGCCCCTGACCCTGCTGGAACACCAGGGCCACGAATACCTCTGGGACGAGGAAAATATGGGGGTCTGGGTGGACAAGAGCATCCTGGATGGAATCGACCGGGAAGCGGCCCAGGTGGTGTTCGAAAACCTGAACGAGGACGACCAGAAGTACTTCAACCAGGCCAAGGAACACATCAAACTGCGTTCCTCGGGCATGAAAAGCCCCGTGACGGACAACGAACTGGATGAGCATTACTACAAGGCCTTGGTGATCGATGAGGATTTCGAGAGCAAGGGTCTTTGGCTGGACCAGTCGGTCGTTTCCTTCTGGTATGCCGCCACGCAAAACAAGGAAGTGCCGGCCCTTACCCAAGTCGAAGAGTTGCTCCATATCCTGGTTCACTTGAAGTTTTTGGAAGACTGATTCCAGCAGGTTCGTGAGGTTCAGCCTTGATAGCCTTTTTGCAGGGCGTGGTGACCGGGAAGTTTCCCGACCGGCTGGAGCTGGACGTGAACGGCGTGGGTTATGAGGTTTTCGTATCGCAAAGGACCCTCCAGGCCTGTCCGGCCGTGGGTCAAAACGTCCTGTTGAAAACCCACCTTCACGTGCGCGAAGACCTGATGCAGCTTTTTGGCTTCCTCAAGGATTCGGAAAAACAGGCTTTCCTCCTGGCCCTCTCCGTCTCCGGGGTGGGGCCCAAGGCCGCCCTGGGTCTTCTTTCGGCACTGGATCCGGAATCCTTCTTTCAGTGCATCCTCCACAACGACCTTGATCGTCTAAAATCCGTACCCGGCATCGGCCAAAAAACCGCTCAGCACCTGGTGTTGGAACTGAAAGACAAGGTAACAAAACTGGCGGGGGGTGGAGTATTCACCGAGGGCTCCGCCTTTAACGCTGAAACCAAGGCTATCGCCGATTCGGTGCAGGCCATGATGGCCCTGGGGTACTCGGCGGCCGAATCCCGCCGGGCGGTTTTGTCGGCGGCGCAGGAACTGGGGGAAAAATCCACAGTTGAAGATATTTTGCGGTCTAGCTTAAAATCTATCGCCGCCCCCTAAGGGCCGGCGGTGAAATGAGGGGGAAACGGGATGAAAAACTTCAGCCTTCCGCGCTTGGCGCTGGTTTTGTGGTTCGTGAATTATTCCATTTTCTCGGTGTTCAGCTACATCTGGGGAAGTGGGCGCCATTTCATCATGGATTTCATCGTCTACGCGGCGGCTTGGGTTGTGGTGGAGATGGTGTTCTTGGGTCTTATTGAAGAGAAGTTTTGATTCGGTCGGGAAGAAAAACCAAGGAGTGAAGAGAAATGAACAAAATTCTGAGTTTGTTGCTTGCCGCGCTGCTGCTGCCGGCTTCGGCGGCTTTCGCGGCGGTGGTCGAGGATTGGTCGGGTATTGCTTCGGGTAATACGGGCAGTTTCGCGGACAGCAACGGTTCCAAGATTGATTTCGCGCAGGAAGCGGGTCCGGACGGCGGCAAGGCCCTCAAGTTGACCACCAACATGGTCCAGGGCGGCTATTGCGGCATCTGGCACAACATCACCGCGGATTTGTCCAAAAACGGCGCCCTGCAGTTCAAGGCCAAGTCCTCGGTCCCGGGCGACATGCAGATCGCCCTTAAGGACGCCTTCAACGTCCAATACGTTTCCAAGGTTACTATTTCCTCCAAGGACTGGGCGGTCGTGCAAGTGCCTTTCTCCTCCTTCGCGAAGGACCCTTATTACACGCCACCCGACGCCATCGCCGGGCACCCCATGGACCTGAGCAAGACCTCCGGAATCAATTTCCAGCCCCAGATGGCGGGCGCCGCCGTGGTTGAAATCGGCGCGGTAGAGGCGACCGGTACGGCCAGCGCCGCCCCGGCCGCTTCTTCGGCTTCCACCAGTTCCTCCACCGCTTCCACTTCGTCGGCCGCCGCTCCCACGGGGGCCGGCGTGCTGGTGTTGGACTTCGGAAGCTGGGACGCTAAGGCGGGCGGAACCTTCCAGGACAGCCAGGGTTCCACCTTCGTGTTCAACACAAAGGATAACCCGAACAAAAAGGGCCAGAAATACCTGACCTGCACCTATGAATTGAAACAGGGCGGCTATTGCGGCATGTGGTGCCGCACCGGCGGCAACGATTGGAAAGGTGTGACCCTCGGGGGGGCGAAAACCTTGAGCCTGTCGATTTACGACAAGGACCCCATTTCCCTGGGAATCGCAATGCAGGATAAGAACAACAACCAATACGTCATCACCCTCCCCACGACAAAGGGAAGTGGAAAATGGGAGACGGTCACCGTCAACTTGGCCGACTTCACTTTGGATCCTTATTACACGCCGCCGACGGCCATCAAAGGCGCGCCCAAGGATTTCAGTTCTTGCTCCAACTTTAACTTCCAGCCTAAAACGGTCGGAAAAGGAACCTTCGCGGTCGATAGCGTCATCGCTCGGTAAAGTCTTGTTTTAAGTCTTTCCGGTCCCCGGGTTTCAAACGAAACCCGGGGATTTTTTTTGGAACCCTTCTTCATTGACGCTAAGCATGTGGGTGGTTAAACTTTTCATCCTTGCCATCTCGGTGCGGGGAAGTTCATTTTTTGTTTTAGGTAAGATGGGTGCTTCCAAAAAGCCCCCGACTTGCGGTCTCGGGCTGGGGGCCAATTTCATAAGAAATTGGCACTCCCAATTCAGGCACCTCATCTTGTTGATTCGGTGCTGGGGTAGCTCAGTTGGTAGAGCAGCTGTTTCGTAAACAGCAGGTCGCCGGTTCAAGCCCGGTCCCCAGCTCCATCTTTCTTTCCTGAAGATGGTGATCGTTCTGCGCGGTGGATGCCAAGCGATTCCCCGCTTTCCGTTGTCCCCCCTCCCATGGAAGGTCGTTTTACCCGGCCAATCTCTCCCGGAATCTTCCATCACCCTTCGTCTTGAAACATTTCAATATTATCGTTAGGGCCAGTAAAAAAACGGTAAAGATCGACTCTTCGCCCTTCAAAGACCAAGCCACCGACGTAAAATGCCGCTAATGCGACTTAGGGCCCGGTTTTCCGGTTTTGCTCCCGGGTGAAGCCGCGAAAGTCTCCCGGGGAGTTAAAAGTCAATTCAAGACCGGATCTTTCGGCTAGGAGAATGAATGCCTTCCGGGAAGACTAAAACGAATTGGATCGACTCGGCTTTCCCTTATTTCGGCCTGATCCGTATCCTGCATTTCTACCTGGACCTGGAATGCTGGATTATCTCCAAGGATCCGCCCCATTCCTGGAACCCTATCCGGTACCACAACCGGGAATCCTGGCCCATCGAGTTCGATGATTTTTTCGGAAAACGGGAAGAGCGGGACGAGTTTAACCGCTTTTGCGTCCAAAAGGTCCTTCACGACCGGAAGGTTTTTTGTGGGACCCGGAGCGGACTCTCCAGCCTCTTCGTGCCCATCCTGCGGGAGGGAAAGGCCATCGGCATCCTCCAGTCCGGTGTTTTCCTGACTCAAAGCCCGGATCGAAAATTTTTTCTCGAACAATGGAAGCAGCTCACGGACGGAAGGCCCCAGGAATTCGAGCCGGATTTTTCCCGCTACGTATCGGCCATTTTGAAGACTCCCCTGGTGGAAGGTCCGGTCTACGCGGCCTTGAAGGAATTATTGGAGATATACGCCGGGGTCCTGACGGGGGAAACGGATCCGGAAAAGGCTTGTGCCCGGGTTGAGAAGTTAAAAAACGAAATTTTCGCCAAACACCTGCCGCACCGTTTCTGGGCGGAGACGGCCGTTAAAAACAACCGGGTTTACCCGCCGGCCTGGTGGAACGAAAAAGGGCGCACGGAACAATGGCGCCGGGAAGAACAAGGCATCGAGCGCGCCCCCACCACCATTATCGCCTTCCAATTGGACGATTCGGGCCAGGATTCGCAGAACGAACTGGAATCGGCCCTCCGGAACTACCATTTCCAGAAAGAGCTATTCAAGTTTTCCAGGACCATTCCCAATACGGTCTCAAGCCCCCTGGAGAACGACCGGGTCCTTTATTTCACCTCTTCCGATGCGGACCGGAACGAAACCCAGGCGAAACTGGAGATACTGGACAAAATCGACCTCGTTTCCCGGTTCGCCGACCGTCAGCTCAAGGCCAAGCTGTTGGCCGGCGTCAGCCGGTCCCAGCATCCCTCGGGCAACCTTTACAAGGTTTTCCAGCAGGCTATTTCGTCGTTGAACTATTGCAAACCGCTCGCGAGGCCCATCCTTTTCTATGAGGATGTCCGCACCAACCCCACCATCCCCGAACCGACTAATTTTTTCGCCTTGTCCAAAGGCGTCATCGAGGCCTATACCCAAGGTCGGACGGCCGAAATCGAAGGCGCCCGAGGCCATTACATCAAGCAAATACTGGCTTTTTCGGCCGGCCGCGCCGAGAACGTGAAGCTCCATTTTCTTTACACCTTCGGAAACATGGTGGACATCCTCAACAAGCGGCTGCCGGCTCAGGAAGTGGACCTTAAAAACCTGTTCGAGTCCTTCGAAAGGAAATTGAACACCGGCGGCACCATCGCCGACCTCATCTCCATTTTCCAGGAATCCCTCAAGCGCCTCCTGGCCTTGGGGCTAAAACCGGCCGTAACCTCCCAAAAATTCCGGCTGGAAATGGTCCAAAGGTACATCCATGAGAATTTCAACCAGCCCCTGCGGCTGGAGGATGTGGCCCGGGCCAACGGTTTTTCCATCTCGGTATTGGGGCGGGGGTTCAAGAAGATAACCGGGATGGGGTTTTCCGCCTATTTGCGGAAGATCCGGGTGGAGCGGGCAAAAGAATTATTGGGGTCCACGGCCCTTCCCATCGGCCAGGTCAGCCAGGAATGTGGGTTTAACAACTTGCAGTATTTTTTCGATGTCTTCAAAAAAACAACCCGGATGACCCCCCAGGAATTCCGAAACTCCCTAAAACACGAACAGGTTTCCCAAAAGGTTTGAATCCAATCGTTTTTGTCCCTCCAAACCAACTTCTTCTCGAAACGTTTTCCGGAATTTGTCCCGCAGTTTAATAACCAATTCAATTCGGCTGAAAACCTGAATTGCGCCATCGCCGATCGATATAAGCTCTCCTCAAATTCAAATTAAAACTCCTTCCTTTCGACCGACAAGGAGGATTGACCTGGCCGATAGAAGCCAGCTTGAGGTTGAGAATGTTGGAATTATTTTTTCTTTTGACGGGAGAGGACCGGACTGGAAACCGGTTTAATCCGGTTCAAAAACACCTGTTCGCGCATCTCGGACGGGTTTTCGTCCTTGTCCTGGCGCTATTCCTGGCAGGAGGGCTTCGCCCCGCGGGGGCCTGGGTGAATCCCAACTTCACGGCGGGCTTGACCGGCTGGACCGTCACCACGAGCACAACGGGCGGTTGGGTCGGGGCCGGATGCAATCCCCCCTCCGTGACGGTGGTCAACGCGACCACCACCACGGCCGCCGGTACGGGGGTGGCTCCCGACACGGACGCGCTCTTATCCAACCATCCCAACTGCAGCGCCGATGCGGTCCAGCTTTATTCCTCCCGGGGGGATTCCAACAACCTGGATTGGGCCCAAATCGAGCAATCGGACATCGTCCCCACCAACGGTAACACCTGCCTCAACTTTTGGTTCGCGGGGGTTTTCGACAGCCACCATTATGATTCGGGCGATACCGGTGTGCACGCCGACAGCTACCTGGAGATCGACATCCTGGTGGGGAACGCGGTGGTGGCCA